>Ga0105048_10015073_pt1 | contig 12009 bp, 6 predicted proteins | sample MAT05_FD_78382 | JGI IMG/M metagenome (GOLD analysis project Ga0105048, IMG submission 78382) | Freshwater microbial communities from Lake Fryxell liftoff mats and glacier meltwater in Antarctica - MAT-05 | ecosystem: Environmental > Aquatic > Freshwater > Ice > Liftoff microbial mat | place...
AAGGGGAGAGACCACCGGGGCAGGTGACTTTGACCGCGGCTTTCTTCTGGTGGCGGTTCTTGTCCGCGTAGTAGTAACCGGTTTCGAAGACCAAGTTCCCGCGAAGCGATTGTCCGGCATCGAGTGGGCACAGTGCGTGTTCAACGAGGGTTAGTTGGCCGAGGCCCGGCGTAGAACGTCGTGGGGACGAATTGGTGGGAGGATGAACCGGTGGTTTTTGCGAGGATTTCGCCATGTCCCGTCTGTCCCGGTCGTGTTTCCAAGTTCGTCGAGTTTAAGTGGTTTGAACTGATAGATCGTAAGTTAGCATCACCATACGCCGCCGTTACTTAGAGCAGATTGCATTTTGACGTAGCGGGTTTCAACTTCGACATTGGGTTGCCTATTCTTCGGCCTTTCAGGCCGAAGAGTTTGACTTCAACACTGCTACGTGATTTTGCTGATCGCTCTAAACTATGCTCACGGATATACCTCAGCACTAACGATTTATGGCTTCAACTTTGCCAAATTCTCGATCCAGCCCGCGATGCTCGGCTCGGTCCACTGGAAGATGGTTAGGCCTGGGATCACGCCTAGCACGATGCAGAAGATCGCCAGTGGGATCAGTACGCACGATTCGCGGATGCTGACTTCCGGGTACTCGGCAGTCGCAGGGTTGACGCCGAGGAAGACGCGCTGCCAGACCCAAAGTAAATATGCCGCTGTCAGGATAGTGGTGAGGATCGCGGGCAAGGCGAGCCACGGCGAATAGACCCACGCGGCCATCATCACCTGGAATTCACCGACGAAACCACACAGGCCCGGCAGGCCCATCGACGCGAACACCAGAATCGCCGTTAGCCCCGAGAACAGCGGCATCGGTTCCTTCAACCCGCCGAAGCGATCAAGATCGCGGTGGTGGGCGCGATCGTAAAGGCAGCCAACGATGAAGAAGAGGCCCGCTGCCGTGATGCCGTGCGCCAGCATCTGAAAGAGCGCCCCGTTCACGCCCCATTCCCAGTAGTTCGCATTGCTGCCGCTAATACTCGACCAGGCCGCGAGACCCAACACCACATATCCCATGTGGCTGATCGACGAGTACGCCAGCAGTTTCTTGAAGTCCGTTTGGCCCATCGCCACCAGCGCCCCGTAGACGATACCGACCACGCCGATGGCACCGACCCACCAGGAAAGTTCGCTCGCCGCCCACGGGCAGATGGGGAACGCGAAACGAATCAGGCCGTAACCGCCGAGTTTCAGCAGCACGCCGGCCAGCATCATGCTCACGGGTGTGGGGGCTTCGACGTGCGCATCCGGCAGCCATGAATGCAGCGGCACCAGAGGCACCTTCACCGCGAAGCCCAGAAATAGCAGCAGAAACACGAGATACTGGAACGTCGGCGAACAAACCGACGCAGCCTTCAATCGCTCGATTGCCTCGTCTCGATTCACACCGGGAGAGAAGAGCGGGATCGCATCCGCTTCCAGTTTCTTCTCGCCGTTCACTCGCAAGCGTTGTTCCTGCCCGGTGCGGATCAGCATCACCGCCCGACCGACTTTGGATAACGTGTTGAAGTCGAAGGTATGCACCTCCGCGCGTTTGCGTGCCTCGACATCAGTCAGCGTTGGGTTCTTGCGCTTCACCTCGTTCGCTTCCGACGCGACCACATTTTGATCGACGAAATCGCGGACATCGACGGAGTGCAGCGCGATGATCGCGGCCAGCAAGCCGACGCTGCCGATGAGCGTGTAGATGACAAACTTGATCGCCGCGTACTTCCGCCGACCGCCACCCCACACGCCGATGAGGAAGTACATCGGCAGCAGGATCGCTTCAAAGAAAACGTAGAAGAGGAACAGGTCGAGCGCGAGGAATGCTCCGAGCACGCCAGTTTCGAGGATGAGCAGTAACGCCAAATAGCCGCGAACATGCGTGTCGATTTTCCAACTGGCGATGACGCTGAAGAACGTGATCAGCGCCGTGAGGATCACCATCAGCAGCGAGATGCCATCGACACCGAGTGCGTAGTCAACATCGAACTTCGATACCCACGGCCGCCGCGTCAGGAGGTCATCGGAACGGAAGGGTTTGCTGTTCGCCGCTGCCGTAGCCTGAGCATCAGAACGGTTATCGAGCCGCGTCGCCGGGTGGTACAAGCTGCGCATGCTGCGATCTGAATAAGAATCGAGCAGCCGGTGGTAATCGATCAGCGTGCATAGAGACAGCGTGAGCGTGCCCGCCGTGCCGAATAGCGCCACCCAGCGCAGCGTTTCCTTCCAGCGCGATGGGATGGCAAAAAGGAGTATCGCAAAGATCGCAGGCAAGAACACAAGCAACGAGAGCTGGATAAGGTCCAGTTCCCGCTGGCTGGCATCTAGGAAATCAAACATCGTTCACACTCCCCCTTGGTCATTCGCAGGGAGATGATTCTCTATCCGTGCCGCTTGTGCAAGCTCGAATGCTTTGAGAAGTGAATCGAGGATCATCGCCCGTGTTCTACCATGAATTTAGTGAGCAATGCAGATACTGGTAGGTGCCGCGAGCCGAGGGCACAATTCTGTCCCGCTCGGCTCGCGGGACCTACCCAGAGACTTACCTCTTAGTCACCATCACTGCCTATCCTGTTGCCGAGAACCCGCAGAATCCGCAGAGTCGCGGGCCGGATTCCCTCACCTTAATCGCCCTGATCACGCAAATCGCGTCGCTGAACAGTACAACTAACACACCTCTCGTGATTTTCTTTGACCTTCCGTTGCTGAGGCTGCAAATGGGCATCCGCGTCGCCCTGAATCATACCACGACCTACTCGTACGATCGGCCAGTTATTCTTTCGCCACATGTGTTGCGCCTTCGTCCCGCTCCGCACGCTCGCACCCCCGTGCATAGTTACTCATTGAAAGTCGAGCCGGATTCATACTTTCTAAACTGGCAGCAAGACCCGTACAGCAACCACCTCGCCCGGCTGGTCTTCCGTAAGCCGACCAATGAAATGCGCGTCACGGTCGACCTGATCGCGGAGATGACGCCGATCAATCCGTTCGACTTCTTCCTCGAAGAATCGGCGCAGAAGTACCCGTTCGTTTACGAACCGCTGCTCGCCAAGGAACTCGCACCGTACCTGGAAACACTTCCTGCCGGTCCGCTACTGCAGAAGTTCGTGGAGGACAACCGCCGTGAAGGCGCGACTACCAACGATTACATTGTGGAAGTCAATCGATCCGTGGCCATGCGAGTGAAGTATCTGATCCGCATGGAACCCGGCATCCAGACGCCGGAAGAAACGCTGACGCTGGCGAGCGGCTCGTGCCGCGATTCGGCGTGGTTGCTGGTACAGGCCTGTCGGCATCTGGGCATCGCCGCCCGCTTCTGTTCCGGTTACCTGATTCAACTGGTCGCGGATGAGAAGCCGCTCGGTGATGGCCCCGCTGGTCCGACCGTCGACTTCACGGACTTACACGCCTGGACCGAAGTGTATCTGCCCGGTGCTGGCTGGATTGGCCTCGACCCGACATCGGGATTGCTCACTGCCGAGGGGCATATTCCGCTGGCGTGTACGGCTGACCCGCAGACCGCGGCTGCCGTGTCCGGCGGTTTCTCGTGGACTCCGCGCGGCGACGTAGAAGACGACAAAGTCGAACAGTCGTTCGCCGTTAGCATGACGGTGACGCGGATCGCCGAGTCGCCGCGAGTGACGAAGCCATACACCGAAGAGCAGTGGAATACGATTGATAAACTTGGCCACAACATCGACGGAGATCTGCTTTCTGGTGATGTGCGATTGACGATGGGTGGCGAACCGACCTTTGTCAGCATCGACAACCGCGATGCGGACGAATGGAATACAACCGCCCTCGGGGCGCACAAACGTGCCTCCGCAATCGCATTGCTGTATCGCCTGCGCGATCGCTTCTCGAATGGTGCGTTTCTGCACTTCGGCCAGGGTAAATGGTACCCCGGTGAATCGTTGCCTCGCTGGGCGTTCGGCTGCTTCTGGCGTGCGGATGGCGTACCCATCTGGAACGACCAGGCGCTGGTAGCGGATGAAGTAAAACCGAGCGGTGCGACCGCCGAGACTGCGGCGCTGTTCGTCGCGGAGTTGGCCCGTGCGTTGGATGTGCAACCCGAGCACGCGGTCGCTGGCTATGAAGATGCCTGGTACTACATGTGGCGCGAAGGTCGACTTCCCACGAACGTGAACCCCCTAGATAACAAGCTTGAATCGCCTGAGGAACGGGTCACCCTGGCGAAGATATTCGATCAAAGTCTCTGCGCGATCGTCGGCTATGCTTTGCCTTTGCGTAAGAGCGATGGCGGCTGGCAATCGGGCCGTTGGACATTCCGCCGCGAGCAGATGTTCCTTTACCCCGGCGACTCGCCAATGGGCTTCCGCCTGCCGCTCGACTCCCTGCTGTGGGAGCCGATGGAAAAGCGCCAGACGATTCAGGAAGTGGACCCGTTCGCCCCTCGGACACCGCTGCCCCAGCGCGTTGTTCCTCAACCTCGCGCCAGTGAAGTGCTGTCGCCACCGGCAGCAACATTCAAGGATGATACACCGCCAACAACATTTAATGATGATGCTTCGCCACCAGAAGTTGCGAGCGATGCCCCACTGTGGATGCAGAACCGAGGTGCGGAACCCAGCCCCAGCCCGGAGACCGTGGCTCCGCCTACCCCTATAATCCAAGTCGTGCGTGAAAAATACATCGACGATTCGCTGGTTCGAACGGCGATCTGCATCGAAGCGCGAGCCGGCACGCTGTATGTCTTCCTTCCGCCATCGCAATGCCTCGAAGACTTCCTTGAACTGATTGCCGCGATCGAAGCGACCGCTGCCAAGCTCGCTGTGCCCGTGATGGTCGAGGGTTATAAGCCACCATCGGATTCGCGGTTGTCGCACTTCTCCGTGACGCCGGACCCTGGCGTTATCGAGGTGAACCTACACCCCGTCACGAAGTGGGACGAGATCGTTCACAATACGACGCACCTTTATGAAGAAGCTCGCTTGTCGAGATTGACCGCCGAGAAGTTCATGCTCGACGGTCGCCACACTGGCACCGGCGGCGGCAACCACGTTGTCGTCGGTGGTCCGACGCCCGGCGATTCCCCGCTGCTCCGCCGACCCGATTTGCTGCGTAGCTTGCTCGGATTCTGGCACAACCACCCGGCGCTATCGTATCTATTCTCCGGCGTATTCATCGGGCCGACCAGCCAGCACCCGCGTGTCGACGAGGCCCGCCACGATGCGCTGTATGAACTCGACATTGCCTTCCAGCAAGTGGTCCGCGATGGCCGCGAAGCACCGGCGTGGCTGGTCGATCGTCTCTTCCGCCACCTGCTGACGGATGCGACCGGTAACACGCACCGCACTGAATTCTGCATCGATAAGCTCTTCTCGCCGGACAGTGCCGAGGGCCGTCGCGGCCTGTTGGAACTGCGCTCGTTCGAGATGCCACCGCACTCACGCATGAGTTGCGTGCAACAACTATTATTACGCGGCATGATCTCGTGGTTCTGGCAGACTCCGTACACTCAGCCGCTGGTCCGCTGGGGTACGACGCTGCACGATCGCTTCATGCTGCCGCACTTTGTGGAAGCGGATTTGCGCGATGCACTCGGTGAATTGCGGCGAGGCGGCTACAATTTCGACCCGGCGTGGTTCGCGCCACACATGTCGTTCCGCTTCCCGATTCACGGTGAAATCGCCCGCGAAAACTTGCATCTCGAAATACGGCACGCGCTCGAACCCTGGCACGTCCTCGGCGAGGAAGGCGGCCCCGGCGGCACGGCCCGCTACGTCGATTCCTCCGTGGAACGCCTGCAAGTGAAGGTCCGCGGCTCGGTCGATGGCCGCTATGTCATCACTTGCAATAACCGCCGCGTCCCGATGCACCCGACTGGCACCGCCGGCGAGTTCGTGGCTGGTGTTCGCTACCGTGCATGGAAGCCGCCGTCGTGCTTGCACCCGCACATTCCTGTGCATGCGCCGCTGATCTTCGACATTTTCGATACCTGGAACGGCCGCAGCATCGGCGGTTGCCAGTACCATGTGTCGCACCCCGGCGGCCGCTCGGACGAACGCTTCCCGGTGAACAGCCTGGAAGCCGAAGGCCGCCGACTCGCTCGCTTCTTCGCCTTCGGTCACACCGCCGGCACACACGCGCTGCCACCTGCGGAACCGCTGAAAGAGTTTCCGTTCACGCTGGATCTGCGACAACCCGCACCGAGATGGTAGCTGACGTAACGGGTGCTCGGCGAGCATGTTCTACCAGGGGCTAGTCTTTTCAACAGGTCCCCCTGGGCACACACCACCATCATACTGGCCATGATTGGATTGACCATGCTGGACATGAACGTGCGTCGTATTGGTTGGAGCAGCGCCACGCCTGAAAAGACCAGGGGCGCTAAAGGTGCAGGACCGCTATCTGTTCCGTGAGTAAAATAATTTTCATTTTTTTCCGAACCAAGTGGTCAACTAGACCATCTTAGTATTATACTTTACATAGAGCAGTGTTCAAACTCTACTAAGGTGAGGATAAACTATGGCAAAGCATCAAGAATCTCGGTCTGCTTCCCTTGGCAAGATGACGGTAGTTGTATTTCAATTAGAAGGGAATGATGCTACCCTCCAACAGGGAATTCTAAGCATTAAAGAGGCTTTAAGTAGCACTTCCTCAAGGTACACGTCAGGTTATCTCTAGAGTTCCACAAGTGTTGTCCGAAAGTGATTCATCCAAGAGCCATTATATAACAGAAGATCCGGATCAAGATGAACTGGTAGCATTCATAAAATACTAAAGGAAAAACTAGATAGACGTAATCTTGCCGCACACCCTTCAAAAGTACATATCTCAAGGCTGACGGCTGAGGATGTAATTAGTGACCTAATTCAGAATGTAGTTTTAAAGTTTTGATTCTTTTTGTTAACCGCAACACATAAGCAAATCGCTGTTGTGGCGCCGGTTCGCGGCAGCTACCAAGACACAGGGCCACTGGCGGAATAGAAAGACCCGAGTACATGACTCGGGACGGCTCAATGTCTGATTTGCATCGTTCACACCATTCTCGCTCACGATCCGCCAGTCGGCTGTCTCTCTCCGCGCTGGGTCGAGCGACGGGCCACTTAGCCAGTGCCACCTCGGTCCGGGCCGCAGGCAAGTACCTTCGTCGGCAACTTTGGGTCTGGCCATTGATCGCGGCGGTGCTTCTGGGAACCACTGGGCTGCTCGTGAACCGCACCGTCGAGCGGGCAATGCGGACCCAACGTGAAGCCGAGTTAACGACGATTCGGAATGCGGATGTCGAAGCTTTAAACATCTGGATGACAGAACAGGCAATCCCGTGAATTTATGCCGTAAGTGCTTATTAGGCCATAACGGTCTGAACACAGATAGATACTTGAGCAGGGTGTGTCCGGGGGAACCGCATGTACTTATGTCGATCCTACCAATCCCAACGTCTCATCAATTGTGTCGACCAGGAAGTCCGCGTCGGTCTCGGTGATGCACATCGGCGGCTTGATGCGGAGCGTGTTACCGAACAAGCCGCCCTTGCCGAGGATCAGTCCGCGTTCTTTACATAGCTCCATGATGGCCGCTGCCTCGGTGCTGGCCGGCTCCTTCGACTTGCGATCCTTCACCAACTCGACGCCAAGCATCAATCCCAAGCCACGGACTTCGCCGATGAGCGCGTGCTTCTGTTGCAGTTCCAACAGTCGGTTCTTGAGGTGCCCGCCAACGGCTTTCGCGTTCGCCATCGTCCCTTCGGCGTCGATCACTTCGAGTGTGGCCAGCCCTTGCGTCACGCTGATCGGGTTACCGCCGAACGTGTTGAAGTGAACCCGGTTTTTCATCATCGCGGCGATCTCGGGGCGGGTCGTCATCGCGCCAATCGGCACGCCGTTCCCGAGGCCCTTGGCCATCGTCACCATGTCCGGGATCACGCCAAAGTTCTGGAAGCCCCAGTAGTGTTCCCCGGTGCGACCGAAGGCGGTTTGCACTTCATCCGCGATGCACAGCCCGCCATATTTGCGGACAATGTCGTAGACGATGCCGAAGTATTCCTTAGGCGGCATCACGGTCCCGCCGACACCCTGGATCGGTTCACCGATGAAGCAGGCTACTTCGCCTGGAGTCTCGTACTTGATCAGGTTCTCAACATCCTTCGCGCATTTCACGCCGCAACTTGGATATTCAAGGTCGTAAGGGCAGCGATAACAATAGGCGACCGGCGCATGCTTGATGTTGGTACTCGTGTTGCTTTTAAACTTCCAGTTACTGTGGGCCGTCAAACTCATCGGCAGCGAAGTGCCGCCGTGGTAGCTGTTCCGCAGGCTGATCACGTCTGTATTTTTGGTGAATTCACGAGCAGACAGGATCGCAACTTCGTTCGCTTCGCTACCGCTATTCGTGATGTAGCTCATGCTCAGGCCGCTATCGGCCGGCATCTTATCAGCGAGCTTCTTGCCGAGCTGGCCGATAGTCGGATGCAGGTAAATCGTGGTGGTGTGTTGCAGCTTACCGAGTTGCTTGGTGACTTTCTCCAATACCGTCGGGTGGGCATGACCCACCGAAACCGTCACGATCCCGGCGAATGCATCGAGATACTGTTTACCGGTCTCATCCCACAGATACTGCATCTTCCCTTCGACGAGCAACAACGGCTCCTTGTAGTATGTGACCAACCCTGGCGACAGGTACTGCTGTCGCAGGGCTATGACCTCGGCTTTCGAGGGCCCATCGTACTTTTCCGGAACGTGCGTTGTCATCGGTAGCGGGGTGCGCTTCGTTGCAGACGTGGACATGATCCAATCTCGTGGTTGTTATCAATCGACAAATTCTCTTGGCGAACCCGGTCCGCGAGGACCGTGGGTTTCTGTTATTGACCCACGGCCCTTGCGGGCCGGGTTCGCCAAGAGAATTGGCACTCTCGCTGATTCCGAACGATTACTTCTTTTCCCGCAGATCGCGGAGGAAGATGCTTCGCAGTTCCAAGCCGGCGACGCCGGTGAATTCAATTGGTGCTGTTGAAATTGCGGGCACCTCCACAACCTTTGCCATTTCGGTGCCCGCAACGGTAGCCGAGATGCGCTTCATCCCAGGGTCAACTGACACAGTGCCACGCTGCCACGTGCCAGCCTTGCCACCCAATGTGATCTTCTCACCGCCGACCAGCAGGTCGATGCCTTTGACATCCTTTGGCAACTTGAAGTCGAATTGCAACTCGTAGAAGGCATACTTCTCTGCCGTGGTCAGCTTGCTATCTGCTGTGGCACGCAGAACGCCATCGTTTGCCTTCCAGGTATCCTTATCGACTGTCCAGCCATTAAATGTCAGGCCATCGAACAGGCTCTTGTGGCCCTTGTCGAGTGCCGCACATTCCGTGGGCTTCGGGTTCGTACTCGGCAATTCGCGAATCTTGATGTTCTTGAAGTGGCACTCGGCACCTTCGGATTCGAGTGCCAGATAGCCCTTGCGTGGGTTGCACTCGGTCACGCCGGAGACTTCCTTGCCGTTCACTTCGAGTTTTAACACGCCATTGTTGCCGGTGACCTTGTAGTGGTTCCATTCGCCGCCACCCTTGCAGCGTTCCTCGCTTGGCAGACAACGTTCCCAACCCTTCGGGTGTGGCCGATCCGGCTTGCACTTCGCGCCCCAGATGCTGAACAGGTCGCCATGGCTCGTGTAAGTATCCTTCACGTTCAGGTTGACGAGCACTTGCACCTCGATGCCGCGCGTGTAGCCGGTGCCAATGGCTGGCAGCGGATCACCCCAAACAAACAGGCCGGAGTTGCCGACTTCTTTCTTGTTGACGTGCATCCAGTCCATTTCCAGCACGAAGTTCTCGTACTGCTTGGCGGTCCGAAGGTAGCCCGTCGGCTTGCCGGTAGTGATGATCTCGCCATCCTTCACGAAGAACGTGCCAGGGGCACAGTTCACGTTCTCCCACCCCGACAAATCCTTCCCATTGAACATCGAAACATACTCGGAGGCTTCACCCTTCGGCGGCTCTGCGGCCGGTAATAACGATACCAACGACAACGCGAGTGTTATGCCTAGCAATCGTTTCACGGTAATCTCCGGAAGAGGTAAACCCGATCATTATGATATAACCCTGGCTGAGTAGATTCAGTTGATGGAGTCAGACTGCCTACCATTTGGCGAGAGCGGATCATGTGACATCATGATGACGGGTGCTTGCAAAGCAGCCAACATGGACAGAATGAGATTGAGAAATACATAGGGGTACGGATCGAACGACTTGCCACACTGCATGAAAATGACCGTACCTACAATAACCAGGGGTGAGCGAAGCTAACCCCTGGACACACTTAAATCTTCCACTTGGCACGGGGTTCGCGAGTCAGTTCCTTATCTGCTTTCGCATCGTCCACGAACACTTCTTTCGCTGGGTCCCACTTCAACTTGCGTCCGAGGTGGTAGCCAATGTTCGCCAGGTGGCAAATTGTCGCACTGCGTTGGCCAGTCTCGGCTGTGCAAATGGTGTCCTTGCCGGTTTTAATGCAATCGAGCCAGTTGCCGTGGTGGCTGCTCGACGGGTAAACCTTCACGTCCTTCTCGGTCAGCGGTTCTTTCAAAATCGTATCTGGCAGACTGCGGATACCGCCACGACCGACGACGATGATGCCGTCGGTTCCTTCGAACACGCAGTCGCCACTGATGTCTTTGCCGTCCTTCCCCTTCGCGAACTCGTTGTGAAACATCTCGATGCCGCTGGCATAGACGAAGCGAAGTCCCTTACCAGTCTTCGGATCGGTAGGCGGGATCACTTCGACCGGGCCGCTGTTGTCCATCTTCATGGCCCACTGGGCAATGTCGAAGTGGTGGGCACCCATGTCGGCGAGGCCGCCACCTGCGTATTCTTGATAGTTGCGCCAGGCAGGGAAGTGGCCGTGGACGCCTTTAGGGCACAGGACGGAACTATATTCGCGCTCTGGTGCCGGGCCTTGCCACATGTCCCAGTCGGTGCCCTCGGGCACGGGTTCGCCCTTCAAATCGCACGGTTTCGATGGACCGCCGACACCAATGCGGATGGTCTTTAACTTGCCAATTCGGCCGTTCCAAATGTACTCGACGGCCTTGCGAAAGTGACCGCCGAACTCGCTCCGTTGCTGGCTGCCGGTCTGGAACGCAATCTTCGCTGCCTTCACGGCATCCACAATCACCCGTCCTTCTGCGACGTGGTGCGTCAGTGGCTTTTCGCAATAGATGTGCTTGCCCGCCTTCGCCGCGAGCACGCACGGAATGGTGTGCCAGTGATCCGGTGTGGCGATCACCACTGCATCCAGCCCTTTGTGGTCGAGCAGTTTGCGGAAGTCCGTGTAAGTTACGACGCCTGTATACTTACCCGCTTTGGTGCGATCGGCATACCGTTTGGTCACAGTTGCCGCCGCCGAGTCGATGCGTTCCTTTACGACATCGCAGACTGCGACGACTTCGACATTCTCGCGGCCCAGCAATCCGCCGAGGTGCCCGCGGCCCATCGTGCCGACCCCGATGAAGCCGATGGTGATTTTCTCGTTCGCGGCGGCACGAGAGGTCTGCGTCAAAATGAGCGGAGCGGCCGAAGCCACGGTGGCAGTTTTCAGAAACGATCGACGAGAGAACATGGCGGTGACCTTGCTGGGAAGAGGAGGGAGAAATCGGCGGACCCCGATATTACCCGTATGGTAGCGAAATGGAAGCGGGAAATAGTGGTTTTGGGTGTGTATCAACAATCTCTGGTGGCGACCCAACGCGGTAGTGGCGTGACAGTTATTCTGTCTGTTGCGAGTCTTTTCAGCGACTTTTGCACACACACCCCCTGTAAAATGCGACTGTGATTTGAGTGCAGATGCAGGGCATGATGTTGCGCCGAATCACTCGAACCGAGATCCCGTGTGAAATGTCGCCAATCAGTGAGGCGAAAAAAGCATCACAACTCCATTGATGACAAGATTTTAGCATCGAAACGATGACAAACGTCTTTATCGGAGCGTTGGCAACAGTCTGGCAAACAATCGAGTGAGGTGG
>Ga0105048_10015075_pt1 | contig 12007 bp, 13 predicted proteins | sample MAT05_FD_78382 | JGI IMG/M metagenome (GOLD analysis project Ga0105048, IMG submission 78382) | Freshwater microbial communities from Lake Fryxell liftoff mats and glacier meltwater in Antarctica - MAT-05 | ecosystem: Environmental > Aquatic > Freshwater > Ice > Liftoff microbial mat | place...
GAATGTGGACAGCGATCGCAACTTGCCAGAAGCAAGAGAAGAATTTCTTCGCCTATTTATATTCGTCGATCAGAGCAAAACTAAACGGCCACACCGCTCCGAGCCTAATCGGCTGAACTCGCTTCAATCATAGCCAATCGATACTCAATCGGATTAAGATTAAGAGTAGGATTATGATTACGGGTAGCCGTTCAAGGCCGAAGGCCGTGAACGGTTACTGATTGATTCGTCCCAACGGACTTTCGCGATCGTATCGCGCCTTGCTAAGAATGAATTGCTGACCATATCGCACCAGCAAGTTTCGCCGATGCGCTTGTGTTCGCCGCGGTGCATCCAGATTCGTCGACCATTCATCAACGGGCTGAAGAGCATTGGCCGGCCACCATCACCCTGTCGCACAGCCAGGATATCGAGGTCGTACTCGATAAATCGCTGGTAGACTCGATCGAGGTGCAAATCGGGCGTGACGATCTGATCATCGTCGAGAAGGAAAATGAGATCGGTTTCGGCGGCATCGATTGCAGTGTTGCGACCGATGCCAACTCCGACATCGTGCTGGTCCAGGTCGATCACTTTGCAGTGCTTAGCGGTCTCGGGATACTTGGCTGAGAACCGGTATTCAGGCCGGCCGTCATCGACGATTACGATTTTGGGCGATTCGAACTGCTTACGCAGCGATTCCACCAATCGATGGCAAGCCCATGGACGATGGATCGTCTTGATGCAGAAGGTGATTTGGTCGATCGGTAGATTGCTTGTCATTGGCGAACTCACGGACTGGAGATCATTTGGAATAGCTTCATGAAATGTCGAAAGTCTTTACCGCGATTGGCTTGGAGCTTCATTCGCAGAACAACATCCAGAGGCGCGACGTTTCCGAGCTCGGAGATCAAGGAGCGATCGAACACTGCATCGAAATCGCTGGGCTGGAATTCGCCGATTTGGTGGATAAGGTCGAGCTTCGGAGAGGAGGCAATACGAGTCGAATGCTGAATGCCACCACGTCCGTTGTCCTCTCCGCGTGTCCAGATCTTCTGATGATTGCGAGAGACGTGATTTACCAAAGCGTCCCAGTCCTCAACGGGGATCGTTGGGTCAAGCCAGGCGTCGATGTCATGTTGCCCCCAGTTAAAACCATGGAGTCGGATTGCCGTCGAACCGACAATCATGTACCGATGAGTTAGCTCTCCGAGAATTGCGATCGCACTCATTAGCCGAACTTCCTCAATTTTGGATTGACGTGTGCGATAGCTGACTCGAGTTCTTCCTCGGTGGGATCGATCCCAAGAAACTCAACTAGCTTGGCAATCTCCACAGTTGGATTCTTGGTGAGCTCTGCGAAGTCGATCCGTAGCACTGGAACCTTCGGATTTGCCTTGATGAATCGTTCGCGATGTTCCAGCAGGGACCGTTGCAATCGCTCGCACGCGGCATCGTCAGCGGCGAACCATTGACCACGATGTTTGTTGCTTCGGTCCTGCAGCGAACGGATTGAAGCTTCGATGGGTCGATCGACTGCGATGATTCGAAGTGAGTCTCCAAGCCCCGCGTACAAGTGCTCTGCAAATCGGCACAGGTGCGGATACTTGGCACCTGCGACGGTCTTGTCACGATTGGCCTCCGTCTTTCGGCCAACGATCCAGGTTTTCAATTGTTTCGTGAGCTGCCCATTGCCAACCTTGGGATCGATCGCTGGGAATCGCATGGCTCCTTCACAGAGTTTGGCAAGCCCGATTGCTTCGCCACCTCCGGTCGCTTCGTAACCACCGAGTTCGTTTCCCATGTGTACGCCAAGGTGATGCATGACCATCGCGACGCACGAGGTGCCTGAGCGATGTGGGCCGAGCACTGCAAAGAAAGGGACGTCCGAATGGTCGGCGTTGCGTGCGTCGTTGAAGAACCTCGTTTGCTCCCACGTACGACCACAGATATTGGACTTGGTCGGCAACTGGCCGACGAGCCAGCGGTCTGGCGTATAGACGGCAAGCGATTCCTTGTCGACGGTTTTCGACTGAACCATCATCTCGTAACGCCGCTGGGTGAGACGCCCCATGTGATGATCGATATGATGCTTGACGTGCCATTCGTTCCAATTCAAATGGCGGTATAGCGTTTTCATTGCCAAGCGACCACGCACCATGAATGCATGCGTGCGATTGACATTAAATGGTCTGTAAACGTGCTCGCTAATCTTCTGAGGCGGATGTTTTCCAGCGTAGAGATGTTGACCACCGAGATAGGCGAGTCCCCAATCGTCTGGGAGTTCTGCGACATACTGCTGAAGCTGCTCAGTAAACTCGGAGCCAAAACCAGCGTCATCCTCGAAGACAACATACGAATCGATTCCTTCAATCAAACATTTTTCAAGGATGAGCAAGTGCGATCGGTAGCATCCCCACGCACCGTTGCCCGCTCGCCACTGCGGAGGCGTAGCCAAGCGCCGGCCATCGATAGCCGCGAAACGCTCAGGCTCTGGGAATGGCCATGGATTTGGCAACTGCCCCATCCATTCGCGAAGCCGATCGTCGCGCCGATCTAGGTTTACGAGAAAGCATCGTTCAACGATCTTGTTCGATGTCGGTGGCGTCAATGTCGTCGTCGTTTGGCTCGGGTGCACCGTCTGGGAACTTGCGTTCGAAGCGGCGGATGGCGGTGACGACGAGTGACTTTGCGATGATGCGAGTAAACTTTCCACTTGGTAATCCTCTCAATTCGGCTTCTTCTAGTAACCATTCCACGATTGTGTCGAGATTCTGTCGGCAACCTTCGGCTCCCCAATCGTTCATCGTGTCGGCGCGTGTTTCGCACTTGCACGAATCGCTTGGCCGAGCAAACCAAGCGAGCATTTTCTTCAGCTCGTTCCCAGGCTTGTAAGCCGCGATCCGAAGCGTCGTGGGTTCTTCTTGGTCGGGCAGATAGCTTTTCAGCAGCGTCCTGAGTTCGTCGACGTTTGTTGACGATGGCCGAGCAAGCTTCAAAAAAGGTCGATGTTACCAACTAGAAGTGCTAGCTAGCGAACCTGATATGCATGCTTACCACGTGTTCTTCTGCGTTTCTGTGGCGTCAAGTTGGATCGAAAAACTTGACGACTTCGCTTTGAAGCCCTAGCATGGCGATGTTAAGAGAGTCGAATTTTCAATCCATTTAGATTCGGAGATCACAATGTTAGTTGCGAAAAAGCTTTTGTTAATTCTGATTTGTGCAGTTTGTTCTTGGTTCACTTCGACACAGTTAAGTGCTCAAGTATCACCGGGAACTGGACAAGGGGGTTTTGAAAGCAACGGATTCGACTTTGAGAACTATGACATTTATTCGATGCTAAGTGTCAACGGACAATTTTCGCTCAGTCAAATTCCAAATGATGACCCAACATTGTTTACTGATGGCATTTCGAATTTGGGTGATGCTCTCCTACTTGTTAGCCGAACGACTACGAATGGTGTCCGTGATGTCATAGTTGTTGTGTCAGGTTTTGGGCCTTTTCCCGGAGTTCCTAACAACCAATCACCAGTGGTTGCACAGGAACTGGCAGACCTCTTAGAGCAAGAAGGAATCGAGAGTCAAGTCGTAATAATCGACGTTCTTTGGGGCGAGCCAAATGATCGGATCGACCAAGTCATTACCGACATTGCTTGTGAGTATCCAGATCAGCAGATTGTTTGGATAGCTTTTGGGCAAGGTGGTGGATTTACGCTAGAATTAGAGGGTGACAATAATCAAGGTCCATTTCCAGACGCTGGTGGAAACCTTCCGAATCCGCCAAACCAAAATAATCCAAACGGTCCTCCGGTTGTTGTCGGTAGTTTTAATGGCGTCGAAATAGTCGAAGTTTTAGATGGACTCGGCGTAGACATCAGTGGGTCGAATGATGCAGGAGAATACATTTGCGACTCGACTTGTTACAAGCTCTACCGATGTGATGCGGAAGGTTCGATTGATTTAGGCATCTTCTTTCACGTTCCAGAGTCACCGACACCCGGCGAAGTTTCTGTCTTCACTTCGGGTATCATCGAAGTGCTATTCGGACCGCATTCCGATCCAGATGGCGATGGCAGAGACAACATCGAAGACTCCTTCCCATTCGATCCTAGCAGAAACTAGCGAATTAGGAGCTTGATTCATGACTACATCCAAGCGTTTTAAACGCCAGATCCAACTGGCACTCATTGTTTTTACCCTGTGCAATTTGAATCCTCCCGTAGTTTTCGCGGACGGCTTTGTCTTTCAGTGGAGTTCAAGTGGCGAACAGTTAGCACTTTGGAGGAAGACGGACGATTCTCCTGAATCATGCGAAGTCTTGGACGTAACAGTTTTCGAGCTTGTTGACGACGGAACTCGTCTTCGAAAACTAAACACAACCACACTTCTTTCTGGAAGTAAACCGTTAGAAGTGCACGTTTCCCCGTGCGGAAGATTTATTGTGACAATGGACGAATGGACGGGAGCGGGGGTTACGGATAAGGCGCTAGTCGTTTACGATGCGGTTCGAAAGGAAGTAACCTCTTTCCGACTGGAACAGTTTCTTGATAATGCTATCATCGAGAGACTTCCTCGCCATGGTTTTTTGACGGGTGTGAAATGGCGTGACTGGGGTCAACGTCCCACAAGCTTTGATCAGTTTTCGATCAGTGATATGACGTTTTATCCGTCCTCTGCTCAGAAAGTTGAATCATATATCGCGAAACCGAAGTCGGATAGTTCGAAGCAAATCCCATTTGTCGAAATTGATCTAATTGAAAGAGCAGCCAAAGTAGTACCGGCAAAGAGCACGGTTCCAATTATTTTGGAACGAGAAATTGCTTCGCACTCGAAGTACCACTGGTCTGCTGTTATCAATTCCTCAGTGTCTGCACCGCTCAATCTTCCTTCTCGCCTCGAAGGGAGCGCTGACAAGGAGTCTACTGTGAGGATGGTTTTCACCTTGGAAAGTGTGACCGGTGATTACAAACTAACGAAAAGGGACTAAGTTTATGAGCGATTGCCATCGTAGGAAACGTTGAGATACTGCCCGTCGTCGTCTTGAGTTACCGGACCTCGGATGCGCTGGGCACTGGGATTGCGCGCAATGATGCGGACGTTTTGTCCTGCCGGATCGACAACTTGCTCAATGCTGCCGCTGTCATCGAGACGAAACAGGTCGCAGTTGCCCGAACCGGTGGACAAACCCGATCGACCGGGGATTCCTCCATTTGGGACCTTGATGAGGAAAGCAGGGTCGGCTGGTTTGCCAACTCGGACGACAGCCCATTGGATACCTGTCTGGTTCGGATTGCGTCGCCACAGAATTTGAGCTGATCCGTTGGGCTTCGATTGGAGCGTTGTTCCTCCCGAATCTGCAACGTCGGCAAACTGGTGCCAGGTCTCTTGTACATTTACGCGGGCAGCAACCACGCCGGCGAAAACAACGCGGCCTACTTTGTCTTCGGCGATCGGTTCAATCGCAACTCCGAAGCTGCCGGTGTGCTCGTCGGCGATGGGTCGCACCGACTGGATCGTGGCATCGCGTACAAAGCGAGCCAGTTCCGCGTTGTCTACGTCTGGATCGCCCAGTGGGGCGTTGAAACCGACGATTCCACCGATGGGCACAGTGGTCGAAGATTGGTAGTGCACGCGAACGGTGGCAGCGTCGCGAACGTGGATGCGGTTTCCTGCGCCACCAGCGAGTCGATCGCGAGCAAATGTGTCGGCGGCCGCAAGCAGACGGTTGTATTCCGCTGCGGTAATGTTGAACTTATCGCCTGGTTTGACGCGTCGGGACATTACTCGATCCCCAACGCGTTAAAGTTCGCTTCGGGGTAAACCTGCTCGACATAAGCCGCTTCAGGAACTTGCAGGACGCGATCGCCAACCACCTCCTCACCGTGTTTGACCCATAGGTAATCCCAGCCACGCTTCGCAACGCCAGCGATGTTGCCAACCGTGAGGTTCGCTTCATTTGGTCGGGCTGCGAAGTGATAGGTCACATCAACCCAGTTCTGTTCGTCTTCGCCGCCTTCGCCACCGAGGAACAAGGCTTCGCCAGGAGCGAAGATCGACCAGGGACTTGAATTGACGCGGCCGGTCATGGCCACCATCGCGAGTAGATACGCAGTCGAGACGAACTCGAACTTCTTGCGGACTGAGAACTCGAATGCGGGCACCGTGACATCGACGCCGGCAACGCCCGAGTCGCTCACTCCAATCGCACCACGATAATTGGGCGCGATCTTTCCGGGGGCAGCGTAAGTTCCACGCGTGAACAATGACTGGTTCAGATGCGTGGACGCGCCAGTTGTGTTGAACGAGACCGGATCGAGCTTAGTTCTATTGACTGACGCTGTGACGAGCGCGTGCTTCTCGTTGATGTACTCGCCATCAACCTGCAGGAATGGAATCAGATCGCGATAATTGCTTCGGTAGTACGACAAAACTGCATCGGCTGCAGTTGCCGGGTCAATGGCTCCTCCATTGGTCCCGACATACACGAAGGTGTCGGCTGTCGATTTGCCACGAGTCGCTTTCTTGGAAAGCGCAGCCAGTTCGAAGTTGTATCCACCGCTTGAGAATCCCATTAACTGAACACGAAGCCTCCTGTACGGGAGCGTTCGGCCAACTGAGCGGTGTTCTCAGCGGTTTCAATAATGGCTCGCTTCACATCATCCGACAGACCTTCGCCGGCGACTTGCGGCATCTGCAGTCGAGCAACACTCAGCGATTGTGCAGCATCGAACTCGTCAATCGAGATTGACGCTATCTGTTGTATTCGCTACGAGTTATTCATTTCAAGACACGAAGGGATCATATTTGAAATCATGAAAGTCCTCGCTCAGTTTTTGGTAATTGCTTGCGTGCTTCTAGCCTGCACCGTTACCATTGCATGCCGATCAACTCGTTCCGGAAGTTTGGGGGGGCGCCGAACCATGTCGAATTTTCTTGAAGGAGTCATGGAGTCCGTCAACGGGCCGTTCCCCATAGAAGCGAAGCCCTAAAAAGAATTTTGTGATACGAATTGCGAGGACTACGTCTACCTTTACTTGGGACTCGCAACCACTTCGCTAGCATTCTCGGTCGACCATGCGTAAGTTTGATTCCGACTTCTTCGCGGTGCGTTACCCTCAACATACCGTTTCCAAACAACTTTTGTCTAGCGCCTAACTCCTTGACGGCCAATTCAGGATTGATAGCATTACGCAAGTATTAATAGCGTGCTAGCTATCGACCGAATGTTTTTTGTTCTTGGGAGGGTGTAGTGATGACTGAGTATTTGTTGGCGTTAATTCTTTTTTGGGTAGGTGGTCTGAACTTCGAAGATCAGACACTTCAACAAGATGCTTCGAGCAATCTAGGTTCGATTCTTGTATACAACGGTCTTGGTCCGAACTGGCCGTTCGGCCCGGGTGATCCATTTGGACCTGGCGGACCACATGGTCCAGGTAATCCGGGACCTCCACCTCTTCCTTGGCCTCCTGTTTCAGATCCTTTTCCAGAGTTCCCAGACTTTGGCACATTGCCACCGCTTGTTTTGCCCCCCACAGTAACACCGCCGAATCCTTGGTGGCAACCGGACGACACCGATCTGAACTTCAAGCCAAAAAGTTGGCTTAGGCCGTGGAAAGAGTTCACGATTCCATTCAACTTCGAATGGAATTATTAGGCACGATGAAATTGAGGCATTTTTTAGCCTGTGCCCTGGTTGCCTTCATCGCCTGCGCAGGCTTCGGGTGTCGAAAAGTTGTTGGGCAGGAGCAAGGTCTGTTCTCAATGAGCGATCGCACTGACTTAACTTGGATTTCAAATGACTATGTTGGACTACGAGTAAAAGTTGGAGATCTTTCTGGTTTTGCATTGATTGACTCAGGAACGACTGGAACTGCATTCGATTCTCGAATGACCTCAAAACTGGAGGAGCAGTCGTTACTCTTCGGGAAAAAGCAGGCTAGAAAAGCCAGTACAGGGACTGGGAAAATCGAGATTGTTGAGTTTGAGGCTCTACGATTCCAAATTGAGGGCAAAGAAGTAAATTCCCTGGGAGTTGCAGCGGTTGATTTCGATGTTTTCCACCAAACTGTGGGTGAACAAGTTTTTTTGATTCTTGGATACGAGTTTCTTCGCAGGGGAGCACTTGGCAATGAGAAGTCGAAAAATCAGTTTTACTTAGGTCGCAGAATTCCAGACTACGCTTGGGTGACTTCGAGGCAGACTGTGGTCAAAGATTTTAGATTGTTTATTGAGGAATCACTGCCTTGGTCGAAAGAGGCCGTGAAATTCATGGTTGATTCGGGAGATCGACACCCACTATCTTTGGACGGTAAGCATTTTTCTGACGGAATTGCTTCGAACAAAATCGATGAGTTAAGAACCTGTGTTTCGACCAGTCTCGCAGGAGAAGCTGAAATTCGATGCGGACGAATGAACATAGAATTTTTTGGTAGGCAATTTAAGCGTGTTCCTGTTCGCGAGGCAGGCAGTAACAAAATTGGTCTTGAATTGCTAGAGCGGTTTGATTTTGAGATCGATTTCATTAGTAACCGGATTCTGATCGGCAGCGATGTCGACACCGAATCTTCTTTTAAAGAAGATGTTACCGGTGTTGTGATTGGCGTTCGCGATGACGCGCTTGTTATTGTCAGAAATACCGGCGTGGCAGATGGGTTACTGAACGCTCTAAAGCCTGGCGACGTCCTGCAAGAATGGGATGGACTAGTCACTTCCATCAAAAGTCTTTCTGAACTTCGATCTAAGCTTCTGGAGTACCCAGGGATCCAACCAAAGAGATTGCGTATCCAACGCGATGGTCACACGATGGAGCTACGCTGATTCGACATTATTGGGGCCATCCATCTTGCTATTGCGTCCACCTTGCGAAGGTTGTAGAATTTACGGCCCGATTGCATCGCTTCCTCTTTTCACTGTCCTTGGCTGGAGAAATTCTTATGGCTCGACAAAATCGGCGTGATATCCTCGATCCAAATGAAGTTGGAGCCTACCATGCGGAGAGGGTTATTGGGGCCATCCATCTTGCTATTGCGTCCCGCTTGCGAAGGTTGTAGAATTTACGGTCTGATTGGACCGCTTCCTGTTTTCACTGTCCTTCGTCTGGAGAATTTCTTATGGCTCGACAAAATCGGCGTGATATCCTCGATCCAAATGAAGTTGGAGCCTACCATGCCGTGCAAAGAACGGTGCGTCGAGCGTGGCTTTGTGGTCTAGACCCCGTTTCTGGCAAATCGTTTGAACACCGACGAACTTGGATCCAGAATCGACTGCAGGAACTTGCTGCTAGCTTTGGGATCGACTGTCTTTCTTTTGCGGTGATGGTGAACCATGTTCACGTCATCCTCCGCAACAGGCCGGATGTCGTTGCGGGTTGGTCCGACGAGGAAGTGGCAAAGCGTTGGTGGCAGTTGTTTCCGCTTCGCAAGAACAAGGACAAGACACCTGCGGTTCCTATCGAAAGTGAGCTCAAGATGTGGATGACTCCCGTTCGGAGCAAGCAGTTGCGAACTCGCTTGAGCGATATCTCCTGGTGGATGCGTGCCTTGGCCGAACCCATCGCACGACGCAGTAATTTCGAGGATAAATGTTCTGGGCGCTTTTGGGAGGGGCGTTATAAGTGTCAGAAATTGGCTGATGAAACGGCGATTTTGGCATGTTCTGCTTATGTGGATTTGAATCCAGTCCGAGCAGGCGTTGCTGATGCTCCGGAGAAGAGTCTATACACATCGGTTTATGAACGAGTTGAGTCGGGGAAGGCTGTTCGCAAGGAACGAGCGATGTCAAAACTGCGAAAGAAGCGGCTTGGTCGAAAGCGAACCACAACCCCAAGTAGCCAAGCTGCGTTTGTTCGTCGCGATGATTGGTTGACACCTGTGACGGTAGATGAGCGCAGCGTAGCGTACCAAGGAGCCATGCCGAGCAGTTCAGGAAAACGCGCTAGCGACAAAGGGTTCTTAGGGATGAGTTTCGAGTTGTACTTGAAGCTACTGGACTGGACGGGTAGGCAGATACGTCGCGACCACAAGACGGGTCGCATTCCGGCTGATTTGGTTCCGATCATGGAACGCATAGGGCTGTCGGGCGAGATATGGTGTGATGTAGTAAAACGGTTCGGTAAGATTTTTAAGCGAGTTGCAGGCACTCCGGAATCGTTGGCTCACGAAGCGCTCGCGCGAGGTCGCAGCGAATACCGGACGGGAAGTTCGCCACTGCCGAGTACCGGTTAGAGATTCTTCGGCTCGCAAATTTAATAGAACGCAAGTTGGTCCATGCCGACGACAGTCCTTCGTTGCTATCCGGGGTCGTTTTGCGTTCATTTCTGGCAAGCGATAAGGCATTTTTCTGAATGCTGGAGGGCATCGGGGTGATGCCTGGGCTTTTTCGCAATCGGAAAGAGATGTTTAAAATCCACTTCGTTCAGAGACAGTAGATGGATGGTCCTTGGCACGCGTAGATGGATGGCCCTTGGCACGCTTGTAGTCTATGTTGCAAACTCCATTTTGAGGCCCAGAAACTGGTCCATTGGCATCCCTAATGCTGCAGAACCCCTGAGAGCCAGCCTGAACACTACATTGATTGTCTGGAATGTTTCCAGCCAGAACCGTACATTGTACATTAGTTTGATTTGACATTACGGAGCAACTTGCTTGAGGATTTGTGTTATTGCCGCTGATAGAGCAATGAGGATTCCCTGTAGCAGGATTGGTGGGATCTCCATGACTTACACTACATTTGTTTCCTGGCATGGTGGGATTTTCTGGGGATTCGTTGACTGAGCAAGTTGCCTCAATGGTCGCAGTCACTGAACAGGTTGCTGTTTCTCCACCTCCTGTTCTTCCTGCGCTGCACACTTGATGCCCGTCAGGGTTATTTGGATTCTCTGGAAGTGGATTCGAATACGTCGAACACGAAGGAGCGCCGCCCCCTCCCACCGGTGTTCCACGCACCGAGCAAGACGTGGTTTGATTTCCCGGAATTGTTCCTGTCAGGCCTGCACTGCAAGCGCTGTTGCCGCCACCTGCGCCTGCCTGTTGGCCGCCATATGTACTACAACTTCTGGTATCCGGATCATTGGCCGCAACAGAGCAACTAGTAACACCGCCCGGCGCAGGAACGGCACTGCAAATCACTGGATCAACAGGAGACTGCCCTGGATTAACGCTTGCAGAGCAAGTTCCGTGGTTGTTTCCCGCACCCGGATTGCTGGTTGAGCAATTGGACGTTCCCTCGCTATGGTTTACGGAGCATTGTGCACCGGAACTTGGTGTCCCTTGCTGAACCGAACATGCCAAACTGCCTACCGAGCAAGTGCTACCTCCTGGAGGAGGTGTTGTTCCTGTGTCCACAGAAATGTCAACGGTCTGCTGTGCAAGTGCACCTTGAAAACTGACTGGCTTTAACTCTGCCAGTACGTCTCGACCATCTTCAACATACGCGATCGGTCCATTCCTTTTTCCCGCCAAGTTGGCACCAGACTGCTCCACTTTGGAACGAAATAGCTCGAATCCGACTCCGAAAATCACCACTACCAATCCAATAAGCAACTGCTTTCTAAACATGATCATTCTCCATATATTTCAGAAATTCAAACCGAAAAAAACTGTTATTTAGCGAAATTGCAAGTCAATGTCGCATTCGATGGACAATACTTAATCTACTATTGAATTTTTTTCACCTCCTTTCCGCTCTTTGGATTAGTTCGTTCCAACGTTCTTCAAACTGCTTTGGGATGACACACTCAAAACAGGGCCCAATTGCCTTCTTCAAGTCAACCAATTGTGCGTGACTCAGTTCCTTGAGCTGTAGTACCAGACACTCAAGCCCCACCTCGCGCGTTTCGTAAAATTTTCGGTCCCATTCGACGACTTCTTTTGGACGATTTAAAACTGGTTGCTTGGATGCATAGATTTCGTACTCGCGTGTATAAATCTTTGGCTTGTTGGCCGAGATGTAATCTTCACTGATTTTCTCAAACTTCAGCTGATCTCTAGGTAAGAAATGCAGCGAGCTAGGAAGTAAATGGTCCGACACA
>Ga0105048_10015077_pt1 | contig 12007 bp, 6 predicted proteins | sample MAT05_FD_78382 | JGI IMG/M metagenome (GOLD analysis project Ga0105048, IMG submission 78382) | Freshwater microbial communities from Lake Fryxell liftoff mats and glacier meltwater in Antarctica - MAT-05 | ecosystem: Environmental > Aquatic > Freshwater > Ice > Liftoff microbial mat | place...
ACTCACCGGCGTTGTGGTCGGATCCCTCCACCTGGCCGGCGGGAGTTGTTCCGGTTGACGGAGATCTGGTCACCATTCCCGCGGGCCAATCGATTCTGCTGGACGTCTCCCCACCCGCGCTTGCCGGAATCGAGATCGAAGGAACGCTCATCTTCGATGAACAGGATCTTCGCCTGGAGACAGAATGGATCATTGTCCACGGCAAACTGGAGATCGGAACGGCCGCGAGCCTTCACCGCTCGATCGCCGAAATCGTTCTGACCGATAACAACCCTGGCGAAGACATCCATGGCATGGGCGACAAAGTTCTCGGGGTGATGTCTGGTTCACTCGAACTTCATGGTCAGCTGCGCGGTCCGGATTGGACACGGCTGATGAGAACTGCCAACGCCGGCGACACCGAACTCACACTCGAATCGCCGGTGAACTGGCAACCAGGTGATCGATTGGTGCTTGCGTCCACTGATTTCGATCCGCAGCAGGCCGAGGAGATCACGGTCGAATCGGTCACTCGCAACGTCGTCACGGTGGATGCTCCGCTGAATTACATGCACTGGGGAGAAGACCAGATGTATGGCGACCGCGTGCTGAGCGAACGCGCCGAGGTTGGTCTGCTCAGTCGCAATATCGTCATCCACGGCGATGACGCCTCAAACGAAGATGGATTCGGTGGTCATGTGATGGTAATGGGCGGCACGGCACGAATCGACGGAGTCGAATTCGCCGCGATGGGACAGGCGGGGCAACTCGCCCGCTACCCGATTCACTTTCATCTTCTCGGAGACCGGCCGGATGCCTATGTCCGGAACAGTTCGATCCATCACTCGTTCAATCGCTGCGTGACCGTTCACGGCACGAATGACGTGTTGATCGAACAGAACGTGGCGTACTCCACGTTCGGTCATTGTTTCTTTATGGAAGATGGCGCCGAAACCGGAAATCGATTTATCAGCAATCTCGGCATCCTGACTATGCGACCGGCGGAGGAAAATCGACTCCTGCCTTCGGACGAATCCCCGGCAACATTCTGGATCACCAATCCCGCCAATGAATTCACCGGAAATGTTGCCGCTGGATCGGAAGCGTTCGGTTTCTGGATTGCTTTGCCGGAACACCCGACCGGACTCTCCGCCACCGACGAAACCGATGCCACAGTCTGGCTTCGCCGCACTCCGCTGCTTCGCTTTTCGGACAACACCGCGCACTCGAACGATTCGCGTGGACTCCATGTCGATGACGGACCGACAGTCGATGGCGAAACCGAAGTGACCGTTTACGAGCCGCACCTCGATCCGATTCCTCCCGTTGAAGGCGAGGAAGATTCTTCAACAATCACCGCCGTTTTCGATGGCTTTGTCGCGTACAAGAACCGGGAGCGGGGAATCTGGCTTCGCGGTGTCGATCACGTGGTGACCAACGCGGTGCTCGCCGACAACGCGATCGGGGCGACCTTTGCCTCGTATGAATCCTATCTGGAGAATTCGCTGGTGGTTGGTGAATCGGCCAATACCGGCACACCTTACGAAGGCGAGCGAACAGGTGCCGGTGGCCGAACCCTCCCCTTCCCCTGGGAACCGGATTTCCCGATCCGGGGATATGAGTTTTACGACGGGATCGTTGGTGCACGCGACGTGACATTCGCGGGGTTTTTCCCGAATCTGACCCGCCCCGCGAGCGGACTCGGATTCTTGCTAGACGACGAATTCCCACTCGATCCACGCAACGCAGTTTCCGGCGCCGTCTGGCTGGACGAATCCAATCGCGTCTACATTCGCAACGCCTATCCATTGGCGGACGGTTCAAAAACATCCGTTTTTCGCGATCTCGATGGATCCGTGAGCGGAACTGCGGGAGCATACATCGTCGCCAAAGCCTCGTTTTTGCTGACTGAAGATTGCAATGCCGTTGCCGCCTGGAACAGCGCGGTATGCGACCACGAATACATCGGTTTCAGCATGGAAAATCTGGACGACGAACCGGCAACGCTCCGCTCGATGCGACTCACCCGCGAGGATGGCCGAGAGGTCAATCTGATCGGAACACCCGCCGACACGCCGTACCCCCGAACCAGCTTTTACGCCTCGGTGATCGACAACCAGCAACTCGTGGTCACACCTGGTGACATGCCCTCGCAGCGACTTCGTTTGTCGCTGTATGGCGCAGCAGATGGTTCCACCCTGACGGTTCGGATTCCTGTCGGCAGTCAGGATTGGTCGCTCTATCGTGATTATGACTGGAGCGAAAGTGGGCTAATGATCCAGGTCTCGACACTCGACGAGTTGGGACTGAGTGAATCGAATGCCTATTTCTTCGACGACAAGAGCGGAACGGTGGTCGTGAAACTGATCGTCGCAAGTGGGTACGGCGGTACGGTGGTCGATCTTTGCGCCAACGAAGGATGCGGCTGACCGTGCTCTGGCAAAATAGCCGACGATGTGAGCGGGGATTCCGAATGACGCGGCCACCTGAAATGGTTCGAGATCCTCAGGTGTACTAGGCTGCCCATGTTGGAACACTCCAGGTACGACGAAAGGACGTTGTATTGAGCCAATCCTTTTCTGATGTGATCACGAACAAGGACGATCTCCGCGCGTTGATCGGATTTCCAAGCGAACTCTCTTTGCGCAAAGAGATTACCTGGCTCGATAATCACTGCCAATTGCTGATATCTCAATCTCCGTTCTTGTTGATCAGCTCGTCCGGTTCAGATGGGCGTTGCGACGTTTCTCCACGCGGTGATGCGCCTGGCTTCGTGGTGGTGCTGGATGAGAAGACCCTGTTGATTCCCGATCGGACGGGTAACAAGCGGGCCGACACGCTGCTCAACGTGTTGGAAAATCCTCATCTCGGTTTGCTGTTCATGATTCCTACCATGGAAGAGACCTTGCGGGTCAATGGGCGGGCGAAGATCGTCCGTGACGCAGATCTGATGGCGAAGATGGAGTTTCGCGGAAAGACTCCTCAGCTTGCTCTCGGCGTCGAGGTCGATGAAGTCTTTCTGCAGTGTGCAAAGGCACTCAAGCGATCGCACCTGTGGGAACCGGGTCACTGGCCGCGGCGGTCGGAACTGCCAACCCTGGCGCAGATGTTGATGGATCAGGCGAAACCAGAGGGACTGACCGTCGATGCGCTCGATTGCGCACTCGAAGAAGCGTATCGAACCAAGCTGTATTAATCTCGGAGATCACATTTTACCGTCCCGCTGTTGAACTGGCAGGAACTCGCTTGCTGATCTCAATAGAAAAGTGAAGGCGAGTCGAATTGAAGTGGTCCGCGAACGTTGGACTGGATAGCTGAGAGTTCAGGCAAAAGGGGCCTGGGTCCAGTAGTGCACCGGGCTCAGGCCCGTGAGCGTGGCAGATGTACGGTCGTGGTTGTACCAGCGGATTTACTCTTTAATCGCTAGCCTAAGGTTCTCGATCCGGGTGATGCGATCGAGAGAAGGTCGAGACTTGAGGTGGCCGAAGAATCTCTTGATCCCCGCATTGTCGAGACAGTTCTCGTTGCGGGACATCAACGACGGCGCAGGCATCTCGGTTTACGATGCCTGCCAGGATCGATGCTGGTACTGGAAGCCTTGATCGGAGTGGACGAGCAGGATCCCGGTCGAGGTTTCGACCATCGCCAAGGTCGAAGCGGGTGATGGCGGCACCTATTTCTTTGATACGGAGTCCGGATGCTCGTCATCAGGTTGTTTGTTGGCAACGGATACGACGGTCTTGTGGTCGATCTCTGCGCCAACGAGGGTTGTGACTGAAACGAAACTGACAACCCGTCAGAGTCGAAGGGCCGGGTCCAATACGTCGCGGAGCCAGTCGCCGAGCAGGTTGATAGCGAGAACAGTCAGCAGGATCGCGACCCCGGGAAAGGTGATCACCCAACAAGCGTGATCCTGAAGGAAGGAGCTTCGAGGTGTGCGCCCTCCGGGTATGCTCGGTATCCAGTGCGCGCTCCTCGCGATCACCACGGAACGATTGATCCTTACGGCAGAACCGTTACGATAGAATGAACGCATCGGCACCTTCAGCAACTCCCGCCGGAAATCCGAGAGGTCTTCCGCTCATGCCCGTTTCCATCGACAACTCCCGCGTCATCTATGACGCACTCAAAGCGGTCAATGTCCGGATGATGTCCGCTCTGCCGGAGACCTGGCTGGTCCACATGATCCGGATGGCCGAAGACGACCCGGAGATGACCCTCGTCCGGTTGGCGAAAGAGGAGGAGGGGGTCGGCATCTCCGCTGGCGCGCACTTCGCGGGCGTGAAATCGGCGATGCTCATGCAAAATCACGGTTTTCTGGCCAGCATCAACGGCATTGTCTCCTTCGCCATGCTCTATAAAATCCCGCTTCTCATGCTGATCTCCCACCGTGGCGATCTTGGCGAACTCGATCCCTGGCAAACCCAGGGCGGCATTGTCACGCGCCCGGTTCTTCGCGCGCTCGGTATCCCGACCTACCCGCTCTCCGATCCGGTCACCGTCCCGAAGACCATCCGCCAGGCGCAGGCCCTCGCCGAAAGCGCACTGACCCCGGTCGCACTGTTGCTGACCCGCGATCTGATGTGGGAGGAACTGATGTGAGTAACGAGCTCCGAGCTCCAGGCTTCGAGTCAATGCCGGATCCCATGCTCCGGGCGGAGGCGCTGGCGGCGATCTATCCCCAGCTTGCCGAAGAGGGTGTGATTGTTGTCACAATCATGGGTGCGGTCGCGGTCGAGTTGTACAACCTCGGACATCGCCACAGCTTCTTCTACCTGGAACACGCAATGGGGCTGGCCTCGTCGCTCGGACTCGGCATCGCACTGGCCAAACCAGAAAACCCGGTCGTCGTGATCGATGGCGATGGTTCGCTCCTGATGAACCTCGGGACCCTCTCGACCATGGCGCGCTATGCACCGGCCAACCTGACCCACATCGTCTTCGACAACGAATCGCTGCTGTCAGTCGGCGGATTCCCGACGGCAACTTCGACCGGCACCGATCTCACCGGAATAGCGATCGCCTCCGGCATTCCAACGGTGGTCAGAGCAGATACGGCGGACTCCTTCACTTCAGCAGTGAAAACCGCCATCACCGGCCCGGAACTGACCACTATCGTCGCGAAAGTCGCCGCCATCGGCCCGAAATCCTTCCACATGGACCTCGCCCTGCTCGAAAACCGCTTCGAGTTCTCACGGTATGTGCGAAGTCTTTCGCAATCAGTTTGAACAAGTCGATTCGAGGCTATCGATTCACGCACTATTACGAATTCGCATTTCTACAATCTATTCGGCGATAACTGGCAGATTCCTCGTTGCGACGAAGCAGATTAACCTGGTGGTTTGAGATCGATGCTCAACTGGCGGATCAGCCGAGAAAGCTCTTCTGGCTCTATTCGATCACCAAGGTAATCTGCCAGATCTTCCTGTCGTGGTTGTCCAAAAACGAGCCGGTACGCAGCAAGCGAGCGACGCAAGCGTGAAAATTGTTCTACTTCGCGGCTCAAAGGCAAGAGTGGAACATGTCGTTCAATCTTCGCGGATCCCTCGTATACCCAGAACGGTTGAATATCCTTGATTCCACCGCGCGGTACTTTTCGTACTGCTTCGGCAAACAATGCGGTCCATGGTTCAAGACTGCGCCTGGCGAACGCGGCCGCTCGGTTGCGCTCAGCGACATTTTTCCTTATGGCGTGGCCCTTATAGCGGTGAATGCGCCCCTCTCTTTGTTCCATATCAACCGGATTGGCCGGCAAGTTCCAGTGAACAATCGCATGGCAGTACTGATGAAAATCAAGTCCTTCCTGGCCCACAGAAGTTGACGACAAAACAAACGGCCAGAATGGAGAATTGAAGGCGGATCGAACGGCTCCGGAACGGAGCAGCACTTTTTCGTCATCCGTGGCACTGCGGCCAAATCGCAAAGCAAAGCGCGCGCGCATCGCCAACGGTCGAAACGTTAACAGACCGTCTTCGATTTTGACTTCATCAGGTCGATAGTTCACTGCTCGCAGACTGACTGCGTCGTAAATTGCTCCACTGACGCTCTCTACGACATATGTTGGGTCCCCTTCGATAAGTCCAAGCCATTCCGGCAACAGGTAGGCATACTCATCGAGCACCGCCTGCAGATTTCCATGTAGTCCCTCTTCCGCAACACGTCGCCAGTAAACCTCACCTTCTGTTTCCAGCTGACCGCGCAATAGCGCCATGACTTCGGGAACATTGAAGAGAGAACGAAACCCCCAGGCAATTCGAAATGCGGCGTTACTGGCAATCAGACTGTTGAAGTCCAACTGTTTGCAAGATCGGCGGGCAAGTAGGCGGACGATGGAACGAAGTCCACATGTACCGGGGGCTCCGAGGCCGAGTAACGCGACAGTCTTGGCAAGATCCGCGGGAACCCTTCCCAGGACGGTGGGCTTATCCATTGTGGTGCGCGCGAATGCGACATGATCTGCCCAGGCCCCAAGCTCATCTTCAGTCTCATCACCTGAACTACCGGGAGGTTGCAAGATATCGGACGTTTTAATCCACGGATCAGATGCATTTCGTGCCGACCGGCGACGATCAAGCAATAGTGGGGCGGCCCAGTACCACGCGTGGTCTTCGGGACCTTCCTTCGATGCTCGCCGCGTTAACGGTGCCAGCAGCTCTTCTACTCGCGTGGTGGCTGCGGCCCAAATCTCCTCAAGATCGACTTCACGGGTCGCTGCACCCAAATCCCGGGCAAGCGCAAGCGGATCGATGTATTCCGCGAGTGTTGCGCATGGGTACATCAGTCCAAACGTGGACATTCCGGCTGGCTTTTCGCCCTGCCGTCGGATAGAGAGCAGGCCCCTGAGCTTTGCTCTGTCTTCACTCGTGTTCCGTGCCGCCGGATCTCGACTTAACATCATTTGACGTTCGGCTTCGTAACTCAGTATGGTCGAAATCGCATCAGGGACAACATTCCAGCTCGAAAATATGAGCCGCTTGGTCATCGTGCTCAGTCGATCTTCCGCGTATGCGCCGCGCCCGCGATAGTATGGTAGTGATGGTGGTAACCAGAGCAATCGCCAGGACCCGATATTGACTGTATCGGCCAGCAAGCCGCGAAGTCGAGCGTTTCCTGGATCAATCCGTTCATAAGCCTCGTGATGATCCCGTCTCAACAGGGTACTTGAATCAACTGCAGAGACAAGAGCAGGGTTCTCCGCCTCGTTGCGTAGGCTCTTTTTCAGTTTGTAATCCGTCATGTAATTCAGAAGATATGGCGATGATTTCCAGTAATCGGTAACGTCTCCTGCTCCCAGTCTCTGGCTGATTTGATCCGCTACAGCGTAAGAGCGGAGATCAGAAGCCGTTAGCTTTGTCTCCGGCAGAAGATGGTCGGCGAGCATGCCATTGTCATCTCCGTTGACAGCAATGCGTTCCGTTCTGGAAATGTAGCGAGAGAGTCTTGCCTCTATTCTCCGTTTGCGATTCAGCAGCAATCTCTCACCGCCCCGTCCCACGTCCATGAGAGCCAATCGGAATTCACGGAGATCATCCGTAAGTTCTTTTGCCTGATCTCCGCCCATCAGAAAGCGAGCCGTCCGAATGAAATCGGCGTAATGGTCATCCTGCTCTTCATCGCGAAGCGTGTACATCTTGTAAGGAGTGGCGGAAAGGAGAAGCGTCCGCGCATCTTTTTGCCGAAAGAGGTGGTGAGCCAAATGGCGAATGTCGTCCGGATCTTCCTCACTCGGTTCATCCAGGAGATCTCGGAATCGTTGAAACTCGTCAAGAATGATGAGATCGGGTTCCAGTGCCTCCACGCAGCTCCTGGCCAGGGTCTGACGGAGTTCACCGATCAATTTCTGTCTGACAACTCGGTCGACATCATCAGTTTGCTCATCGCCGGCGTGCATAATCAACCGAAATCGCTCGAGCAGTTCCGGTTGTCTCTGCAGTTCTTCCTTGAATGCAATGGCCAACCGTTGATCCAGACCACTACCCTCGCCAGTTGAGACTCGCGGAGTCTGACCAACCCTCCATCGAAAACTCTGGTCAGAGGCGTGGTTCCGGAGAGCACGATATGCTCCAGGTCGATCCAGGCTCGTATCCATCACAAATTCGAGCAACCGGAAGATCACAGCGCGCTCGTCCGACTTACCGCCTTGTGAGGCCATATTGAAACTCGTACCCGGGGTGAACGAAACGAAATTCACGCCATTCGTGGTTAGTTGATTGAGGGTCAGCGGAAGGAGTGTGATTCGCGTGGCGAGAGATAGACCTCGTTCCCCGGTCACATTGAGCCGACGAATGTTCTGCGCTGCAATTTCGGCATTCGAGCAGATGTACACGATGTCTATGCGTTGAGTTCCGATCGACTGGTGGTAGTTGATTGCTCGCGCAATAACACCCCGCGCGACCAGCGTCTTTCCCAGTCCGACCTCGTCGGCAACAAGAAAGCGAGTTGTAGGCTCGGTATCCTGATACATGCGCTTGAATACGTGATCAACTGTCTTCCGTTGAAAGCCCTTGAGGTTCGCCAGCACTTGTGCTTCGATGGCCGCTCCATCAATGCGAGGGTTTGTCATAAAGACATCTCTTCAAGTGCATCCGCGATCGGGTCCCAGATTTCATTCCACCGCTCCGGGAGAATAGAAGATCCCTCCGCAGATCGTCGAAGTTCGTTCATTACCCGTTCGATGTCTCTGAGGCGCTCCGGATCGCGAGAAAAGGCGTGAACAAGAGGTTCAAATAGCGCTTCTGATGCGTGTCCTGCCAACCAGTTTCCCTTAGCCTTCGATCCGTCGGGCACGCCATCGAACGCAGCGAGCGCATCCTCAACATTTCCGAGAAGCAACAAGAGGAATCGAATGAGATCGGATCGATTCGCCAGCAAACTCGAGAGCACTCGTTCAGCCCGGCCGGGTGGCGGATCAACCAATTCCGCCGCCACCAAAAACGCTATCTCCATTTCCTCGATTGCGACGGTCAACGCGAAGAAGGGTGTGACTGCGGCTTCGGAAACATTAAATTCCACCTCCATACCCGAGGGTAGAATCTCCAAAAGCGTTGTTGCGGCCTTTCCAAGCGTGATCGGGCGAATTGAAGTGCTCACGCCCTCAAGAACGCCCCCGTCCAAACGAGTCGCGGCAGTCAGACCGCTCAACGAAAGTGACCAATAGCCACCCTCGCCGCCGGCACAGGTGGCGGTGAATCGCAACCCTCCTATTGCACGACGCGCACGTTCAAGTCTGAGTCCGATTTTTTCAGCATCGGTCATGTCGACTGGCTCGGGAAGCACTGGGTCGTAGGGTATAAGCAGCTTACGCAACCCTAGTCGATCCGATCGATCTCCAATGGTCGCGTGGATCCCACAGGATTCTTTTCGACCGACTAATTCCACAAGGAACTCGACGTTTCCATTGAATGCAGCATCTGTCGCGTTCGCAGAGCCACTCCAGACGTGCGTCTTCCATCCAGCATCAGCGATATACGTCTTAGCATGTAGGCCATCTAGCCGCCGTTCAGCCGATTCGGCTGCCGTTTCACTTTCAAATGATTGAGAAACTTCTCCACCATTTGACGATGCATCCGACGAAAGAATGAGCCGTTCAAGGAGGTGTGCCGTCGAATTTCCACCAAGTGAATCGAGCGTTTCCGGTCGCGTTACAAGGATCGAACCGCGACTGGCTTTAGTAAGACGACTGAGCAGCTCTGAACTAACAAATGGAGAAACCACCAGGAATGGGCGGCGGTGTCCTTCAAACGGCCACCTTTCAACCGCGTCGTCGCCAAGCGGCCAGAATTTGACAGACTCAAACCCGTCGGGCAAGGTCCATTCTGCCCAGGCGAATTGTTTTCCAAGTTCCCGGATCGCTGACGCCCTTTCTTTCGACACAGGACTGGTCTTTTCAGCCATGGAAACGAGCGATGAGGCGAACCGCTCAAGTTCACCCCACTTTTCTACGCCATCGGGCCTACCATCAAGTCGGAGGATCGTGTCCCACGAACGATCGAAAGTCAGGTTCCTGCTCAAACAAAGCAGTCGATACGCGACGGCATCACTTTCTCGTTCTCGAAAGCGGAGATACCACACCTTCGGGTGAAAAATCGCAGTTGGATCTGGTGGAACAACAGGGTGAACTGATCCCTCCAGATAAACGAGCAGCGCCCGAAACTCAGGCGGAACTGCAATTTGCCCGGCTTGGCAAAAAATCGATATACGAGCAGCGTGTTCGCGCAATGCCTGCAACGTAGCAATCGGATCTTCAATCAATGAACCGTCACTTGCCTGCCTTTCGAACATCGCGAACGCGACCGGCGCGATCATCAACGCGAGTAAATCAAGCGAATAGGTGGTTCCGACGGCCAAATCAAGGGTGTATCCGCTCGGAGGTCGGAGAGCATCCAGTAGCAAAATTCGCGAGTCAGGTTCCAGCATCAAATTGAACTCGCAGGCTCACGAAGACCATCCAGAATATCAATCAAAATCCGTTTGGCGTTTGTCCATCTGAACGTCAACCGCCCGAGCCCGGATTCCCCCGGCCACCGTTCCAGAGCGCGAGGATTGTACAAACGGGCCAGCGTAGTTTTAAGGAGGCGTTCACGCTCTCGAATGAGAATACGGGCAAAATTACTTGTGCTGACTGATCCCGGCGCCGCAATAGCAAGCGAGAGCCAGGTATCACTGAATCGAATCGCCCCACTCTGCAACCGCGGATTGATGGCCCGGAGGCGCGCCCAGAAGGCCTGTCGATCCCAGTTCTGAAGGGCGCTTTGTGCACTTTCCATCTCATCGCCCCATCGTTCCAATTCCTGTCGATACCGGTCGACGAATCGGGTATCAGAATGAATAGCGCGTTCGACGGCAAGTTCGGCCAGCATCAGGTTATAGAGAAGCACCGCACCCTCCATCGTCAGCGAATACAGGCGAGCAGATTCGACATCGGCACACAACTGAGATGGAAGCCCTCCAAGTCCAGTTAACTCCCATGGAGCATGTGCGATCCTCCTTCGCGTGATCGATGATGAAAGACAGGCTGCAAGGAGTGAATCTGGAGATGCGCGTCGAATGCGCTCGGACAGGAATTCAGCTTCATGGTGCTGAAGCGCAAAAGTTGTCTGAGAGAGAAACCCAGTTGGCGCGGAAGGCAACGAACCATGCCAATTCCTATGAGCAGCATCCAGGAGTTCTCCACTATCCGACGACCGGGCTGAGCGCTCGGCGCGGTAGTACTGATCGAGCGACGCATGGTACCGATCAGTCGACCCTTCAAAGGATCGAATCTCCCATCGCATGATTCCTTGCCAGTAGATGGTGCTTGGCAGGCGATTCAAGTTCTCCCCGGCGTCGATCCCAATGACACCGCCTGAGCTCTCCCCACCTGCTTGAAGACTCTGCACCAACTGCCACTGGAGCTTTCTTGCATAAATCGCAGCCCCACGCGATGGCACGCGGTTGTGCTCGAGCATGCTGTAAATCCAGGGAATGAACAGGAAGTAACGTGCACGAGTTTGAATCGTGCTAGTACCCGGAAAGAAGTGCTCTGCCAGGGTATCCCGGATCGATCCGACACCGAGTTCGTCCAGTGTTCCTTTTTCTCGAAAGAGATTGACGACTTCCATCATGCGGCGGCGTTCGCCGTCATCATGGTCAAGCCAACCAAATGTGGAGATCGACAACGCGGATGCCTCCGATGCATGTTCCAAAATCGGGTTGTGTTCACTATGCTCAATCTAAGCTAACCAGACTGCTATCGTACAGCATTGGCGCATGAAATCCCTACCCGATCGACCTTACCCCCGGGTCCATATCACGAGTAATCTGACACGTACAGCTATCCTAGAATCGTCAATAACCTGAATTCGCTGTGAATCCGATCACTTGCAATCAATCATCCAAAGTAAGCTCAGTCACCGTTCACAACGATCATCAACGGTGATCGAAGATTCGTGTGGTTTTCTCCCTCACTTCGATCGATTTTGCTCCATCAGTGTCCCTTGTGGCTCTTCTTCACAGTCAGCGCAAACCCCGAGCGGTCGGTGGTATTGTG
>Ga0105048_10015079_pt1 | contig 12006 bp, 7 predicted proteins | sample MAT05_FD_78382 | JGI IMG/M metagenome (GOLD analysis project Ga0105048, IMG submission 78382) | Freshwater microbial communities from Lake Fryxell liftoff mats and glacier meltwater in Antarctica - MAT-05 | ecosystem: Environmental > Aquatic > Freshwater > Ice > Liftoff microbial mat | place...
CCCGCCACGCTCCCGTTCGCCGACCGGCAAATTTCCAGGCTGTCGCGGGTCGCCGGCTCGATCGCGACATGCATCGCCCGCGCAATCCGGCGCGGCGCCGACACGAATTGCCCAGCCGCTTTCTGGGTCGCGTCGAGATAGGCCAGCAATCCCCCCGCCGCCGCCAGCTCGGCGCGGCCGGGATCGCCGAACCCATCGAGACTCGCCACCCCGAACCGAGCTTTCAGCGCCCGCTCGCCGGCGATGCTGTCGAAACCGCCTTTGCCCGGACCGGTCGCGATCCCGGGCACGGCCTCCTCGGCAATCGTCTCGGCCGGGGCCAATCGCGCCAGCTCGGATGTCAATTCGCCCGGCCCGCACAGCACCAATTCGAACCGCCCGGTCGAAATGTCGGCGGCGGCGATCCCCCATTCGTCGCCAATCTTGGCCACCGCCGCCAGCCAATTGGCTGCGGCCGGGGCGAGCAGCGCCTCCTCGGTCAGCGTTCCCGGAGTCACCAGCCGAACGATCGCGCGGTCGACCAGCGCCTTCGACCCGCGCGCCTTCCTTGCTTCGGCCGGGCTCTCGATCTGTTCGGCGATCGCCACCCGATGCCCGGCGCGGATCAGCCGCGCGAGATAGGCTTCGGCCGAATGGACCGGCACCCCGCACATCGGGATCGGCTCGCCCCCGTCGGACCCGCGCTTGGTCAGCGCGATATCGAGCGTCGCCGCCGCGGCCCTGGCATCGTCGAAGAACAATTCGAAGAAGTCGCCCATCCGATAGAATAATAACGCGTCGGCCGCCTCGGCTTTCAAGGCATGATATTGCGCCATCATCGGCGTTGGGGCGTCGGAGCGGGCCATCAGCGTGGTGGTAGCGGCAAAGCGCGGCCCAAGCGAGGGTGACTCTTGTCCCCAAAGCCCGCTAAAGCGCCCCTACCAAGGAGCCAGAATGAACGAGAGCAACGTCAAATTCACGCGCGACGAAGCGCTCGAATTCCATTCGCGCGGCCGCCCCGGCAAGATCGAGATCATCGCCACCAAGCCGATGGCGACCCAGCGCGATTTGAGCCTTGCTTACTCCCCCGGGGTCGCCGTCCCGGTCGAGGAAATCGCTGCCGATCCGGGCAAGGCCTATGATTATACCGCCAAGGGTAACCTCGTCGCGGTAATCTCCAACGGCACCGCGATCCTCGGGATGGGCAATCTCGGCGCGCTCGCGTCGAAGCCGGTGATGGAGGGCAAGGCGGTGCTGTTCAAGCGCTTCGCCGACGTCGATTCGATCGATCTGGAAGTCGATACCGAGGATCCCCAGCGGTTCATCGAATGCGTCGAATTGCTCGCACCCAGCTTCGGCGGCATCAACCTCGAGGACATTGCCGCCCCCGAATGCTTCATCATCGAGGCGGCGCTGAAGGAGCGGATGAACATTCCGGTGTTCCATGACGACCAGCATGGCACCGCAATCATCACCGCCGCCGGCCTGATCAACGCCTGCCACCTGACCAATCGCGAATTGAAGGACATCAAGGTGGTGGTCAACGGCGCTGGCGCGGCCGCGATCGCCTGCACCGAATTGATCAAGGCAATGGGCGTCCCCCATGCCAGCGTCATCATGTGCGACCGCAAGGGCCCGCTCTATCCGGGGCGCGAAGGGATGGACCAGTTCAAGTCGGCCCATGCCGTCCCGACCGAAGCGCGCAGCCTGGCCGAAGCGCTGAACGGCGCCGACGTCTTCCTCGGCCTCAGCGCCGCGGGCGCCTTGAAGCCGGAAATGTTGATGGGCATGGCGCCGTCGCCGATCATCTTCGCCATGGCCAATCCCGATCCCGAAATCACCCCGCCCGAAGCCAAGGCCGCGCGGCCCGACGCGATCGTCGCCACCGGCCGCTCGGACTATCCCAACCAGGTCAACAACGTCCTCGGCTTCCCGTTCATCTTCCGCGGCGCGCTCGATGTGCGCGCCACCGGGATCAACGAGGAAATGAAGATCGCCGCCGCCCATGCGCTGGCCGAGCTGGCGCGCGAAGCGGTGCCCGAGGAAGTCGCCGCGGCCTATGGCGGGCAGGTCCACAGCTTCGGCCCCGATTACATCATCCCCGCGCCGTTCGACCCGCGGCTGATCGAGATCGTGCCGGTAGCGGTGGCCAAGGCGGCGATGGCGACCGGCGTGGCGCAGAAGCCGATCGCCGACATGACCGCCTATCGCCAGTCGTTGCGCGCAAGGTTGAACCCGACCGTGTCGGCGATGAGCCTGGCTTATGAAGCCGCCCGCTTGAACCCCAAGCGCGTGTTGTTCGCGGAAGGCGAGGAGCCCAACGTGCTGCGCGCCGCGATCGCCTTCAAGGAAGGCGGCTTCGGCACCCCGGTGCTGGTCGGGCGCGACGAGGTGTACGACCAGTTGCGCGAATTGGGGGTCGACGATCCGTCGGGCTATATCGTGCTCAACAGCCGCAATTCGCCGCTGGTCGGGCGCGCGGTCGACTTCATTTACGCCAAGCGCCAGCGCCACGGCATGCTCCGCCGCGAGGTCGAGCGGATGGTCAACCAGGACCGCAATACCTTCACCGCGGCGATGCTCGCCTTGGGCGAGGGCGATGCGATGATCACCGGCACCACCCGCCCGTTCAGCCAGTCGCTGAGCCAGGTCCGCGCGGTGATCGACGATGCCGACGGCGCCACGCCGTTCGGGGTCAACATCATCGTCGGGCGGCACCAGACGGTGCTGATCGCCGATACCGCGGTGACCGAGCGCCCGACCGCCGAGCAATATGCCGCCTTCGCAATCCGCACCGCCGCTTTCTCGCGCCGCATGGGGCAGGAGCCGCGCGTCGCCTTCATCAGTTACACCACCTTCGGCAACCCTCCGGGCCGCCACATCACCGAGCTTCGCGACGCGGTGAAACTGCTCGACACGATCGTCACCGATTTCGAATATGAAGGCGAAATGGGCCCCGACGTCGCGCTCAATCACGAGATGCAGGAGAAATTCTACCCGTTCAGCCGGCTCACCGGCCCGGCCAATATCCTGATCATGCCCGGGCTCCAGTCGGCCAACATCTCGGCCAAATTGCTGCGCGCGCTCGGTGGGGAAAGCGTGCTTGGGCCGTATCTGATGGGGATGGCGCTGCCGGTGCAGATCGCGCCGATGACCGCCAGTTCGAACGACCTGGTGACGCTGGCGGTGCTCGCCGCGGGCGGAGCCGACGCGATTCGCCGGCCGCGCCTGCCAGTTGCCTGAAGCCCCAGGCTTTTAAAGCACCTCCTAAAGCCGCTCGGCGGTCGACACCGGATCGGCCGACCGCAGCGCGGCGAGTAGCGAGTGCAGGTGGCCGAGGTCATGGACTTCGACATCGAGGTGGAAGGTGTGGAAGCTGCCGTCGCGGTGGGCGAGGTGGAGGTTGACGATATTCGCCCCCTGCGCCCCCAATATCCCGGCCATTTCGCCAAGCGCGCCGGCGACATCGCGCAGGATGACGCATAACCGCGCGGTACCGCCGTCGGACAGGTCGCCCCACGCCAGATCGAGCCAGTCGGCATCGATCCCGCTGGCGAGGTTGTCGCAGCCGATGACGTGGACCTCGATGCTCTCATCCTCGCGGCGAAGCCCGACGATGCGGTCGCCAGGGATCGGATGGCAACAGGTGGCGAGGCTGAAGGCGACGCCCGGGGTCAGCCCCTTGATCGAGATCGCCTGGCGCTGGGCCGAGGGACGCGGCGCGATGTCGCTTCCGACCGATCCCGGCATCAGCGCTTCCATCACCGCTTCGTCGGTCAGCCGCTTGCGCGCGATCCCGATCATCAGCGCCTCGGGGTCTTCGAGCTTCAACTTCTTGATCGCCCGGGCAAGCGCTTCGGCGGCGAGCGGGGCGGGCAGGCGGTTGACGATCTCGTCGTAAATCTTGCGGCCGAGCTCGATCGTCTCGTCGCGTTCCTTGTGGCGCACGAACCGACGGACCGAGGAGCGCGCCTTGCCGGTGACGACGAAGCGCAGCCAGCTCGGCTGGGGATGCTGGGCGTCGGAGATGAGGATTTCGACCTGGTCGCCATTGTCGAGCAGGGTGCGCAGCGGCACCACCCGGCCGTTGACCTTGGCGCCGACGGTCTTGTCGCCGAGCGCGGTGTGGACGGCATAGGCAAAATCGACCGGGGTCGCGCCCTTGGGCAGCTGGATCAGTTCGCCCTTCGGCGTGAAGGCGAAGATCCGGTCCTGGTACATCGCCATCCGGGTATGCTCGAGCAATTCCTCGGGGCTGTCGGCATGGTCGAGGATTTCGACGAGGTCCTCGATCCACGGCACCTTGACGTCATCGACCGGTCGGCCTTCCTTATAGGCCCAGTGGGCGGCGAGCCCGCGTTCGGCCTGGGCGTGCATCGCCTTGTCGCGGATCTGGATCTCGATCCGCATCTTGCTGTCGTGGATAACCGAGGTGTGCAACGATCGATAGCCGTTGCGCTTGGGGGTCGAGATGAAATCCTTGAACCGGCCCGGGACCATCGGCCAGCGCTCGTGGATCAGTCCCAGCGCCTGGTAACAATCCTCGACCTTGTCGACCATCACCCGGAACGCCATCACGTCGGACAATTGCTCGAAACTGATGTGGCGCTCGGCCATTTTCTTCCAGATCGAAAAAGGATGTTTTTCGCGGCCGGTGACTTCGGCCTCGAGCCCGTGATCGGCGAGGTGGAGTTGCAGCCCGAGCCCGATGCGGCTGACGAGGTCGCCGCCGCTGGCGTGGAGCTGGTCGAGGCGCCGCGTGATCGAGGCGAAGGCGTCGGGCTCGAGCTCCTGGAACGCAAGCGTCTGCATCTCGGTCATCATTTCGTACATGCCGATCCGCTCCGCCAGCGGGGCGTAGATATCCATCGTTTCCTTGGCGATCCGGCGGCGCTTCTCCTCCGACTTGATGTGCAGGAGGGTGCGCATGTTGTGCAATCGGTCGGCCAGCTTGACCAGCAGGACGCGGATGTCGCCGGACAAAGCGAGCAGGAATTTGCGGAGGTTTTCGGCGGCGCGCTCATTTTCCGACTGCGCCTCGATCTTGCTCAGCTTGGTCACCCCGTCGACCAGCCGCGCGACATTGGCGCCGAACAGTTTCTCGATCTGTTCGTGGGTGGCGACGGTATCCTCGATCGTGTCGTGGAGGATCGCGGTGACGATCGTCTCGTCGTCGAGCTTCAAATCGGTGAGGATCCCGGCGACTTCGATCGGATGGCTGAAATAGGGGTCGCCCGAGGCGCGGACCTGGGCGCCGTGCGCCTTCATCGAAAACACATAGGCGCGGTTGAGCAGGGCCTCGTCGGCATCGGGATCATAGGCCCGAACCTTCTCGATCAGCTCATATTGTCTCAGCATGCCCCCATGTGGGGGGATGCGGGGTCAGTTCGCAAGTGCGAAAAAAGGTCGGCCCACCCGTTTCGGATGGAGCCGGCCCAGTCGAAGCCGCGTGCCTGTCGCGGCTGGGATCAGTTGGCGACCGCCTGCGCCGGCGCCAAAGCGGTGCCGCCCTTGGCCGAATGGTTGCACTTTGCAACTGTTATTTTCAGATCAGCTATGCAATCATCGACGAGGTGGAGGGTGATGCGTTGAATCGACAGGTCCTGGCGGACAATTTGGACATGGATGCATTCCGGGCCGCAGCGTTGCGTTGCCCCTTGCCGCCGGCGGTCGAATTGATCGGCGAGAAATGGGCCTTCCTGATCCTTCGCGGGGCTTTGAACGGCCTGCAGCATTTTGAGCAATTCCAGGCCGGGCTCGGCATCGCGCGCAACATTTTGTCCAACCGACTCGGCAAACTGGTCGAAGGCGGGATTCTCGAGCGGCGCTCGGATCCCGATGACCGGCGCAAGGTGGTCTATTCGCTAAGCGCCAAGGGCGAGGCGCTGCTGCCGGTGGTGCTGTCGCTTCGCCAATGGGGCGAGGATTGGGGCCACGGCCAGCAGGACATCATGCTCGCCGACCAGCGCGACGGCCGACCGATCCAGCGAATCGCGATCCACGCCCAGGACGGGCGCGAGCTTTCCCTGCACGAATTGATGTGGGTCGAGCGGACCGCCGGCGCCAGCCTCAAGCGCCCGCGCCCGGCCTGATAAGAAAAGGGCGGCCCCGCGGGACCGCCCTTACTCATCACGATATGCGTGATGCTTACTCGTAATCGCCACCCGACGGGGTCGGGCGCGGCGGGGCGGCGGCGGTGAGGCGCAGCGCCTCGGCCGATTCGCTGAGCGACGCCAGCTCGTCGGTCTCGTCCTCTTCGTCGACACGGACCTTCTGGAGGTTGCCGACGATCGCTTCCTGCAGGTGCTTCGGCTTGACGGTTTCCTCGGCGATCTCGCGCAGCGCGACGACCGGATTCTTGTCGCGGTCGCGATCGATCGTCAGGTCGGCACCGCCGCTGATTTGCCGCGCGCGTTGCGCCGCCATCAACACCAGGTCGAACCGGTTCGGAATCTTGTCGACACAATCTTCAACCGTCACGCGCGCCATTGGTCGCTCCGCATATTGCTTGCCCATTTGGAAGAGCGGGCGAGATAGGGGGCCAGGCCCCGATAGTCAAGAAAAAGGCCCCGCTTGCACCGGCCGTCCCGCCGCTGCACAGACGAGGCATGCATCGTCCCCCGGCCCCGGCCTTCAGCCGCACCGTCACCGTCGACGGCAACCGGCTGACCTTCCTTCCCGACGGCCCGGATCGGTTGGCGGCGTTGCTCGACCTGATCGGCTCGGCGAACAACAGCCTGCACTTGCTCTATTACATGTTCGCCCCCGACCGCTCGGGCGAGCTGGTGCGCGAGGCGCTGATCGACGCGATCAATCGCGGGGTCGAGGTCGCGCTGCTGATCGACGGCTTCGGCAGCTCGAACACGCCCGAGAACTATTTCCAGGAATTGAGCGAGGCCGGCGCGCGCTTCTGCCGCTTCCTGCCGAGCCTCGGCCGCCGCTATCTGATCCGCAATCACCAGAAACTGGCGCTGGCCGACGGCGAGCGCGTGCTGATCGGCGGGTTCAACGTCGAGGATGATTATTTCAAGCCGGCCGACGAGGGCGGCTGGCGCGATACCGGGCTGACAATCGAGGGGCCGGCAGCGGCGCGGCTGGTGCCGTATTTCGACGCGCTGATGGACTGGGCGGTCACGCCGCGGAGCAAGATCCGCGATTTGCGCAATATCATCCACCGCTTCAGCGAAAGCTCGGGCAAGCTCCAGTGGCAATTTGGCGGACCGATGGAGCGACTCTCGCCGTGGGTCAGTTCGACCTGCCGCGACCTGTCGCGCGGCTGCGATGTCGAGATGATCGCCGCCTATTTCGCGCCCCCCGGCGGCATGCTGCGGCGGATCGCGCGGATCGGGCGAACCGGGCGGGCGCGGATCATCACTGCCGCCAAATCGGACAATCACGCGACCATCGCCGCCGCTCGATTCACCTATGGCCGATTGTTGAAGCGCGGCGTCCGGGTATTCGAATATCAGCGCTCGAGGCTGCACTCGAAACTGCTGGTGCTCGACGATGTGACCCACGTCGGCTCGTCCAATTTCGATTATCGCAGCATCTACCTCAACCTCGAGATGATGCTGCGGGTCGACGATCCCGAATTCGCCTCGCTGATGCGGGTCTATTTCGAAGGCGAGCTCGAAGCCTGTCTCGAGATCACGCCCGAGCTCCATGCCGAGCGGTCGAGCCTGCTCAACCGGATCAAATGGGCGCTGTCATTCTTCGTCGTCAACCTGGCCGATTATACCGTCACCCGGCGGCTCAACTTCGGGGCTGAGTGACGCGGCGATCGAAGGTCAGGCGGTGGCCGGTTCGCGCCATGCCCAGAACAGGGTGGCCGGGGGCACATTGATCCATTCGAAGCCGCGGTCGATCCGCTCGAAATGGGGGGCGATGAAGTCGCGCACCTTGGGGCTGAACTGATAGACCAGGAAGGCGCCACCGGCGCGAATGACGCGCGAGGTGGCCGCGCCGATCGCCTGGCCGACGCCCGGAGGCAGGGTCGAGAAGGGCAGGCCAGAGACGACATAATCGGCGTGGGCGAAGCCATGGTCGGCGACGATCTGCTCGACCTCGGCAGCCGAGCCGTGGACCGCGATCAGCCGGGGATCGTCGATGTCCTTGGTGAGGTAGGCGATGAAATCCTGGTTGGTGTCGATCGCGATCAATTTGGCGTCGGGCGCCAGCCGGTCGAGGATCGGGCGGGTGAAGGTACCAACCCCCGGCCCATATTCGACGAACAATTTGACCTCGTCCCATTTGACCGGGCCGAGCATGCGGTCGATCAGCACCTTGCTCGATGGAATGACCGACCCGACCATCACCGGATTCTTGAGGAAGCCGCGGAGGAATTGCCATTTCGGGCTGATCGCCCGGTGCGCGACCCGGCGGACGAAACGGCGCGGGCCCTTGAGCGTACGAGCGGACGAAATGGTCATGAAGTCTCCGACGGGAGGGAAGAGCGGCCCTCGCGTTGGCAAAAGCGCATCGCCTTGGCAAGTTTTGATACGTCGCTTTGCGGTATGCCGAGTGCGGCCTAAGGGACGATGATGCGCAATATTCCGCTCAAACCCAAGGTCGCCGGGACGGCGATGAGCACCCCCAATTTCCTGTTGTTGTTCGCCGCGATGCTGGTCGCCGCCGCTGGCAATACCGCGCTTCAATCGGTGATGCCGGCGATCGGCCGCGAGATCGGGATCGCCGATTTGTGGGTCGCGCTGGCCTATACCTGGTCGGCGGTATTGTGGGTCGCGCTTGCCCCATTCTGGGCTGCCAAGAGCGATCGCCACGGGAGAAAGCCGCTGATCCTGCTCGGGCTCGGCGGGTTCATCGTGTCGATGGCGTTGTGCGGCGCGGTGCTGGTGGCGGGGCTCAACGGCGTGATCGGCGGCGCTGCGACCTTCGCCATCTTTGCCATATTCCGTGCCATCTATGGCTCGCTCGGCTGCGCCACGCCGTCGGCGACCCAGGCCTATCTTGCCTCGCGCACGCGGCGTGTCGCGCGGGTCACGGCGTTGTCGGCACTGGCCTCGTCGTTCGGGCTGGGGACAATCCTCGGCCCGGCGATCGCACCGTTGTTCGTGCTTCCCGGCATTGGCCTTCCCGGGCCGTTGTTCGCGTTCGCGATCATCGGGGCGGCGACCTTCGCCGCGATCCTCGCCTGGCTGCCCAACGACAGTTTGCCGCGCCATGGTCGCCGCGCCGGGCGCGGGGCGGCAATGTCCTATCCCTCGATCGCCTCGCCGGTGACCGGCGCCAGCGTCGTCGCCGCCACCTCGCCGCGCACTGCCGTGCCGGTCAAATGGAGCGATTCGCGGATCCGCTTGTGGGTCATCGCCGGGGTGGTTTCGGGCCATGCCCAGGCCGCCTCGCTGACCTGCATCGGCTTCTTCGTGATCGACCGGCTGCAGATCGCGCCATCGGGGTCGGAAGGACCGATCTCGATCGTCATGATGGGCGGCGCCGCGGCCGGCCTCGCCGCGCAATGGGGGCTGATCCCCAAGCTCGCCCTCGGACCGCGCGCGTTGCTGTTGTGGGGGACATTGATCGCCGCCGCCGGCCTCGCCATGATCGTCGTCGCGGGCGACCTCTACGGGCTGGTGCTCGGCTTTGCGGTGTCGTCCTTGGGTTTCGGCTTTACCCGGCCCGGCTTCACTGCGGGATCGTCGCTGGCTGTCTCGCTGGCCGAGCAGGGCAGCGTCGCCGGGGTGATCACCGCTGCCAACGGCATCGCTTTCGTCGCCGCACCGGCGATCGGAATGCTGCTCTACGGGCTCGATATTAGACTGCCGTTCGCGGTGGCCGTCGGCCTGTTGCTGATGCTCGCCGCCTGGGTCCGCGCCCGGCTCTAGCCCCGTCCTGCTCTAGCTCCGCCCGGCTCTATCCGTCGCCCTGCTCGACCGGCCTGGGCAAGCGCGGCTGGAGCATCCCGGGCAGCACGAACCCGATCCCGCCGGTCGGCCGCACCGCGTCGGACTTCAGCGTCTCGCGGATCTTGGCATAATCGGCGACCATCTCCTCGGTCACCGACGCCCGCGTCTCTTTAAGCGCATCCTCGAAATCGGCCATCGTCACCTCGGCCGAATCGAGCGCGCGGCGAAGCGCCGACAGGCCGGCGCGGCGGGTCAGATCTTCCAAGTCGGCACCGGTGAAATGCTCGGTCCGCCGGGCCAGCGCCTCGAGGTCGACATCCTTCGCCAGCGGCATGGCCTTGGTGTGGATCGCCAGGATCCGCCGCCGACCGCCGGTGTCGGGCGTCCCGACATAGATCAATTCGTCGAACCGCCCCGGGCGAAGCAGCGCCGGATCGATCAGATTGGGCCGGTTGGTGGCGCCGATCAGCACGACATTGTTGAGCTCCTCGAGCCCGTCCATCTCGGCCAGGATGGTGTTGACCACCCGATCGGTGACTTGCGGTTCGCCCATCCCGCCGCCGCGCGCCGGGACCAGGCTGTCGAGCTCGTCGATGAAGATCACCGTCGGTGCGACCTGGCGCGCGCGGGCAAACATCCGCGCGATCTGCTGCTCGCTCTCGCCATACCATTTCGACAGCAGGTCGCTCGATTTCACGGCGATGAAATTGGCCTCGCTCTCGCGCGCCGTGGCCTTGGCCAGCAGGGTCTTGCCAGTGCCGGGCGGGCCATAGAGCAGGAAGCCCTTGGCCGGGCGAATGCCGAGCCGCCGGAACGCCTCGGGATGCTTGAGCGGCAGTTCGACGCCCTCGCGGAGCTTGTCGCGCGCTTCGTCGAGCCCGCCGACATCGTCCCAGCTGGTGTTGGGCACCTGGACCATCACTTCGCGCATCGCCGATGGCTGGACCCGCTTCAGCGCATTTTCGAAATCGTTGGTGTCGACCGACAGCGCGTCGAGCACCTCGGTCGGGATGGTCGCTTCCTCAAGGTTGATCCTCGGCAGGATCCGCCGCACCGACTCGAGCGCCGCTTCGCGCACCAAGGCGGCGAGGTCGGCGCCGACAAAGCCATAGGTGCGCCGCGCCAGCGCATCGAGATCGACCCCGTCGGCAAGTGGCATGCCGCGGGTGTGAATGCCGAGGATCTCGCGCCGTCCGGTATCGTCGGGCACCCCGACCACGATCTCGCGGTCGAACCGGCCGGGGCGGCGAAGCGCCTCGTCGATCGCTTCGGGGCGATTGGTGGCGGCGATCACCACCAAATTCTGCCGCGCCTCGATCCCGTCCATCAGTGTCAGCAATTGCGCGACCAGCCGCTTCTCGGCCTCGCCGCTGACCTGACTGCGCTTGGGCGCGATCGAGTCGATCTCGTCGATGAAGATGATCGACGGCGCTGCCTTGGCCGCTTCCTCGAAAATCTCGCGCAGCCGCTTTTCGCTCTCGCCATAGGCTGATCCCATGATCTCGGGCCCGGCGATGTGGAAGAATTGCGCGTCGCTCTCATTGGCGACCGCCTTCGCCAGCCGGGTCTTGCCGGTGCCGGGCGGGCCGTGGAGCAGCACCCCCTTGGGCGGATCGACCCCCAGTCGCTGGAACAATTCGGGATGGCGCAGCGGCAGCTCGACCATTTCGCGCAGCGCCTCGATCGTGTCCTTCATCCCGCCCAGATCGTCATAAGTGACGTCGGCGCGGCGCTCGCCTTCCTTGCGCTCGGTATATTCGGACAGCAGCTCGACCACAGTCTTCTCGTCGATGTGGACGATCCCCTTGGGCGCGGTCGACACCACGGTCAGCCGCACTTCCTGCATCGCGAAGGCCGGAGCGTTGAGCATCTGCCGGATATTCTCGGGCATGTCGGCGGTCGAGCGCTGGTGGCCGAGCGTGGCGACGGTATCGCCCGCAGTCAGCGGCCGGCCGAGGAAACTGCGCTTCAGCGCTTCGGACGAGCCCTGCAGCCGGACATTGTTCTTGGCCGGGGCGAACACCACCCGTGTGGCGGGCTTGGACTTCGCCTTGCGGACGACCACGAAGTCCGAGCTGCCGACGTCCGCATTGGCGCGCTGCAACCCGTCGAGGCGGATGATGTCGAGCCCGTGATCGTCGTCATAGGGGCGAATCGCGCGCGC
>Ga0105048_10015084_pt1 | contig 12003 bp, 12 predicted proteins | sample MAT05_FD_78382 | JGI IMG/M metagenome (GOLD analysis project Ga0105048, IMG submission 78382) | Freshwater microbial communities from Lake Fryxell liftoff mats and glacier meltwater in Antarctica - MAT-05 | ecosystem: Environmental > Aquatic > Freshwater > Ice > Liftoff microbial mat | place...
ATTGAACAAAGAGGGTAAATACCCCGCCGCTCTGCGGCGTGAGTATATTCGGTAAAAAAGAATTTAGATACCCCGTCCGCTTGCGGCGGGGTGATTCATTACTTCTTATCGTTTAGAGTAGTGGTCTGGTCAATTGTGCCATCACTTCCCTTGTCGAGTTCTACAGTCAGCTTCGCGCCATTTCCAGTCCACTTAGCATAGTCTAGATAGAGAGTATCGCCTGAAGCTAGAGCCAACCCTTCGTCCTCAAATTTCTGTTCTGTTTTCTCATCAATACGGCTAATCACTAAATTGAAGATAGCTTCTTGCTTAGTATCAGCAATTTTGATGCCCAGACGACCTTTGGCAGTATCGAGATTGCTGCTGATGGTGCCGCCTGCATCAATTTCCACTCCATCTAGTTCAAACTCGTAGTCATCGTTCTTCGTGGAGATGCCAAAGAAAATATTGGGTGCTTCAGAATTACTAGGTTTATAGGATAGACTGCGACCGCTTGCATCGAATTTGATCGAGTCTTTTTGTCCTGACAGAACTTTGATGCCTTGTAAGCCGAGGTCATAGCCTGGACCAATCATCATAACATCCGTTAATTCTTTGCCCTTAGTTTCACGGCTGGATTGCAAAGTCATAGTGAAGGGAACACCAACAGGAATGTTGTAGAGTGGTTCGTTGTCATCTTTCCAGAGTTCGCTGCTCTTCATAGGAATGAAGGTAGCACCAGAAAAAGAATTCACAAGTTTGCCATTCTCATAGCCAATCTTTTGACTCCCATTACTGATTAGGAGATTAGCATCACCTTCGAGAAAAATCTGGTTAAATTTACCTGTGGCGATCGCATTGCCCTTAGTTCTTTCAGCGCTATCGTCAACGGTACCACAGAAACTACAGTCTTGTTTCTCGTAACGGGGTTGGGTAGGAGTGAGAGTGAGGGCTTTAGTTTCAGCATTACCCACATATTTCTCTTCTGCTTCTCCTGGTTTCGTGGATGCGACGTATTTCCAAGTATTCGCGTTGCGATCAATCTCGACTCGACGTTCCATTTTAGGATGATTATTGTCATAGATCATCACCGCATATTTGCCATCACCCATGTCTTCAATTGCATATGGTGTAATCGCATGTCCCGATTTAAATTCAGGCTGATAAATTCCCATAGTGTAGGTCTTATCAATACTTGCATTGGGCTTGAGCGAAGACAGCAGGATATCCAGAATTTCGGCTGGTGCTTTGTCTTTAATTTCATTAGTAACAGTGGGTGAAACGCTCTGAGTGGAAGCCCAGTAGGCAATCTCTCGCTGAAGCTTCTCATTTCCCTGCAAAGCTATATCTGGAGTGCTGCCAAAGTTCCCTGATTTGGCTTTATCCGCATACAAAATCAGGCTGAGAGCTGCCATTCCTTCGCAATGCCCCCCATCCATGCCTTTGTTGGTCTCTTCCATCCATTGTTCTGCTGGAGGCGTGAGAATGCAAGTGTCACCTGTGGTGGCACATACTTTGTTGCCAAACATCCGTTGCATATCCGCAGGCAAGAGATTCTGAATGCCGTCTTCATTGCCGTAATTTTCAAAGCTGAATCCATTAGCCTCTGGACGAAAGCCTAGATCCGCAGTATAATGATGCTGATTTTGTTTTATTGCTATCTGAATCTGAGTCGATTGAGCTTTTTTGGGTGATTTCGCCTTTACTTGGTGAAATGGCAAGATTCGCTTGACAGCCAACTAATGTAATGATTGCTGAGACGATAAATATCATCAGAAACCGAAATAAGCGATTAAATGGCATTGCGATACTGTCTTTTTTGTTTTTTAGCAAATGATTGGAGATATTTTAGATCATCCTCATAGGTTAGGCTACTCAAACTGTTAAAATTTTGTAAGGTTTAAATACGTTCTTTACGGTTTTAGTCATAAAGCTTAAATAGGATCGCAAATAGTGAGAATTGCCGTAGATGCGATGGGTGGCGACTTTGCCCCACGCGAAGTGATTGAAGGAGCGATATTAGCTCAGACTCAATTAAATGTAGATATAGCGCTGGTAGGCGATCGCGATATTCTCGCGAATTACCTCAAGCAACATAACTATCAAGAAAACGATCGCTTAGCGATCGTGCCATCAGAAGGAATCATCGAAATGGATGATGAACCCCTCGAAGGACTGCGCCGCAAGCCTAACTCCTCGATCGCTGTTGCCATGAACTTAGTCAAGCGCAAAGAAGCCGATGCTGTGGTTTCGGCAGGGCATTCTGGCGCGGCGATGGCGGCGGCTCTATTGCGTTTGGGTCGCTTGCCAGGCGTAGATAGACCTGCGATCGGTGCTTTATTTCCCACACAGGTTCCTCATAAGCCTGTATTGCTACTCGATGTCGGCGCAAATGTAGACTGTCGCCCCAAGTTTTTAGAACAGTTTGCGATTATGGGATCGCTTTATAGTAAATATGCGATCGGTATCCAAGAGCCAAAAGTCGGCTTGTTGAATATTGGCGAAGAAGCTTGTAAAGGCAATGAACTAGCCATTCGTGTTCACCAAATCCTTCAAGATAATAACCAGATCCTATTTGCTGGAAATGCTGAAGGGCGCGACATTCTCAAGGGACAGTTTGATGTAATCGTATGCGATGGCTTTGCGGGCAATATTGTGCTGAAATTTGCCGAGGGTGTTGGCAGTGTAGTGATGCAAATTCTCAAAGAAGAATTGCCTAAAGGTTGGCGTGGCAAACTCGGCGCGTTAATTCTTAAGCCTAATCTTAAGAAGGTTAAAGAACGCATCGATGCCGATGAGTATGGTGGAGCTTTGCTGCTTGGAGTTGCTGGAGTCTGCGTAATTAGTCACGGCAGTTCTAATGCTGTCAGCATTCGCAATGCCATCCGTGTCGCCAAAGATGCCGTTGACAACGAAGTATTAGATCGCATTCGCAGTCAAATCAAGCCCAAAGTGGCTGTCAATGTTGATGATACGCCCAACGATCCACCAACTTAATTTGTAGATAAGCCCCAAGATAGGGGTTACACCAGCGCAAAGCGCTATAACAAAATTTATTCAGCCATTCAGAATCAAAATATAGCCAATGATTAATACTGAATCTTCTCTTCTTGGAGTACGTTTTATTGGTAGCGGTTCTGCCGTACCTGATCGCGTACTCACCAATATTGATCTCACCCAGATGGTGGATACTACTGACGAGTGGATTGAATCGCGTACAGGTATTAAAGAGCGACATATTGCTGATGGAGAGCAAGATTCGGTAGCTAATCTCGCTGCTAAAGCAGGACAAAAGGCGATCGCTGCAGCAGGGCTTACTCCTCAAGATATTGATCTAATTATTTTGTCAACCTCGACCTCTGATGATTTGTTCGGTACTGCAGGACGAGTTCAAAAAATCTTAGGAGCAGAGCGTGCTGTTGCTTTTGATTTAGTTGCTGCTTGCTCAGGTTTTGTGTTTGGCTTAGTCACCGCTTCGCAATATATCCGCACAGGAGTTTATAAAAACATCTTATTGATCGGGGCAGATGTACTTTCGCGCTGGGTAGACTGGCAAGATCGGCGTACTTGTATTTTATTCGGCGATGGAGCGGGTGCATTGGTTTTGCAAGCTAGTAACAACCAAAATAATTTATTAGGCTTTGAGATGCGAAGTGATGGTAAAGGTAATGATTTACTTAACATCAATTATGCAGGACGCAGTACCTTTGAATCAATTACGATGAATGGTCAAGAAGTTTATCGGTTTGCGGTGCGGCGTGTCCCAGAAGTAATCGAAAAGTCATTGCACTATGCCAATCTTGAAGTCCATGATCTTGATTGGCTGATTTTGCATCAAGCTAATCAGCGTATTATCGATGCCGTAGTCAATCGAGTTAGTATTGATCCCGCCAAAGCAGTTAGTAACATGGGCAAATATGGCAACACTTCCGCTGCCTCGATCCCGATCGCGCTTGATGAGTGGGTACAATCAGGTAAAATCCATACCGATCATTTGATTGCGATCGCAGGTTTTGGGGCGGGCTTAAGTTGGGGATCGGCGGTTTTTCGTTGGGGCTAAACCTTCAAGCGGTTTTTGGGAATCCATTGACCTAATCCTCTTAATTGACTGCGCCAAGTCACACAGTCGCCAATATCTTCAGGCAAAAGGCTTGCCATATATTGCAATTCTGCGTCAGAGAGAGGCGATCTACCGCAGAAAAAAGGATGTCTAGGTCGGCGACTACAATAGCCAAAGAATATCGCTGACCGCCCAAGTTTAGTTGGTGGTTTGCCGCGATGATAATATCGAGCAGTATCAACAAAAATTACTGTTCCTGCTTTACCGACACAGCTTTTATGCCAGTTATCATGCATATGTTCAGGTAGCATAGCCAAAATTTCATGATGGAATGCTGTCTTATACTTGCGTATATGTTCAGCGGTTAAAGCTTTTATTAATACTTCATTAGCAGCTGAAATAACACATTCAAAAGGACCACCATCCTCATTTACATCATTTATGTAAACGCCAATCTTGATCATTTGCCAATCTTCTTTGTCTCGATGCCATTTACGGGGACCAGTTTCTTTGGCATCAGCAGGACTGTAATAATAAGACAAGCCATCGTAAGCAACAGGTAGTTTGAGATAACTTTCAACGATCCGTAAGAGTTTAGTATCTGCGCCCCACAGGAATAATTCTGGGTAGCGCATAATCTGCTCTGCATTAGCTGTTAGCGTGTGCTTACCTTTATCGAGAGGAAGCTCAGCATTGTATTTGAGTTCTTCTGAGATATTTTGAGCAGCTTTAAAAAAGCGATCGCTAAGAGAAATATCTAGATTGTCTAATGAAGTGATCGATATTCCATACTGTTCTAGTTCTTGAACAATTTTATTCTCTTCAATCGTCGGACTATGCAGTAAAGGTTGATATTCTTGAATAAATTTTTGATAACGCGGATAAAGAACTTTTTTCTCAATAACCTCAAGATTACTAATAAATAAGGCAACATCTGAGGGACTGCTAAGTGCTCTTTGCCACAGCTTATCAAGGTTTTGATAAGCTTGAGCTATGATTAATTGATTCATGCCAAATGAAACCTATAAAATGACTTTTCACTGTAATTAGTTAGGTCTCAGATTTCATACAAAAATGATATACACGAAAAAATCTTAAAGAATTTTGTGTAATCTCACTATTCCTCAGTCTAAATATTAGCTTTAAATTTGAAATCCTGACAATTACCATAAGGACTAGAAAAACAAAAAATCTGAAGCACTATATACAGTAATTTGCTTTTAAACCAACCACAAACAATAATATAAAGCCCTTTGCGGGGCTTCGCCCTGCGACCCTCATCGTGGTGGGTTTGATTGACAACTGCTGTAAATCTAAAGCACTATATGAACATGCTTTGAATTTTAAGCGAGCCACTGTAAAATTTCATAATTAACGCGCTCAGGATTTTCGTCATGGGGGCAATGTCCCATTCCTTCCAAATACATTAAGGTAGCGTTTGGAGCATACTTTACTAATCGATTACCTTCAGATGGTGGAATTAAGCGATCGCAGCTTCCCCATAGGATTAATAATGGAACTTGCAATTGCGAAAGAGCTTGAGTCAAACTCGGCGAATAATTTGGTCGATTGAGGCTGCGATTTAGTCTGAGAAAGGCTTCAGCAGCTTGGCGATCGCGGGCAGGTTTGGCAATAATTTCGATCAATTCATCATCAACACGACGTTGATCACAATAGACAACTCGTTTGAGAATGAAGCGAATCATGAATGGTTGTCGGATTAAAAAGAATAATGGTTTGATTAATATCGCCGCCACGATCGCTTTTACAAACCGTTCAATTGGCTGCAAATATTTAGGAACCAAATCCCTGAAAGCATCGATATCAGGTAAGCTAATGGTGACAACTCCTGAAGCTATTTCGGGATGATGACTAGCCGCGATCGCCGCAACTAGAGAACCGACTGAGTTCCCAATAATCACCATAGGCACTCCGATAAATTTGTGCCAAAATTGAAAAACTTGTTCCACCCACAAATAGATAGAATAACGAGTAGGTGGTTTTTCTGATCCCCCAAATCCTAATAAATCAATTGCATATACTGTATGGTTTTCTGCTAAAGCAGGAATATTATCTCGCCAATGATCAAGCGCCGCTCCAAATCCATGAATTAATAAAATCGGTGGCTTGTTGTGAGTAGGGTTGCGTGATTGGTAAAATCCATAACGCGATCGCCACCCCTGAAAGTCCCAGTCGCCGTATTCTAGCTGCATAGTTGTGCTTGATAATTTTAAATATTCCTGTTGATTATGATCAAGGCTCTCGCTTAGGGAACCTTGATCATTTAACGGTTTGCGGGTGCTAATTTACCGTCACTGGTGACATGTAAACCACATTCTTGATTGCTCAACTCCCACCACCAGCGACCAGCGCGCAAGTCTTCCCCTGCTTGGACGGCTCTAGTACAAGGCGCACAGCCAATGCTTGGGAAGTTTTGATCATGCAAAGCATTGTAAGGAAGATTGTGCTCACGAATGTATTCCCAAACTTGATCATTTGACCAATCGATCAAAGGGTTTACCTTGGCTATGTTGCGATCGCCATCTAACTCAACTGTTTCCATAGCAGAACGGTTAGCCGTTTGATCGCGACGCAGCCCTGTAATCCATGCATCTAGACCATTCGTAGCACGACCAAGTGGCTCAACTTTGCGAATGTAACAGCATTGCTTGCGATTTTCAACACTGTCATAAAATAAATTGATCCCTTTTTCGCTAACCATTTGTTCCACTGCTTCAGCTTGTGGAAACATGATTTTTAAGTGTAGTTGAGGATATTTTTGCTGTATTTTTGCGATCACTTCATAGGTTTCGGCATTTAAGCGACCTGTATCGAGAGTAAACACATCGGCTTCTGGCTGAATTTTTGCGATCATATCGATCAGCACCACATCTTCTGCACCAAAACTAGAAGCGAGCGCAATCTTTTGATAGCTACTTAACGCCCATGTGAGAACTTCTTGAGGAGTTTTTCCTCTAAGTTGTGCAGCGGCGCTATTAATGTCTGTTTGCAAGGTCATTAGATACTTAATAAATCTTGAGGAATAATTTCAAATGTATTCATGATCGTAACAGAAATTAAAGTAGGCACGTAGCGACTTCTTTAGATAAAAAGCTAAAAATTATAGGACTGAGCAAATCTTTTGCAAAGTACTAACAACTCGATCTTGCTGTTCTTCGCTCAGTTCAGGAAACATTGGCAATGATAATACTTGGTCGCAGATATCTTCAGTAATTGGGAAATCACCTTTTTTATAGCCTAAGTTTTTATAAACTGTTTGCAGATGTAAAGGTAAAGGATAATAAATCATTGTGATGATATTTTGTTCTCGCAATTGGGTTTGGACATGATTGCGTTTGCCTGCACCTATACAAATTGTGTATTGATTCCATACACTTCCCGAACAATGGTGAGGAAAAATAAGATTGGGAATATTAGCGTCTTTAAGAAGATGAGTATAGCGATCGCTAATCTCGCGACGCTGACTATTCCACTTATCGAGATAGGGTAACTTCACTTGCAATAAGGCAGCTTGCAATGAATCAAGGCGCGAGTTCATGCCGATATATTCATGGTAATAGCGTTTTGGGCTGCCATGTTCACACAAAATTCGCAACTTCTCGGCAACTTCAGCATTATTAGTGGTCATCATTCCACCATCACCACAGCCTCCAAGATTTTTGGTTGGATAAAAACTAAAACAGCCAACATCACCAATGTTACCGACTTTCTGCCCATTGTAGGTTGCACCTGTGGCCTGAGCACAGTCTTCAATCACGTAGAGATTATGCTTTTTAGCGATCGCCATTAGATTAGTCATATCAACAGAGCGCCCAAACAAATGTACAGGCATGATCGCCTTAGTACGCTCAGTAATTGCTGATTCAATTAAATTTACATTCATATTGAAGCTATGCGCCTCAATATCGATGAATACTGGTATTGCCCCCGTCATGCTGATTGTTTCGGCACTGGCAAAAAACGTAAATGGTGAAGTAATTACTTCATCCCCTTCTCCAATATTTAAAGCTCGCATCGCTAAGTAAAGAGCATCAGTACCCGAGTTACAACTAATGCCGTGTACTAAACCAATAGATGCGCCAATATAATTAGCAAACTCAGTCTCAAACTGGCTTACAGCTTGCCCACCAATATATTGCCCTGATGCTAGTACTGCTAATGCAGCTTGATTTAGGCGATCGCCAATTTGTTGATACTGCTGCGATACATCAAAGGGAGGAATTTTATTCACGTTGAAACGATTCTAGATTGCCTCAACTATTTTAGACGCTATCACGCAAACCCTGAAAAAAAGTAAACGCCTCCAGATAGAAGCGCTTATTTTTTGTCATAAATTTCATAAATACAGATGGTCATACTCCCTTCCCACCCAAGAATTAGCGTTGCGGCGCGAAGCGCCGCAACGCTAATTCTTGGGTTTTACTGTCTAATCTTTCACTGGGAAGGGAGTAAGACGCTCATCTATGTTTAATTAATTATTTATTATTTTTTTCGTGACGCGAATAATCGTCTTGGAAACGAATAATGTCATCTTCACCCAAGTATTCGCCGTTCTGTACCTCAATCAATACGAGGGGAATTATGCCTGGGTTTTCTAAACGATGAGCCGTACATTTAGGGACATAGGTCGATTGATTAGTGCTAATCATCGTTTCTTTGTCGCCACAGGTTACCTTTGCTGTCCCTGAAACCACAATCCAATGTTCGCTGCGATGGTGGTGCATTTGCAGACTAAGACGATGCCCTGATTTAACTTCAATACGCTTAATCTTGTAACCGCGTCCTTCTTCTAATGTCGTAAATGAACCCCAAGGTCTTTCTACAGTGGGACCCTGACTATGTAGTGTTTCCCCATTTAGACTCGCAAGGCTAGCGATCGCCACAGAAGCTTCTTTTACTGGTGACATAGGTACAATTTAGAAAGCTGATTGATTTTAGAATAACACTAAGCTCAATAATCGCGACTGATATTATTTTAAAGAGGCGCTTCGCGCCCCTTTAATAATGCTATTTAGGTTAAGCGCGCTATGGTTGAATTTTTACGGGTTGGCAATCCTGCTCCAGATTTTGAAGCAGAAGCAGTGGTCGATCAGGAATTTACAAAAATTAAGCTCTCTAGCTATCAGGGCAACAAATATGTGGTTCTGTTTTTTTATCCTCTTGACTTTACTTTTGTTTGCCCTACCGAAATTATTGCTTTTAGCGATCGCTACGAAGAATTTGCCAAGCTAAGCACAGAAGTAATCGGCATTTCGGTTGATAGTAAATACGCTCATCTTGCTTGGATTCAAACGCCTCTCGTTGACGGTGGGTTAGGTAATATCAAATGTCCGCTTGTATCTGATCTGACTAAGGCGATCGCTACTGCTTTTAATGTGCTTGATCCTATTGCTGGCATAGCTTTACGCGGATTGTTTATCATTGACAAGGTTGGTATTGTGCAACATTCGACGATTAATAATCTCGCCTTTGGACGTAGCATCGACGAAACTATCCGCACGCTCAAGGCGATTCAACATACCCAAATTCATGACCAAGAGGTTTGTCCTGTAGATTGGCAACCAGGCACGGCAACAATCAACATCTAAAAAATGGTATGACGATGTTGAGATATTGAGCTAGAAAATAGAGGCGGGCAGAGCGCTGTCTTTATTCTCTAGGTTTTTATTCTATAGGTTTAGTTAACTACAGTACAAAATGAATCTGCCAAATCGGTTAGATTATCTTAAAATTGAAACTTAAAGATGACAATTGATCTTGATGGGGAACCTGAGTAAAGTACATGGCTGAGCAAAAAAAAGCTGTTTTAATGATGCACACCGACCAAGAGCAAGGGCAATTGTGGCAGACAGCTTTGGCAACTCAGCAATTGGAAGTAACTTGGGAAAACACTCAATTTGACTTAGTTCAGTATTTAGAAAAATGCGATCGCCAAAAACTACCAGATTTGTTACTGATGGATATGGCGCTTAAAAGCTCAACTTCGCAAACATTACAATCATCATCAGTTTGTCAATGGATCAATAAGCAACAGGTTGATATAAAAGTTGTATTGTTCAATCCAAGACAAGACCGCATCAAAGATATTGAACATAGCTGGGCCTTAAGACGGGGGGCAGCCGACGTATTGCCTCGTCTATCGCCAGAAAATCTAATGGCTGAAGTAGCCAGAGTCACCGCCTTAATTGGGTGCTCATTAATCTCTCAACCTTTAGAAAAAATAGCTAAAAGTATAGGTGCTGGCTCTGAATCTATCCAAGCTCAAGAGAAGAATTTAGTAACTACAGAAGATAGTAATTCAAGTAAAATAAGTTCAAAGCCTGAACCTCAAAACAATTCTAAAGTTGATCCTAAGTCTGATGCTGGAAACTCTGTAATGTATCGAGGTGTAAGGGTTAGACGATAGTGGTCATAAAAAATGTCTAGTAAGTCAACGTATCAAAATTCCTACCAAGAAGATCAAGAATTCATTTTATTCGCACAGCATGGCTGGGCAGATACAGATCACGATATTGGTCAACTAGCCCGATCATTAGCAAAGCTAAATTCAATTACACCAGTCTACGTTCCTAACTTGGGTCTTATTGATACTTGGCTGAAGATCGGTCCATTAATTGACAAAGTTGACAAGATAGCCGTTGAAGCGATCGCTACATCTCCTGACTTACCATTGCGAATAATTGGGCATTCCATGGGGGGATTAATCTGGCTCGAAGTTTTAGCTCGTCATCCTGAGTGGCTACCCAAAGTCCATAGTTTAGTCCTAATTGCATCGCCCATCGGCGGTTCAGATTTGGGCAGGTTGTTCGACCCATTTGGCTGGTTCCCTTTAATTGCTCGCGATCTTGGTACAAATCGCCGCACTATTGCCGAAGCGATCGCTTCAAAAATTCCAACCATGTCAATTGTTGGTGATATTGGTAACAATACTGATGGAACTGTCCCGATGGGCTGTTCCCAGTTTGCCCAAGCAACTTTTGTGCGTATAGATGGTTTGCGTCATGCCACGCTGAAAAATCATCCTAAAGTAGTCACCGCCGTGCACGAGTTTTGGAAAAAACCCATTATCGCGCCTAGCCTAACTGACACTGCTTCATTATTAATCGCCAAACTGCGATCGCTAGACCTTACTGAGACTAATAACCAAAATTTTCGATATGCCAAGGTTGTCCAAACTTATCCAGATGGCTCAAAGCTATGGACATGGATAAATTCATGGCAAATTACTCATGTATTTGTAAGTGATCGGGTTACCACATCTCAAAGTTCTGGTCAAACTTCTGGTGATAGATGTGTTTACAGTGCTTATGCAGGTTGGAAAAATGCAAATAAGCTGAGTAAGTTTAGCTATACCGCATCCATGTGGAAAACCGAAGTTTTCAACATGGACGCAGAAGAAACCCGAAGCGGGGCTTCGCCCTGCGACCCTTTAAAATAACTATGGGTTTCATCCTAGACGCGGTATATCAATAAAAAGTAGAGCGGATGCGGAGTCTACTCTCTACTTTTTGTTTAGTTATATCGTAGATAAACTATGCATATCATCGAATCGATACCATTGAGATTTATGATTGTGTTTGATAGGAACTTTAGGGAATTTTATGGGAATCGCTGTTGGTTTGGTTGAAGTGCTAGGACATCCTCCCGCACTTTCTGTCGCTGACACAATGGTTAAAGCTGCCAACGTTACATTTGTTGGTTACGAAAAAGTTAGCGGTGCTCGCCTAACTATCATCGTGCGCGGACCCGTTGGCGATGTTCAAAAAGCCGTAGCCGCAGGGATTGAAGCTGCCAAACAAATTGAGGTATTAAGTTCTAAAGACAAAGCTTTATTTTTATCCGCTACTGTGATTCCACGTCCACACGAAAACGTCGAAGTGATTACTAAAACTATGGGCTTTAAGGATACACTTGAACGATTTCGCTAAAGTCCTACTCTGAGC
>Ga0105048_10015086_pt1 | contig 12002 bp, 9 predicted proteins | sample MAT05_FD_78382 | JGI IMG/M metagenome (GOLD analysis project Ga0105048, IMG submission 78382) | Freshwater microbial communities from Lake Fryxell liftoff mats and glacier meltwater in Antarctica - MAT-05 | ecosystem: Environmental > Aquatic > Freshwater > Ice > Liftoff microbial mat | place...
AAGTCGGGGATGATCCTCAAGCGTGGATGCCGCAGCTCGTAGCGAGGGGGGCATAATGGCTCTCTGTCCCGCGCCCGCAGAAGAGGGCATGGTCGGCGGCGTCCTCGAGACGGTCGATTGCCATATTCGCCTCCTGGTGCATGACACCTACCGCGAACTTGTGGGGCCGAACACCTTGTTCGCGACGGCATTCACGGGCTTACTGACGATCTACATCGCCCTTCTCGGATATCAGCTTCTCTTCGGGCGAGGCGGGCTTCGCGTGACGGAGCTGCCGATCGTTGCCCTGAAGCTGGGCCTGATCATGGCATTTCTGACCTCCTGGGCGGCCTACCAGACGCTGATCTTCAATCTCCTGTTCGATGGACCGGCCGAGATCATGAAGGTCCTGGTCGGCCCGCTTTCTGCGCGTGGCGCCAGCTTCGACGGCGACGTCATGGGCGGAGTGCAAAGAGCGTTCGAGGACATGAGCGGCGCCGCGAGTATTTATGGCGGTATGGCGAGCCCGACGGCGAACCTCCTTCAAGGTGGACCCATGCTCGGTTCGGGGTTGTTGTGGCTGACCGCGATAACGCTGCTCCTGCTGACGCTAGGCTTGGTCATCGCCGCCAAGATCGTGCTCGCATTCTTGCTCGCGATCGGCCCTATTTTCATTGGCATGCTGCTATTCGACCAGACGCGCGGGCTTTTCGAAGGTTGGATGCGCGCCGCCTTCTCAGCAGCAATGGCGCCGCTGGCCGTTCACGTATTCGGCGCGGTGATGCTGATGATCCTCCAACCATTCCTGGAAATACTGGTCGGCAACGCCGCCAATCTGAAATTTGATATGGGACCTGTGATCACCATTACCATCGTCGTGATCGTATTCCTGATGGTTATGGTTTTTGGACTCGGCGCGGTAGCCGCGATTGGGCGCGGTTTTGCGTTCTCCAGGGGAGGCGACAATCAACCCACGATGCGGCGGTTGCCCGCGCCGGATCGTCCGCCTGGCGAGGGCCCGGGAGAACGTGCCGAACAGATTGTCGCGCGGATTGCGAGAACGGACAGGCATCACGCCGCCGAAACCGGCGGGGTCTACTCAAATCGCGAGGTGGTAAGCCGTCGTACCGGCGAAATCGCAGATGCGGTAGCCTCCGCGCCACAACTCGCGGGTGACAGGCTTGGTCAAACGTATAGCCGCGCCCCCCGGGTAGCTGACCGCCGGGGAGATGGCTGATATGGTCGGGACCGTGTTCGACGACGAAGTCTTTGTTGGCGCGCGGCGCGGCGGCTGCGGGCGTAGCTTGGAACGGGATGCCATGCGGTCGGGCGGTCGTATCATTTTGGCCTCGTCGTTGCGCGCCGCCGCCCTTGGGTTGTTCGCACTGGTGGCCAGCCATGCCGCCTCCGCTCAGATCGCGTCTGTTCCCGGCCCCGGCCCGGGCGATCCGCGCATCAAGGAGTTCTTGTACGACCCTAACGCGATCGTGGAGATACGCGGTCAACTTGGCTATGAATTAATGATTGAGTTTGGCCAGGAGGAGCGGATCGAAAACGTTTCGATCGGTGACTCACTGTCCTGGCAGGTGACGCCCAACCGCAAAGCGACGCTGCTGTTCCTGAAGCCTACGTCGAAGAGCAATCCGACCAGCATGACGGTCGTCACCAACGAGCGCATTTATTCGTTCATGCTCAATATCGTCGAGCGCGCCGATCCTACCGACCCGGAAACCATGCTTCGCTTGCGTTTCCTCTATCCTGAGCCGCCGGTCCCCGTCGCGGTGGCGCCAGCCCCGCCGCCACCGCCACCGCCACCGCCACCGCCCCCTCCGCCACGCCCGGAGGACTTTAATTTCGACTATGCGACCTCTGGTACGAGGGATCTCTATCCGGTTCGCGTGTTCGACGACGGCGTGCTCACCTACTTTCAGTTCGATAGCCGAAGCGCCGCGCCCGCCATCTTTGTGATCGGTCTCGACGGCAAAGAAGAAATGGCAAACACGCGGATCGACGGTGACTACACAGTCGCGGACCTGATCGCTGAGAAGTTTATCTTGCGATACGGCAAAGCGCAGGCTGAGCTCAGGAACCGGGCGTGGAGCAAGCGTCCCAAACCACAACCCGCGCCGCTTCCACAACCGAGTCAGGGCGGCTGACATGATCGAGCCGTCACCACCGCCTCGCACTGGCCTTGATCCGACCTTCGACATCGACGCGCCGCCGCGCGTTGCCGGCAGCAACTCACTTTGGCCGATCACGTTTGGCATTGTCGGCGCCCTAGCACTCGGCGCGGTTGTTTTCATGCAGCTCGAATCTAGCCGCACGAACATCGAGACCGCCGCGTTGGCGCGCCAACAAGCCGCCGACATTGCCGCCGCTCAGCAGCTTGCAGCCGCTGCCGCGCCGCCGCCGGCGCCACCCCCATTCATTCCCGCAGATCCTCCGCTGCCCACGTCGCCACCCCCTGAACTCATACCGCTTGTCGAGGAACAGCCCGCGCCGCCTCCCCAAATCGTTCCCGGACCAACGCAGGTCGAGATCGACCGGCTTCGCGCCCCCGCTCTCGTGGTCGATCTAGGATCGTACGAGCCCTTGTCCTCGGGTGCTCCCCAGCCCTCTGGTGCAAGCCCGCTCGACCCGGATGCCATTTCAGCGGCGATGTCTTCCGCTGCAAATCAGAATCTCAACGCAGACGAGCGGTTCGCACAGCGGTTTGGCGTAGGCGATACGTCGAAGCCAACCAAGGCAAGCAGGCTCGGAGATCTCTCAACAACGATCATCGAGGGAACAGTCATCGCAGCTGTACTCGAGACAGCGCTGAATTCCGACCTGCCGGGATACGTGCGCGCTGTGGTAACGCGCGAAGTACGAGGATTCGATGGCAGCGAGGTTCTGGTTCCCCGCGGCTCGCGACTGATCGGCCAGTACAAGTCTGGCGTTGCGCTTGGTCAGAGCCGGACCTTCGTGATCTGGACGCGTATGATCCGGCCCGATGGCGTTACGATCGAACTATCTGCTCCGGCGACCGATGGTCTCGGGCGCGGTGGACTTGATGGTGATGTCGATACTCATTTCTTTGAGCGCTTTGGGGGGGCCGTCCTCCTGTCGCTTCTCAACCTGGGTGTGGGTGCGGCAGTTGATGCGGGTGATACGAGTATCGTAATCGCATCGACCCGCGCCGGGGTCGATGCAGGCGCCAGCGCGGTTACGAGCGGCGTCAATATAGCTCCGACCGTTACGGTGCCTCAGGGCGCGCCAGTGCGCGTGTTTGTGAGCCAGGACCTCGACTTTTCGACGGTCGGGCCGGTCCAGCCGCTGAGCCCGCCCAATTGATCGGCGAGGGCGTCTATCTCCGAACCTATCTGGCGCCGTTGGCGCCATGGCTCGATCGTGCCGACGTGACCGATATCCTCGTGAATCAACCTGGAGAAGTCTGGATCGACGGCGCCTCCGGATTCGAGCGTATTGAATCCGCCGACGTCAATGATGTCATGCTCCAGCGTCTCGCCCAGCAGATCGCTGCGCACTCCAGTCAGGGCCTAAGCCGGGAGCATCCGTTGCTGGCCGCAACGCTCCCGGATGGAGCGCGTGTCCAGGTCGTAGCGCCGCCCGCGACGCGCAAGCATTTCGCGCTGGCGATACGCAAACACGTGCTCCCCGATCTGCGCCTTGCTGACTACGAGAAAGCAGGCGTATTCGCGCAGGTCAGCCGCGTGGCGGGCAGCGAGCGCGCTGCTATGGACGCTGAGCTCAACAAGCTTCTTGAAGCTGGGAACTTGCTCGAGTTTTTTTCGAAAGCAGTAAAGGCTGGGCGCAACATCGTCATCTCCGGGGGTACCGGCACAGGCAAGACGACATTCCTCAATGCGCTGCTGAAGGAAATCCCCGAGGACAGCCGTCTGATCGTGATCGAGGACACGCCCGAAGTGGTGCTCGCGCATCCGAATGCGCTGGGGCTGGTCGCGGTTGGAAGCGGGCTTGGCGAGACGCGGGTTGGAATAGACGAACTGTTGCGCGCCAGCCTCCGCATGCGACCCGATCGCCTGATGGTCGGTGAAATCCGAGGGCCCGAAGCGTTCACCTTCCTGCGCGCGGTCAATACCGGCCATCCTGGTTCATTGACGACAGTGCATGCCGACAGCCCGCAGGGCGCCCTTGAGCAGATTGCCTTCATGACCCTTCAGGCCGGGCTGACCCTGACGCGATCGGACGTTATCGACTACGCGAAATCTGTCATCGACGTGATCGTGCAGCTATCGCGGATCCAAGGCAGACGCGTCGTCAGTTCCGTGACGTTTCACAAGCGGTGAGCTGCGATCACGCGGTGATCTGGCAAAAACAGATTGGGGACACGGGGCCTGCCCGACCTTAAGCCCCTGCGGCCGCCATGAAGCCGACATTGCGGTTGAAGTTCCGGAGGTTGGGGAAGATCGAATCCAGCTGGCCTTCTGTAAGGCCAAACCAGCGCCCGATCGTGCCCGCGTATTGGTCGACAGCCATCGACGGAACAAGAATGTTGCCCGACATGTCCGGGTTCGTAAAACCTGTCTGATCCACGCCCAGGGTGGGAAACTGACCGTACATGTTCCCACCATTGACCGCGCCGCCCATGACGAACTGGTGTGAGCCCCAGGCGTGATCGGTGCCGTCGCCGTTGGTGGTGAAGGTGCGCGAGAAATCCGATGCCGTGAACGCAGTCACCTGCGGGCGCATGTCGACGCCATTGAGGTTGGCCATCGCCCCGTCGAAGTAGGCCAATGCATGGGCAAGGCGTGCAAGGAGCGGTGACTGGGTCGCGTTCTGGATATCGTGGTTATCGAAGCCGCCCATTGAGACGAAAAAAACCTGCCGCCGCATGCCCAGTACAGCGTTGGCAGCGATGGTCTTGGCGACGCTCTGCAGCTGTACAGCCAGCGCATTCGTTTCGTTGAGCCGGGTGATCGGATTGAGCAGCTGTGTTGGCGCCGCTACGGTTGCTCCGGGACTGCCGGCGGCGAACTGCGCGTTGAGCAGGTCAGCCGCGCCCATGGAGCGGACGACCTTCGCGCCATGGTCCTGCATGAAGTAGCTGGTCCCGGTCACGTCGCCGATGATTTCGCGCACGCGTGCACCCGCATTGCTGGCTCCGAAAACGGTCGTTGTGGGCGCAGCTGCTGACGTGATGCGGATAGCCGGCGTCGTCTGACTGGTTGATATCTGGTATTGCACGACGTTCTGGCCCGCCAGCAGCACGGCATTGCCCGCAGTCGAGATCGCCGTGAAGACTGAATTGGCGCCGTTGGTCGATAGAAACTGATCGGCCATCAACCCGCCCCAGCCGCGGCGGGCGCCCTCGGTGGCGCCGGCCTGCCACGTCGATTGCTGGTCGTTGTGCGACATGAGGTTGGAGGGAAGCGGCACGCTTCGGGCGCGGTACTGCGCCTTGGTCGTAGGCTGTATCAGCGGCCCGACATTGGCGGCGATGGCAAGACGGCCCGCTGTCCACAGCGGGAGCAAGGGGCTCATATGCGGGTTCAGAGCAAAGGTGCGAACCGAAGCGCTTGTGCCTGCAGGAACAGGGTTGGGTGTTGCCGGAACAATGGGAAGGACGCCCCCCCACGCTTCCGGCCGCAGGTAGGCCGTAGCATTGTCAGGCAGCGTACGTCCCGTAACCGGGTTTGTGCCGCCCGGGGGCGTCGCTGCCGTGCCGGCGGGCATGAGCGCGATGGGGTCGACCCCGCTGTTGCGGGCGGAGAAGTAGCGGCCCCAACTATCCGTGTCGGTCGCGAGCACCGTATTGTTGGAGTCATTGCCGCCGAACAGGAAAATGCACACCAACGCTTTGTAGCTGGGCGCGGTCTGCGCCGCGGCCTGACCCATCGTTGCAAGCTGGAAACCGAAGGTGGAGGCGGCGGCCCCCACGCAGCTAAGCGCGGTTGCTCTGCGGAGTATCTCGCGACGGGTGGCGGGCGACATTGGCTTGTCGGTCATGCTCGGCCTCCTCAGCGCTGAACCAGGTATTCGGGGGAGATCATCGAAAAGAAAACCGCCGTCTTGGCTCTGTTCACCCGAGCTGTGTCTATCGCCGCCTGGTTGCTCCCGGTGGCGGCCGGAACAGCAACCGCGCTGATCGCCGCGTTGAGACGCGTCTGCAGCGTGGACGTCATCTGGCCGTAGAACAGCAAGGTGTTCATCCGATCGACCAATGCTGTGGGGTTATCGGCGAGCGCGATTTCAGCCGCATAGGCGGAGCGCACATCGCGTCCTGACCCGCCTGTGGGAACAGATCCGATGCCAGCGTTGATCCAGTCCTGCATCTGATTGACGTAGGACGCGGTGGTGACCTCATCGACGACCTGAAACTCAGGCGCTAGCAACATGTTCTGACCCAGTTGAGTCGTAGCCGACGGGGTAAACCCGGGGCGCCAGAAATTGAAAACCGAAGGTGAGGCGAGCGGCGACTGGTTGAGAGACGTGTTCGCGCTTGTCGAGGTGATCAGGAAGTTGCCGGTTTGCGAGGTAGCGCCAAAGGATCGCGCCCAGTTTGTGACCCGGATAACGGGCTCACGCAGCTTGCCAAAGCTCGTCGATGTCGCGACCGAAATGTTCCGCGCCTCGGTGTCAGTCAGGATGGCGCGAACAACCGCCGCCAGATCGCCGCGTACACCCGACCCGTTGTTGGCAAAGACGGCTGATACGCGCCCGACATACGCGGGGCTGGGGTTGGAAGTGACCAACTGCTGGATCAAACGTTTGGCGATGAACGGACCGGTGTTGGCATGATTGAACAGCCGGTCGAGCGCAATTCGTAGGTCGCCGGCGATATCGACGGTCGTGCTAGCCGGGATGGTGGCGCCCAGGAAGGTCTTCGCCGACGTCGAGTGGAAGTTGGGGTAGAAAATCATGGGCCGCACCGAGCGGTCGGAGTGTGCGTTGCCGCCAGCAAATGTCGTGTCGTTAGGGGAGGTGCTATACCAACTGAGGCCTGTGAAAACCTTCGCAAGCCCCGCAATTTCAGCAGGCGTGTAGGCGGGGATCTGTTCGGTCCCATTGAGCCGGGGCGTGCCGTCGGCGTTGAGCTCGACCAGACCGATGGTCATGAGCTGCATGACCTCCCGCGCGTAGTTCTCGTCCGGCGTACGTGTGCCGGCCGCATCCTCCTTCTGATTGCCCAGGTAGGTAAGGTAGCGGCCCATCATCGGATGGAGCGTCACCTCCTCCAGCAGCGTACGGAAGTTGCCGAAGGCATTGCGCTGCAACATGTCATACCAGGACGCGGCCCCACGCGTATCGACCGCAGGATCAACCAGGGAAATGACAAAAATCTGAGACAGCGCGAACGTAACGCGCTGGCGCAATTGATCCGGCTCATTGATCGCTTGTCTCCACCACGTCTGGTAGAAATTGTTCGCGTTGACGGAGCCGTTGGCCGCGAGGGCGCTGTCGATGTAGGCCTCGTGGCTGAGCACCGGCCGGGGCAGGGCCACCTGCGCCGTGATCCAGCCATTGATGCCTTGGCTTTGGACCTCACTGATGCCGGCTTCTGTGACGCCAAAAGTCCCTTGCGTGAGCAGACGAGCAGCTTCCTGCGCTGTGGGCGGTTGGGCGGATGGGCCTGATCCGCCTCCTCCGCTGCCTGTATCGGTCGAGGAGCCGCCTCCGCCGCACGCGGCGAGCAAACAAAAGAAAGCCGCAAGAATAGAGTAACGCATGGGGGGCTTCCCGTAAGGAGGGCCGCGCTTTCAGTGGGTCAGTGCAGCGCATTAAAACGTGGGGGCTGCCGCAAAATTCGAAACCCAGAGTCCGAAACACAGCCAAGCAAAGCAGAAAATAGGCGCAGACCATGCAAGCGGAGACATACGTACAATCGCCAGCCGAGAGGATGCCGGCGAAACGATTCTTGATACCTTCGGAGTCTATCGGTTCGCGAAGAGTGCGCTAGTGAAATCGAAGCAAACGGGTCGTTTTCCACTCGTTCACACGCCCCTCAGGCGCTTGAAGGGGCGGGCTTGAGCCACAAGGCAGTCGAGCGCGCGGCCAACGAAGTCGGCGACGTAGGGGAACGCGGCGTTCGCGGCGCTTCTGATGCAGCGCGTCGCTTTCATACACGGCGCCGTTTGCATACTAACCGATCGTCACCCGGTTCGATCCCGACGTGACGCTCAACGTTGCTCGGGTGGAGATCTTTCCATCCGGCTCCGACACCTTGTCGAGCACGTGGACGGATGTTTCCCACCTGTCCTTGGTGACATTGCAAAGCATGAAGCCGCGCTGACGGTTGACGAACTTGAGCGACGCATTGGCGCCCATCACAGCTTGATCATTCGGGCTCAGATCCTGCCCGTCGCCGCCTGACGAGATCGATGTGGACGTGAACTCGACAGCAACCGGGTTTGAGCCTGGCTTGCGGCTGTCGAGATGCACCTCGCCCGCATAGTTCACATGCTCATCGCCGGTGAGGACCACGACGTTGGGAATGCGCGCGTCTGCGATGTGCTGGAGCACGCGACCGCGTGGTGTCCGGTAACCGGCCCAGCTATCGACGTTGGCGCGGTAGCCTTCGCCTGCGTCACGATCGAGGTCCATCATGACGACCTGTTGCGCCAGGACGTTCCACCGAGCGCGGGAAGCGGAGAGGCCCTGCTTGAGCCAGGCCTCTTGCGCATCACCGAGGAAGTGAGGCGCAGAGTCGAGGTCGGTGCATCCCGCGCTCTGGTCGTTACAGGGCTGGTTAGACCGATACTGCCGCGTGTCGAGCAGATTGAGGTCGATCAGATCGCCGATGGGCGCACGCCGGTAGAGCTGCAGGCTGGCGCCGTTGGGAAGCGAGGACCGGCGCAGCGGCATGTGTTCGTAGTAGGCTTGGAACGCTGCCTGCTTGCGGGAGCGGAACAGCTCGGGCGGCGTGCCCTTCTCGTCCCATTCCGAGGCCCAGTTGTTGTCGGTCTCGTGATCATCCCACACAGGATACCAGGCTGCGGCGGCGTGCGCGGCCTTGAGGTCGGGGTCAGACTTGTACTGCGAATAGCGTCGCCGGTAGTCGTCAACGCTGAAAATCTCTCCGGGCAGGTGACGCCGGTTGGCCAGAGCAGGAGGCGTGGTCGCACTCGCGGGCGTGCCGCCATTCTCATAGATGTAGTCGCCATAGCAGAACACGAAGTCAGGCTCTGCGGCGGCGACGTGCCGGTAGGCGGTATAGAGGCCGGACTCATAGTGTTGGCAGCCGACAACTGCGAACTTGGCGCGCGGGGTTGGCGCGCCAGCGAGCGGCGTTGTCTTCGCGCGGCCAGCCGGGCTTTGCGCGCCGCCGGCGCGGAAGCGGTACCAATACGGCCGTGATGGGGAGAGACCCTCAACCTCGACGTGGACGCTGTGCGCCATCATCGGATTGGCGATCGCCTTGTCGGCGCGGACGATGGTCCGGAAGCCTTCGTCAGATGCGACCTCCCATTCGACTTCAATCGGTTGGCCGGGCAGGCCGAAACCGATATCGAAGGGCTTAGGCGCAAGGCGCGTCCAGATGACGAAGCCATTTCCCGCGGCTTCGCCGGAAGCGACGCCAAGCTGGAATGGATCATCGGTGAACGCGACCTGCGCGATAGCCTCGCGGAACAGGAGGGGGGCTGCGACGAAGACGCCAGCGGTCGCGCCGAACCGCCTGATAAGTTGCCGGCGTGTGTGTTGCGCACGGTCGTAGGATCGTTGGCTCATGTTCTGCCCCTTGGATTTCTTCGAAGCTACCCAGCCCGTTTGACACATCCATGACGCTAAGTGGACGGACGTTCGTCCGCTGCCGTCGATCTCGCGCGACTGCCGCAGCGGGAGGGCCGGGAGCTGGTACTTTTGTGTGGGCTTGCCGATGACCAGACCCAGCCTACTGGCCCGGGCGGCTTCGGCGTAAGGGCGCATTTTGGTCAGATAGCTGCAAAAAACCGCGGCGGTCGCTCGGTCAGCCAACATCTGCGGCCCATGTGCATGTGTTTGCGCGCTTTATGGCGCCGGTAGGCTCTGATCGGCCCCGATTGGCTGCAGGCTTTGCTGCGACTTGCTGCGAGCTTTCTGCGAATACGCGCTCTCATCCAGATTGTCGCCGCGCACTTTGATAGCCTCAACAAGGAGTGGGAGCGCATTCGCCATCTGGCCGGCATCGGCGATGTACGGATCCATGATCTGCGGCACACCTATGCGAGCTTTGGCGCCGCAGGCGGTGTCGGGTTGCCGCTTATCGGTGGCATCCTCGGACATCGCCAGGCATCGACAACACAACGGTATGCGCATCTCGCCGACACGCCGCTGCGTGCAGCGGCGAACGTTATTGCGGGCGAGATCGCCGCAAGCTTGTTCCGCGGTGTCTGACCGAAAGATTTGATGGAAATGCCGCCCGAGCGCTTCCACCCGATCTGGCCTAAAAAATACGGGAGTAGATTACTGATCCCCTGCTAACCGGCGCGAGTGTTTCGGAGTGTGGTGGGCGCCCAGGGATCGTGGAGGGCCAACACCGTTACTGCGAATCATCGCTCGGAGCCGCATCACTCAAAAGGTCGAGGTACCGCCGATAGGCATAGACGCGCCCGCGCTTCTTGCCTGTGACTTCGACCACCATTCCCAACCTGACCAGCTGATCCAGCGCAGCGTTGACCGTAGGCAGGGCCAGCCCGCTTCTCTTGCGCGCTCCTGGCGCTGTCACGTAAGGGCTCGTTTGTAGCAACTCATGCACGCGCAGAACGGAGTTGGGTGCGGCGGCTTCCGCGCCGATCCGCTGGCGGTCCCCATGAAACAGCGCGACGATACTGTTGGCGGTATTGAACGCTTGGTTTGCTGTGTCGGCCACGCCCCTCAGGAAGAACTCTAACCAGGCTTCCCAGGCGCCCCGCTCGCGTACCTCTTGGAGGAGGCGATAGTATGTCTCGCGGTGCTGCTTGAAGTAGAGGCTGAGGTACAGAAGCGGAGCACGCAGGACGCCGCGCTCGCAAAGGTACAGCGTGATCAAAAGACGACCCAGGCGCCCGTTGCCATCGAGAAATGGGTGGATAGTCTCGAATTGCACGTGTGCGAGGCCAGCCTTGATCAAGGGCGGTAGGCGATCCTGCTCATCATGCAGAAACGCCTCTAGATCATGGAGCGCTGGCATTACCTCCTGCGGAGGCGGCGGTACGAACATCGCATTGCCAGGCCGTGTGCCGCCGATCCAGTTCTGCGAGGTACGAAAAGCGCCTGGCTGCTTCGTCATGCCCCTTCCGCTTGCCATCAGCTTCTGATGCATCTCGCGTATCAGCCTAAGCGAGAGGGGCAGCTCGGGCAGGCGAGCGAGTCCATGCTCCATCGCCGCGATGTAGTTGGAGACTTCTCGGATATCGTTGATCGGTGCGCCAGCAGCCGCGTCGCTTTCGAAGCGCAGTAAATCGTTCAGCGTGGACTGCGTCCCTTCGATCTGGGACGACAAGACTGCCTCTTTTCGTACGTACATGTAGAGGAAGAGGCTGGTATCCGGGACAAGCGCCGTGATGCCGTCTAACCGTCCCACCGCTCGATCGGCTTCGCTGAGAGGTCCCAAGAGTGGCAGCAGGTCGAGTTGCGGCACAGGCGGCAAGGGCGGCGGCACAAATGCCTGGACCTTTTCACCAGCGACAGCAGTGCTGACATAGCGCCCCAAGCGCGGATTTGCGGTCTTTGACACGCTGACTCCCCGATGATCGGGGCCTTATTAGCGCGGTTCACTAATAAAGAAAACGTCTATATATCTTATTAGTGAGAACACTTACTAAAGCGAGCGTTCTTAAGCTCGCGACGCCGTTCAACCTCTCCCGCCATGCCGAACGATGAAACGGCGCCGGCGCACGACCTCACACCGGCTCACACCCGTCGTCGATGCGAGGGTCGATAAAGTTGATCTGCCCGTCGGCGCCAGCTAGTTGACGCCTCAAAGGTGAAGCCGATGCGACAACGCGATCCAAACATCATCCGGTCAGGACTGTCATGGCGTGTGACCCAGGATGGCGTGACGGTCGAGGTCGTCATCTGCCGACTGGAAAACAAGTCGGAAT
>Ga0105048_10015087_pt1 | contig 12002 bp, 6 predicted proteins | sample MAT05_FD_78382 | JGI IMG/M metagenome (GOLD analysis project Ga0105048, IMG submission 78382) | Freshwater microbial communities from Lake Fryxell liftoff mats and glacier meltwater in Antarctica - MAT-05 | ecosystem: Environmental > Aquatic > Freshwater > Ice > Liftoff microbial mat | place...
CTCGCCAGCACGCGCGGCCTCGACCGCGGCGTTGAGGGCCAAGAGATTGGTCTGGAAGGCGATCTCATCGATCACCTTGATGATCTTGCCAATCTCGGCCGACGACTGCTTGATCTCGTTCATCGCCGTGGCCATCTGCTTCATTTCGCCCTGACCCTTGTCTGCGGCCTGCTTGGAAGAGACGGACATGCCATTGGCCTGCTTGGCGTTCTCGGCATTCTGCTGGGTCATCGAGGACATCTCCTCGATCGATGCACTGATCTGCTGAAGACTCGCTGCCTGCTGGGAAGCGCCCTCGGCCAGCGACTGGCTCGCCGTCGAGATTTGCGTGGCGCCAGCATCGATCTGGGTTGTTCCTGAGTTCACTTCGGCGATGATGTCGTGCATCGTGCCAATCATGCTGTTGAAGCTCTCTCCCACGCGGCCGATCTCGTCACGAGACCGTACCGCGGCTCGGCGCGTCAGGTCCTTGGAGGTTTGAATCGCGACGATGCTTGCAATGAGAGCGGTAAGCGGTCCCAACACGCTCCTGATCACAACCGCTGCCAGGATTGCGGCCAGCGCGGCAATAGTCCCCGAGAACGCCGTCACCATCGTCTTGGCCGAGGCCGCGGCCGCATCGACGCGCTGGGTAGACTCGTCCTGCTGCTTGCGGAGAGCCGAAGTGAGTGTCGTGGCTTGCTCGCGCAACTGAGGCCCTATCTTGTCAAGTCCTTCCTTGACGAGTTTCTCTCGCTCGTGCTGGATTTCGACGACGTTATTCATCCGACTGACCCAGAACTTGCTCGCCTCGTCGGCCTCGGCCAGCCAGGAAATGCGCTTGGGATTCTTGATCTCTCCCTTGAGTTCGCCGATGAGCTTGCTCATTGTTTCGGCGCTCTTCTTGGCGCCTTCGGCGAGCTTCTCATCGTTGCTGCGCAAATACCTGAAGAAGTTGAGCCGCGCGTTCTGAAACTCCTCACTCGCTTCAGCTGAGACGAGCGCCTTGGCGGTGTCACCATCGGCATGGGCGGTGCGGACGATCTCGTATAGCAGAGTGGTGGCGCGAGCGGCGGCAGGGCTCATCTGCGAGTCAATGATGCCGTTGCGTCGGTCGATCTTGGCGACGGCCTCGGCCATCTTCTCCCCGTAGGCCTTTAGGCCCTCGGCGATCTCGCCGAGTTGCTTGGCATACTCAGGATTGGTGATCTCTTTCTTGGCGAGGTCGAGCTTGTGCTCGAATGATGCGGCGGCGTTGGAGTATTGAGTGAGGGCCTCATCGTTGTTGATTATCAGGAAGTTTTTGACGGCCAAACGAACGTCACCCAGGTCGCACTTCAAGGCCTCAACGATGCTGGTTTCGGTCACTCGCTCTTCAGATTCGGCCATGCCATCGCGGACCTGAACGGTGGCCCGGCTGGAGACCGCGGCAACGACCATGATGCCCGTGGCCAGGAAGCCGAACCCTGCCGCGAGCTTGGTGCCCAAGGTCAAGGCGTGGGCTGTCGAGCCGTCCTGATTGGTCACCCGCATGAAGCGGTACGCCGTCCCCATCGTCACCAGCAGGGCCGCACCGGCGCCGAAGGCGAACAACAGAAAGATCGTGTTGCTGGGCGTCTCCGCCGCGGCGGCGACCTCAAAGGCGTCGGCCTTGCCAGCTTTAGCGCCGAACATGGCACGTTGAACAATCTTGAGTTCGGGCGCGGCGAACGCGCCGGTGGAGGTCATGGTGGAAGTGTTGACGGAGCTCTTGCCATCGGTGCGCACCGCAGGCGCGCTGCGTTCCGGTTCCGCCGCGGCCTGGTGTGATGCGTGCGCGGCCAGGGCGGCGGGCGTCGCTAGCAGCGCGCTCTGCTCGGGGTGCTGGCCGAGCCAGTTCACTTTGCCGGTGTCCAGGTCGTACACCGCGCCGATGACTTGGAGCTTGCCCGCCTTGACCAGTTCGCGGATCTCGCCGCTGCGCGTGAGCGTGTCAGCGATGCTCTGAAAGACGTTCTCATCAATGGCGAACGGCACGAGGTCCTTGCCTGCTACGCCAGGGTTCTTCTTCTTGGCGGCCTCAACAGCCGGGATGATGTTGTCCACCAGCCCGGAGATGCTGCCGTGAACCTTGGCGCCAGTAGCGACGGCCGTCACCGCGCCGCACTTGGTGTGCCCGAGCACGACCATGAGAGGCGTGTTGAGGTGGCCCGTGCCATACTCGGCCGAGCCGATCTCGTCGGTGTCCGACACATTACCCGCGACACGGACGACGAAGACATCGCCGATGCCCTGGTCGAAAATGCGCTCCAGCGCGACCCGCGAATCAGAGCAGCCCAGAATCGTGACGATGGGCTTTTGCCCGGCGCCTGTCTCGGCCACACGGTCCATGCCCGAGTGCGGGTGCATCGGCTTGCCGGCGATGAAACGCGCGTTGCCATCCTTGAGGGCGGTAAGAGCGTCGTCAGACGGACCTGCAAGGGTGGACGCGGTGAGCAACGCGATGAGACTCGCGCTTAGGAGGACTCGTTTCTTTATGTTCATGGGCTTGACTCCGTTCGGTTCTGTCCACTGGTCGACAGGAGCGAATCGCTCCGGTAGCGGTTGTTTCAATCGATCACCATCGGCGAATTTGGCGAGACACTTTCGTCACGCCAGCCTGATTCTTCCCGCGATACACAAAACTTGCAGTGCCGCTTCGCTGGCAATGGGAGCCGAGAGCAGCGCACCGTGCGGACCGAGCTGACCGTGCTGACCGGGCGGGCCGCTTCGGCCGCCGCAGCGTTAGCAACCCCGATCGCGAAACGCGACGGTCGTCTCTACTCTGTTTAGCTCCCGCGGTCGGTGGCCAGGCAAGTGAACCTCACCGCAGCGGCACCCTGCACCTCGGAAACTTCGGACCCGCACCACATCGCAGTGATCTTCGACTATCAAATACTCCGCCAACCCTCTCAGGCTGGCGGAGTAAAGGTCTTGGTCATCAGAACGATGCGAGCGACTCATCATCGGAGTTCATCGGGATGGCCTTCTCGGCGGCGGCCTTCACGGCCTTGCCCGAGGCCGCGGCGGCCATCAAACCCCGTTTGCTCGATGTGCCGTGACTGGTGCCGTTGGACTTGACCGATGCCTTGCGGGCTGGGCTCGACTTGGCTGCCGCGTGCGCGCTCCGGCTCGACCCCGTGGCGGCCTCGCTCGTCTTGAACTGTCGCACCAGTTCCTGCAGCGAAGTAACCTGCGATGCGGTCTCCTCAGCGCCCGATGCGAGCTCCTCGGAGTTACCCGCGTTTTGCTGGGTCACCTTGTCGAGTTCGCTGACGCCGGTGTTCACCTGGCCGATACCCTTGGCTTGCTCACCGCAAGCCGAGGCAATCTCGGCCAGCAGCGTGTTGACCTTGTTGGTCGTGCCAGCAATCTCGTCGAGAGCCTGGCCCACCCGCCCGGCGATCTCCACGCCGTTGTCCGCACGCTTGGTGGACTGTTCGATCATCGATGAAGTGTTCTTGGCCGCCTCGGCCGAGCGCTGCGCCAGCGAGCGCACTTCCTCGGCAACCACGGCAAAGCCCTTGCCAGCTTCGCCCGCGCGTGCGGCCTCAACCGCGGCATTGAGCGCGAGCAGATTGGTCTGGAAGGCAATCTCGTCGATCACCTTGATGATCTTGCCGATCTCGGCAGACGACTGCTTGATCTCGCTCATCGCCGTGGACATCTGCTTCATCTCCGCTTGACCCTTGTCGGCGGCGACCTTGGAGCTTTGGGACATGCTGTTGGCTTGCTTGGCGTTCTCAGCGTTTTGCTGAGTCATCGAGGACATCTCCTCGATCGATGCGCTGATCTCTTCCAAGCTCGCGGCCTGCTGACTTGCTCCCTCCGCCAGCGACTGGCTCGCCGTCGAGATCTGCGTAGCGCCAGCATCGATCTGCGATGTGCCTGCCTTGACTTCGCCGATTACATCCTCAATCTTCTTGACGAACAGGTTGAAGAACTTGCAGATGCGACCGATTTCGTCCTCGCGATTCTCGACCAAGCGCGCAGTCAGATCGCCCTCGCCCTGTGCGATGTCCTTCAAGCTGGCCTCCAGCTTGCCCAGCGGGCGGGAGATCATCCGGCGCATGAGCCAGATGAAGAAGATGCCCGAACCGATGAAGAGCGGAATGGTCCAGATCATGCTGCCGCCCACAAAGGAGGCGACCTGTGTGTCAACCGGCGCGAGGGGCATGACGATGTGGAACGCCCCGTGGACCTTGCCCACGGCCCAGTTCTCCATCTTGAAGCCCAGAATGTCCTTGCCATCTTTGGTCAAGCTGTTGGCCGGATCGCCGTGGCAACTAAGGCATGAGCCGTCGAGCTTGATCGCACGCATGTAGTGGAGCGAGTTGGTCGCGGTGTTTACGCGCGAAAGGTTCAGGTCAGAGCCCTTATCAGCTTGCTCAGTCAGGTCGCGGAGCATCGTGCTCTCAAACGTCCCCGACTTGGGCTCATTCTCCTTGTTGCGGGCCTCAAAGGCCGGCGTTCCGAACTCGATGCCTTCCTTTTTGGCCGCCTCACCCGCCGCGATCCAGCCCGCGACGACCGGGATCGTTCCAAAAATCTTCGAGTCCTTGTAGTTCTTGCCCGCAGCCTGATCCTTCTTCAACTCGGCAATCAATTCCGTACTATTGAAGGAGCCCTGTTGTTGCAGCCTGCTGACGTGGGCCTTGGTCTCGTCGGCCAAGGCAACAAAGGCCTTGGCCTTATCCACCATCGCGGCTTGGGCGCTGCCGCCGTACCCCTTTACGAAGACGACGTTGTTCACGACCAGCACCGTCGCAAGGACGAACATAGTGAGGACGGTAATGCGAACGCCAATACTGATCGAGCAGATCTTTTTCCACATCACAAAGTTCCTTTATCTTGATAACGGATGAGTGCCTCGCACAGGACGATGATGACTTTTTGATTGGCGCGGGAACTCAACGCCACAATCCAAAGGCTCTTACACAGCAATCTTCGCTTCATTCCTCGGACTTGCCTGATCGGCTCCAAATCGTCGAATGCCCGACCCCAAGCAACAATTCCGCGCCGGCACAGCTTCGCGCAGGAACGACCTGATCGAGCGCACATCAGTGATAAACTTGGTGAACTATGCGACCTGCTTGAGTTGGCGTGCGGGGGCTGCAGATCCGGCCTCGGCCTCGCCGCTGATCTTCTCCAGACCCTGCTTGGCGCCGACGCTGTTGATGTTGAGCAGGATGACGACCTTGTCCTTCACCTTGCCCATGCCCTGGATGGCCGACATCGGGATGGAGGTGCCGAAGTTGGGCGGCGGCTCGATATTGGAGCGGCTGATGTCGAGTACCTCACGCACCGAATCGACGATGATGCCGAGCTGAAACGAGGCGCTGCCCTCTTCCTCCCCGGCAACCTCAACAACGAGAATGCAGGTTTCGGCGGTGTAGGCGACGGTGGGCAGCCCGAACTTGGCGCGCAGTTCAATGACCGGTATGATCTTGCCACGCAGGTTGATCACGCCCTTGACATAGGCGGGGGTCTGCGGCAGCGGGGTGACATCGATCAGACCGATGATCTCGCGCACCGCCAAAATCGGCAGTCCGTACTCTTCCACTCCCAGACAGAACGTGAGGAACTTATCGTGGTTGCCATCATCGCTGCGGGCGGCGGTGCGGACAGTATTGTTCATTTGGGCTGTGGTGCTCATGGCTAGTTCCTTTGTAAAAGCGAGGAGGACGGATCATGCTGCCGCTGCGGTGGCTTCGGTGAGGATGCCGCCAATATCAAGGATGAGGGCGACGCGCCCGTCACCAAGAATCGCCCCGCCCGAAACGCCCCGCATGGATTGCGTGGCTTGGCCGAGAGTTTTAATGACGACCTGCTGCTGGCCGATGATCTCATCTGCGGCCAGGCAGGCGCGGTCGTCCTGCGACTCGACGACGATGAGCAGGTCGCCCCGGGAGTTCAGGTCATTTAGGTCGTGCTGGTCATGCCCGAGCACTTGGCGAAGACGATAAATGGGCAGCAAATCGCCGCGGACCATCGCCATCTCGCCCTTGCCGACGACGGTGTGGATGTCCTTGGGCTGAGGCCGAAAGCTGCGCTCGATCGAAAGAGTTGGAATGACGTAGCGCTGCTTGCCGACGCGAACGACCATGCCGTCGATGATGGCCATCGTGAGCGGGAGTCGCATCGAGAAAGTAGTGCCCTTGCCAGCGGTGGAGCGGATGTCGATCTTGCCGCGGAGGGCCTCGATATTGCGGCGAACGACATCCATGCCCACGCCGCGGCCGGAAAGGTCGGTGACCTTCTCAGCAGTGGAAAAGCCGGGCAAAAAGATGAGGTTGAAGACCTCAGAGTCGGGGATGTCTGCGACAGGGCGGTCAGGAGTATAAATCCCCTTCTCAACAGCCTTGGCAATAATCCTGGCTCGGTCCAAGCCCTTGCCGTCATCCTCGATCTCGATGACGATGGAGCCGCCGGAGTGAAACGCGCGGAGCCAGACGTTGCCCGACTCTAGCTTACCTGCGGCCTTGCGCGCCTCTCCGGACTCGATGCCGTGGTCGCATGAGTTGCGGATCATGTGCACGAGCGGGTCGGCGATCTCCTCTACGACATTGCGATCCAGTTCGACATCCTCGCCCTCAGTATGCAGCGTGATGTGCTTGCTCGCCTTGGCCGACACGTCGCGAACCAGGCGCGCCATCTTCTGGAAAGTTGCCTTGACGGGAACCATCCGCAGCGACATCGAGACCTCCTGCAAGTCGCGGATGATCTTGCCCACCATCGTCAAGTTGCGTTGCAGACGCTGCTCGTGCAGCCCACGCACCGCGGGGTCCTGCACAACCATCTGCTGCGCGATCACGAGCTCGCCAACCATGTCCACCAGCACATCCATGCGTCCGGTGCTCACTTTGACGGTCTGGTCAGCGCGCTTCATGCCACTGGCAGCAGGTGCTTCGGATGCCGCCGCGGCGGCCGCCGGGCCGTTGGCAGCGGGAGCCGTTGAGGCAGCGGTGGAAGTAGCGGGAGCGGAAGCGTTTGCAGTCGCGCTGGCAGGGCCGCCCGCAGAAGTTGGTGCGCCACCGGCAGTCGCCGTGGCAACAGTGCCAGAAGAGACGACCGGCGCGGCGGCCTTGACCTCCGCAACACCCGAGCCCGACAAATCTCCCCTGACCGCTCGTTCGAGTTGTTCAATAAGCGACTTGAGCTGCCCGTTGGTCGGCGCAGTGCCACCCTCGAAAACGCGGATCATCTGACCCATCAAATCACAGGTCCTGAGGATGATGCTCAGGTACTGTGAGTTGAGCGCGATCTTGTCATTGCGGGCGCTATCGAGCAGATACTCGGCGCTGTGGGCCAGCGACACGATGGGGCCCAGGTTCATGAATCCCGCAACACCTTTGATGGTGTGGAACGCCCGAAACACGGTGTTGATCAATTCCTTGTCGCCAAGGTTCTTCTCGAGTTCCAGCAGTGCCTGCTCAGAGTTTGAGATATGCTCGCGCGACTCGCACAGGAAATCATTGAGGTTGTCCTTCATATCGCCATCGGCGACGAGGACAATCAGACTGTTATCGACGGCGGCTGGCAACACCTCGGCCGGCGCATGAGCAGGAGGCAATGCGGCCTTTGTGCTGGCGACGGCTGGCGCGGGGCTGGCGGTGGTCTCAGCTGGCGGACTGAAGAGCGCGATGATCGCGGTGTGATCTGGCGCGGGCGAGTGAGCATCCCGCGACAAATCCGCCAAGTAGTCACGCATCCAGTCGATCAGCGCGAGAACGGCGCTCGCCGGCACGCTCAGGCCTTCACCGATGCAACGGTCGATGCAGGATTCCGCCTCGTGGCAGAGCTTTTGGGCCGTGTGCAGCGAGAGCACTCCGCACTCGCCCTTGATCGTGTGCAAGCGCCGCCGGATTTCAGCCACCACATCGGGGGAATTCGCAGCGGAGTCCGCAATCACCACCTGAGCTTCCAACTCCCCGAGCGTATGGCCGCACTCCATGATCCACGATGCAAGAAGTTCCGGGTCAATCGCCTCGCTCGCCCGCGGGCTGCTGCCCTTTGCGCTATACGGCGATGGGCCAACCTCGCCGACGGGTCGTCCCTCCTGATCGGCGGCGACCACCGATTGAGCAAACTCAATCCCGCGGCGGACCATATCGAGCGCCGCGACGGCATCCTGGGTTTCCCGATGAACGATTTCCTCGATCAGTTCCGCGGCGTGCTCAAGGCAATCGGTGACGATGCTCAAGTCAGAGCTTGCCATGTCCGTGCAGAGTGACCGAAGCCGGTCATGAATGCCGACAAGCGCGGGCAGATCCTGCTCATCGGTCAGGACGGACGCTTTGGCAATCTCGTTGATGATCGGCAGTAGTGACAAGGGCAACTCGTTTCTTGAAATTGAAAAGACATTCCGGTTTCGGCCAGCATCGGAAGCATCATCAGTGGGATCGGCTCGATTTGTCCCACACGAGCCGCTCAGGCCGCCGCGGCGATGGCTGATCCGCCGGTACCACGCACTGGCTGGACCACCCGCTTGACCCTGGCGATGTCAGCCAGCGGGCGCGCGGCTTCGGATCCGGTCCGGTACATCAGTTGCCGCTGCTCGTCCCAGCAGATCCAGATCGGGCCCTTTGCGGCATCCTTGAACTCCACCGAGAACTCTCCGATGTGGAATGTAACGCCAGGATGAATCATCTTGGCGACATGGACGTCGAGCTTTCGCTGAGCAAGTATGGTGGCCTCGATCTCCGAGAGCTTTGCCGCCCACCTGGCAAGTTCCTGGTTTTGTTGGCTCGCTTCGTAAGAGATCTCCGTAAGCGTCTCCTTTTCAGCGGCGGAAGGCCTCGGATTCAACTTGATGAGCCGCGCCTGTTCGGCAAACCGCGCGAGCGTTGCCTTGATTTGCTGGAGCATTTTGGAGGCCTCTAGGCGTGGGCCTTGAAGCAGGGGCAAATCGCCGAGCGTGATCGCGGTGGGCGTGTACGCCTCTGATCCGATTGCCTTGACCACTATTGATCCAGTGACGGCAACGTTGCCACCGAAGACGGTTCCGTTGGGGCACCTGACATCACCGCCAACGATGAGCCGGCAGTCGGCGATCTCTCGCTCGACGATGAGGTCACCGCTCAACTCGGCTGCAACCTTGTCAAGATACACGATCTGGACATTTCGCGCTTTCTTGATCGTCCCACGCCCGTTGCCAGCCATCCCGCCGCGTGCGATAACGTCGCCACCGCAGTGGAGCTCCGCAACCTCGATCAGCCCGCCGACGTGAATGTCACCGGCCGCCGTGATCTTGAATCCCGAGCCTACTCCGCCAGCGATGATCACCGAGCCGGGAAAGTCGATGTTTCCCGTTGAGAAGTCCACGGATCCGGGCACGTTTAGCGACTGTGCGACCGAAAGTTCATTATCCTTGAGCACCAGAACGCCATCGACTTGCACGATGATCCGCCCGGTAGAGTCAAGCACAAGCGTCGGCTTGAATGCGATCGGCACTGGCTTGCCCTGCAAAGCCTTGAGCACGCCGCCGCGGACATCACGCCCATCGGTTCCATGAGTCGGGCCGTGGGCCATGCCCACCATGTCACCGGTTTTGACCTGCAAGTAGTGCCGCCCCTGATAATGATCGGTGCGCTCCGCGTTTGCCGCCGCTTGTTCGGCGCGCGGATCAAACTCCTTCTGCCATTCCACCCGGCCATCCTCGCCGGGCACCGACGGAACACTTCGGGCAATGACTTCGCTGTGTTCGGTCAGACCCGAGCCGTACGCGGCCGCGAATCCAGAGACTTTTCGCGCGACCTCATTGTCTATTAGTACTCCCGCCGCCTGGACCTGAACCAGCAGCGCATCAAGCTTGAGCAAAGCCGCATCAAGTCTGGGCGAAGCCACCAGTGTGGCCTGGCTTGCATCGGCCGCGAAACGCACACTGATCTCGGGATTGGCGGCCATGATGTCTCCTTGTCAAGCGGCTTTCTTCGCAGCGGCCTTAGCGATTGTCGTTTCAATGATTTTCGACAGACTCTCGGGGGTAAAGGGCTTCACCGCGTAGTTGTTCACCCCGGCCAGAATCGCTTCCATTACCCTGCTCTTCTCGGCCTCGGTCGTGACCATGATGATCGGTGTGGTCTTGTTCTTGACGCGGTACGTCTTGACGAACGTGATTCCGTCCATGACGGGCATGTTCCAGTCGAGAAGAATGATGTCTGGCTTGAAAGCATCGACGCGGCTCAGGGCATCCTGCCCATCGCTCGCCTCTTCGATGGCGGTGGCGCCAACGGTTGCGAGAACACCCTTTACAATGTTCCGCATGGTCTTGGAGTCGTCTACAACAAGTACTCGCATGTTGATGTGTCCTTCAAGCAGTTTGCGCGGGGAGGTCGGCGGCGGGAGGTCGGCGTGGCGAATCAGAGTTAAGCGGCTGCGTTGGCGGAGATGGCCGACTTCGTGCCGTTAGCAGCGGCAGTTATCGGGGCAGCCTGGACTTTTGTGCTCGATTGAATGGCCACATCAATGGTGAACCGGCCGGCGGCGGTGTTGCAGTGAATGCAGATGCCCGCAGCGCTACTCGGTGATGAAACTTGATGACCTGGCGCGATGATCACCGAGGGGCAGCCGATGCTCACCGACTGGCCCTCAAACTTGGCCTTGGCCCCGCCGGCGATCATGTTGGCCAGTTCGCCGATGGCGTCGGCGAAGTCGGCAGTGCCAACTTCCAGCCGGCACCCCGCAAAGGACGAGGCGATCTGAACCGCGCTCATCTTGGTAAATCCCACGATGACCGAGCCGACGACATCGCCCGAGAGGCCGATGACCCCCGAGACGTCGTATTGACCGCATCTCGAGGAGAGCTCGGGCTTTTCGAAGGTAACGGGCATCTTCACCATGGAGCTGAAGACCGCTTTGGTGGCTTCCAAAAACGCGTTGATATGGCGGACATCCATGCTCATCCGTCTTGGTCCTTCTCGCGGCGCGCCCGCGGCATCAGAGTTAGCCGGAGCACGAGATGCGCCACGACTCGTGTGTTCATCGGCTCTCAACTTCACCGACTTGGGACGGTTGCTTGCGGATTTGTGCTTTTGGCCAAGGGCGGGGCAGCTCGCATCGGTAGCCGAAAGTCCGCCAGCCCTGAGGAAGACGCAACGGTGTTCTGTTCGCAGTCTGATCGTATATCAAAGCTTCTACGTCCGTATAGGTAAATACTTTTTTATTTAACCTCTTGTCTTTTTTCAGGCGCAGTTGTCAGACTGCAAATGGAGCACTTAAGCCGTCGTGTGCTGCAAGGCTCGCCGCCCACCCGTCAGTAGAAGAAGAGAACACATGAAACTGAACGCGTTCGTTTTAGTAATCCTTGCGTCCGTTCCGGGGGCGACCTACGGCCAAGTCCCAGGAAGCATCTTGGGCTCTGCGCAAAGTTTCGCAGTGCTCGGCGGTTCAACGGTCACAAACACGGGGCCGACCATCATAAATGGGGATCTGGGACTGTGGCCAGGGAGCGCCATCACGGGATTTCCACCAGGAATCGTGATCGGCACGATCCATGCAAACAATGATGTCGCCCAGCAGGCACAGAATGATGTGACCGCAGCTTACAACATGCTGGCGGGCATGACCGTGACGCAGAATCTGACAGGGACGAATCTGGGAGGACTAACCCTCACACCCGGTGTCTACTTCTTCTCATCCTCGGCATTTCTTACCGGAACGCTCACACTCGATGCGCAGGGAGATCCGAATGCCCTCTTCGTGTTTCAGACAGGCAGCACGCTGATCACCGCGAGCAATTCGTCGGTCCTGACGATCAACGGAGACAATGGGTACTGTGTGTACTGGCAGGTCGGTAGTTCCGCGACGCTTGGCACGGACACGGCATTCCAAGGAAGCATTCTCGCGCTGACCAGCATCACGCTGAACACTCGCGCAAGCATTTTCGGGGGCAGAGCGCTGGCGCGGACCGGCGCCGTCACGTTGGACTCCAACACCATCACTGCTGGCTGCATCATCCCCACACCCGGCGCATCGTTGCTGCTCGGCATCGCTGTGGTCGGTTC
>Ga0105048_10015088_pt1 | contig 12001 bp, 9 predicted proteins | sample MAT05_FD_78382 | JGI IMG/M metagenome (GOLD analysis project Ga0105048, IMG submission 78382) | Freshwater microbial communities from Lake Fryxell liftoff mats and glacier meltwater in Antarctica - MAT-05 | ecosystem: Environmental > Aquatic > Freshwater > Ice > Liftoff microbial mat | place...
AAACCATTTGGTCCCGTAATGATTAGCAGATTATCATTATTTCTAAAAGAAATATCGTAGTCAAATATTTCAAAAAGCTTTTTTATTTTAATTGAGTTTATCCTCATTAGTGTCTTTTTTTATTGTGAGCAAAGTTAGTCAAAATCAAAAGGATAAATAGGTCTGTTCACGGTTTCAGTTTATTGTAGTCTGTTTGTTTTAAGTCGATTTGTGTCAGTATAGCGCTGTCGTCAAATAGCATTGCACATTACTTGTATAATTAGGCAATAAGCGCCACTCATAAAAATAAAGATTTATTTAATATCAAACATTTACACAGGTACATTTTAAACTTACAGTTGCGTAGGTTTCCGCTACCACTCTTGTCCACCATGCTTAACTTAATTAGTGTACCTAAGATGGTACAGAACTCTATGGCATTTTGCTACTTGGATGCTGATTGTGCCATTGCGTGAGGGATTGTAGCGGAAATCCTTTTTGTCCCTTAGGGCAAAAAGATTGCAGCGAAAAGCCCGACCCGATAGGGGCACGCCCTAATAATTTTCAGAAATTAGTAACCGGGAAGGTACAGAACCAAGTGCTGCGGCTGTACGATTTTATGAAAAGAATTTTTATAGTACCAGAAATTACTAAAAGATTAGGTGGCCTATTTTTTTAGAACTCCTAATCATATTGGGGTGTTGAGTTGAAATTGATGTTACGCTAGCAGGATAGAAGAGAGTAATTTTTTAACCAGTCAGACAGGGACAGTCAGACTGGTTAAAAATTACTCTCCCGGATGGTATTGCCGCTCTACATGCTTTAAAACATCTTCTTTGTAAAACAGTACGTCTTTAAACTTTCCCTTTGTGTACATTTCCAGTTGATCTGTAAAATGCGGTGAAGCTGCATCGCCACTGTTACCGCCTGCCAATAATGATTTGGCAATAATTTTTTTACCAAACTCCACTGCACAAATAAAGCTGTTTCCACTTACACCATAGCGCCTGGCAGAGCCATTGAAATACTTGCTTACATACGATGGCAAAGCACCCCATAATGCAGAGGCAAAACCAATTGGCTCACTTTGTGCAGCATCATTGTATTGCTGGCTGATATCGCTGCTATTGCGTTGGTAACGGTTAATGGTACCCCAGGTAATTTTCCAATGGCCGTAGTGCTGTATTAAGTTATTGATTGCATTGGCTAACGGTGGCAGTAACTCATTGGCACTGGCATTGGCGGCAAATGCTATGGTAGCATCTACCTGGCTTGCTTCACCTTCGTCGGTATATATTTTTCGTATAGCAGGGCTTAACTTTTCTGCCCACTCAATAGCAAGCGTGGTAGCTACAGAGTTTTCGGCAGAATGGTAATCCCAGCTTTTTAAAACAGCAATGGGTTCCTGTAGAAGATTGTACAAACTGTCACCTGGTTTTATGTTATTTTCAAAGCGGTTGATCAGGGCCGGAAGCAATACTTCAAATGCGGTTAATTTGGTGTTGTAGCCGGCTGTTATCATTTTATCAATGGTTAAATCTTTTGCATTGGAAAGTAATCTTGCTGCATTTACACCTCTAAAATTTTCACCGTCGGGTGCCATATAGGCTGGGTAGTTTTTTTGTATGGGGCTACTGCTTCCCGATGCAGTAAAGGGGGTGGAGTTACAGTTTTGTATAAACCCGGTTGCCGGATTATATACATGCACCATTTCATTAAGGGTGTGCAAGCCTTTCCATTCGGTTGCAGCAATGCTGCCATCAACCGGCTTGCCCCAATTATACGCTGTATTTCTTTTGGGTATATAGTTGCCATGCCAATAGGCAATATTGCCTTTATCATCTGCAAACACTGTATTGTTGCTGGTGTTGGCGTATAGTTGCATATTTTTTTTGTACGATTCCAGGCCGGTGGTTTTGGTGCGTCCCCAGCTTTGGATAATACTTTTGATGGAGCGGTTATAACCCCTTACGCTAATGTATTTTCCATCCCATTTTGCCATAATAGGGCCATGGTGGGTGTACATGGTATTAAATATTTTCTTTTCAAAACCCGCATTATTTTTTATTAAAATAGTAATTGGTTTTTTTTGTACCGGCTTTAACTGCTTGTTGAATTCATAAAAAAGCTGCTTGTTTTTGGTGGTAGTTTTTTCAATATAATTATCGGCCACATCTACATTACTGCTCGTGTGCATCCACCCACAATGTTCATTAAAACCCTGGTATACAAAAAACTGTCCCCAGGTAACGACACCATAGGCATTTAACCCTTGTTCGCTTACTACATGTACCTCTGGCCTAAAGTAAAAAGTAACATGCGGATTGATGTATAAAATAGCATTGCCGGCAGCAGTTTTAAAAGGAGAAACAGCAAAGCCGTTAGATCCGCCAGAGGTTTCTTTTAAAGTAGGTTTTCTGTTAACAAACGCCATGTCCTGCCCTGTAAAAAGGTTCTTTACATCCGTTTCATTTACATCGCCGGTGCTGATGGCGCCAATGCTTCCATCTGTCCACAGCAACGGATACCAGGGCTCAAAGCGGGTTAATAAGGCTGGCTTTACAGATGGGTTTTTGTAGAGATAATAATTAATACCATCTGCAAAAGCGTTCAGTAATTTTTTTAACCAGGGTGCACTGTTTTTATAATCTGCCTTGGCATCATTGGCATCAATTATCATTTTGATGTACAAATCATTTTGCCATTCGCTTTCACCTTTTACTTCACTCATGCGGCCCAGCTTTTCAATATAATTCATTTCAACTCTTTTAAAATCGAGTTCACACTGAGCGTAGAGTAATCCAAATACAGCATCGGCATCTAACTTGCCATAAATATGGGGTATGCCCCAGTTATCCCTGATGATGGTAACCTGCCTTGCCTGCTGTTGCCAGCGGGCAATTTCTGTTTTAGTAGCTGTTTGTGCCAGTAATTGCAGGGGCAAAAACAGGATAAAAAATATTTTTTTCATGATGTATTTTAATTAATAATAACTAAGCCAGCAATGCTCATCAGCATTTTGATACTGCTTTAATTCGATGAATTTTTATGCAAAATCCGCAAAAAATTCTCTCCTAAAATATTGCGGATATCTTTTTTGCTGTAGCCTCTTTCCATCAAAGCCTTTGTAATAAGCGGCATGGCGGTTACATCATCGAGTTGCTGTGGCAGTGAGTTTACGCCATCAAAATCACTTCCAATTCCTACATGCTCTGCCCCAATCATTTTTACCAGGTAGTCAATATGGTCTATTACCAGTGATAGTGGTGGCCGCATGGCAGTTACTTGTTCAGGGTATTTTTCAAACAAAAATTTATCGGCAAAGTAAGGCTCCGGATTTACTTTTAGCAGCGAATCTTTTTCTGCTTTATGCTGTTCGTAAAAAATTGTGGTCCGCTTTTCGTAACTACTATCTAAAAAACCAGAATAAAAATTTAAGTGAATTACCCCACCGTTTTTACCTACCGCTTTTATCTGTTCATCTTTTAAATTGCGGCGGTGCGGACAAATTTTATACACACAACTATGCGATACAATTACAGGCTTGCTACTTACTTTTATAGCATCCCAAAATGTTTGTTCGCCTACGTGGCTGAGGTCAACGAGCATGCCAAGGTCGTTCATTCGTTTTACTACTTCAACACCAAAATCGGTAAGGCCTTTATGTTTTAACGAATCGCCTTTGGTTGTTTCATCTAATGCAGAGGTAGCCCAATTGGTAGAATTGTTCCAGGTAAGCGTCATATATCTAACTCCCCGCTTGTAAAAGCTATCCAGTTTATTGATGTCGTTTTCAATCATGTGGCCACCTTCTAACCCAAATAAAACAGCCAGTTTTTTTTCCCTTACGGCCTTGTAAATATCTTCTGAGGAAAAAGCTTTTACCATATCGTTGGGGTTTCTGCCAGTCCACGCCAATACAGTGTCTATTTCTCTATTGGCCCATTTATACGGATTTGCCTTGTTACCATCGCACCAAATAGAAAATACTTGTGCATCTATGCCGCCTTGCTTCATTCGCTTCATATCTGAGTTGGTAATACCGCTAAGATTTTGATCGAAGCTTACATTTTTTTCAATGGCGGTTGATGGAATATCATTGTGCGTATCTACTACGAGATAGCGATCGTGTAATTGTTTGTAATCCTGTGCAGGTAATACAACATGAAATAATACCAGGGTAATGGCGTAAAATACTTTTTGCATAGATAATTGGGTTTACATTTTGCGAAGGTTAAATATAAGGAGAGTTTGCGAATTAGAAGGAAAGCATGGTTAATGAAAACGACAATAATAATTCAACACGCCTTTTTGTTTTTTTTACAAATACAATTACAATAGTTAAAGTAATTGCTCCAGGCTACTTTTATCTACATTGTTATCATGCATTACCCAATAAAAAAAGTCACATGAAAATGTGACTTTTTTTATTGGGTAATCTTATTGGGTAATCTTATCGTTAATCTTATTGCCTGTTCTTATTGCTTAATCTCACTGCCTAATCTTATTACCAATCTTATTGGTAATGTTATTGCTTAGTCTTATTGCCAATCTTACTGCCAATCTTATTGGTAATCTTATTTCTTAATCTTAATGGTTAATCTTATTGGTAATCTTACTGGTAATCTTATTGCTTAAATCCTTTTTAAAACTTCTTCTCCCATGGCATCAGTACCCAAAATGTTTTCTGGAGCAGTATGGGCATCAGCAATATCCCTTGTTCTGAATCCGGCTTTTAATACCGCATCTACCGCAGCGATAACAGCTTCAGATTCTGCCTTTAATCCAAAAGAAATATCCAATAATAAAGCGGCAGAAAGAATGGATGCCAATGGATTGGCTATTCCTTTGCCGGTAATATCATGGGCAGAACCATGGATAGGCTCATATACACCTGTACCATCGCCTATAGATGCAGAAGCAAGCATACCCATTGAACCTGCAATTTGCGAAGCTTCATCCGTTAAAATATCTCCAAATAAATTGGCCGTTACCACCACATCAAAGCGGCAAGGGTCTTTTATCAGCATCATGGCAGTAGAATCTACAAACTGATGCTCAACTGCTACATCAGGATATTCCAATGCCAATTTTTGAATTTCTTCTCTCCACAGGCGGCTGGTTTCCAGTACATTGGCCTTATCAACCGAACATAATTTTTTGCGTCTTGTTCTGGCTGCATCAAAGGCTTTACGGCCAATTCTTTGTACCTCGTAGCGGCTGTATTCTGCAATATCGTAAGCAGTATCGCCGTCATTTTTTCTTCCTTTTTCACCAAAATATATATCACCGGTTAACTCACGAAAAAATAAAATATCGGCACCTTTTAAAATTTCTGGTTTAATGCTGGAAGCACTTAATAACTCATCAAATAATTTGATGGGACGAAGATTGGCATATAAACCAAGTTCTTTGCGCATTTTAAGCAACCCTTGTTCCGGACGAACTTTGGCTGAAGGGTCATTGTCATATTTTGGATGGCCAACGGCACCAAATAAAACAGCATCCGATTTTCTCATTTTCTCCAAAGATTCATCTGGCAAAGGATTGCCGGTTGCTTCAATGGCCACATGTCCAATTAAAGCTTCATCATAAGTAAACTCATGATTGAATTTTGCTGCAATAGCATCCAATACTTTTTTACCAACTGCTGTTACTTCCTGTCCAATTCCATCTCCGGGAACTATCAGAATATTCTTTTTTGCCATGATTATATTTTAAACGTTGTATTTTTTAGTTGAATACTTACAGCAGATTCAGCATTTTTTGAGTTGCCTTTATCGCCGAAACAGTTTGGTCGCTATCCAACCCACGGGTTTTAAATTCCCTGCCATTGTAATTCCAGGTAATGATAGTTTCGCACAGGGCATCCGATTTGCCACCCGGCGGTATGCGAACTGCATAATCTGTTAACAAAGGCAACTCTACTTTCTTCTTTTTGTAAATGCGTTTAAGGGCATTCATAAAGGCATCGTACTGCCCATCTCCCTGCGAATGCTCTTCAAATACTTCTCCGTTTACCGTTATTTTTAAAGTGACAGATGGCTTTAATTCTTTGGAGTGGGTTAGCACATAGTTTTCAATGGTTACCTTTTCTTCAATGCTGTTGCTATCCAATACATCAGAAATAATGTACGGTAAATCAGATTGCGTAACCATTTCTTTTCTATCGCCAAGCTCTATAATTCTTTGGGTAACTTTTTTAAGATCAGCATCGGATAGCTGAATGCCCAATTGCTGCAGGTTGTTTTCTATATTGGCTTTGCCACTTGTTTTACCTAATGCATATTTACGCTGACGGCCAAAACGTTCCGGCATCAGTTCATTAAAATACAAATTGTTTTTTTTATCGCCATCTGCATGTATGCCGGCTGTTTGCGTAAAAACATTTTCGCCTACCACAGGTTTGTTTACCGGTATTCTAAAGCCAGAAAATGTTTCAACCAGTTTGCTTACGGTATATAATGATTTTTCTACAACGGATGTTTTTACATCTTTTACATAATCATTTAATACAGCTACAGCACTTGCCAGTGGTGCATTGCCGGCTCTTTCGCCCATGCCATTAACGGTAAGGTGCAAGCCATGTGCACCCGCTTTTACAGCTTCCAGCACATTGGCAATACTTAAATCGTAATCGTTGTGGGCATGAAAATCGAAATGGATATTGGGGTAGCGTTGTACAATGGAAGTAATATATTCCGCAGTTTCCGACGGAATTAAAACACCCAACGTATCGGGTAATAAAACTCTTTTAATAGGTTGGGTAGCAAGAAAATCGAGGTATTGATAAACATATTCCGGCGACTTACGCATGCCATTGCTCCAATCTTCCAAATACACGTTGCAATCAATATTATTTTTTTGAGCTAGTGCAATTACTGCTCCTACTTCTTTAAAATGTTGCCTGGGTGTTTTCTTCAGTTGGTGTGTAAGGTGATTTAAAGAGCCCTTGGTGAGCAGGTTCATTACCCTTGCACCAGCATCGAGCATCCAGTTGATGGAAGTGTCGCCATCAACAAAGGTGAGCACTTCAATTTTATCAATAAAGCCATTGGCGGTTGCCCAGTTAGTAATTTTTTTAACTGCCTGAAATTCACCTTCCGATACCCTGGCAGAAGCTATTTCAATTCTATCAACTTTAAGTTCGGTAAGCAACAATTGAGCAATAGTCAATTTTTCTGAAGCCGAAAAAGATACACCACTTGTTTGCTCTCCATCACGAAGGGTGGTATCCATTATCTCTATGTAGCGCTTCATCTTATTATTTTTATTACCTGTTATATTTTATAGGGCAATTCTTTAAATCTATTTCAAATAAACTTAAATTAATGCCCTCGTAATGCCTGGATAAGTTTTTATAATCAGGGGTAATAATTCTCAAAAAACTGAATCCGCATTGTTGATAATAATTGATCAAAGCATCATTATCACCCCATGTATCCATGCGTAAAAAATTTAAATTTTTTACTTTGCCAAGTTTTTTCCCCCACACAATTATTTTTTCTACAAATTTCTTACCTCTAAAATTTGGGTGCGTAACAATTCTATGAAAATAGACAGCCTTATCTATATTTTTTCTTTCCAGGTGCTTTCATCTTCAAAAGTTATCGCAAACACACAAGCCACTTCATCATTAACCATTATTTTCCATTGGCGGTTTTCTGTATTCTTTTTTCTGCAATTTTTTTTCTGCAATTTCCTTTTCAACCAATTCTTTGTCAAAACTTTTCAGGGTTTATTAAATTTTGTTTGTTGAATTTGAAATGCCAACGCATAAAATTCAACTATTGTATTACAATCGGCTAATGTGCTTGCAATTATTTTTACCATTGGCAACGTTTAATACAAACTTTTTGCTGCAAAAGCATCTATCTCGGTTTTCATTGCCTGCAAATAATCAATATCATCAAACCCATTGGTCATGTTGTGCTTTTTGTAAGTATTGATCACAAAAGACTCTTGCTGTCCGGTGGTAAGTATAGTAATGGTTTGGTTGGGAAGATTGATTTCTAATTCAGTTGTTGGATCTGCTTCTGCAGCAGTAAATATTTTATCCAGAAACTCCGGACTAACCTGTACCGGAAGAATACCAATATTGAGTGAATTGCCTTTAAAAATATCAGCAAAAAAACTGGATACCACACAGCGGAAACCGTAATCGTAAATAGCCCATGCAGCATGCTCACGGCTGCTGCCGCTACCAAAGTTTTTACCACCAACCAAAATTTTGCCAGTGTAAATAGGGTTGTTGAGTACAAAATCCTGTTTAGGTGTGTTATCTGCATTGTACCGCCAATCTCTAAAAAGGTTATCACCAAAACCAGTACGCTCGGTAGCTTTTAAAAAACGGGCAGGAATGATTTGATCCGTATCTACATTTTCAATTGGTAAAGGAACGATGGTACTTTGTAGTACGGTGAATTTATCGTAAGCCATTGTTGTATCTGATTTATAATGGTAATGTATGGTTGCTTAATGATGATAGTATAGTCTGCTGAAAGCTGTTTATAGAAAGTCTCTTGGATCGGTTACTACCCCAGATACAGCCGCTGCAGCAGCTACCAGTGGGCTTGCCAGCAAAGTTCTGCTGCCCGGCCCCTGTCTGCCTTCAAAATTTCTGTTGCTGGTACTTACCGCATATTTGCCAGCCGGTATTTTATCATCATTCATTGCCAGGCATGCTGAGCAACCAGGCTGCCGGAGTTCAAAACCAGCCTCAGTTAAAATATTTAAAATACCTTCTTCTTTTATCTGGCTTTCTACAATATGCGAACCAGGCACCAGCCATGCGGTAATATTGTCTGCTTTTTTACGACCCTTTACAATAGAGGCAAACGCTCTAAAATCTTCAATGCGGCCATTGGTACAGCTTCCTAAAAAAACGTAATCTACTTTTTTGCCGATAATTTTTTCGTCTTCTGCAAAACCCATATACTCCAGCGATTTTTTGTAAGATGCATCGCCATCTTTTACATTTGCTGCTAAAGGAATATTTTTTGAAATACCGGTACCCAATCCAGGGTTGGTACCGTAAGTAATTTGAGGTTCAATTTCAGCAGCATCGTAGGTTAACTCCAGGTCGAATGCAGCGTCAGCATCTGTTTGTAAGGTTTTCCAGTGCACCAGGGCCTCATCCCAGGCGGCACCTTTAGGCGCTTTTTCACGCCCGTTTAAGTAAGCAAAAGTGGTTTCATCCGGAGCAATCATTCCGCCACGGGCTCCCATTTCTATAGATAGATTACAAACAGTCATTCGGCCTTCCATGCTCATGCTTTCAAATACTTCCCCCGCAAACTCAATAAAATAACCGGTAGCACCACTTGCAGAAATTTTAGAAAGGATAAACAAGGGAACATCTTTAGCAACAACACCTTTGCCTAATTTACCATTGATGGTAATACGCATCTTTTTTGGCTTGGGCTGCATAATACATTGAGAAGAAAGTACCATCTCTACTTCAGAAGTGCCAATACCAAATGCAATAGCTCCAAAGGCACCGTGGGTAGAAGTGTGAGAATCTCCGCAAACAATCGTCATACCTGGTAATGTAATGCCGTTTTCAGGACCAACTACGTGTACAATACCATTTTTAGGATTACCCAAACCCCAATGAGAAATACCGTATTTAGCCGTATTATCTTCCAGCGCTTTTAACTGATTGGCAGAAAGTGCATCTGTAACTGGCAAATGTTGGTTAATGGTTGGTGTATTATGATCGGCTGTAGCAAAGGTTTTTTCTGGAAACAATACCGATACGCCCCTGTTTTTAAGACCAAGAAAAGCTACCGGGCTCGTTACTTCGTGTATAAAATGCCTGTCTATAAAAAAAACATCCGGTCCATCTTCTATCTTTCTTACCACGTGTGCGTCCCACACTTTATCAAATAAGGTGTTTGCTGTATTGCTCATGTATTTAAATTTAAAAAACTGATTAACGTATTTTTAAAATAGGACTGCAAAATTCGCTAAAATAAAGCGAATAGTTATTTATTTTTAGAAATTTATTTGCAACTGAACTTCTTTGTTAAATATTTACAAAAGCCAGGTTTAAGGGGGAGAGGATTCAATAAGTAAATCAATTTGAGTTTTATATGAGGTAGCAGATAAACTAAGCTTTATCGATTAAATGTAAATGAAGCAGCAATTTTGAGCTAGTGCTGTTCTACTTATTCATTAAAAAATGGAAAAGAACCAAGGCTGCTGTTGAACAGTAAAGTAACCCTTATCTTATTCTAATCTTTTAAAACGTATTCAATTCAACAGCTTTCAACCTTTAAAAACTATATTTTAGGAGGTCTCAAATCATCCACACCAATTCTATTAATGTCGTCTTCCATACCATCGGGCATTTTTTCGAGCAAATTGCGAATAAACAGGTAGCCGCCAAATGCGCTAAACAAGCCTGTACCAAGCACGGCATACAAATTAGCAGTACCAAATAAGGAGATGCCGAGTATAACGCCAATAAACTCAGCCACTATCCACGCAATAACTGTTTTTAACCACCATCTTTTTTCCGGCAACCCTTTTTTAATTGCCAGCCTGCCATTGGTTCTGCAAAGAAAAAAAAGTGCAATTATTTCTATCATACAATTTTAATTTTTAGGCTGTATAAAAAACCGAAGATTGCAAGCCTCGGTTTCTACTATCATAGTTGTTATACTAAATCTATATCAAAATTTACCAGTTGCACAAATTCTGCAATTCTGGTATCTATATCAGCTTTTGTAATTTCTTTAAGGCGGTTAGGGCCAAATTTTTCTACACAAAAACTTGCCATTGCACTACCCACAATAATAGCTGTTTTCATGTTGCTAAAGCTAATGTCTTTTGTTTTAGCAATATGGCCAATAAAGCCACCAGCAAAGGTATCGCCAGCGCCAGTTGGGTCAAAAACATCCTCCAGCGGCAGGGCCGGTGCAAAAAATACGTGGCTTTCGTGAAAAAGTAAAGCACCATGTTCGCCTTTTTTAATAATTAGGAATTTAGGCCCCATTTCCATAATATTTTTTGCAGCTTTTACCAGGCTGTATTCGCCACTCAATTGCCTTGCTTCTGCATCATTTACCATCAGTACATCTACTTTTTTTAGTACTTCTTTCAGTCCATCAAGGGCTATATCCATCCAAAAGTTCATGGTATCCATCACTACCAGCTTTGGCCTTTCAGTAAGCTGGTTAATAATACTTAATTGAATATCAGGACTAAGATTGCCCAGCATTAAAAACTCGGCACCCTGGTAACTTTGCGGCACTACAGGCTTAAAGTCGGCTAGTACGTTAAGGTCCGTTACAAGCGTGTCCCTGCTATTCATATCCTCATGGTATTTACCACTCCAGAAAAATGATTTTTTATCAGCCACTACCTCTACACCATCCAGTTCTACACCACGGCTATTTAGTTCATCGAGCTCTTCCTTCGGAAAATCGTAGCCAATAATAGAAATTTGCTTAATAGGCGTTATAAAATGAGCGGCAGCATAGGCTACATAAATGCCGGAGCCCCCTACTATTTTATCTATTTTTCCAAAAGGAGTTTCAATGGCATCAAAAGCCATGGTACCTACAGATATTACTGACATGTGCTGGTGGTTTAGTTTTTTTTGAACGCTGCAAAAGTAATGGATTGAAGGCTGTTATAGGCATATACATCCTTAATTTGTAAATGCCGCAAGCCAAACGGCTGCACAATATTTTTTTTGGGCTCTCAACTTTGGTAAAGATGGCAGTTTTGGTTCGGGCTATCTCTGTCCGAACGGCTAAGCCGGGCGGGCCTGTCTGAATGGCTAAGCCGGGCGGTCCCGTCTGAATTACTAGGCTGGGCAGCCCCGTCCGAATGGTTAAGCCGGGCGGGCCTGTCCGAACGGCTAAGCCGGGCGGGCCCGTCTGAATGGTTAAGCCGGGCAGGCCCGTCTGAATGGTTAAGCCGGGCAGGCCCGTCCGAATGGCTAGGCTGGGCAGACGTTGCAAGCCCTCCCTTTGCTACGGCCGGGGCTTTTAACTCCTATCCCGCAGCCATT
>Ga0105048_10015091_pt1 | contig 12001 bp, 10 predicted proteins | sample MAT05_FD_78382 | JGI IMG/M metagenome (GOLD analysis project Ga0105048, IMG submission 78382) | Freshwater microbial communities from Lake Fryxell liftoff mats and glacier meltwater in Antarctica - MAT-05 | ecosystem: Environmental > Aquatic > Freshwater > Ice > Liftoff microbial mat | place...
GCAGGAGTTTCGGGTGGTCAACGGCCTGCGGATCGCCGGCGAGTTGGCTGTGCCGGCGTCGGTGGGCGTGATCCGCACGGCCCTGTCGGATCAGCGGCCGGCGGTGCGCTACGCCGCGGCCTTTGGGGCCGGGCGTTTGTTCGAAGAGGTTGATCGCCAGACTCCGGCCATCGCCGCGGCCCAGCTCAACGACCTGCTGACGGCCATCTCGGGCCAGGCGGGTAAGGAAGCCGATACGTTCGTGCTTGACGGCTTGATGCTGGCGATGGCCGCTTCGACCAAGGTGCGTCAGACCCAGGTGGCCGACTTCCGCTCCGGCGCGTTCATCGCGGTGGCCAACGCGGCGTCGGCTCGGGCCAAGGCGATCCCCGAGCAGCAATCGCAGATCGGGCACTTGGCCGTGATCGTGCGGGCGTTGCGGGCGACGCGCGATGCCATCACCAATGTCGGCGAGCCCAAGCTCTCAGCCCCGGCCAATGCCGCGGGTGCGGGGTTCGCCAAGGACGTGCAGGCCATGGTGGAGCGCGTAAAAGCCAAGCCCGAGCTGGGCCTGGACGAGTCGCTGCTCAACTCCGCGATGGAAGCCGCCAAGACGGTTGAGAAGCTTGCCGGGCAGTGAGCCGGCGGTCTGTCGGCCCAAAGGCGGGCCATGCGCGACGGCGGCATCGCGTACGCTAGAGCCATGTGGAAGCTGCTCGCGCCGTTCATCGTGCTGCTCGCGGCGGTCGGTTTGTCGGTGCTGTCGGACAAGCCGCAGCCGCCGGCGGACATCGTCTTCATCAACGACGGCGACGTGAACACGCTGGATGTGACGCGGATGTCTTGGCTGCAGGACTTCCGTGTGGCCGGGGCGGTGTGGGAGGGGCTGGTCATCAACAACGTTTTCTCGCGCGACTTTGACAAGATGCCCGGGGTGGCCGAGCGCTGGGAGCGGTCGGCGGACCAGCGGACGTACACGTTTCATCTCCGTCCCAATGCCAAGTGGTCGGACGGCAGCCAGGTGACGGCGGAGGATTTTCGCTTCGCCTGGCGGCGGGCCCTGCTGCCCGACAGCGTGGGCGACTATGTGTCGATGTTCCAGATGATCGAGGGCGGGCAGGCGTTCTACGACTGGCGTCAGGCGCGGCTGGACGAGTTCGCCAAGGTACACGCGCCGGCCGACCGGGCCGCCGCCGCGCGGGAACTGTGGGCCCAGACCCAGAAGAAGTTTGACGAACTGGTCCGCTGCGAGGCGCCCGACCCGCTGACGCTGGTCGTCCGGTTGGAGCGATCCGTGCCCTACTTCATCGACTGCGTCGCGTTCGAGGCGTTCTTCCCGCTGCACCGGGGGCTATTGGCGCGGTATACCAGCATCAGCCCGGAGACGGGCCGGGTGGAGACGGACTCGGGCTGGACGCGCCCGCCGGCGCTCATCGGCAACGGGAAGTTCAAGCTGACGACGTGGCGCTTCAAGCGTGATATGCGTCTGGAGCGCAACGAGCATCACTGGGACCAGCTTGCGATCAACGTCGACTCGATCAAGATGCCGTCGATCGGCGACCCGAACGCACAGATCCTGTCGTATCGCACGGGCGGTGCCGACTGGCTCAGCAGCGTGGTGCCCAACTATCGCGCGGACCTGATCGCGGCCAAGAAGCAGTACATCAGCGAGCATCAGGAGCTCTACGACCAGCTCAAGGAGCAGGGCTTCGACCAGGTCGCGATCGACCGCCGGATGCCGCCCGACCCGCGGCAAAATATCCACGTTTTCCCGGCGTTCGGGACGTACTTCTACTCGTTCAACTGCCGTCCCAACCTGCCCGACGGGCGGCCCAATCCGTTCCATGACGCCAAGGTGCGCAAGGCGTTCTCGATCTCGGTCGAGAAGTCGATCATCGCCGAGAACGTGCGCCGCATCGGCGAGGCGGTGGCCGATGTTCTGGTGCCGCCCAACTCGATCGCGGGCTACCCGCCCGTGTACGGCGCGGCGTACGACCCCGCGGAGGCGCGGCGGCTGCTGGCCGAGGCCGGTTATCCCAATGGGGAAGGGTTCATCACCGTCAGCATCCTCTACAACAAAGACTCGGGGCACGATCTGATCGCGCAGGCGATCGCCAAATCGTGGCAGACCAACCTGGGCGTCAAGGTCACGCTCGATCAGAAAGAGATCAAGGTCTTCCGCCAAGACCTCAAGTCCAGCAACTACATGATCGCGCGCGGCGGGTGGTTCGGTGATTACGGCGACCCGACCACGTTCCTGGACCTCTCCAAGACCAACGACGGCAACAACGACCGCAAGTACTCCAACCCGGTCTTCGACAGCCTGCTCGATCGCGCCGCCAACGAGCTCGATCCAATAAAGCGGATGGGCGTGCTGGCGGAGGCTGAGCGGATGCTGGTGCAGGACGAGTTCCCGATGCTGCCGATCTTTCACTATGGGCTGGTGCACATGTTCAACCCGCACAAGGTGAGCGGGGTGTCGCCGCACCCGCGGCAGAAGCAGCACATCCAGTTGCTGGATATGCTCGGCGACGGCAAGGGCCGCGACGCGCCGCTGGAGATCCCGCCGCCGCCGCCTACCCGTAAGTGGTGATGTCTGCGAGCCGTCATGCTGACCTTAATCCTTCGACGCCTGGTGCAGTTGCCGCTGATTCTGCTGGCGATCTACAGCGTGACACTGTGGCTCGCGTGGGCGATCCCCGGGAGCCCGCTGGAGAACCCGGAGGGTCGCAGGCCGCCCGTCGAGGTGCAGCGGGCGATGGAGCGGCAGTACAACCTCGACAGCTTTCCGCGGTTCTACTGGTCATACCTGGAAAACGCCACGGGCGTGCGTTGGCTCCGCGAGGAGTGGAGCGGCGTGGCGGCAGCGCGCGACGCGCAGGCCATCGACGCGGGGCTCGCGCCGAAGCCGCGGCTGTTCTTTGATCTGGGGCCGTCCTTGCAATACGAGGACTGGCGGGTCAACGAGATCATCGCGGCATCGCTGCCGGTGTCGGTCACGCTGGGCGCGGGGGCGATCGTGATCGCACTGGCCCTTGGGCTCGGGGCGGGGGTTGTCGGGGCGATCCGGCCCAACTCCCTGGCGGACATCGGCACGCTGGTGGTCGCGCTGGTGGGGATCAGCTTGCCGAACTTCGTGATCGGCGCGGGGCTATTGCTGGTCTTCGGCGTGTGGTGGGGCGTCTTCCCGGTGGCCAGTTGGGGGCCCCGCGGGGCGGTGCTGCCGATGATCACGCTGAGCCTGCCGTTCGCGGCGTACATCGCCCGGCTGACGCGGATGGGCATGATCGATGTGCTCGGCTCGGACTACATCCGCACGGCCCGCGCCAAGGGCGTGGCCGAGTCGCGCGTGCTGCTCAAGCACGCACTCAAGAACGCGTTCCTGCCGGTGTTGAGCTATCTGGGCCCGGCGTTGGCCTTGGCGATGACGGGGTCATTTGTCGTGGAGCGGGTCTTCACGGTGCCGGGGATGGGGCAGCACTTTGTGAATGCCGTGCTGAACAAAGACCTGTTCCTGATCCTGGGCGTCGTCTTGGTGTTTGCGACGATGCTGGTGGTGTTCAACCTGGCGGTGGATGTGCTGTACCGCTGGGTCGATCCGCGGATCGAGTAGCCTCAAGCGTTCTGGAAGGTTGCGCCGTCGAACACATCGCAGCAGACGAGGTCGCCGATCTGGTAATCGGCGGGCTTGTTGCGCGGGTCGGTGAGCTTGATGACGATCGGCAGTGTGCCGCTGTCGACGGCCGCCCCGCCGCCGGCGTTGACGGTGATGGTGCCGCTGGCCGGGTCGGTGGTGAGGACGCTGCCCTGCACGCGGCGCGGCCGGCCGAAGACGGGCTCCACGAACCGTCCGCCGCCGGTCTTGACAACGTCGACGCGAAGGGCCTGCACGGTGATCGTGCCGACGAGCCGCTTGCCGACGCCCGCGGCGAAGGATTCAAGCGGGGCCGAGGGGCGGAGGTGGATCTGATAGCTGCTGGTGGGCAGTTGGAGCACGATGGCCCCGGGCTTGGTGGCCGTGGCGGCGATGACTTCTTGAAGGACGCCGCGGGCGAGCAGGGTGGCGCGATCGGGTGCGGAGGTGGTCATGAGGCCGGATGGTAGCGGGGCATGTGGGGCACGGGGCAACGGGGAGGCGTGGTCGGCAAAGGTCGCCGCCCGGGATTCACAGCGACTCGTGTTTGATGCGTCGGATGAATCCCTGGCTCTCAGGGCAATTTCTCGGGTCGGTCTATGAACGAATCGACTGCCGCGATCACCGACTCGGTCGTGATGCGGTTGATTCGGCACCGATCGGGGTGATCATCCGCGACTTCCTCGGGTGGGAGGGACGGATCGGCCAGCAACATGATCTCGCGAGCGGGGTCGGCGAGGCTGGCGCCAACGGGCCAGATGGCCGAGTCTGGAAGGGTGGTCCAACGGTGGTCGGTGGGGCCGAAGAGCGCGATGGTGGGGACGCCGAAGGCGGCGGCGATGTGGCGCGGGCCGGTGTCGTTGGTGATCATGAGCCGGGCCGAGCGGACGATCTGCTTGAGGGCCCCGACGGTGATGCCCAGATCCGGCAGGCACAAAAGCTGCGGCGCGTCGGCGGGGTTCTCCAACAGCACGGCGTCGCGGATGCACGACGCCAGCGTCGCCTCGCCGGGAGCGCCGTTGATGGCGACGGTGAGGCCGCGGACGCTGATAAGGTGGTGCGCGATGGCGGCGAAGCGCTCGACGGGCCAGCGCTTGGCCGGGTTGTTGGCGCCTGGGTTGATGACGGCGAAGGTGGCCGCAGGGGCGAGCCCGCCGCGATACAGGATCTGCCGGCCCGATGATTCCTGGGCCGAGGTCACGCTGAGTTCGAGCTTCCCCGGTCGCGCCGCGCCGGCGTCGCGGCCCAGGGTCGTCAGCAGCGCGCGGCCCGCGGCGTCGTAATACTCGACGGCGGAGATCGGGGCCCAGCCCTTGTGCGGCGCGGCCCGGATCGGCGCGTGCAGCCCGTGCGTCAGCAGGGCCCCGCGACCGTCGCGGTCGTAGCCCAGGCGGATGGGGATCCCCGCGAGGCGGATGGTCATGGCCGATGCGAAGGAGTTGGGCAATAGCACGGCGGCATCGAAGCGGTACTTGACCAGCCGCGAGGCGACCTTGGCCGGGCCCATCAGGCTGCGGGTGTCGGCGACCATCAGTTCGTCAAAGAACTCGGCTCCGGCGAGCAGTTCATCGAGCCCCGGTCGGCACAGCCCGACGATGATCGACTTGGGGAGCGCATCGCGCACGCGGCGGAGCATGGGCGTGGCCATGGCCGCGTCGCCAAGCCACGAGGGCAGGGCCACGAGCACGCGCGGGTTGGACGGTTCGTCGCTCAAGGCCAGCACGATAGCGGAGATGGCCGAGCGTCGCGTACGCTGGCTCATGCGCGTTGTCAGCCTGCTTCCATCTGCGACGGAGATTGTGGCCGCCCTGGGGGCTGCCGAGTTGCTCGTGGGGCGCTCGCACGAGTGCGACTTTCCCGGCCCGGGCAGCGTCGGGGACGTGACTGATGTTCCCGTGCTGACCGCCGCCCGGACGCACTTCGCGCCGGGCGGATCGGCCGCGATCGACCAAGCCGTACGCGACGCGATCGGACAGGGTCAAAGCCTGTACACCCTCGACGAATCACGATTGGCGGCGTTGAAACCGGACGTCATCATCACTCAGGATCTCTGCTCGGTCTGCTCGATCGACCTGGCGACGGTGCGCCGCGTGGCCCAGCGGCTCTCGCCCCCGCCCGCGATCGTCAGCCTCAACCCCGAGACGCTCGAGGGCGTGCTGGACAACGTGATGACCGTGGGCAGGGCGCTCGATCGGGAGGACGCGGCTCGGCGCACGCTAGTGTCGCTGCGCGAGCGGCTCTACACGGCTCAAGATTTTGTGAATGCGTTTGCTGAGGGGCCGAACGTGGCGTTTCTCGAGTGGACCTCCCCGTTGTTCATCGGCGGGCACTGGACGCCGCAGTTGATCGAACGGGCCGGCGGGCGGCACCCGCTCAACCCCACCGAGCCGATCAACAAAGCCGGGGCGGCCGCCGGGCCCGTGGGCACCACGCAGCGCCGCGCTGGCAAGAGCGTCACGGTGCCGGCGGAGGTGCTCGTCGCCAGCCGACCAGATGTGGTCATCATCGCGCCGTGCGGGTTGACGCTCGATCAGGCGTGGAGCGAAACGGCCCGGCTCGCGGAACAGCCGTGGTGGCGCGAGCTGCCGGCGGTGCGGAACGGGCGCGTCGCGGTCGTAGACGGCAACCAGATGTTCAATCGCCCCGGACCGCGGCTGGTCGACGCGTTTGAGTGGCTCGTCGGCTGGCTCAACGAGCGGCCGGGGGTGATGCCGAGCGGGTTCCCGTGGCGACCTTGGCAAGAAGCCCGATCGTAAGGAAACGCTTTGAGCGCGTGCGAAGGCTCATGAGCCCTCGTCGAAAACCCTCGTTAACAGTCGGGATGCTTGCCAAAGAGCGCGTTACCGTTCACGCGTGGGACAAGCGCCGCGGCCAACTAAAGACTGCATCGTGTGCGGGCGGCCCTTCGCTTGGCGCAAGAAGTGGGAACGCGACTGGGCCAATGTGAAGTACTGCTCCAAGAAGTGCGCCGCCGCCGGGCGCGCGGCAAGCCCACCCTCGGGCTGCATGATCACCACTTCGGCACCTGCTGCGTCAAACAGTGGATCGTCCCCAGGCCCCACACCAGCTCGACGCAATCGACGCCGATGACCTCATGCTCGGGCAGCACCGCCTGCAGGACCGACAACGCCAGGCGGTCGTTCTTTTTGTCGCGGAAGGTCGGCACCAGCAGTGCGCCGTTGATGAACAGGAAGTTCAGGTAGGTCGCCGGCAGCCGCTGGCCGTCGTGAACCACCGCCTTGGGCATCGGCAGCGTCACGATGTTGAACGGCTGGCCGTGGGCGTCGCGGAGGAAGGTTGTTCGCCGAGCGTTGTCTTTGAGGACTTTGTAGTTCGCGTCGCGCGAGTCGGCTTCGAGCGCGATGGCGATCGTCGTGGGGTTCAGGAACCTGGCCAGATCGTCGATGTGCCCGTCGGTATCGTCGCCGGCGATGCCGTCGTGCAGCCAGAGGACTTTCTCCTGGCCGTACCAATCGCACAGGGCCCGCTCGATGTCGCCGCGTGTCATGTGCGGGTTGCGGTTCTTGTGTAGCAGGCAGGCCTCGGTGGTGAGGACGCAGCCGTCGCCGTTGAACTCGACGGCACCGCCTTCCATCACGATCGGTTGGCCCTTGAAGGTCGGATAGAACACCCGCTTGATGCCCAGGTCCTTCGCGGCCAGCGTCGGCACGCGGTCATCGTCGTCCCATGGCGGGTACTTCCCGCCCCACGCGTTGAAGCCCCAGTCGACGATCGCGGCTTGCGTTGTGGCCTTGCCCGCGCGCTTGCCGCGGCGCAGCACGAACGCCGGCCCATGATCGCGGCACCATGCTTCGTTGGTCTTGATCAAGTGGAACTTCACGCGGTTCTTGACGTGGGCCTTGGGCACGCCGCCGGCGATGAGCTGCTCGCTGACGATGCGGCGATAGTTCTCATTGGGCACGTTGATCCGCACCAGTTGCCGAGGCGTGATCTGACGGATAATCGCGGCGATGTTGGCGGGAATGGTGTGGTATCGCTCGGGGAACGAGATCCCCTCGGGCCGGGGCCAGGAGAACCAGGTGGCGGACTGCGGGTGCCACTCGGGGGGGAAGGAGAAGCCGAGGGAGTGGGGGGTTGGCATTTGGGATGTCGCGGTGATGGGGTCAGGGCGCGAGAGGCTGGAGGCGTGCCGCGGGGGGGGAGTCCGCGACGGAAGACGGCGATTCGTCCCCGTTCGCCGTGAGTGTAGAGTGGGGTGTTCTCAGATGTTATGGGCGGGAAAACGATCGAGTATTCGAGCGCCGATCTACCGGTGCGTTGCGGTTGGATCGCGCTTCCAGGTGAGATGTTCGCGAAACCGCCCGAGGTCGTGCCCCACCGGGTGAGTTGGCCTGTCGATCAGTCCGCGAACCGCTTCGTCAGTCCGTGGTACGCGTCGATCCGTCGATCACGCAGGAACGGCCAGTGCGTCCGCGCGAACTCGACTTTCTCAAGATCGCAGTCGGCGACGACGACCTCTTCGCGGTCGATGCTGGCGCGCTCGACGACCTCGCCGTTGGGCTGAGCGACGAACGACTGGCCCCAGAACTGGATGCCGTCGGGGCTGACGGGCCGGCCGTCGAGGCCGATGATGTGCTCGTGGCCGATGCGGTTGGGGGCGCAGACATAGCAGCCGTTGGCGACGGCGTGGGCCCGCTGCATGAGTTCCCATGAGTCATGCTGGGCTTTGCCGTAATCCTTCTTTTCTTTGGGGTGCCAGCCGATGGCGGTAGGGTAGAAGAGGATCTCCGCGCCTTCGAGCGCCGTCAGTCGGGCGGCTTCGGGGTACCACTGGTCCCAGCAGATCAGCACGCCGATCTTGGCGTAGCGCGTCTGCCACGCGCGGAAGCCCGTGTCGCCCGGTGTGAAGTAGAACTTCTCGTAGTAGAGCGGGTCATCGGGGATGTGCATCTTGCGGTAGATGCCCATGATCGAGCCGTCGGCGTCGATGACGGCGGCGGTGTTGTGGTAGAGCCCGCTGGCCCGCTTCTCGAATAGCGACGCCACGATCACCACCGCGTGCTTCTTGGCGACCTTGCACAGCGCCTCGGTGCTGGGGCCGGGGATGCTCTCGGCCAACTTGAAAAACCGGTGATCCTCTATCTGACAGAAATACTGGCTGGTGAACAGCTCCTGCGTGCAGATGATCCGCGCCCCGCGCTTGGCGGCGGCCTCGACGAGCGCGACCTGACGCGCCCGGTTGGCCTTCGGGTCGTCGTTGCAGGCCATCTGAGTGAGCCCCACGCGGACAACGCGGACCTCGGGCTTGGCGGCGGCGCTGGCGGCGCGGGAGGATCGGGCAGAGCTGGTCGAGCGGCGCTTGGCGGGGGTGGGCACTTCGAGGCTCCTCGCGATCAGCGCGGGGGCCGATCGGTGAGGAGTGTAACTCGCGCCCGCAGGCCGCGTCGGTTGCGAGCGCGCGGCGATTCAATCGGGGATGAGCAGCGGCGAAACTGAGGCACCGTTGCCGCCCTGGTTGCCGCCGGCCCCAAGTTCCACCGTGCCGCCCGCCGGCGGGTCAACATTGGTGCTGGTTGTCTGCGTGGAGGGCGTCGCGGGCGGAGGGTGCCGCGGATAGGTGTCGTGCCGGTTGGTCTGCGTGTTGGAGTGATCGGCTGCGATGACCCCGCTCGCTGTGTCAAAGCGCCACGCGCAGTCCAGCCCCGGCGCGGCGCCGTCGAGACGCGTGCCGCCGCACTGCGAATACGGGTTGACCGGAATTCGGCTCAGATACGGCCCGAACAGCCCGCCGACGATCGGCACGCCCTCGATGTCCGACCGCCCCAGCAGCCGGGCGGCGAACACGCTCTCGCTGTTCATCACCGATCCATCAGCGTCCTGCCCGGGGTTGCGGTCTTGATGCTCCGCCGCGTAAAGATCAATCGCACGCTGGAACGCCAGCTCATTGGACCGCAGTGTGCGGTACGTCGCCCGCTCCGCCGCCAGGCCCAATCGCGGCACGGCCATCGCGGCTACCACGCCCATGGTCGCGACCACGATCGTCAGCTCTAACAGCGAGAACCCGCGCCGGCGTGGCCGCCGGATCGATTGCGCGGAGTGTTCGCACACCTGGCCCATATACGAATACATCGGCACTCGGGCGGGCTCTGGTTGGTGGATGCCAAGCGAGGCGGGGCTGATAACCATCGGCCAGCCGCGTCAGCGCCGCACAATCACGTCTTCCAGCGAACGCCGCACCTTGAGGTGCGTGGCGTATTTATCGTCGGCGGCGCGGTAACCGGCCGTCGCCATCACCGTCGACAGATAGCCCGAGCCCTTGAGGCCCAGGATCTCGTCGAACTGGATCGGGTCGAAGCCCTCCATCGGGCAGGCGTCAATCCCGAGAGCCGCGGCGGCCGACAGGAAAAAGCCCAGCGCGATGTACGTCTGCCGGGCCGTGTAAACGGTCCACTCGCCGCCCGGCGGCTTACCCCCTGTTACGAACCCGCTGAGCACGCCACGGAACGCCGACAGGCTCTCGACGCTGACACCTCGGGCCTTGGCCGTGCGGGCCAGAAGCGCCTCGGTGTCCTCGGGTGTGATGCTCTCGCGACGGCAGAAGACAATCAGGTGCGACGCGTCGGTCACCTGCGCCTGGTTGTACGCCGCGGGCTTCAGCTTCTCGCGCAACGCCGGCGTGGTCACCACCACGAACCGCCACGGCTCATACCCGTAAGACGACGGCGCCAGCACCGCGGCCTTCTCCAGAGTCGCCCAAAGGTCCGACGGGATCTTTCGAGCCGGGTCAAACTTCTTGGTGGCATATCGCCAGCCGAGCTGGTCGAGCAGTGTTTGATGCGGGGTCGTGGCGGGCATCCGGCATTTCCTCGGCGGAACAAGTATCGTGACAACAGACGGTTGGAGCGTATTCGCGGCGATGCGGATCGTCTAGCACCCGCTCCCGCTTCGGGCACACTTCCGCCATATTCCCGACCCTGAACAAGCGACGGTCGACGTGCTTGCCACGAGAGCATCCCTGCTAATGTTTCTTCATGCCCGGGCCCCCGCAACACGCCGGTTCCCGCACCCTCTACGCGAGCGGCCTGGCCATACGCAGCGAGGTGCTCGATCGCCTCGGCGTGCCGCACGGGTTCTCAACCCGTTCCGGCGGTGTCTCTACAGGGATCTTCCACACACTCAACTTCGGTAACCCCGGCGACTTGCCCCCCGAAGAGCGCGACTCCCGCGCCAACATCGCCGAGAACCTCCGCCGCGTCAGCGCCGCCATCGGGGCCGAGGATCGTCGTATCATGCAGGTCCATCAGATGCACGGCACCGACGTCGCTATCGCCGACCCGGACGCGATCTGGGCCGACGCTCTCCGCGCCGACGGCATCGTGACCGACGACCCGCGCGCGCTCACCGGCGTCCGCGTCGCCGACTGTGTACCGCTGCTCCTCTCAACGCTCGACGGCCGGGTCGTCGCCGCGGTCCACGCGGGCTGGCGGGGTGTGATCGGGGGCATCGCGAGCAAGGCCGTCCTCGCAGCGCGCGAGCTGGCCGCCCGCCACGGCTTCTCGACCGACCTGGCCGCCGCCATCGGTCCACGCATCGGCGTCGGCGCGTTCGAGGTTGGCGAAGAGGTCGCCGGGCCGTTCGAGAGCGCCTTTGGCCCAGCCACCAGCGGGCCAACCTCCGTCGTCCGGCGCGACATGGGGCTCAGGCCACACATCGATCTGGGCGCGGCCGTCGCCCGGCAACTGGCCGCCGCGGGCCTCCCTGCTGATCGCATCGACGTTTTGCCGCAGTGTACCGCCAGCGAGCCGGAGCTGTTCTTCTCCCACCGCCGCGACAAGGCCCGCAGCGGCCGGATGATCGCCCTCATCGGCCCGCGGGCCATGACCGACCAAGGATGATCGGCCCCCGGGTCGGCATCCGCCGGCCCCGCCGCGGCGAAGTCAGCCTCAGTCGCTTAGACCCCGTGAGATCTGCCATGCTTTCTCTGTTGTCCATCGTGCTCATCTCCCTGGCGTCGCTGTCGTGGGGCCAGCCAGACCCCGCTCCCCCAGCCGCTCCCCAAGCCGCAGCTCCAGCCGCACCCCCCGCCCAGACTGCTGCCGCGGCGGACAAGGTGGCCCGCTTCGCCTCCGCCGACGAGCTGCTCGGAACGCTCGAGACGGCCGACCGCGACCTCCGCTCGTTCGCCGCCGACGTGCAGTACAAGAAGCGCTTTGCCGACATTCAGGGCGGCGACGCCCAGACGCGGCAAGGTCGGCTCAGCTTCGCCACCGAACCCCGCCCCGAGGCCGACGCCGTCCCGCGTCGTTCGTTCGCCGTGATCTTCACCACGCTCATCGTCGACAACGCCCGCCGCGACGAAACCACCAAGTTCGTCTTCGACGGCGAATGGCTCGTCGAGCAGAACGACACCACCAAGCAGTTCCTCAA
>Ga0105048_10015092_pt1 | contig 12000 bp, 12 predicted proteins | sample MAT05_FD_78382 | JGI IMG/M metagenome (GOLD analysis project Ga0105048, IMG submission 78382) | Freshwater microbial communities from Lake Fryxell liftoff mats and glacier meltwater in Antarctica - MAT-05 | ecosystem: Environmental > Aquatic > Freshwater > Ice > Liftoff microbial mat | place...
CCCGCGCATGTTTTCTCCGCTCGCTCGTTCCTGCTTTCGGTCATGGCTGGTGCCAGATGCGTACATCTGGGTCCTGGCTTTGGTGCTGGCGGGTATGCTGGCCTCGTCGATCGGAATGGTGAATTCGCACGGGCTTGCAGCACTGGCCTTGGCAGAGCATGGCAACGTTCTGGCGCACGCGCACGGGCACGGGCATTCAGATCATGAGGGCGGCGACGCTGCAGTGGCGGAACCTTCATTTGCGCACGCGCATCACAACGCCGACCATTCGCACGACAACACCCAGGTGCCGTCACTGGTTTTGCGATCGGTAGCGCCGTCGCAGCCCGACTGGCGCGTGTTTACTCCAGCAAAGATGAAGGGGCTGGTTACCTACCGGCTTGAGCGGCCGCCGATGGCCTGAGGCGCACTTCCGCTTCGCGCGGCCCTGCGCCGCGCTGTCTCGTCCTCTTTTTTTGGAGTATGCATGCTCAGCCTCTTTCCCTCAAGGCTGCTGGCCCACCCGTGGTCTGGCCGGCGCCATTTCCTTTATCCGACAGCGTTGCTGCTGCTGGCCCTGCTATTTGGCGCCACCGATGCGGTCGCCCATGGCGTGGCTCTGGGCGACAAGGGCTACATCCAGGAGATCACAGGTGCCAATCTGGTTCCCTTCGTGTACCTGGGCGCCAAGCACATGATGACCGGGTACGACCACATCCTGTTTTTGTTTGGCGTGATCTTCTTCCTCTACCGGTTGTCACACATCGGCCTGTACGTGAGCCTGTTCGCACTGGGGCACTCGACCACGATGATTCTGGGCGTCTACTTCAACGTCGGGATCAACAGCTACCTGATCGACGCGGTCATCGGACTGTCCGTGGTCTACAAGGCTCTGGACAATCTGGGTGCCTACCAGCGCTGGTTGGGATTTCAGCCCAATACCAAGGTCGCGACCCTGGTGTTCGGCCTGTTCCATGGCTTTGGCCTGTCGACCAAGATTCTCGAGTTCCAGATCTCGCCCGACGGCCTGCTGCCCAACCTGCTGGCCTTCAACGTGGGCGTCGAGATCGGGCAATTGCTGGCACTTGCGGTCATTCTGATCGCCATGGGCTACTGGCGTCGCACTTCCAGCTTCTTTCGCCACGCCTACGCCGCCAACGTCGCAATGATGAGCGCGGGTTTTGTCCTGGTCGGCATGCAGCTGACTGGCTACTTCGTGGCTTGATCCAATTTTTTCAAAGAATTCACCATGTACAACAGCAAACCACCTTCGCCTTCCGACCTGCCATCGTCCAGAAAGTTGATTGGCTCAACTTTTGTGGCTGCCGTTGCAGCGGTCGTCCTACTCACCACCGTGGTGCTTCCCGCGGAATACGGAATCGACCCGACCGGAGTCGGTCGCGTTTTGTGGCTGACCGAGATGGGCGAGATCAAGATGCGTCTTGCGGCCGAAGCTGCCGCTGACGCGAAGGCCGCCACCTCCGCAAATGTCGCGCCAACGGCGCAACTGCCTGCGGCGAACAGCCCGGCAATCGTGCCGACAGCGACTGCATCCGTCCCAGCCGCGCTCGAGCCTGCCACTGTCAAGGACGCCCCAGTCGCCGCACAATGGCGCGACGAAACGAGCATTACCCTGTCACCGGGCCAGGGGGCTGAGATCAAACTGCGCATGAAAGTGGGGGAGAAGGCGCAATATGAATGGATCGTCGAAGGCGGAAATGTCAATCACGACACGCACGGCGAAGGCCTTGGTCGATCCGTCAGTTACGTCAAGGGACGCGATGTATCTGGCCACCAAGGCGAATTGGTCGCGGCCTTCACCGGCGAACATGGTTGGTTCTGGCGCAACCGTGGCGCAGCCGGCGTGAAGCTGGTTCTGAGAACCCGCGGGACCTACAGCGACATACAGCGGATCAAATGACTGCATGGCCTCGGCGAGCGATTGCCGTGCGCACCAGGCCTCCGTCCAGCAGGTACAGCCTTTACTTTCCGATCATCGCCGCGTCCGGGTTTCCTGGCGACAGGAGGATTTGACGCGTCGGTTGGTCGCAGTTTTCCATGACCAGCTTCCTCCGAGCTGTTGGCGCCGATCAGCGTCGTACACAACGACCGAATTCGCTTGACGTATGCAGCCTTGTGATCCGGAGGCGCTGGAATGCGTCCGCCGGTGTAAGCGATAACAATAGAATCTGTCGTGGCCGGACACGAAAATGCAGAGCGTTCCGCAGACCGCATCCGAAAAATTGCAGAGAAGTTGTAGTCAAGCATCTGCCCGTAGCTCAGTCGGATAGAGCATCAGCCTTCTAAGCTGAGGGTCGGGGGTTCGATCCCCTCCGGGCAGACCAGTCACGCGTCCCACAACATCCCACAACGTCTTCAAGTCCTTGTTGATACAGGACTTTTCCCAAGACGCACGTTTCAGATGATTTCGCGGCGTACCATCCTTGATCACGCTGAAATCGCGTCCACGTTCAGCCTGAAACGCCGTCCACGATGGGCTGAAATATGCAACATTCTGCTTTTGGGGGACCTGGATGTGCCATGGCAAAATTTGCAAGCACTGACAACCTCCGACGGGCATCTAAAAAAAGAGGGCCCTCACCACACAGAACAGCAGCAAGGGCGGTCTATGTGTAGCTGTCTTTGCAGCCATGAAGACTCAACAACAGGTAGCATGAACGGCAGTAGGATGGAAGCAAATATCAGTGTTCGACGCCGACACAACCACAATGCGCTGTTGTTGTCGCCGACTGCGATCTGGGCCACCTTGCCGGCAATCGTATTGAGCCACGTACCCGGGTCAATTGTTCAAGAGTTGCGCAGCGTTGCAGCCTATGCAACTGGCTCAACAATTTGTCGGCACAAAGCCTTCAAGTGGCTCAATCTGAGGTCGGCACCAACACTGCAAGAGGCGCGGGCGGGTAAACGGATCACCATGGATGACCTCTGGCGCTTCGCCGCCCTGTGTCGGGTTGCCAACGTGATGCGTCCCTACATGGGTATCTGGTCATTGGTATGGCCCATTGCAGCCGGCAATTCCCCATTGGTATTGACTTAGCGATGATGCTAAACTGATGCATTGATGCGATTTTGAGGGCATGCCATGCGTACCACGATCTCCCTTGATGACGATGTTTTTGCAGTCGCGCGTCAGCGTGCCCAGCGCGAGCGTATCTCCCTGGGCGAGGCCGTGTCACGCTACGTCCGTGATGCATTGCGCGCCGGAGCCCGCGCGCCAGCATCCTCTGCATCACTGCGCAGCAAATATTCGGTGCTGCCGGCGCGCGATGAAATCATTACCACCGAACACGTCCGCAACCTGATGGATCAGGAGGGCATTTGAGTAGGCGCCGTGGCACTCGTTTGCTGCTGGACGTGAACGTCTGGATCGCGCTATTGGACGATGCGCATGTCCATAATGCTGAAGCGCTGGTCCTGTTTCAAGAGCCCGGTCTCAAGATCGCTACTTGCCCTTTAGTGGAAAACGGCGTTCTTCGCATCCTTAACCTACCCGGCTACAGCCCGCATGGGCCGGCAGGATTCGAAGCTGTGCGTGTCAAGATGGCGCTGGCCTGTGAGGATGTCGATCACGCATTCTGGGCCGACGACATCAGTTTGCGCACCGATGGGCTGGTGAACTGGAGCCGCGTGTTCGGACACAGCCAGATTACGGATCTGTACCTGCTGACGCTGGCCGTGGCGCACAAAGGCGCACTCGCGACCTTCGATCACAGGATTGCGTTGAATGCTGCAGTCGGAGCGGAAAAGCGGCATTTGCTGCTTTTGTAGCAACCTGACTCGATAGTGGGGGAGCAACACGCGGTAAAGCCGGCGATCAGAATCGGCTGCATCGCGAAGCGCTCTTTGGGTATGGGCCAAAAGCGCCGCCCCTGCGCTTTGTCAGCAGGGCATCACGATCGATGCGCTATTGGCCGGTACGCACGACACCGAACGGGCAATGCAACTCGGCGTCAAAGCAGGCACGGTCATGGGGCAGTCCGGCGACTTTGGACGTTTTGCTGCTACCTTGTGCGTAAATTGTCGTCTGTCGCCTGTCGCCTGAAGGGGGCTGACTAGTTACCTTCTGAATTTGATTGCCGATGCGGCAGTATGTCGCCCATTTGTTCAAATGGATCAAGCAGCACTTGCGGATCAAGAAATTCCTGGGCAACAGCGAGAACACGGAGAAGACGCAGATCTGGCGCGCCATTGCCACTCACGTGCTCAGCGCCATTGTCAAAAAGGAGCTGCAACTACAAACCTAGCTCCACACATGTTTACAGATCTTGTCGGTGCCAGTTTTCGAGAAAACCCAGATTTCATGCGCCTTGCGGGCCTACGACTCTCCAATCGAACAAGCCCCCACTTCTACCCAATTGATTTTGTTCAACTTTTGACCGGACAGCCGTGTTAGATAATTTAAACTTCATCGCAGCACCGCAATTATTGACTTCCCCCGCATCGACCAATTTTGATGAAGGCCATTTCTTTCAATCGTTTCGGCGGGCCGGATGTCCTCGAGGTGGTCGAGATGCCGTTACCCCGCCCACGCCCGGGCGAGGCATTGATCCGCGTCCTGGCCGCTGGGGTCGGCCATGGCGATTGCAAGCTGCGGCAGGGCGCCTTGCAGGCGCACTTCAAGCTGATGCTGCCGAAGACCCCCGGCCGCGACGGCATCGGGTTGCTCGAGGCCCTCGCCAACGATGCACATGGCCTTGTGGCAGGGGATCGCGTCGCGTTCCTCACACCGCACGACGTACCGGGCAGTTGCGCCGAGTTCGTCGTTCGCCCGGCCACAGGGTTGGTCGCGGTACCCACGGCGCTGGAGACGAGCACCGCCATGGCCGTGACACAGCCCGGCTGCTGTGCTTGGATGACCTTGGAGGCGGCGGGGCTGCGGTCCGGCGAGCGGATTGTGGTTCATGGCGCCGGAGGGGCCATCGGATCGCTGGTAGTGCAACTGGCTAAGCACATCGGTGCGCAAGTCATCGCCACCTGCCGGTCGACGAGCCGCGACCTAGTTTTGGCTCTGGGGGCGGACCAGGTCATTTGTTTCGACCGGGAAGATCCGTTCGCCCAACGGGGCGATGCAGACGTGGTGTTCGACCCAGTGGGCGGAGAGGTCCACCGCCGGTCATACCCGCTGCTAAAGCCGGGCGGCCGTATGGTTTACCTAGTGGCGGAGCCGATCGTCGACCTGTCGGCACAGTATGGCGTACACACGATTCGTGCCCGGATTGAGGATCGCACCGAGGTCTTGGCTGCCGTTCTCCAGCTGGCCTGCGAAGGCGTGTTGCGGCCACAACCCCCGCGCATCCTTCCTCTGGAGCGCTGCGCTGAGGCGCACCGACTGTTGGAGTCCGGCAGGCAGGGACCCGGCAGAATCATTCTTGCCGTTTCGCAATAAGGGCTCGTCTGGGGTATCGGGCGAACGGCTCAGGGTTGCGCGGGCGGTCTCACGCGGCTTGTGCTGGCACGCGAACTCGGCTGCGGCTGAAAATTACCTGCGGCGAGAGCGATCATCAGCCCAACCAGCGCCATCACGTCGTCCTACGGCACCGTGAGGAACAGGCCGGTCGCCGCAACCGGCCAGCGCGACCATCCCGCCATCGGCGTGAACAGAAAGCTCTCGAACGGCGCAGCCATCAGCACGATGCCGGCCACCGCGCTCGCCAATTTCAGCGCGATCAGGACCGCAGTGCCCTAAAACAAAAAGTTTCGGCGCCTAAAAGAAACCAAAAGACACCACGAAGGCAACGAACGCGAGACTCATCGAGGTCATCGCGGCGTTGTTCGGGTTGCAATTGGCGATGCTGGCCGCAGCGGATCCCGCCACCGCAAATGCGGCGCGACGGCCGACATCACCGCGCACGAACTGATGGTCGACAGCCCCAGTCCGGGGATGGTGGTGATCACCGCCGTCAGCAGCAGGGTCAGGAACTGGTTATTGCCGGATACGAGGTCGATTAGGAAAGCGGCCTTCGGCTCCGGTCGTCGGCAGTTCTGCGTAGGATGACCCCGGCAGCGGCGACGATGCCGGGGATGATGACGACGCGAAAGACCGCTTTCATCAGGGCATCGCAAATGGCGCGCGGGCCCATGCGGGTCGAGCGCCTTAAGGCCGCGCCTCCACCACTGTGATGCAGGCCAGCACGGCGGCGTAGATCGCCCTGAAACCCATTGACAAAACGGCCAACGGGACGGCCAGCGAAGCCAAGTGCGGCCAACCGCGCCGGAGCGCGCTCCAAACCGAAGGGATCTCCGGCGGGTGCATCCCTACCATACTGTCCCGCTTGACGCGAAAATGCACCTCCCCAAAGATGGAAGGTAGTACAGCAAGGCCGGGAAAAGCCGGATCGCGCACAATGAATTTACCCACCCAACGATCCTAAAAGGGATCAGGTAGGTAACCATTAATGCCATAAATGCAAGCATCCCCAGTTATTATTGACAGGAACAGGCCTTTCGTCCATCATCATGAAAGTTGCCATTTATGGCCGCACCCATTACGGGGATCTCTTAAGCGGCCAGCGGCCACCTCGTATCAAGGATACAAAGAATGCGTTCTGCCTCCTACTCACTGTTCGTGGGCCTAGCCGCCGTGCTGGCGCTCTCGTCCGCTTTCGCCCAGCCTTTTCCGAGCAAGTCGGCGAAGATCGTGACCACGTTCCCGCCTGGCAGCGTGATCGACACCACTGCGCGCACCATAGCGAAGAACCTTTCCGACAACTGGGGTCAGACGGTCATCGTCGACCCGCGCCCTGGCGGCGGCGGCACTGGCACTGTCGGCGCGGATTCAGTGGCCAAGAGTGCGCCTGACGGCTACACCATGCTGCTGGCGCCCAACAGCGTGATGATCATCGGGCCGCAGCTTGTGAAGGCTCCCTTCGACGTATTCACCGACTTCGTGCCAGTCGGTCAGGTTGCCGTTACGCCATTTCTACTGGTCGTCAATCCGCAACTTCCGGTGAAGACTGTGCAAGAACTTCTCGCCTACGCGAAGGCCAATCCCGGCACACTCAATTATGGTTCGTCCGGTAACGGCTCACCGCAGCATCTTGGCGGAGAGCTCCTCAAGCGAGCTGGAGGTATCGACATGACGCACGTTCCGTACAAGGGCGCGGCGCTCAGCATCACCGACCTCATCGGCGGGCGGTTGCAGGTGTTCGTCGGTGCGGCGGGATCGCTGCTGCCGCACATCAAGGAAGGTCGCCTCCGGCTTCTTGCGAGTGCCGGTAGTAAGCGGCTGGCCGCATTCCCCGATGTGCCCACGATCGCGGAGACACTCCCGGGCGTGGAGGTGGATGCGTGGCTCGGCATCTTCATGCCCAAGGGGGTGCCGGCGGAGATCGTCAGCCGAGTCAACGCCGATATTGCGAAGGTCCTGAGCAGCCCCGAAACCCGCGCGACGCTGTCGACTCAGGGCATTGACGTAATGGTCGACTCGCCTGCCGCGCTGACGAAACTCATGCGCGTCGATTACGAGCGTTGGGGCCGCGTTATCCGCGACGCCAACATCAGGCCCGAATGACGCGTCGCGGTGACGGCGCGCTCAATGGTTCTTTGTCAGAGGTTAGCTACGCTTTATGTGGAAGACAACGACAGCCGAGCGCACAGACGCGTGGCCTGACGCCGGCCGGTACGTAGGACGCAGCCAAGAGGTGATGGATCAGGCGGCTGAGGTCTCGGCCGTGAAGCCGTGCTTGTGTAGCGTCTTATCACGGCGCGGGGCGTTTCTTGCCACGCTCAGCGCTTCATAATCGATGGTCCTGTCCTGGAAGTGGGCGCCGCTGGCGAGCATGGCGTAGTCGGGTTCGCAACATCTTGTGCGCCAGCGCCAGGACAGACTTCTTGTGCCCCTTGCGGATGGCCAGCGACTCGAATTTGGCCTTCAGGGCGCAGTGCGTTCGGGTCGGGTCCGAACCCGACAGCTCGGTCGGCGATTTCGAGCCGGCCTTCGCAGCCGCCCCGGTGCGCATCGATGAAACCTACCGCACCCCATTTCACATCCACGCGCAGATGGAACCGCATGCGAGCCTGGCGCGGTGGGAGGGAGACAGGGTGGTGGTTCACTGCTCGACCCAGTTCATCGAAAGCGCGCGCAAACGGGTCGCGAACACGCTGACGATCCCGCAGGCAAACGTGCGTATCGTCAGCCGCTACGTCGGCGGCGGTTTCGGCGGCAAGCTGCCGATCTACGCCGACGTGATCCTGGGCGCGCTCGCCGCGCGCGAGCTCGGTCGTCCGGTCAAGACGGTGCTGACCCGCCAGCAGATGTTCCATCTCACGACCCATCGCAGCAGCACCGTCCAGCGTGTGCGGTTGGGTGCCGAACGCGATGGCGTGCTCAGCGCAATCGCCCATGAGCTCTGGTCGCACGGCACGCCTCGCCACCCGTTCTGCGAACCTGCGGCGGTGGCCACCCGCACCTTGTATGCCGGCGCTCACCGCATGACCCGGCACCGAAGCGTTGCACTCGACCTCCCTGCGGCCGATTCCTGCCGCGGCCCGGGCGAGGCGGTCGGCCTGCTGGCATTGGAAAGTGCCATGGACGAACTCGCCCACCGACTCGAACTCGACCCGATCGAACTGCGTCGGCGCAACGAGCCGCCGCAGGACCCCGAAAAGCAGGTGCCGTTCTCGACCCGCCAGTTGCTCGGCTGCATGGACGAAGGCGCGCGGCGTTTCGGTTGGGAGCGGCGCGATGCAAGGCCCGGCCAGGTACGGGAGGGCCGCTGGCGGATCGGACTGGGCATGAGCGCTGCCAGCCGGGGCAACCTCCTGAGCGAATCGCATTGCCGGGTCGTCCTCATGCTCGACGGCACGCTGCAGGTGAGGATGTCCATGACCGATATCGGCACCGGCAGCTACACCGTCTTGAGCCAAATTGCTGCCGAGATGCTCGGCCTGCCTCTGGAGCGGGTGAGGATGGAACTGGGCGACAGCGACTTCCCGCCGTCCTTGGGTTCTGGCGGTTCTGTCGGAGCCGCCAGAGCTGGCTCGGCGTTGTACGACGCTTGCGAGAAGCTGCGCAACCTGCTGGCGCAGGCGGCGGGCATCGATCCGGCACTGGCACCAGTTCGTCAATCACGACCTCGCCGGGTACCATGTGCCGGCCCACGCCGACATTCCGGCAATCGATGCGATCTTTTTGCCGGAGGTCGACGACAAAACCAATCCGCTCAAAATCAAAGGCCTGGGCGAACTCGGCATCAGCGGCGCCGGCGCCGCGCTCGCCAATGCAGTGTTCAATGCCTGCGGCGTGCGGATCCGCGACTACCCGCTGACGCTTGACAAGGTGCTGGCCGGGCTTGGCTCGTCATCGCAGTAGTGGACGCGACGCGCGTTTGCCACGCAAAGCTGCCCTGTGTGCGGCGAGGTGCGGTGCGTGCGGTGTGACGCGCTCAGCCCCAAACCTCGAATATGAGAAATGCGGATGGCGCAGGTTCGATGTCGATGACAGGCAGTGGGTTCATCCGACCGCCACTCAGGCGCCGGGAGCGGCTTCATCGAACGTGAGGCGTGCTGCGCCGCCTTCGTGCTCGATGCCGACGCCATGCGCACGCGCGAGCGCAGCCACGTCGACCCACGACAAGGTCCGGTAGCACATGACGTCCTGGTTGCCATCAGCCGGAATCGACACCACACGGATCGAGAGCAAGGGTCGGCCTGCGACAGTCTCGGCGCCGAGCTCGATCCGAACCGGTTGCACAGCCGAGTCGGTGGCCGCGATCAGCGCGGCAGTGAAGACCTCGCGCAACGCGACACGGGCCACCGGCAGTCTGGCATCACCGACCTGGTTGTCGACCGCAAAACCGCGGAATGTGAAATTGCTGTACAACATATTCAGGCATTCCTCGACGCCCAGTCCCAGGGCGGTCGCGCCGAGGTCTTCGGGCTCCAACCAGCTGACCACGTCGAGTGTGGACGCGACACCCGCGCGCGCATGGTTGTTGATGCCGGTCATGGTGTCGCGTAGCGAGTCTTGCTCGAACGGTACCGCGCCGAGTTTGCGAACTGCGACCTCGTACAACAGGCCGATCGGCTGCAGGTGGTTGACCAGATGATGGCGCAACACCGGAACCAGACGCCTGATCAGCGCATAACGCGCTGCCTCCACTTCGCGGTTCCGCAAGCGCGCCTCCAGGGGCTCATTCATGCCGTGCTCCTTCAAGGTCAGGCAGTCGCTTACTGGGTGAGTTACGTCATCGTCATCGTCATCCGAAACCCCATCACGGTACATGATAGCAACACGTGACGGCGACACGGGCCTGCGTCCTTGTTTGGCTCGTTCCCACGGTGTAACATGGGCTCTTCCGGACACCTGGGGGGTTGCCATGACTGCCACTGCGTCCTTCTGCCCTATGACAATTCGAGCACCTGCCTGTCCCGCTGGAGCGCGAATACTTTCTGCGTGATCAGATCCGTAACCTCTCCGGCTCCATCCGTGTCGCTAGCCAGCGCCTGGGCGGCATTCCCATCCGCACGGCGGACCGACGCGACATGATGGGCAACGACGACCATGTGTTTGCCGGCGCGCGTGCCACGGCGACCCGCGCGCTGGCCCTCCTGCACGCGCAGGCCGATACCGTGCGCGCCGACCTGGCCCACCTGCGCCGGGAACTGGCGCAGGTGACCGAGGAGTTGAGTCACCTGCGCAGCGACCGGGTTCTCGACGGCAGCGAGCAGCTCGTGCAGGCCGCGGTGCACGCCGACACGGCGGCGCAGACGGCGGTGAGCAGCCTTGATGAGCTGACGCGGAGCACCCAGCTCGACGACCTGACCGGCGTGCCGAATCGCAAGCTCATGCTCGACCGCATCGACAACGCCATCGCCATGGCGAAGCGGCACGGCACGCATGTCGGCCTGATCTTCGTCGACCTCGACGCCTTCAAGCCGATCAACGATCGCCTCGGCCACGCCGTTGGCGACGCGGTACTGCAGATGGCGACCCGCCGCCTGCAGCAGGCCGTGCGCGACTCCGATTCGGTCGGCCGCCACGGCGGCGACGAGTTTGTCGTCCTGCTCGCCGAATTGGCCAGTGCCGCCGACGCAGCGCCGGTGGCGCAGAAAATCCTGGAGGCGCTCGGCGCGCCCGGCGCTGTCGGGCCGCACACGGTGTCGATTTCGGCGAGCCTGGGCATCGCCGTCTATCCGGATGACGGCGATGACGCCGTGACCCTGATCGAAGCCGCCGATGAGGCGATGTACCAGGCCAAGGAGCGGGGCCCCGGTGGTTTCGCGTTCTGCTACGGGCAGGCGGCCGCGACGATCGGCAGGCGCAGCGGGCTGATGGAGCTGGAGCCAGTTGCCCGCCGACCCGACTCGCCGTTCGCCGAGCACGAGGCGCGTTTGCGCGAGCTGCTTGAGGCGAACCGGCAACTCGTCGGCGCGGCGCAGACCGCGCAGAGCCTTCAGGCCAATGCCGAGCAAGCACACCATCGGCAGATCAACTTCGTGGCGATGGCAGCGCACGCCTTGCGCAACCCGCTCACGGCGATCCGCATGGCGACTGCGGTTCTGACCCGTTCCACGGTCGGCGAGGGCGCGCGCACGGGCCCGTACGGAGTGATCGAGCGGCAGACGGCGCTGATGGCACGCCTGATCGATGACCTCATCGACGGCTCACGCGTTGGCGCCGGCATGTTCCGGCTGTCCCGCGGTGAACTGCGCCTGGACGCCATCATCGCCGCCGCGCTCGACGCAGGCCGGCATGCCATCGACGCCAAGCAGCTGCAGCTTCGGCTCAATCTGGCCGCCGAGCCGGCTCATGTGAACGGCGACCCGCAGCGCTTGATGCAGGTGTTTTCGAACCTGCTCAACAACGCCTCGCGCCGTGCCGTGCCGGGCGGCGTGATCGCGCTGGCCATGGAGATCGACGGCGCCGAGGTGGTGGTGCGCGTCGCCAACGACGGCATCGGCATTGCGCCCGAGGTCTTGCCGCGCATCTTCGATCTGTTCACGCTCGATGCCAACGTGCCGCTGGACGACGCCGGCCTCGGCATCGGTTTGGCCGTCGTC
>Ga0105048_10015093_pt1 | contig 12000 bp, 9 predicted proteins | sample MAT05_FD_78382 | JGI IMG/M metagenome (GOLD analysis project Ga0105048, IMG submission 78382) | Freshwater microbial communities from Lake Fryxell liftoff mats and glacier meltwater in Antarctica - MAT-05 | ecosystem: Environmental > Aquatic > Freshwater > Ice > Liftoff microbial mat | place...
CGGCTGCTGCCCCGCCACCTGCAAATCATCTACGAGGTGAACCTGCGGTTCATGCGCTCGGTTCAGATTCGCTACCCCTTCGACGCCGAGAAGCAGAAGAGCATGTCGCTCATCGAAGAGGGCAAAGAGAAGCAGGTGCGCATGGCGTACCTAGCGGTGGTGGGCTCGCACAGCGTCAACGGCGTGGCGAAGCTCCACTCTGACCTGCTGAAGAAGACCGTGCTCTCTGACTTCGCGCAGATGTTCCCCGACCGGTTCAACAACAAGACCAACGGCGTCACCCCGCGCCGCTGGCTGCTCGCGTGCAACCCGCGGTTGGCGAAGCTGATCAGCAGCACCATCGGCACCAAGTGGATCACCGACCTCGAGCACCTGCGCGAGTTGGAGAAGCACGTCGACGACGCTGCGTTCGTCGATGCGTTTCAGGCAGCCAAGCACGACAACAAGGTCGACCTCACCGCGCACCTGCGAGACGTGATGTGGGTGAACCTCGACCCGAGCTCAATCTTCGACGTGCAGATCAAGCGTCTGCACGAGTACAAGCGCCAGCTGCTCAACGCGCTGCACATCATTCACCTGTGGGTCAAAGCGCGCCAAGACCCGAGCTCGATTCGAGCGCCCCGCTCGTTCTTGTTCGGCGCCAAGGCCGCGCCCGGCTACAAGACGGCGAAGCAGATTATCCGCCTGATCACCGGTATCGCCGAGGTGGTGAACAGTGACTCCGCGCGCACCGGGCTGCGGGTGGCGTTCGTGCCGAACTACCGCGTGTCGTTGGCGGAGCGCATCATTCCCGCGGCTGACTTAAGCGAGCAGATCAGCACCGCGGGCATGGAGGCCTCGGGCACCGGCAACATGAAGTTCGCGATGAACGGCGCGCTGACGGTGGGCACGCTCGACGGCGCGAACATCGAGATTCGCGATGCGGTGGGCGCGGAGAACTTCTTTCTCTTCGGCCTCACTGCCGATCAGGTCGAGGAAAAGAAGAAGAGTGGCTACCGCGGCCGCGAGATCTACGAGAAGAACAGCGCCGTTCGAGAGGTGCTCGACCTGGTCTCGTCTGGCTTCTTCAGCCCCGAAGACCGGGGGCTCTTCAAGCCGCTGGTCGAGTCGTTGCTCGACGACGATCGTTACCTGGTGCTGTGCGACTTCGACGAGTACGTGAAGGCGCAGGCCGAGGTGGCCAAGCGTTACACCGACCCGAAGGCCTGGTGGCGCTCGTCGATACTCAACGTCGCGCGCATGGGCTTCTTCTCGTCTGACCGGACCATCAGCGAGTACGCCAAAGACATCTGGGGCATCACTCCGGTGCACCGAACCGAGCGCGAGAACTCCGACTGATGGGGGTCACCCGGCTCCTTCTGGTCGACGACGACCGCACCTTGATCAGGGTGGTCGGGGCGGCGCTCGAAGAAGAGGGCTACGCGGTCACCCTTGCCTACGATGGGCGCCTGGGTCTCGCGGCGTTCGCGGCGGACGCGTACGACCTTCTGGTGCTCGACGTCTTGATGCCGGAGCTGGACGGGCTGGCCCTCTGTCGCCGCATTCGGCTGACCTCACGGGTGCCGATCATCTTCCTCACCTCGCGCGCTGACGAAGCAGATCGAATCACGGGGCTCGAGACCGGGGCCGACGACTACCTCGTGAAGCCGTTCAGCACCCGGGAGCTGGTGGCGCGCATTCGAGCGATTGGCCGCCGGGTCGAGCGTGAGCCAGCTTCGACCGCGGCCTCGCTCAAGGTGGGCCCGCTCGAAATCGACATGGGCCGGTTCGAAGCGAGGTGGCACGGAGCGGGGGTGGTCTTGACCCGCTCTGAGCTGATGGTGCTTCACGCATTGGCGAAGCAACCAGGGTTCGTGCTGAGTCGAGACCGGCTGATCGACTTGGTGAAAGGCGGCGAGGTGGTGATCACCGAACGCACCATCGACACCTTCATCAAACGCATTCGCCAGAAGTTTCACGCGGTCGACCCCTCCTTCGACGCGGTCGAGACTGTGATCGGCGTCGGGTATCGGCTGCGCGAGGCTGCCCGATGAGGAGCGCCCGCACTGCCATCGTGGCGGTGACGGCGATGCTGGTGCTGCTGCCGTTCTTGTTGCTGAGCGTGGCGTGGGTCTACGAGCGGTTCTTGGTCAGCGCCCAGCTGCTGCAGCTTGCCCAGCTCGGTGATCGCGCGGCGACGATGAGCCCGAGCGAGCGCACGGCGTTCGCCGAAAACGAAGGCGTCTGGCTCAGAGCGTTCTCGCCCGACGGGGGGCTGCAGTACGACTCGCGAACAGAGACTCGGGCCGAGAGCTTTTCATTTCTGGGTGGAGCCTTCGAGCGGGCCTTCACGGCGATGGGCGCTGCCAGCGCGACGGAGTCGCTGGGGCGGCTCGACCTGCAGAGCCCTCCGATGGGGCAACGCGAAGAGCTGCGCTCGGCGTGGTCGGGTGTGGCCGCTGGGAGCTCGCGCACCTCGCTCAGTGGAGCCTCCATCGTTATTGCGTGGGCAAGACCAGCGGGCAACGGCGCGGCGCTGATGCTGACCCGGGCGAACCATCGCGGCGTTCGGCAGCTGCTCCTCGCGAGAAATCAGTTGGTGAAGTTGGTGTTGCTGCAGCTCTTGATCGCGATGCTGGTCGCACTGCTGCTCAGTCGGTGGTTGGTGAAACCGCTCGAGCAGCTGGCGCGGGGGGCCAGAGCATTTCCAACGCGGGCCATTGCCGATGCTCCGTTGACCGCTCGGCGTGATGAGCTTGGGCAGGTGGCGAGGGCCTTCAATGAACTCACCGAGTCACTCGAAGCGCGTCGCACCGCCACGGTGCAACTGGCGGCCGACATGGCGCACGAGCTGAAGAACCCCCTCGCGACCATCGAAGCCGCCTCAGAGCTGATGGCCTCGACCAGAGACCCGTCTTTAGAGAAGCGTGCACAGCTCCATTCGGTGATTCATGAAGCCGTTCGGCGCTTGCAGCGAACTGCAGAGTCTCTGGTGGCCGAGGTACGACTTGAGACGGCGCTCGCGCAGGCTCCTCGCGAGACGATTTCGTATGGTGGTTTTCTGGAGAATCTGCTGCAGACCTACCGCCTCGACCCGCGTCGTGAAGGGTGGCGATTCGAGCTCGACCTGGCCGCCGACCTGACACTGACGGTGAATGCCGAAGCGTGGTCGCGGTTGCTGCGAAACTTGATCGACAATGCGCTCGCGCAGCCAGCGGCGAAGCCAGCCCTGCGGCTCGAAGTCAGCGCGTCGGAGACCGAGGTCACCACCGACGTCATCGACTTCGGGCCCGGGGTCTCTGAGGGTAATCGCGACAAGGTGTTCAGGCGATTCTTCACCGCGCGACCCGAAGGCGCTGAGCCGGGCACCGGTTTGGGCTTGTCGATTGTCGAGGCGATTGCCTTTGCGCATGGCGGCCGGGTGACCTTGCTACCCGCAGACCCCAATCGCGGCGCGGCGTTTCGGGTGACGCTGGCCCGATAGCGAAGGGCGGCCACACGGCTGCCACACCGGGTCCTCCGAACATCCTCCGGGTGCCCGTTCGGCAGCCACGCCGGGCCTCGACAGTGCGTCTCTCACGCAGTGAACCAGGGAGACCTCCAGATGCAGCTGAACCAGCCCCGACCCGAACGCCCCATCGACCCCCAGAAGTCAGAGCCACGCATTCTCGGCATCGCTGGCCTTGCGCTGCTCGCGCTCGCCATCGTCTTCGGCTGGCAGGAACTCGCCCTGCAACCCGAGATGGTGACGGTGTTGGTCTCAGTGGTCATCGGCGCGGGGGCGCTGATCTTTTCGCGCAGCTCGATTCGAATCTGGGGCCCGCTCGCGGTGATCGCTGCCACCGCCGTGTCGGGGCTCTGGTACATGACCTCGCGCGAGCCGGTGTTGATCGCCGGGTTGGCGATCTCCTTTGCAGCGGCTGTCACCCTGGTGGTCATCGAGCGTCACCACGAACGCCTCGACGAAGAACTCGAGCGTTGGCACCGACTGATCTCGTGGCACGCCATTGCCCTCTCTGGGCTCGCTTCGTCATTCGCAGTCTACTTTCACCTCTTTGACGCCTCAGACCTGGGCCTGCAGCAGTTCGTCGTGCGCCGGGTCGTCTTGACGCTGACGTGGTTGGTGTCGGGTACCGGTCTGGTGCTGCTCGGCCGGGCGAACAAGAGGCCCGAGATGCGTGATGCAGGCTTTCTGGTCTTGGCCGTCTCGCTCTTGAAGATGCTTGCTTACGATCTCACGCACGTCGATGGCGTGATGCGCATCGCCGCACTCGCGGTGGGCGGGGTGATTCTGGTCGGCGCGGCACACATCGCAGGCCGACTCAACCGGGCGAGCGGCCGATGATCACCGCACTGATTCTGATCGGCTTGGCGCAGGCGCCCTGCTTCACCGCCTCAGACGCGTCGCCTGGGTGGAAGCAGGTGACCTTGTCGGAGGAACTGCGTGGCCTCGCGGCTCCCGAGGGCATCGAGCAGTTTCGCCCAGAGCAGCCGGTGACCATCACCGAGTCGAGGTCGGGCCTGTATCTATTGGGCATCGACGACGGGGTCGGGGTCAGCGCGTTCGGGTTCAAGCTCGAAGAGGGCGCACGGTCGGTCGAGGTGCGCTTCACGCAGCCGCTTCGCGGGGCCAAGGTCGACGTCGATGCCGAAGGTGAATTCGGCCGCATGTCGCTTCTGCGCGAAGAGCGCGTCGGCGGTACGACGTTGCCGCTCTTGTGGGGCATGCGAGAGGTGAAGAAGGTGGTGGTTCGGGTGCACCAACACCTGCGCAAAACACCCATCGTCGATGGCTTCACAAGCGTTCGGAGCGTGCGCATCGAGCAGCTCGGCGTGTCGGCAGCCTTTCGATTGAAGGGCTCACTGTACTACCTGCAGCCGGTGGGCGAGCCGGTGCCGCTGTGTGTCGCTCCGACCAGAACGATGGGCGTTCGACCAGGGAGCCCCGGTCGCGAAGACGAGCCGACCCCGGTGCTGCTGAAGTCGAAGTAGCGAGGGCGTTGCCTACTCGAACACCAGCCAACCGAAGCGAGGCAGGGCGTGAAAGTCACCCACGAAGAGCGGCGAGAACGACTGGCCTTCGATGTTCTGCGAGTGCACGAAATGCTCGAGGCGATAGGCGTTGAAGCGCCACTTCTCGCCCTTCTTCGGGGGCACGTGCGGCACCTTGTTCAGGTTCTCGATGGGTATCTTCATCTCGGCGCTCCAGCCCTGATCGACGTCGTCTGACTTGTCGAGCGTGCCGCGAATGTCGACGGCGCTGGTCATGCCCGACTCCCACTTCATCGCGGCGGCGAGGTCTGATCTTCGCGCGACGAAGCTGGCGTCGAAGTTGGTGTTGTGAGGGCTGACCTGGAGCTCGTTGTAGGTCGCACCATCGCTGTCGGCGTCGAAGAACACCTCGACCACCTCTTCATTGTAGATGGGGTCGTCTTTCTTCAGCATTGAGCCCCAGACATCGGGGTCGTCGCAGTCGAAGCCGACGTAGATGAAGGCATCGTCGTAGGTGAGACGCATGCGGGTTTTGCGCCTCGCCTCTTTCCCGTCATAGCTGGTGGTGAGGGTGACCTCGGGCGCATCTTTCCACGCTGCGTCATCGAGCTTGCCGTCGATCTTCGGCGGCTTGCTGGTCTTGGGCGCCTTGTACTCGGGCAGCGCCGGAGCCGACTGAGCACCCAACTTCGGCCCGAACACCCGGCCGATGCCGTCGTGCGCTTTCGGCTGATCTGGCGTCAGGCGGCCCTGATCATTCCAAAACCCCATCATGATGCCGAGGGTGCCGGCGTATTGGGGCATCTGCAGTTGGTGCGCGTCTTCGACGACTTTGCCGAGCGGCCAGGTGCCCAGCGGCGCGGCGCCGTTTTGAATTTCGTGATCGAGGTTCGAGAGCATCTCGTTGGTCTGGCCGTCGACCAGGTGCATGAAGAAATGGTACCCGGGAGGCGCCTGCTTGGTGGCGACGAAGTAATGCCGCAGGGTGATCTGGTCTCCCGGCGACGGCGCCGCTGGCTCGACCTTGGAGCCGAGGTAGGTGATGGCGCCTCCGCCCCAGGTGGTGCCGCTTCGAAAAGTCAGGCCAACGGGCACTCCGTCGAGCGTCTGCACCGCGCCTTGTGCGCTCGCGTGGGGGGTACCCCGGTTCTTGGGCCCCGCTTGTTCATCTCGACACCCGCTCAACACCGCAGCCACGAGCCCCATCTGAGTCAGCCAACGCATGCGGCGGACACTGCCGTCTCTCGCAGTGAATGTGGGGAGAAAAGTTTCGCCAATGAGGTTGGGCATTTACGGCGGCAAGCGACTTGCTCAGGCGTCCGCCCCAATGCGCATCGAGATCCTCTGGCAGGGCGAGGCAGGTGAGGCGGCCGAGCTCCCAGAAGGGCTCGTCACGATAGGCGGCGATGAGGCCGACTTCATTCGGGTGCCTGGCCTGCCCAAGTCGCTGCTCTCGTTGACCGTCGACGGGTCGGTGCTCTGCGTCGTCTCGCAGCAGACCGCGATGATTGGAGCGACGCGCTTTCCTCCGCACGTGGCCCGGTTGGTGTTGGAGGGTGATTCGGTGGTGGTCGATCAGCTCGAGCTGAGGCGACCGTTGCTCGCGCTGGCCGCCGAGAACCGTCAGAAGGTCGACACTGCGCTGGTGGCGAAGGGCTTGTTGCAGGGCGGCCCGTTCACGATGAGCGAGAGCCGTGCGGCGACCCTGACCTGCGTGACCGGAGTCGACCTGGGCGTGGTGTACCCCCTGGCCTTCACCCACACCGTTCTCGGGCGCGCCGATGAGGTCGACGTGCGGTTGCATGATCGCTCGGTCTCTCGCCAACACGCCAGGCTGATGCGCCGCGGAGCGACCTTCACCGTCGAGCCTTCGCGGCCCACCAATGGCCTGTTCTTGAATGGGCGAGTCGTGCGGCGGCCGACCAGGCTCGAGAGCGGCGACGTGCTCGAGCTGGGTCAAACGGTGCTGCGTTTCGATGGCCCGGAGCAGGTCTTCGAAGAGGTGACCCAGTTGATCAAACCCGAGCCGGGGCCGACGGTGGAGCTGCCTTCAGCCAGGCGCGGGCGCGAGCCGCTGACCTCCGAATCGTGGCTGACCGTGCTCGGCCTGGCGTTGCTGCTCGTCGGTCTGGCGGCGGTGCTGCGAGCGACCGGCGGTTAGAACGAGTTGCCGATGGTGAACTCGAACTGAATCGGCAGGTCGCCCTTGTCGGCGCGTCGATTGAGGGGAATGCCCCACTCGAAGCGCAGCGGGCCGACGGGCGAGAACCAGCGAAAGCCGAAGCCGAGCGAGTGCAGCAGGCCCAGCGGCAGGTTCGGGTACGCCTTGTCTTCACCGAACTTGGAGTCGCGAGCGAACGCATTGCCCGCGTCGTAGAAGAGCACGCCGCGAATGCCGACCTTCTCGAAGATGGGGAACTCGAGCTCGGCGTTGAAGATGAACTGCTTGTCGCCGCCGATGGCGATCGACTGCGTCTGGCCCGACGGGTTGGAGGCCGCGAGCGAGGTGGGCGAGACGGTTCGAAGCGGGTAGCCGCGAATGGTGAAGATGCCGCCCAGGTAATAGAGCTCTGACGAGGGCAGCTGCTTGCCCGCTTCGCCGAGCTGCTGAATGTACCCGACTTGCGCGTTCACCTTGAACACCGCGCCCAGCGGGAGCGGGAAGTACACCCGCTGGTACGCGGTGTAGCGGTTGAACAGGTAGCTGCCGCCCAGGAAGGCCGGCGCGGTCTCGACCGAGGCGAAGCTCAAGAACCCCTGCGACGCGAAGAGCCGGTTGTTGCGCTTGTCCCACGTCCATGACACGCGCACCGAGCTGGTGTCGCCGCTGCGAAACTGATCAGCCAGCAACACCGCGCTGGCGCTGGGCTGCACGTTCACCCACTCGCGGGTGTAGCCGAGGCTGACCGACATCTCGTCGGCGATGAGGTAGTAGCCGAGGCTGGCGGTGCCACCGTACGCGTCGCGCACGAAGCCGAAGTAGTCGAGCTGGGTTCGGTAGGCGTCGAGGCTGGCGATGAAGTTGGTGTCGAGGAAGTACGGGTCGACGTAGCTGAGCTGAAAGAAGCTGCGCAGGCCCGAGAGCTGAGCGCTGGCCGACACCGACTGCCCCCACCCGAGGAAGTTCTGCTGCGCGATCTGCGCGGTGAAGATGAAGCTCTCGATGTTCGAGAAGCCCAGGCCGACCTGGAAGGTACCGGTCGACTTCTCTTTGACCTCGACCACCACCACCACGTGCTCGCTGTCGATGCCCGGCTTGTGGGTGACCTCGACGGTCTCGAAGAAGCCCAGCGCGGTGACCTTCTCTTTCGAGCGGCGCATGCCGGTGCCGTTGAAGAGCTCGCCTTCGAACACCCTCAGCTGGCGGCGAATCACCTTGTCGCGGGTCTTGGTGTTGCCGGTGATGTCGATGCGCTCGATGGTCACCGCCTTGCCCTGCTGAATGTCGAAGGTGAGGTCGATGCTGCGCGCCTCGGCGTTAACCGCGGTGACCGGGGTGATGTTCGCGTAGGCGAAGCCCGAGTCGTAATAGATGTCGGTGATGGCCTGAATGTCGCGCGCAAGCAGCGAGCGGTTGAAGGTCTGGGCCTCTCTCGAGGTCATGCGCAGGTGGAGCAGCTCTTTGCTGACCAACAGGTCACCCGAGAAGTCGATCTTGCCGATGTCGAACGGCTCGCCCTCTTCGACCCGAATGCCGATGCTGATCCACTTCTTGTCGGGTGAGAGGGTGACGACCGGCTTGTCGATGCGAACGTTGACGAAGCCGCGATCGAAGTAGGCCGACTGAACGACCTGCAAGTCTCGCTGGAAGATCTCTTCGCGGTAGTTGCCTTCGCTGGTGAAGAACGAGAGCCAGCCTCCTTCGCGGGTGGCCATCACCGCTTTGAGATCGTCGGGGTTCACCTTGGTGGCGCCGAGAAAGTTGATCTCCTTGACCATCACCTTGGCGTGCTCGTTAATCACGAAGGAGACGTCGACCTCGCGACCACCCTCTTGCATCTTCAGCTCGTAGGTGACCTCGGCGAGAAAGAAGCCCTTCTCGACGTACTTGTCGGAGATCTTCTTCACGTTTCGCTTCACCGCGGCGAGATCGAGAATGACGTAGGTCTTCAGGTCGATGACGTCTTTGAAGTCGTCTTTCGACAGCTCATCGTTGCCCTGCAGGCTCACGCTGCGAATGGTCGGCTTCTCTTCGACCCGAATGATGTACGCGATGCCCTTGGGCGTGCGCTGCACGAGCAGCTGGAGGTCGTTGAAGTACTTGAGCGCCCAGAGGCTGCGGAGGTCGTCGCCGGTCTTGGTGGCATCGAAGGTGTCGCCGACCTGCTGTTTGAGGGCGCGAATGACCGCCTCGCTCTCGACGCGGCGGTTGTTCTCGACCCGAATCTCGATGATTTTCTGCGAGTCGTCGCTGGTATCGGCCACTGGTGCGTCGGGTCGCAACGCCTGCGCGAAAACCGGCGCGGCAGTGAGCGCTCCAAACAGCAAGACCAGGGCGACGATGCGGGGCAGAATTGAGGACTCCGAACGAGAGGCGTGCCTTCTAGGAGAAAGGGCTCTATCAGACGAGTGAAATCACGGGTGATTTCACCTCCCGTGTCGCTTCGTCGATTTGGTCGCGCCTGCTACAGCGCGGGCATGCGCCGAATCGAGCTGTGGGAGCCCGAAGTGCAGCGGGGCCGCCCACTGCGACAACGCGAGCATCACACCGTCGACCCCGACTCGCCCCCCGACGACGGCAAGATTCTGATGCTGGTCGACGAGCGCGGGAGTCGGCGTGGCTCCCTCGCCGAGGGTCAGCTCTACGAGGCGGTGCGAAAGGCCATCGACCCGACCCCGCGGGGAGAGAAACCCGTCGACTCGCGCGGGCCGTACGCCGGCAACTGGAGGCCGTTTCCCTGAGCTGAGGAAGCTAGGCGGAGACGACCTGACCGTCGAAGAGCCTCAGCTGCCGCGGCATCGAGCGGGCCAGCACCTCGTTGTGGGTGACCACGATGGCGGTTACGCCGAGGTCGCGGTTGATCTCGCGCAGCAGGTTGTGAATGCCTTCGCCGGTCGCGGGGTCGAGGTTGCCGGTGGGCTCGTCGGCCAAGAGCAACGCCGGCTCAAGCATCAGCGCGCGCGCCAACGCCACCCGCTGTGACTCGCCGCCCGAGAGTTCACCGGGCCGGTGATCAGCGCGCATCGCCAGGCCGACCCGCTCCAGCAGCTCACGCGCGCGGTTGAAGGCGGTGCGCTTGTCGGTGCGGTTGATCAACGCGGGCATCGCCACGTTCTCGATGGCGGTGAACTCAGGCAGCAAATAGTGCGACTGAAAGACGAACCCGATGGTGCGGTTGCGAAACTCGGCGACCTGCGCGTCATTCATCTCGAACACCGAGCGACCCTGAAACAGCAGCGTGCCCGCGGCCGGCGAGTCGAGCGTGCCGAGCACGTGCAGAAAGGTGCTCTTGCCGGTGCCCGACGCGCCGATCAACGAGACCAGCTCACCCTTCTCGATGCGCACGCTCACCCCGCGCAGCACGTCGATGCGCTTGCCGTTGAGAAAGTACGACTTGTACATGTCGACGACTTCGAGAAACGCGTTGCTCATCGTCATCACTCCGACTTGAGGCCGTCGACGGGTTCGACCTGCGCCGCTTTGAGCGCCGGGTACACGCTGGCCAGAAAGGTGATCAGCACCGCCACGATCACCGAGCCGGCGATCTGAATGGGCTCGATGCGAACCGGCAAGGAGGGGATGTAGTAGATCTGCGCGTCGAGCTTGATGCCGACCTTCTCGATGAACAGGCAGTGCAGCAGCCCAGCCACGAGCCCGAGCAAGGCGCCGACGATACCGATCTGCAAGCCCTCCATCAGAAAGATCTTCACGATGCCGCCGTCGGGCACACCGAGCGCCTTGAGCACGGCGATCTCTTTGCGCTTCTCGAGCACCAGCATGAACACGGTGGCCACGATCAGCCCCGCCGCTACGATCACGATGATCGACAGAATCAAGGCCATCACCAGCTTCTCGAGCCGCAGCGCCGAGAACAGGTTGCGGTTCATCTCGCCCCAATCTTTGGTGCGATAGGGGTAGCCCTCGAGCTTGTCGTAGATGCCCTTCATCGTGTTTCGGGCGTTGTCGACATCGACCACCTTGATCTCGATGCCGCTGGCGCCCTTCACGTTGAAGAACGTCTGCGCCTCGCGGAGGTGGATGTAGACGAACTTGGAGTCGTACTCGAACATGCCCGAGTAGAAGATGCCGGCGACGCGAAAGGGTCGGCTCTTGGGCATCGGGCCTTGCGGGCCGAGCTCTCCGCCGAGCGGCGAGACCACGTTCAAGCGGTCTCCGACGATCACCTTGAGTGACGAGGCCAGCTCGCGGCCGAGCACGATGCCGGGCAACGCCAGGTCTTCGCTCTCTTTGGGCATTTCAAGCAACGGGTCGCGCTCGATGTCGGGCACGCCCGCCGGGTGATCATCGATGGCGCCGGTGGGGCCGAAGCGCTTCTTGGCGATGCTGCTGGGGTCGTCGAGCCCGTCGAGCGAGCCGCCCGGCAACATGTACTCGGGCAGATCGGTGACCGACCCCACCGTCTTGGGGTCGATGCCCTTGATCATCGCGCCCGAGATGTTGCCTTCAGACGAGACCATCACCTCGTTCAAGATGAAGGGGGTCTGGCCGCTGACGTTGCGCACGCCGCCGATCTTCTCCATCACCTCGACGTACTCGGGCATGTCGGGGGTGTATTTCATGACGATGCCGTGCGAGTTGGTGCCGAGAATCTTCTTCTGCAGGTCGGCCTCGAAGCCGCTCATCACCGAGAGCACGATCACCATCGCCCACACGCCGACGCCCACGCCGAGCACTGCCAGGCTGGTCATCAACGAGGTCGGAGTCTGGGCGCGCAGCTTCACCTCATTGAGCGCCTCGGCCGCCAGCAAAGGGTCTTTCAACCCCAGCTTGCGAATGCGGGTGCGCTCGATGGCTGCCTCGGCCGCCGAGACGATGGCGTAGAGCGCGAGCGGCAGGAGCACGAAGAA
>Ga0105048_10015095_pt1 | contig 11999 bp, 10 predicted proteins | sample MAT05_FD_78382 | JGI IMG/M metagenome (GOLD analysis project Ga0105048, IMG submission 78382) | Freshwater microbial communities from Lake Fryxell liftoff mats and glacier meltwater in Antarctica - MAT-05 | ecosystem: Environmental > Aquatic > Freshwater > Ice > Liftoff microbial mat | place...
ACGGTGTACACTCTCAGAGACTCCCTGCGCCATTGGCGATTCTTTGCTCCCACAGCAATCCAGTAGCAACCCAGAAGCAACCCAGTAGTAACCCAGCAGGGTACGCGTGCTCAGTAAGCGCTGATGTTCTCAAGCTTCAATCGATTAATCTGCCTATGTTCGTGCTTGGCGCGTATAGATTGCGCCCTCATCCGCCGCCGGTTTAACGCAGCGATATAGCCTAGAGACTCTTCCTATGGTCACATTTGTTCAGCTTCTACAGAATCAACCGGGTTTGGCGATGGTCACTAATGGGGTCATTGGCGCGTTGGCGGTGATTACAGTGGCCTATTGGCTATTACGCTGGTTTTGGCCCACGCAAGGGTTGCCCAAGATCGGTTCACGCATTGCCTTTTTGTGGATGGTGACCCTTTTTTTTGTGTTGGGAATTCTCTACACCTATAAAATCTTAATTCTCTATATTTGGTTTATTGCCTTTTTGGCCTTAAAAGAATTTTTCTCGATGACACCCACCCGGCGTGCCGATCGACGCGTTCTGTTTTGTGCCTATCTTTCGCTGCCCATTCAATTTATTTTTATTCTCTTGGAATGGCGCAATGCCTTTCTCCTATTTGTGCCTATCCATGTCTTTCTGGTGTTGCCCATGGTCATGGTGCTCATCGGCGAGCCACGCGGCTTTCTGCGCGCCTGGAGTACAATTGGCTGGAGCATTATTACCACCGTCTATAGTCTAGGTTATTTGGCCTATTTATTGGTTCTGCCTGTCGTCGCCAAGCCGACTGTGGGCGGCAGCGGCCTCTTTCTCTTCTTGGTGGGGCTGGCACAAATTAGCCATGCCGCGCAATTTGTCTTTGGCAAGCTCTTCCCCGACCCGCGCCTGAGCCTGAAGGTGAGCCAGACGCGCAACTGGGCTAGTTTGCTGGGCAGCATCTTGGTAACTGCGCCGGTGGCTTGGTTTGTGGCCCCCTGGTTGACTCCGTTTACGCCGAGCCAGGCCACGCTGATGGGGGTGATCGTTGCCGCCGGCGCGTTTGTCGGCTACATTATTCTGTCGGCGATCAAGACCGATCTCCAGATCAAAGATCGCGGCACGATGATGCCGGGGCATGGCGGGATTTTGAACCGGATTGACGCCTTTATCTATACCGCGCCGCTCTTCTTCTTTTTGGTCGGGGCATGGCATTATTGATGGCGAGGGTGGGCTGATGAAAATATTGCAAGCGCTTTTCTTCTTACTCGTTGTGCGACCCCTGGTGGCGCTGGTATTGGGGGTGAAGATTCGTTCGGGCGAACGCTTGCCCATGGACGGCCCAGCGATCATCGCTGCCAACCACAACAGTCACCTGGACACGCTCACGCTAATGTCACTCTGGCCGTTGCGTCGGGTTCATCAGGTGCGCCCAGTGGCCGCCGCCGATTATTTTTTGACCAATGCCAAATTGGCCTGGTTCAGCCTCAATATTATGCACATTATCCCAATTGATCGGCAGCGCAAGGAAAAAGCGGCGGATCCGCTGGCTGGCCCTTCGGATGCGTTGGCGAAAAATGAAATTATTGTCCTCTTTCCCGAGGGGTCGCGCGGTGAGCCAGAACAGCTAAGTCGCTTTAAAAGTGGCGTAGCGCGCCTGGTCGAACGCAACCCCGAAGCGCCAATTATTCCGGTTTTTATGTATGGCTTGGGCAAGGCACTGCCGCGTGGCGACTTTTTGCTGGTACCTTTTTTCGTGGATGTCGTCATTGGTGAGCCGATCTACTGGCGCGGCTCGGTCAACGATACCATGCAAACCTATGAAGCCGCCATGCGTGAACTGGCCAAACAGGTGGAGATGCCGCTATGGGAATAATGCGGGAATCATCTCGCGATAACTCACTCGATGAATGAACGAAGCATTACCTGGAATCTGCTTTTCCTGTGGTACTTTATGGAAGAACGTATTCTTTGCCGATTCGTCAATTCGCTTGTTGTCGGTGCGCTCCCAAACGACGAATCACTACGCAGTAGATAGGTCTATCATGCAATTTCAGAACCAAGTGGCTTGGATCACCGGCGCATCGTCGGGCATTGGCGAGGCATTGGCCTACGCGTTGAGCGCGCAAGGGGCAAGGCTGGTGCTTTCGGCGCGGCGGCTCGATGAATTGGAACGCGTGCGTCAGGGGTGTGCCAATCCCGATCAGCACCTGGCGCTGCCGTTGGATCTGGCCAACTTCCCGGCGGTGTCGCTCACCCAGCAAGTATTGGCACACTGCGGCCAGATCGATGCGGTTTTCCACTGTGGCGGTGTGAGCCAACGCTCGACGGTGGCCGAGACCAGCATGGATGTCCAGCGCCGCATTATGGAGATCAACTATTTTGGAGCGGTCGCACTGACGCAAGCTGTCTTGCCGAGCATGGTGGCGCGCAAAACCGGTCATTTTGTTGTGATTAGCAGCCTTTCGGGCCAGATCAGCACGCCCCGCCGCTCGGCCTATGCCGCTTCCAAACACGCGCTGCATGGCTTTTTTGATGCGCTGCGCTCGGAAGTCTATCAAGATGGGATCAAGGTAACGCTCATCTGTCCTGGCTATGTCCAGACCAATCTTTCACTACACGCCCTTACGGGTGATGGGGGCGCGCATGGTCAACTGGATCCTACCCAGGCCAAGGGTATGACTCCCGCAAAGCTGGCAACGCGCATTATCCAGGCCATCGAACGTGGCGAGGATGAAGTGCTTGTCGGTGGTAAAGAAGTATTGGCTGTCTATCTCAAACGCTTTTTGCCCACGTTGTATAACCGCATCATACGGCGCAGGAAAATTACATAAACGAGAAAGGATCATCTATGTCTACGTACCCTTGGCTAAATCATTACGAAGCGGGCATACCCGCCACGCTGGAGATTCCAACGTTCCCCCTGAGCCAACTCTTGACCGATGCAGCAAAGAAATATCCAAACCAGATCGCCGCGCATCTGTTGCTCAAATATCTGCCGCTAGGGCTGGCGATCCGTTCCAAAATGACCTACCAACAAGCCGATGAAGCGAGCGATCGCTTTGCTGCTGGTCTACAAAAATTGGGTGTACACAAAGGCGACCGCGTCGCGATCATGTTGCCCAACTTGCCGCAGAGTGTGGTCGCCTTTTTTGGCATCTTGAAGGCGGGCGCAATTGTGGTCAACACCAACCCGATCTACACACCGCGCGAACTAGAACATCAACTGCGCGATAGTGGTGCCGAAACGATTATTCTGCTCAGCGGCTTCTATGATCGTCTCGCGCAGATCCGCGACAAGACCTCGATCAAGAACTTGATTGTGACCGATGTTCCCGATACCTTGGGCTGGCCTTTCAATCGGTTGGTGGAAAAACAGGTGCGCGCCAGCAAGATGATGAAGGATCTGCCTGCCGCCGCCGACATTCATTCCTATCAAGCGATGATTCGCAGCGAAGGCACCTTGGCGCGTGTTGCCACGGCACCCGATGATGTTGCGCTCTTGCAATACACGGGCGGCACTACCGGCGTAGCCAAGGCGGCTATGTTGACCAACCGCAACATTATCAGCAATGTAATGCAATATAATGCCTGGTTTAGCAATGCTGCCGAGCTTGGGCGCGAGAAGGTGTTGGCGGCTATTCCGTTCTTTCATGTCTACGGTATGACGGTCGCCATGCTCGGCACGCTGTACATTGGCGCGGAACTGATTGTCATCCCGGATCCGCGCAATACCGAGCATGTGTTGCAAATTATTGACCGCGAAAAGGTCACGATCTATCCGGGCATTCCAGCCATGTATATTGGCATCAACAACCACCCCAAAGTCAAGCAGTACAATCTGCGCAGCGTCAAAGCCTGCTTGAGCGCAGCGTCCGCGTTGCCGATCGAAGTTGCCAACCAATTTGAAGCGCTCACGGGCGGTCGGCTGGTAGAAGGCTTTGGTATGACCGAATGTTCGCCTGCTGCCTGTGCCAATCCAATTTATGGCAACCGCAAAATTGGCTCGGTCGGCGTGCCCCTGCCCAATACCGAGATGGCCGTTGTCGCGCTCACGCCCGATGCCGAGGGTAAGTACGCTATGCTCGCCCAAGGCGAGGAAGGCGAACTGATTATACGGGGTCCCCAAGTGATGAAGGGCTATTGGAATCGCCCTGAAGAGACCGCCAAGGATATTGACGCCGACGGCTGGCTGCATACAGGCGACATTGGCAAGATGGATGAAGATGGCTATTTCTATATTGTCGACCGCAAGAAAGATTTGATCATCGCCAGTGGCTACAACATTGTCCCGCGTGAGGTCGAGGAAGTGCTCTATATGTATGACAAGGTGATGGAAGCCACCGTTGCCGGTGTGCCCGATGCCAAGCGCGGCGAGAGTGTCAAGGCCTATGTGGTGTTGAAACAAGGCCAAAGCGCCACGCCCGACGAGATCATCAGCTTCTGCAAAGAAAATCTGGCTGCCTACAAAGTGCCGCGCTGGGTCGAGTTCCGCACAGAATTGCCCAAGAGCCAAGCGGGCAAGATCCTAAAGCGCGTCTTGGTGGAAGAGGAAAAAGAAAAGCTGGCCAAGCGCACGAGTTGATCCCAGTGTAGTAAAGACTTTAGTCTTTCTCTGAAATAGGCCAAGACGAAAGTCTTTACTACCGAGTTGGAAAGGCAAAACCAATGAGCTTTCCTATTCCGGGCAATGCATTGCCCAAACGCAAGCTGCCCGTAGTCGCAGCACTTGCGCGCTTTGCTTTTGCCCGGTCTGGCTGGCAGCTGAAAGGTGACATTCCCAATCTGGCAAAATTTGTCGCGGTAGTCGCCCCTCACACCTTGTCTTGGGATTTTTTCCTAAGCATGATATTGATCTTGGGGCTGGGGCTGCGCGTCAGTTGGATGGCCAAACACACGCTCTTTCGCCCCCCGCTTGGCCGCATTATGCGCTGGCTGGGTGGATTGGCGATTGATCGTACGGGGCGTAACAAGGTCGTTGACCAAGTGATTGCCATCTTTGCCGCCCAGCCCGCGTTGATCGTGGGGGTGATGCCAGAGGGAACGCGCAAACGTGCGGGCGTGCCTGTAAAGGAATGGAAGACGGGCTTCTATTACATTGCCCTGGGCGCAGGCGTGCCGATCTTGCCTGTCCACTTAGACAACGCCAATCGTTGCGTCCGCTTTGGCCCCCTGCTCACCCCGACAGGCGACATTGACGCCGATCTGGCTAAGGTGCAAAAATTTTATGCCGACGCTGCCCTACGGTATAAATCTTCCCACTAAAAGTAAAACGCAAGATTGGTCACGAATTACGCGAATTTCACGAAGATTTCATTCGTGAAATTCGCGTAATTCGCGTCTGGATCTATAGAGATTATTCCGATTTGTTCTTTGGGCGACAAAACAGGGTAGGGTGGTTCTGGTAGGTGCGGTTTGTAACCGCACAAATCTGGTTTGATCCGGATTGTGCGGTTACAAACCGCACCTACGAATGCACAAAATTAAATCGGAATAAGGTCTTATTTACGCCACAATCGGCCACAATGTCTTACGCGCCCGTTGAAAGGGAATCTGCGCAATGTCGGGCACCAGCGAGCCCGGCGCGCTGACATAGAGGATCTGGGCGGCAATCGGGGCAAAGCCGGCGTGAAAATGTTGCATGGACTTGACGACCAGAATCTTCTTCTGAGCGGGGTCAATGCCCACATTGGTAAAGACGTGTGGACTGAACGTTTGCGTGCGGTGGGTGATGGCGACAATGTCAATGCCATTCGGGCCATGCAAGGCTACGGCGTCACCCAATTTCCCCGTCCCGCCGCCAAAAACTTGCATCGCATTGAGCGCAATTTTGCCGACACGCACGCGCAGGTCAACTGGATCGCCCGACATAGGGCCCATCTTGCCGCCAATCCGTAGATCCGCTGTCACACCTTTGCCCAGTTCCATCGCCACCGCCACCAAAACCGGATCCCAGATGCAGCCAATCGCCGCGTTGCCAATGCCGCGTTCCAACAGCCGACGCAGCATAAAGGTTGAATCATTGGGCGCGCCACCGCCTGAATTATCGGCCACGTCGGCCAGGACAATCGGCTGGCCGTCAAAGGCCAAGGCCATATCTAGCGCTGTGTCAATGCTGTGATAGGTGGGCTGTACCCTATCGCGCAGGGCATAGAACTCGTCGCCCAGTTGCTTGGCCAGGGCCGCGCCTTTTTCTGGCTGGTTGTCTGTGACGACGACAACACGCGTACCCAACTCGGGCACATCGCCCCAGGGAAAGCCATGCCCCAGCGAAACTGACAACACGCCGTCTTTGCCTTCTAGCGATTGCATCTTTGCCACAAAACTCTTCACTGGTTCGCGCGTGGTGTGATAAACCCCGATCATGCCGCAATCATAGAGCGAGGTGACCGGCTTGGTTTTGCCTTCAACCGCATCGGCGATGATTGTAAAAAGTTCTTCGGCGCGCGCGGGCGGATCGGTGTGCGGATATTCTTTGTAGGTGACAACCGCGTCAGCGGTATCGATCAGTTGCTGAATGATGTGACAATGCAAGTCTAATTCGACGCCAATCACCGTTTGTGGCCCCACCAAGTCGCGCACGCGTTGGGTGAGATCAGCTTCGCAATCATCGTAGCCCTCGGCGACCATGGCTCCATGCATATTCAGCAGCACCGCGTCTACCGGCAGCGCGGCGCGCAGGTCGGCCAGAATTTCATCGCGCAAGGCTTCGTAGACCGGGCGCAGGGTGATCCCGGCGGGCACAGCAAAGGCTGCCAAACTTTCTACCACGTCCCAGCCGCGCGCCTGGGCCATCGCGCGCCAACGTACCAGCGGTACAGCAATCGAGGCCGGGGCGTCACCATGGTTGCCATTGCGGATCAAGTAGGTTTGTTCAAAATTTTGCATACCCGTCAGAAAAGGCGAGAAGGTATTGGTCTCGGTGCCCAACAGGGCGGTGAAGAGTTTCATCAATCATTCCTCATGCAGATGCGTGGTTTGGTCATCGTGGAACAGCAGGGCCTATAAACGCGCGCCATAGCCACCTATGGCGCAGGCATGACAACCATTGTAGCATAGTCTGTGATTCTGTGCAGCCTGCCCCAAATAGCCGGGAAATTGCCTTTTCAATCGGACGTAGATCGAGTATACTGGCCCCATTGATTCTTGCGCCACACGAGAGGAGTCCTATGCCCACCTTTGATACCCTGATCCGCCACGCGCGCATTGTCGATGGCACCGGCAATCCCTGGTTCTATGGCGACGTCGCCTTGACTGGTGATCGCATTGCCGCCATCGCGCCACCCGATACGCTTGGCGCGGCGCAAGCAGATATGACCGTTGACGCCACTGGGCTGGTGGTCTGCCCGGGCTTTATCGACATCCAGAGCCACTCGATCCTGCCACTTATGCGCGATGGCCGTTGCCTCTCCAAGATCACCCAAGGGGTTACCACTGAGATCATGGGCGAAGGCTGGACCCCGGCTCCGGCGGGCGGTCACTTTACCGATCCCTACGCCTCTAGCCTGGTCACTTTTGATGTGGGTGAATGGCGCGAACGCATGAAAGGGTGGACGCGTTTTGGCGACTGGTTCGCTGCTATGATCGCGCATGGGGTTACGCCCAATATTGGCTCATTCCTGGGGGGCGGCACGCTGCGCGCTTATGCCAAGGGCATGGCCATGGGCGCGGCCAATGTCGAAGAATTGGCGTTGATGCAGCGAATCATGGCCGCAGCCATGGAAGATGGTGCGATGGGCGTGGCCTATGCCCTGATCTATCCGCCGGATACCTATGTGGAGACGGCAGAAATCGTTGAGGTGTGCAAAGTGGTGGCACGCTATGGTGGCGTCTACATCTCGCATGTGCGTTCGGAAGCAGGGCGCTTGCATCAAGGCATTGCCGAAGCGATTGAGATTGGTCGGCTGGCCGGTTGTCCGGTGGAGATCTATCACCTCAAGGCGTCTGGGCAAGAAAACTGGTGGAAGATCCCCGAGATCATCGCCATGATCGAGCAAGCGCGCGCCGATGGCATTGATGTGACCGCCGATATGTATCCCTATACGGCATCGGGCACCGGACTGATGGCTATGTTTCCCACCTGGGTCTCTGCTGATGGCAAGTTTTTTGACAACCTGCGCGATCCCGTCACACGGGACCAGATCCGCGCCGAAATGATCAACCCGGCCGATGGCTTGATGGCCAGCCCGCCCGATGCCGTCATGCCAATTGGCTTTGAAAAACCCGAAAATCAACGCTATGTCGCACGCCGCTTGGATGAGATCGCCACCATGCGCAACCAACACTGGATCGACGCGGCGATGGATCTGCTGTTGAGCGAGGAACAGCGCATCAGTACCATCTATTTTAAGATGAGCGAAGACAATGTAAAGCTACAACTGCGCCAGCCGTGGATCAAAATCTCGACCGATGCTGGCGGCTATGATCCGGCCTGGGGCAAGCCACAGGGGCCGACCCATCCGCGGGGTTATGGCACCTATCCGCGTGTGCTGGGCAAATATGTGCGCGACGAAGGGGTGATTCCGCTGGAAGATGCCATCCGCAAAATGACCTCTGCCGTGGCCGACCGCCTGGGCATCCGCAATCGAGGACTATTGCGCGAGGGTGATTATGCCGATGTGGTTCTTTTTGACCCCGCTACCGTGGGCGACCGCGCGACCTTTGCTGATTCACACCAGCTTTCGGTTGGCATCCAGCATGTCTGGATCAACGGTGTGCGCGTGCTCGCCGATGGCACGCATACCGGCGCAACGCCAGGGCGCGTTGTGCGCGGCGGTTGGCGCGATGGATAACCCAGGGTAAAGCTATTTGCCACCGGTCACATCGATGAATGCGCCTGTAGAATAGGAGGCTTCGTCGGAGAGTAGCCACAAGATAGCGTTGGCGACTTCTTCGGCGTGGCCACCGCGTTGCATGGGGACGAATTGCTTGACCCGGTCGACGCGCCCCGGTTCGCCACCGCTGGCATGAATCTCGGTGTAGATGAAGGCTGGGCGCACAGCGTTGACACGAATTCCTTCTGCCGCTACCTCTTGGGAAAGGCCAATCGTTAGCGTATCGATGGCCCCTTTGGAGGCGGCATAATCGACATATTCCCCGGGCGAACCCAGACGCGCCGCACTAGACGAGACGTTGACAATCGCGCCGCCCCGCCCGCCATGCTTGGTGGACATGCGCTGGATCGCCTCGCGTGCACAGAGAAAATAGCTGGTAATGTTGGTGACGAAAATACGATTCAAGCGTTCGGCTGTCATCGCTTCGACGCGCATCTGCGTTGCCAAAATGCCCGCATTGTTGACCAGCGCTGTGACGGGCCCCAAAGCTTGATCGATGGTGGCGAACAAGCGCAACACATCTTCCTCGATTGACACATCGGCAGCGACGGCTATCGCTTGGCCGCCCTTTTGTTGGATTTCCTGTACAACACGCTCTGCCGCCGCTTGATTGGTAAGGTAATTGACACAGACGCGATAGCCGCGCGCTGCTCCAAGTCGCGCGGTGGCGGCCCCAATCCCGCGGCGGCTGCCAGTTACCAGTAACACGTTGTCCAAGACGATGATCCTTTCTTTGGCGGTTGTGTTGCTCAAACCGCTGTGACATCCCACAACTGAAACGCCATTTCTTCTAATGTAGTCGCCGTCAATAGGTCGGGTCGGTGCTCGGCAATGGGCCCAAAGGGATTGAACTCAAAGAGCAACGTCGCTACCATGGCCCGTTCGACAAAGTGGGTGGGCAAGGCTGGGTCAACGCCGTAGGCTTGCAGGAATGGTTTGAGCAAGGTTTTGTCGAGTTGAAAGAGCGACAGATGCAACGCAACCAACTCGTAGATCGGGTCACCCACCCAGGCATCGCCAAAGTCGATCAGGCCGGTGGGCTGCCAGTGGTCAGCGCGCCATTCACCCAGCAAATGATCATGGGTGAGATCGGCGTGGATCAGGGCGGCCTCTGTCTCCGTGTTGAGACGCGGTTGTGCGGCCAAATAGGCTGGAATCTGCTCCAACAGATGGGATGGTAAGGTATTCCACCGGCGATGATCGGCGACACACTGGGCATAGCGGCGGTCGATGTAGTGCCTAAATTCCTGCTGCAACTCGCCTAAAATTGGTGTCTGCCCAACAGGGATGTGGTGGAGTTGCCGAATCGTCTGGCCCAACACGGTCGCAATCGCCAAGGTATCGGGCTGGCTAACCCGCGCGCGCACCTCGCCGAAACTCTGGCCGGGGATCACCGTAGTGATGATGTAGGGCCAGCTACCATCTGATTGCAACGTACCACTCGCCACCAGTTGCGGTATAGCCAACGGTAGCCCGACTAATAAATTTTGATAGAGCGCGCGCTCAATGCGATAACTGCGTGCGCCCGTGAATAAACGCGTTTCATAGAACTTGAGAAAATGTTGCTGCCCTTCATCGCCAAAGCGAAACGTTGGATGCGTGCCCGCCAGTCCAGCCTGGATCGTGGTCGCCGCCAGTTGATGACGCTGGGCAACCTGTTCAACGGCCTGTCGCCAGACATTGACATCGGTAAATAGACGTCCATATTCTTGGACGGATGAATAGTCGATTGACATAATGGCGCTCTCCACCCTCTGGTTGGTTGATGATATGCCTAGCCTAGCAAAGAAAAAGGTGGCGGTCAAGAGACAATGGGTAGGTCAGGTAAATGACAATTGATCGATTGCGCAACTGTGTATCACATACTGCCGGTTGGTGGCATACTGCCCGCTGGCTGGCTTTGTTCCTTTACGGGGCGATATGGCTCTTCGCGTAGCAAGTGACTCACGAGCAATTTGAAAAAGAGCAAAGGCACAAACCATTCCAGCCCCAGCGTTGGTGTAACCGCGTATTGATTGAGCAAGATCGCAATGGCGAATAGGCCAAAAGCCAGCGGACGTTGTAAATAAAGCGGTGTCCGTAAGATGAAGATAGTAGCGATTAGTAAATAGCTGGCAAAGAGACCAAAGAAGGGCCAGTCCAGGGCGCGAAAGAACCAGGCCACCAAAAAGATGTGTACCAGATGCAGCGCGACAAAGCCCACATGCTGGCGGAAGCCTTGCCCGGCGCGATGATACCAGCGTTTGGCGGCACTGGTCGCATTGGTGCTAATTCCACCCGCCATATCCAACGCCAATAGCGCCCCTAGCGTCAACTGTAGCGGCGTCCAATCTAGCTCGGCAACCCTGGCGTAGATCAGCAGGGCAGTCGTTGCGCCAAGTGTGAAAATGGCCTGAATCCATAATTCGGCGGGTGTGGCCCCCGGACCGATAAATTTATCAAGTTCCCCCAGCAAGCCTGTGCGTGGTGCTGGATAGTTCCAGTTGATTGGTGTGTCCATAGGTGAGTCTACTCGTTTCGGGTGCTAGTCGGTTGGCTGAAAATGCTCAGAAGTGGGGCAGGCAAATCAATCTGTATTGGCTAGACGAGTATACCATTGCAGATAAGCCATTTGTATAATTTGGTTGTCTGAATTAAAACTTGGTTATGCAACCAAAAAATGATGCAGATAACCAAACTGAGTTACAAAAACGTTCATTCATCGAAGAAGCGCGACGGGCGCAGATTATTGCGGCGGCCATTGAAACGCTGGCAACCGAGGGCTTTGCACGCACGTCACTTGTACGGATCGCCAAGCGCGCCGGGATCAGTGCCGGGGTTATCTCGTATCACTTTGCGGGTAAGGATGAATTGCTCGAACAGATCGTGACGACGATCTACACGGCTGGCGCGCATTTCATGCTACCGCGCATTCTGGCCGAAACCAGCACCATACGTATGCTGCGCGCCTATATCGAATCAAATGCCGAGTTCATCCGTGATCACCCAAGGCAGATGGTGGCGCTGGCCGAAATCTTCCCCAACTTTCGTACCAAAGAGGGGAAACTCCGTTACACCGTGCAGGACAATGAGCTGAATTTGGGTGGTTTGGAAATGCTGCTGCGCCAAGGGCAGGAATCTGGCGAATTTCGGACATTCGATGTGCACATCATGGCGCTGACGCTACGCGCCGCGATTGATACGATTGCCGGTCAGAA
>Ga0105048_10015096_pt1 | contig 11999 bp, 9 predicted proteins | sample MAT05_FD_78382 | JGI IMG/M metagenome (GOLD analysis project Ga0105048, IMG submission 78382) | Freshwater microbial communities from Lake Fryxell liftoff mats and glacier meltwater in Antarctica - MAT-05 | ecosystem: Environmental > Aquatic > Freshwater > Ice > Liftoff microbial mat | place...
CCAGATGAAGTTCTCTGGCCCCTCGGCCGGACCGCGGAGGGCGATCGAGAGCATGTGCCCCGCGTCGTAGACCACGTCGGAGACCATCATGGTCCCGATGACCCCGAGCACCACCCACGCGTGCCAGCCGTAGGCGAGGCGCTTCTGCTTGTCGATGAGCCGGAAACGGATGAAGGTCGCCACCCCGAAGAGCACCGTGAGCACCACCACGTCCTTGAGGTGGTTGTAGCCGCGGCCCGCGAAGGCGATGAGCCCATCGGTCGACCACGGATCGAGCACCCAGAGGTAGAACGACTCCCCCACGTAGCTCCTCCCCACGAGGATGATCGTGCGAAGGAGGAGCACCGCGAAGCCGAGGAAGATCCCGTAGTGGGCGAGGCCCGCCAGCGGGTACTTCGGCATCTTGATCTGCATCCGGAGCGCCCAGAACAGCAGGATCCCGCCCGCCGCGGCCGCGCACCCGCCGGCGATCGCGTAGCCCCCGGGCACGCCCGAGAACCCGGCCAGCGCGCCGAGCGGGACCCCGAGCGCGAGGAGCCCCGCGGTGCCGAAGAGCGTCCGGCCGAACGCGCTCGGCGGACGCTCGCCCGGCGCGACGGTGAGCCGGTCGAGGAGGTGGTCGAGGCGGTTGTCCGGGGCGCCCGTGAGGAGGAGCTGCAGCCGGCGCTTCGCGCTCCACGCGAAGAGCGCGTGCGCCACCAGGAGAAGGACGGTCATCGCGATGGGATTCATGCGGCGGTTGGCTTCATGGGGTCATAGGGGAGGCGGGTCAACGCGGCAGGCGGGCGTCGAAGAAGGCGCGGAGCTTGATGAGCGTGCGCTGCTCCCGCGCGAACGACGGGGCGCCGTACCCGCCCGCGAAGCCCGTGACGTCCGCGGCGAGCTCGCGACACACCGCGGCGTCGGCCACGATGGCGTCCACCGAGCGGCCCCGCGCCGATCCCTTGCGCAGGCCCGTCACGTAACGGTCGAGGCGCGCGTAGTCGGCCCCGAGGAAGTCCTTCACGAGGGCGGCGTCGGCGGCGAGGGCGGCGACGTCCCCCGCGAGCCCGGCGGCGACGGCCTGCGCGGCCGCGAGGCGGAGGACGAAGGCGTCGTCGAGGTAGCCGATGTCATCGATCCCGTCGGGGATGAGGTCGACGGACTTGAAGAGGTAGTTGATCGCGCCAGCCAGGATGCGCCGCGCCTCGGCGGGGGTTTGCCCCTCGGCGAGGGCGTCGGCGAGGGCCGTCGCGTCGGCGCCGAGCGTGCGGAGCCACTCGGGGAAGGTCTCGAGGCATCGTGCGTCTACGTCCGTCGTCATCGTCGCTCTCACGCTCCTGAAATTCAGGGAATATGTCTCACGTCACCCCAAAGGGGCGGCGGATCGTAACGGAACCCGCCCCCAAAGGTACAGGGCGACCGCGAAGCGCCTCCGCGTACCCGTCGCCGCCGTGGTACGAAGCGTCTCATCGCACGCATGCGCCGCGCCGTGACCGCCGTCCTCCTCGCCTCCCTCGGGTGCGCCGCCTCGCACCCGCTGGCGCTCCGTGAGCGCGTCGGCGGCGCCCCGCGGCTTCGTTCGTTCGCGTCGCCCACCGCGTACGAGGCCTACCTCCGCGCCGAGGTCGCGGCCGCGCGGGGCGACCACGCGCAGGCGCTCCGCCAGCTCGAGCTCGCCACCGTCGCCGACCCCACCGACGGCTACCTCACCGCGCGCCGCGTTGAGGTGCTCCTCGACGCCGGGGACGTCGACGCCGCCCGCGCGACGGCCACCGAGCTCACGCAGGCGCACCCGGAGCTCTCGGCCGCGTGGCTCTCCCTCGCCGAGGTGTGCGGCCGCGTGGGCGACCACCACGGCGCGATGGACGCCGCCCGGCGTGCGGTGGCGCTCGATCCCGACGACCCCGACGTGCGGGCCGCCACCGTGGCGGTCGCGGGTGGCGACGCGGCGGCGGCCGCGGCGGCGCGCCTGGGAGCGCCCGAGGCGCGTGACGGCGACCGGACGCTCGCGGCGCGGGCGATGGCGCTCGACCCCGCCGGGATCTTCCGCCGGAGCGTCGCGGCGCGCCGACGGGCGCGCGCCGCGGAGCACGCCGAGCGGGCGGAGTGGGCCCTGGTCGACGCCGCCCTCTCGCCCGTGGTCACGCTCGACGCGCGCCGCGTCGCCGACCGGATTCGTGTGGTGGAGGCCCGCGCGCTCGACGGACGTCCCGCCGACGCCGCGGCCCTCGTCGCCGGGCTCCGCGTCGGGGAGGACGCAGGGAGCGTCCGCCCGGCGGAGCGCGCGCGCCTGTGGCTGGTGGCCGGCCGCGCCGACCTCGCCGCGGAGGAGGCCCGCGCGGCGGTTCGTCCGGCACCGAACGATCTCCTCGCGCGGCGGGTGCTCGGCCACGCGCTGCTGCGGCTGGGCGACGTGCCGGGCGCCGTAGAGGCCCTCGCGTCGGTGACCACGGACGCGCCCGCGGGGCCCCTCCTTGAGCTCCGCCGCGACCCGCTCTCCGGCGCCCTCGACCCGCGGGGCAACGTCCCCGGCGAGGCGGTGGCCGCCCCCGGCGTCGCCTGGGCCCTCGCGCGAATCGCGGTCGCCGACGCGCTCGCTCGCGCGGGGCAGCACGCGCTCGCCGACCGCCTGCTCGCGACGTCCGTCGACGCCCTCGGCGCACCCGACGCGCGCGGCGCGAGGGACCGCCTGCGCGTGGCCCGGGCCCGCGCGCTGGTCGCCCGCGGCGCGGTGGCCGAAGGGCGCGCGGCCCTCAGTTCAGCGGAGACGGCGTGGGGGAGGCACCGCCGGGCGGCGCTCGCGGCCTTCAGCGAGGCGCCCGGTGCGGTGCTCGACGACCTCCGCGCCCGCTCGGGCGACGCCCACGAAGACGGGCTCGCCGACGCCTGGGTGGTGCTGGTGTGCGACGCGCGTCAGGCCCGGTGCGAGCCCCAGGACGCCGCCGCCACCCTCGCCCGCGCCGCCCGCGACGCCCCGGTGGCGCCCGCCACGCTCCGGGCGCGGGCCGTCCGCAGTGACGATCGCCGCGAGGCCGGCGCGCTGGTGCGGCGCGCCGCGACGATCGACCCCGCGTCGCCGTGGACCGCGACGCTGCTGCGCACCCTCGGCGGCACGTAGACCGCCCTCACGCCGCGCGGAAGATCGCCTCCGCCGTCGGCGCCGTGACCGCGCGCACCACCCAGCGTGTGAGCGTGGCCGCGTCGTCGCACCGATCGACGATCGACCGTTGAGGGGTCGTGAGCACGAGCCCGCGCGCCGCGGCGATCGTGGCGAGCGAGGCGCGCAGGCCCTCGACCTGCCCGAGCTGCCGACCGCGCTCCTCACCTCGTTTCTCGCCGCGCTTCTCGCCGCGCTTCTCGCCGCGGGCCTCGCTCGCCGCGAGGGCCTTCAGCATCGCCGGGCTCTTGCGGGCCAGGAGCGCATCGATGACGGCTTGATCGGCGGCTAGCGCGTCGAAGAGCGCCGTTAGCGGCAGCGGCCGCACCAGACACACATCGGCGATCTCCCCGTCGGCCGCGAGCCGCTTCCAGCGGGTGCGCCCCCACTCGCGCACCGACGCCTCGTTCACGTCGATGGCGAACACGCGCCGCACGCCGCGCTCCTTCAGCTTGCCCGCCTTGTCCGTGAGCTTGTCCTCGCCGCTGGTGTCGACGATCTCGAAGGCCATGCTCTCCAGAAAGCGCCCGCCCGTCTCCGGGTCGCGGCCTGCGGGAAACACGCTCACGTCGGGCGCGAACTCGTTCTTGTGATCGGTGCGCGTGAGCATGTCCACGGCGCCCTCGTAGCCCTTCGCGACGTGCGCCGCGAGCAGCTGCGCCAGGCTGAAGTGGATGGTCGCGTGCGGCTCGTTGGCGCCCATCGCCAGCATCACGAGCTCGCCGTCGACCAGCTCCGCGTGGCGGTCCTCGCCCAGCGTCAGGTCGTCGACCGCCGGGAGGTGCGCGCGCCGGTGTTCGCCGGTGTCATGGGCGGGTGCACGAACGGTCGCGCCGTGGGGCCCCGGCGCGTGGAGCACGCGGGCGTGTGGGGCCGGGGCGAGGAGCGCGCCGCGAGGGGGCTTCGGGTCCATCGCGAGGGAGTGTACCGCGGTGCCGACCGGGAAACATCCGCCGCGACGCATCCCTCACCCCGCCGAACGCACGCCGGGAGGCGGGTCGGGGGATGTCGCGCGGGGCACCTTGCGCCGTGTGGGGGATGGATGTGGCGCGACGGGCACCGGGTGAGACCTTGGCCCCCGCGCACCGGTCTCATGGAGGGGGATGCAGATCTGGACGCGGCGCCCATCCCTCCCCCTCGGTCGCGGTCGCGCCTGCGCGCCCTGACAGACGCTGTCCGGCGGGCGGACGGAAGGGGCGCTCCCACCCGGAGCCTGCGCGTTGACGGCGCGGCGCGCGGCGTGCGACGCCATCGGGTGCGTCGATCGGGGTGGCGGTCACCTCCCGCGACGCAGAGGAGCTCCATGTTCGAGCTGGGCAAGCTGGACACGCACCGTCAGCGCCGGGTGGCGCGGTCGCTGATCGAGGCCGACGGCGACGACGCCTTCCGCCACACGCTGCACGAGCGCGTGCAGGAGGCGCTGCAGGACGCCGTCGCCGCCGGGGAGGCGCTCGGGGGCGTCCACTCGGTGCCGCCGATCGCGGTGGACAACGCCGCCGACGCGACCTTCGCGGGCTTCTTCAACGCGCTCACCGCGCTCGAGTCCGCCGTGAGCGACCGCGTGGTCGCGCCGAAGCCCCGGGCCCTCGCGGCGCAGAGAGCGGCCGCGACGCTTCGCCTGCGGGCCTTCCCGCAGGGCGTGAGGTTCCTCACGCTCTCGATGCCGCTCCAGCACGAGGGGATGACCCGCGTGATGGACCGACTCCTGCGCGACGAGCACTGCGTCGAGGCGGTGCAGACGCTCGGGCTGGGCTGGCTCGTCGAGCACATGGAGGGGCACATGGCCCCCTACGGCCGCGTCGTGAAGCGCGTGGACAACCGCGACACCGCGGCCCTCTCCAAGGCCTTCCACGAGGCCTTCCGCAAGCTGGCGCTGCGCACGCTGGACCATCACGAGGGAGACGCGGCGGTGCGGGCGCGGCTCCTCGGCGCCCACGAGCGCGAGTCGGAGGCGCAGCGCGCCGGGGACCGCAGCGCCCGCAAGCGCCGCGGCAAGGGAGCGAAGACCGACGGCTGACCGAGAAAGGTGCGCCCGCCGCGATGCGAGGCCCCGATCCGTCGGGCGCCACTGAAACGTTGCCCCCCCTCGCGTCGACGGAACATACGAAGTGTGATGAGAGCTTGACAGGGAGGGGCAAGAGGGCGAAACACGCGGCCACGTAGCGGCCGCGGTGGTGGTGTCTCGACCCGAAAGGTGTCGCCCGACCGTCGTCCGAACTGACTCCAAAAAAGGTGATGAAAAGCATGCGTTCAGTTCTCTCTCTCCTCGTGGGCGCGGCGTTCGTGACGGCGGCTTCGGTCGCGGGCGCGCAGGACCTCAGCGGCTCGGTCCCCTCCTCGGGTGGCTCCCCGACGGTGACGGGCGGGTCGGTGACCGACACGACCGGCCCGACCGACCACTCGGTGGTCACCGGTCGCTTCGCCCTCCGCTACTTCGGCGGCGTCTCCATGCCCTCGCTCTCGGCGATGGGCATGCCGGGCGGCAACAACAACACGCTCCAGACGGTGGGCGCCCGCTACTGGCTCAGCGGCATGCTGGCCCTCGAGGGCGGCATCGCGCTCGGCGTGTCGAGCGGGTCCAACGAGCAGACGATCCAGTCGGGCGGCAACACCCGCAGCACGACCTCGGACGACCCCAACTTCTTCGGCGTCGGTATCCACCTCGGCGTGCCCATCGCGCTCGCGGAGTCCAAGCACCTCACCATCGCGGCGGTCCCCTACTTCTCGCTCCACTACGGGCGCAGCGCCATCACGACAGGGATGGGCGACGGCACCACCGACAACACACTGAGCGCGCTCCGCCTGACCGTCGGCGCCAACGCGACGGCGGAGCTCCAGTTCGGCTTCCTCGGGATCCCGCAGCTCGGCCTCATCGCCCAGTTCGGCCTCGGGATGTCGTACACCAACGGCGTCTACGAGGCCGTCGTCCGCCGCAACAGCGACACGACGCGCATCGCGAGCTCGGACTTCACGCTCGGCACCACGTTCGGCCCCAACTACAGCCTCTCGGAGATCATCTCCGGCTCGGTGAGCGCGGTGTACTACTTCGGCAACGCCCCGGGGCGCTGATCCCGACGTAGCCCATGGCCTCCCCCGCGGCGCCCCCGCCAACGCCCTCACCGGCGGCGGGGGCGTTCGCGTGGGCGGCGCGGCGCATCGGGGACGAGGGGCGCGTAGAAGCGGTCGAGCCCCACCACCTCGTACGGCGCCTCACCGCGCGCGACGAGGGCGGCGTTGCGGCGGTCGATCTCGTCGGCGATCATTGGGAAGGCCGCCACGCTCCATGGAAGTGTGTCGTGCATCAGAAGCACGCCGCCGTGGGTGGAGCGGTCGAGCTCGGCCCTCACGTTGTTGAGGACGGCCTGCGGCGAGTGGACGCGCCAGTCGTTGGAGTCCATCGCCCAGAACACCGGCGTGTACCCGCGCGAGAACACTTCGCGCACCGCCGTCGGGTGGTTGAGCGCGCCGTAGGGCGCCCGGAACAGGAACGGCCGCACCCCGATCACCGCGCGGATCAGGGCCTCCGTGCGATCGAGTTCGAACGCGAGCGTGGGGGCGCTCATCGTGTCCATGAGGTCGTGGTGGTAGGTGTGGTTGCCGACGAGGTGCCCCGCGCGCCACGTCCGCTGGAGCACCTCACGGTTGCGCCGCGCCACCTCGCTCACCCCGTCGATGCGGTGCCCCGTCACGAAGAAGGTCGCGCGCAGCCCGCGGCGCTCGAGCTCGTCGAGCAGCGTCGGCGTGGTCTCGTAGCTCGGCCCGTCGTCGAAGGTGAAGGCGATGCAGCGCCGCGCGCACAGGCCGCGGATGAGACGTCCGGCGCGGTAGCGGTCGGCCCAGAGGTTCCCATCCTCGGCCTTCACTTTGTAACGGATGTCGTCGAGGCCACCGGTCGCCTCCACCAGCGCGGGGACGCTCACGACCAGGGCCGCGAGCAACGGGAGGAGCGGGCTTTTCACCGCGCGAAGATAGCGTAGGATCCGCCGCCGCTCCGAGAAACCGCCCCATGCACGACCCCACCGCCGGGCCCCCGACCGCGCGCCGCGCACCCTCCGCGACCGCCGCCCTCGCGGGCGCCTCGGCCGGGCTCCTCGACGTCGCTGTCACCCTCGCCACCCGCGGCGACGCGCTCCCCACGGCCGCCGAGCGCGCCCGCCTCGCCCTCGCCTGCGTCGGCCTCGTGGCCTTCACGGCCGCCCTCCTCGGCGCGCTCGGCGCGGGCCTCCAGCGCGCGGCCTCCGCCGCCCCACCGCGCGTCGCAGACGTCGTCGCCACGCTCCTCGGCGCCCTCGGCGGGACCGTCCTCGGCGTGGCGGCGTTCTCCGGCTCTGGGGTCCGCCGCCTGGGCCTCCGCCCCTGGGGGATCGCCGCGTGCATCGCGCTCTCGTGCCTCGCCGCCCGCTCGCTCTGGCGACGTCGCGCGCGGCTCGCGTCCTGGTCGCGCGCCGGCCATTTCCCCGCCGCGCTCGTCGCGTGCGGGCTCGCGCTGTACGCCGCCCACGCGACGATCCTCGTGCGGCAGTATCCCCTCCTCCACCTCCTCGCCGCGCTCGCGTCGCTCGCCGCGTTCGTGCTCGCCGCGGGCCGCTTCCCGGTGCGCGCCTGGACGCTCACGGGGGCGCTCGGGATTCTCGCGACGGCGTCGATCGCCGTGACGGCTCGCTCCCACGCGCTCCGCGGGGTCGTACGCCAGGCCGCCCCCCTCGCCCGCTACCCCGCGTCGCTCGTCGGCGCGCTCGGCGGCGGCGGCGACGGTCGCGCAACCGCCGCGAGGCCCCCCATCGCCGGCCCACACCTCTCGCTCCAGGGCCTCGACCTCGTGCTCGTCACCATCGACGCCCTCCGCGCCGACCGGCTCCGCGCGCTCGGCGGTCGCGGGCGCACGCCGACGCTCGACGCCCTCGCCGCGCGGGGCGTCCTCTTCCGCCGGGCCTACTGCGCCACGCCGCACACCTCATACTCGCTCGCGTCGGTGATGCTCGGCACGCACGCGCGCTCGGTGCTCGCGCTCCCCGGGGCGTCGGGGCGGCGTGGGACGCTCGCGACCTGGCTCGGCGACGCGGGCTACGTCACCGCGGGATTCTTCCCGCCCGCGGTGTTCGCGGTCGACGGCGCCCGCTTCGGCGAGCTGCGCGCGCGGCGCTTCGGCTTCGCCACGGTGACCGAAGGCTACGCCGACGCGCCCGACCGGGCCCGCGAGGTCGACCGCTGGCTCGACGGCGTCCCCGCGCACCGCCGGGTGTTCGCGTGGGTCCACCTCTTCGAACCGCACGAGCCCTACGTCGCCCACCGCGAGCACCCCTACGGCGCCGACCGCGAGGCCCGCTACGACGCCGAGTGCAGCGCCGCCGACGACGGCGTGGCCGCCCTCCGCGCCGCCTTCCAGCGACACAGCCGCCGCGTCTTCTGGGTCATCACCGCCGACCACGGCGAGGAGTTCGGCGAGCACGGCGGGAGCTTCCACGGGACCACCGTCTACGACGAGCAGGTGCGGGTCCCGCTGATCTTCGAGGGCCTCCGCCTCCGCCCCGGCGTCGTGGACGAGCCCGTCAGCCTCGTCGACCTCGCCCCCACGCTCCTCGGCGGCGTCGGCCTCCCGCGCCCGGCGGGCGTGCGCGGCAACAACCTCGGCGCCCTCGTGCTCGGCGGCGCGCGCGACACCCGCGCCTTCGCCGCGACGGGCTCGCTCCGCATGGTGGCCACCGCGCGCGACAAGCTCATCGTCGACCTCGCGGACAACACCCTCGAGCGCTACGACCTCCTCCGCGACCCGCGCGAGGCGCACAACCTCGCCGACCTCGACCCGGCCCGCGCCCGCTCGCTCCGCGCCGAGGTCTCCGGCTGGGAGGTCTCCCACGCCGCGCTGGAGGGCGAGCGCGCGCCGCAGGAAGAGAGCGTCCCCGCCGTGCTCCTCCGCGCCGAGCAGGGGGACTTCTCCGTGGCCCGCGAGGTCGCCGCGCTCCTCGGCGCGGGTGGCCTCCCGGTGCGGCGCCGCGCGGCCCGCGTGCTCGGCGACATCGGCGCCGGGGGCGAGGAGGTCACCGACGCGCTCGCCCAGGAGCTGACCGCGCCCGACGCGCCCCTCGTCCGCGAGGCGGGCACCTCCCTCGCGCTCCTCCGCGACCGGCGGGGCCTCGCCCCGACACGCGCCGCGTACGAGGTCCTTCGAAGCAGCCCCGAGTCGCCCGCCGCCCTCCGCGCGGCCGTCGCCCACGCGCGCCTCGGTGACCCCGCGGGCGCCGCGTCGCTCATTCTCTGGGTCAACCGCGCGGACGCCGTCGACGCCCTCCGCGACCAGGCCGTCGCCTCCCTCGCGTCGCTCCGCGCCCCCGCCTCGCTCGACGCCTGGGTGACGCTCCTGGGCGACCCGCGCCTCGCGCCCCGCGCCGCTGCAGCGCTCGGCGAGCTCGGCGACGCGCGGGCCGTCGACGCCCTCCGCGCGGCGATCCCGGGGCTGCGCTACCCGATCACCCTGCGCGCGGTCCTCGACGCGATGATCTCGCTCCATGCCCCCGATGCCGTGGACCGGCTGCGCGAGGGGATGGTCGCGATCGACCCGCTGGCCGAGGTGTTCGACCTCCTCGATCGGGTCGGGGAGCCCGGCGTCCGCGTGGCGGGCCTCACCGCGCCCGTCCGCGTCGAGGGCGCGCGCCCCGTCACCCGCACGCTCCGCGGGGGAGACCGCGCGCGCCCGATCCGCCGCGTCTACCTCGCGGTGGAGGCCGCGGGCGACGGCGAGCTCACCGTCGCGCCGGGCGTCACCGTCCCCTTCCGCGCGGGCCAGCGCGAGCTCGCCGTCGACCTCCCGCGCCCCCTCGCCCGCCCCGTGCTCCGCCTCCTCGCGACGGCGCCGCTGGTCATCACCCGGATCGCTGCGCAGTAGACCCTCCGCGCGGGCGGCGCGTCGATAGCCGCATGAAGCTCGCGATCCCCCTCCTCGCCGCGCTCCTCTCGCTCCCCTCGCTCGCCGCCGCGCAGGACGCCGCGCCGCGCCGCGCCCCGCGTCGTGCCCCCATCCAGGGGGAGATCATCTACGTGCCCGGCGACATCCAGCGCCCCTTCGCCTTCGCCGTGACCGGCCGCGCGCCCCTCGGGTACACCGCCCTCGAGGACCAGAAGAGCTTCGCCCCCGAGGTGACCCAGGCCATCCGGCGCGACCCCTTCTGACGTCGCCTTCGATGGCGCCCCCGGGCCCCGCCGCGGTATCAACTCCGCCCCCGCGATGCCACCGAAGAAGCAGCCTCCGCCCCTGACGATCCTGGTGACCAACGACGACGGCGTCCACGCGCCCGGCATCCGCGCGCTCGCCCACGCGCTCGGCGGCCTCGGCGACGTCTTCGTCCTGGCGCCCGAGAGCGAGCAGTCGTCCACCAGCCACGCGCTCACGCTCTCGCGCCCGCTCCGCCTCCGCGAGCACGGCGTCCGCGTCTGGTCGCTCGACGGCACGCCCGCCGACTGCACCTACGTCGCGCTCCACCACCGATAATTTCTGCCGCGCCCCCCGACGGTGGTGGTGAGCGGCATCAACATGGGCCTCAACCTCGGCACGGACGTCTTCTACTCGGGGACGGTGGCCGGCGCGCGCGAGGCCGCCCTCCGGGGCTTCGCCGCCGCGGCCTTCTCGATGCCCTCCGCGGGCGACGCGCGCCGCTGCGCCGCCCGCGCGAAGACGATGGTGGCGCGTCTCCTCGCGTGGCGCGCGGCCCACCCCTCCGCCGCCGCCCCGCTGCTCAACGTAAACTTCCCCAACGGGGCGCCGCGCGGCGTCCGCGTGTGCACCCTCGGCGTCCGCGAGTACGAGAACGTCGTGGAGGAGCGCCGCGACCCCCGCGGCCGCCAGTACCTCTGGATCGGCGGCCCGAGCGTCGCGCACCGCCCCAACCCCGGCAGCGACACCGCGGCGCACGACGAGGGCTACGTGAGCGTGACGGCGCTGCGCCTCGACCTCGCGCTCCCCGGCATGCAGGAGGCGGCGCAGGCCGTCGCCCGCCGCTCGCCTACGTGAGCGAGCCGCCGCAGGACGAGCCCGAGCCCGCGGTGCAGCCGAAGCAGTGGGAGGCGGTGGCGATGCGGCGGCCGGCGAGCGCGTCGCGGTCGAAGCCCTCGAGCGTGGCGTCGGCGTCGAGCACCGCGAGGTCGACCATCTGGTTGAAGTCGCAGTCGAAGAGGCGACCGTCCCACGAGACGCTCACCATGGTGCGGCACATGAGCGAGCTCACGGTGGCGGGGTTGAAGGCCTCCTCCAGGGTGCGCTGGTAGCGGGCGTGCTGGCCCGTCCGCTCGAGCCAGTCGCGGTACCGTCGGATGGGCATGTTGGCAATGGCGACGAGCCGGTCGAAGCGGACGCCGTGGCGCTCGGCGAGGGCGCGACGGAAATCGTCCTCCAGCTCGCGGGGGTCGCCCGGGAGGAAGGCCCCGACGGGGTTGTGGACGAGCGTGAGCGGGAGCACGGGGTCGCCCACGCCGTAGCCCGCCGCGTTGAGCCGACGGAGGCTCGCGATGCTCTCTTCGAAGACGCCGCCGCCGCGCTGCCGGTCGGTCCCCTCCGCGGTGTAGTGCGGGAGCGACGAGAACAGCTCGACCCCATGCGCCGCGAAGAACTCCGGCAAGTCGCCCTGTCCCTCTTCGAAAGTCACCGTGAGGTTGTGCCGGACGAACACCCTGCTCCCGCTCGCCCTAGCCCCCCCCACCAGCGCACGGAACGACGGGTTGAGCTCCGGCGCCCCGCCCGTGATGTCCACGATGGGGAAGCGGTGGGCCGTCATCAGGGCCAGCACACGCGCCGCCGTGGCCTCGCTCATGCTTTCGGTGCGGTTCGGGCCCGCGTCGACGTGACAGTGCTTGCAGGCCTGGTTGCACA
>Ga0105048_10015098_pt1 | contig 11998 bp, 6 predicted proteins | sample MAT05_FD_78382 | JGI IMG/M metagenome (GOLD analysis project Ga0105048, IMG submission 78382) | Freshwater microbial communities from Lake Fryxell liftoff mats and glacier meltwater in Antarctica - MAT-05 | ecosystem: Environmental > Aquatic > Freshwater > Ice > Liftoff microbial mat | place...
CTCTGACCCGTGTGGCCTTCACGGGTCAGAGACCCGTGCCACAAGCAAAAGCAAGATCAGACACAACCAGCCGGACCGTGTATGAGGGGCGAGGTTCCCGAGTCGGGCAAGCCAGGCGAGGCGGTCGTCATCACGTCCGGCGACCGCAGGCGCGGAAGTCCGGGACGATGAAGCGGACCGTGCTGTACATGGCCCCCGACTTCGACGCCACGCCCGAGGATTTCAAGGGGTTTTGTAGGTCGTGGCCGAGTCTTCGAGGCCCGACATGCCGGGCGAAGATGTCGGGCCTCGAAGACTCGGCCACGACCTACGAAACTTCAAGACTTTATCGCGGCGCGGCTACACGGCAATCACGTCTCGAACACGTCCAACGGGTCGAAGCCCGGCCCGAGTACCGCCTTCGCGTCCACCCCGAGCCAGGTTTCCAGCACCGCGGCGTAGACCCGGCGGAAGTCGGTCGCGTGGACCAAGTTCCCGGCGTCGAGCTTCGTCAGGCTCGGGTGGTCGCCCACGATTCCCGCCTTCACCTTCCCGCCGACCAGGAAGAGCGGCGCGCCGCTGCCGTGGTCGGTCCCCTTGCTCCCGTTCTCCCCGGCCCGGCGGCCGAACTCGGAGAACGTCATCACGCACACCCGGTCGCCGTGGCCGCGCTCGGCGAGGTCGCGGTAGAACGCCGACACGCCGTCCGACACCTGCTGCAACAGGTTGGCGTGCGCCCCGGTCGCCCCGCCCTGCCCGGCGTGCGTGTCGAACCCGTCGAGCGACAGGTAGAACACCCGCGCCCCGACCCCGGCGTCGATGAGCTGGGCGGCGAGCTTGAGCCGGCCGGCGAAGCCAGTCGCCGGGTACGGCACCTTCGGCTGGTAGGTCTTGCCGACGGCCGCCAGCTTGTCGCTGCTCGCGTAGGTGTTCAACTGCGTGCGGGCGACGAAGTCGAGCAGGTTGTTCGGCGACCCGGGCGACATCGGGGCCTTCGCCACGTCGTTAATGACGCTCGTCTGCGCCGCTTTGTCGGCCCCGCTCGCGGCCGCCGTCTTGAGCTGGAAGTCTTCGAGCGACGTGACCGACGGCACCCGCACCGGCGCGCCGGCCAGGGCGAGCGGGGCCGTCTCGTTCCCGCCGGCGAGGTGGAAGGCCGGGGCCGGCTTCGCCTTCAGAGCCTTGCCGACCCACCCCTCGGTGAGCGTCTCGGCGGTGCTGGCCGCGTGCCACACGTCCATCGACCGGAAGTGCGACTGGCTCGGGTTCGGGTAGCCGACGCCCTGGACCACGCACACGGCCGCGCGGTCGTTGTGTAGGCGGGCGATCGCGTCCATCGCCGGGTGCAGGCCGAGGTCGCGGCCGATCCCCTTCACCTGGTCCTTCGGGACGGCGAGGGTGGGGCGAAGCCTGTAGTAGTCGGCGTCCTTGTACGGGATGACGGTGTTCAGCCCGTCGTTCCCGCCGGTGAGTTGGACGACGACGAGGACGGTGTCTTTCGCCCCGGGCTTGCCGACTTGAGGGGCGGCGGACGCGGTGCGGCCGAGGAACCCCGGCACCGTCGCCCCGAACCCGAGCAGGGACGAGGACTGCAAGAACGCACGGCGGCTGGTCATGGCATGGCTCTGGAAGGAGGATTCACCGCGGAGAACGCAGAGGACGCAGAGGGAGATGGAAATCCGAGTTTTAAAACCTGCTGTCCGGTATTCCTCTGCGTCCTCCGCGTTCTCCGCGGTGAATTGTGATTTCTAGTTCAATTGGAACTCGGGCAGCGTCAGCACCAAGTGCGTCGCGGCCCGGAGGCGGTGGTGCGCCACGTCGGCGGGGGTCCAGTAGACGGGGTACTTGGTCGCCCGCGCCCGGGCCAGGTAGTCGAGTAGGCGGGCGCGCGGCTCGGCCGGCACGTCGTTCTGGAGAAACACCCCGAGGAGGAAATCGACCGCCGCCTCGTCGGTCGCCTTGCCGTGCTTCGCCAGCAGAGCCGCCGGGTCGCAGCGCGGGCCGAAGCGGGCGTCGTCGGTCGAGGTCAGGGCGAGGGCGAGGTTGTTGCGGGCGAGCAGCGTCTGGGCGTTCAGCCACGCCGGGCCGCCGTCCCACCCCTTCACCGACGGCGGGGCGAACGGCAGCTGCCCTAGCGCTTCCAGTCCCTCGGCGAGCGGGAGCGGGCCGGGCGTGCCGTCCAGCCCGCGGACGATCCCGGCCGCGAACTCGACCGGCGACTTGATCTTCGCACGGTACGCCGCCGGCGAGAAGAAGTGGTTCGAGCGCAAGATAGTCGCCACGAGTTTCCCGGTGTCGAACCCGGACGCCCGGTACTGCGCGGCGAGCGGGTCGAGCAGCGCCGCCGGCGGGTCGCCGGCCTCGCTCACGAGGAAGCGGTAGAGCTTGCCCGCGATGAACCGCGAACACGCCGGGCGGTCGAGGCACAGGCGGGCGATGTCGTCGCCCTTGAACGGGCCGGTCTTGCCGAAGACGGTCTTGTCGGTCGCGTCGTGCTTGCGGGCGTTGAGCGCCCCCGCCCCCTTGTCGATCTCGTACCCGGTGAACGCCCGAGCCGCCTCGCGGATGTCGGCCTCGGTGTAATGGCCGATGCCGAGGCTGAACAGCTCCATGAGTTCGCGGGCGTAGTTCTCGTTCGGCTTCCCCTTCACGCTCTGGGTGGTGTCGAGCCAGACGAGCATGGCCGGGTCGGTGCCGACGCCGACGAGCAGGTCGCGGAAGCTGCCGAGGGCGTGGCGGTGGAGCAACCGGTACTGGCCGAGCATGAGCCGGGCGTTCTGCACCTTGGCGTGGCTGGTGGCGAAGTGGTTGTGCCAGAACAGCGTCAGCTTCTCGCGGAGCGGGTGGGCGGTCTTGAGCATCCGGTCGAGCCACCACGCCGCGAGGCGGTTCCCCGGCGCGCCGGCCGGCATGCTCCGCTCGCCGGCCATGAACTCGGACGTGCGGGCGAAGTCGGCCGCCTCGGGTTGCCCGTCCAAGATGCGGGCGAGGGTCGCGTCGGGGCCGTCGGCGACGCCGGCGGCGAGTTCGGCCGGCGTCGCCCCGAACCCGGCCCGCCGGTACAGGTGCCCGACCTTGCGGGCGTCCCACGGGTCGGCGGCGGTCGGGGCGTAGGGTTCCCAGGCGGTCATGGCGCACCGATGAATGACGGAAGAGGAATTTACCGCGGAGGACGCAGAGGACGCGGAGAAAGGCAGGGAAGGATCGTTTGTAAAACTCGGCTCGGTGCCTTCCTCCGCGTCCTCTGCGTCCTCCGCGGTTAATCTTTCTGGTATTCCCACACCACGTCGAAGCGGTATTCGGTCGCGGTCGTGTCGATCTCGATGCGGAGCGTGCCGAGCGTCTTGAGCCACCCGGCCAGTGCCGCGACCTGCTTCCGGGCCGCCTCGATCCCGACCCCGCCGCGCAGGATCGCGTCGGTCACGAACGGGTCGGACACGCCGGCGATCGCGTCCCCGCCGCCGGCCGCGTACCCCGTCCCGCGCCACACCGCCGGGCCGCCCGGCTGGGTCGCGGTGCGCTTCACCTCGGCGATCAGCTTCTTGCACACCTCGACCGTGCTGGCCGCGATCACCTGATCGCCCACGACCGCGTAGCACGGTTCGAAGTTGAACCGCAGCCCGTCCGCGTCGTCCGGGAACGGCTTGTTCTCCGGGAACCGCCACGCCACGATCTTCGCCCCGGCATGTTCCACCTCGGCCTGCTTCAACCCGTACTGGAGGCTGGCGAGCAGGCCGGCGCTGCGGAGGGTGGCGTCGAGCGCCTTGCCGAACTTCGGGTCGGCCGCGGTCGTGACGTACCCGAACCCCGGCAGCACCTGCCCCGGCTTCGTCGCGTAGGGGAGCGAGTCCTGGTTCACTGCCACGAGCCGGTGGTACGAACCCCACGCGGCGAGCAACTCGCCGAGCTTTACCGACCCCGGCAGCACCTTCGAGGCGGCCTTCTCGCCCTCCTCGAATTGCTTGAGCATTTCGGCGTTGACGAGCTTGGCGCGGTGCGTCCAGTAGTAGCCGAGGTCGAGGTAGAAGCTCTGGCTGTAGAGGACGCCGGCAGGTTCGAGGGGCGGGAGCGAGCCGGGCGTGCCCGCGGGCGGGGCGTGCAGGGCGAACTCTTCGGGGAAGCCGTTCCGACCGGCCGGGAGGCGGACCGCTAGGCGGAACCCGGTCGGCTCGCGGTACAGCCCGGCCGCGACGTAGTCGGAGCGGCGGAGGCAATCGACCGTCCCGCCGATCACCAGGGTTTGCAGGAAGTCGTTCCGGGTCGCGTCGAAGAAGTCTTTCGTGGCCTTCGACTCCTTGACCGCCGCGAAGTCGATCCACAGCCAGGCGAGCGGGTTCTTCGGCAGCAGCGCGGCGGCGGCCCGGAGTGACTTCCTCGTCGCCACCGCCGCGGCCGGATTCGCGGCCGCGTCGAGCGCCGCGGCGAGCCCGTCGGCCTTATTCGATACCAGCACGGCGGCCCCGCGGCGGGCGGCGTGGAGGCCGTCGCCGGCCCGGGCGGTTTCCCCCCACGGCTTGGCCGCCCGGACGACCCGCTCCTTCGCCCCCCGGCGGGCGAGTTCGTCGTCGAGCATGCGCACCAAGCGGTCGAACGCCTTTTCCGCCGCCGCCTCGTCCGTCCCCTGGAGGACGAGCAGGGCCGGGGCGGGGTCGGCGGCGAACGTGGTGGCCAGCACCACCCCGCCGCCGCCGAGCTGGTCGAGCAGGGCGGGCCACGCCGCCCCGAGTTCGCGTTCGAGGTGGGCCAGCACCTGGAACCCGCGGCGGGCGGTCGGCGCGTCGAGGACGGCCCGGACCGGGGCGAGTTCCCGCGCCCCCTTGACCGCGTCCAGCCCGGCGACGGCCTCGGCCAACTGCCGCGGGTCTTCGACCTTGACCACCAACTGCGCCGCCGCCGGGACGAACCGGAGCGGGTCGGGCGGGTCGGCGGCCCGTGCCGCCGGACCGACGGCGAGCGCGACGAGGACGGCGAGGCGGAACATGCGGGCGCTCCCGGACGGGTGCGGGTGGTTGGCGGGTTCTACTCGGTCCGGCCGCCGGGGGTTTCAGGAATCGTCCCGCCGGGAATCCCGCCCGCGGAACTTCGCCGGCCGGGGCGGGTTAGATAATCGTCGTAGCCATGTCATCGAACGGCCCGGGCGGGTTGAAAGGGAGGCGGAGATGTTCACGCGATGGGTAGCGGGCGTGGCGGTCGGCGCGGCGATGCTCGGGGCGGCGGGGCCGGCCGACGCGGCGAAGGCGGCCAAGAAGAAGAAGGCCGAGCCGCTCGACACGGCCGCCCTCTACAAGAAGGTGGACGCCGATTCCGACGGCAAAGTGACCCTCGACGAGTTCAAGAAGCTGTTCACCTTCCAGGCCGCCCCGAAGGGGAAGAAGGGTGCCCCGGCCGTCGAGCCGGACCTGGAAACCGTCTTCAAGAGCCTCGACGCGAACGGCGACAAGACGCTTTCGGCCGAGGAGTTCAAGGGCGTCATCGGCGCGGTCTACCCGCCGCCGAAGAAGTAAGGTGTGTCTAACAACGAGTGCTTCCGCGCGAGTGGCCGTGGGGAAGGCGCTCACTCTGACGCCGGGGCGACCCCGGACAGCCCTGCGACGTGCTGGAAACGCTGCAAGGCGTTCAAGGCGTTCAAGGCGCTCACCTATCGGAAGTGAGCGCCTTGAACGGATGAGAATGTCGAGTTAGCCCGGGCACATTCGCGCGACAATGGCGGGTTCGCAACACCTTCATCGGCCGATCCGTGCCACACACATTTCGGCCCCTGCCGTAGTCGGCGCGGCACGGGGTTGGTAGAATCTCATCCCCGACCCGTCGCGCCCGCCGCGGGTCGGGGACCGTGCCGACTTAGCTCAGTGGTAGAGCAATGCTTTCGTAAAGCATAGGTCCAGGGTTCAAGTCCCTGAGTCGGCTTTTGCCCCGCGTCGAACCACGTCTCCGCCCGACACGCCCGGGCCGGCACCCGCTTCCCCTTCCTGTCGGCACGTCCACCCAATTGTCCTGCCGCGTCTCGCGGTCGTGGTGCGCCACGGACCCGGATTGTTGAGCCAACCATCCCCTGGGCGGGCTTAGTAGGGTGAGCCGCCTACCGGGAGGTCCGCCGCCGTGCCCACCGCCGAACCCGCCGCCGCCCCGACCGACCGCCAACTCCTCGACGCCTTCCGCGCCGGGCGGGACGCCGACGCCTTCGGCGAAGTCGTCGCCCGGCACGGGCGGATGGTGTTCGGCGTCTGCCGCCGCGTCCTCCGCAACGAGGCCGACGCCGAGGACGCCTTCCAGGCCGTGTTCCTCGTCCTCCTGCGGAAGGCCGAGACGTTCCGCCGGGGCGAGTCGCTCGGCGGGTGGCTGCACGCGGTCGCCGTCCGCATTTCCCTCCGCGCCCGCACGCGCCAGGCGGCCCGCTACCTGCTCGAACGCGAGACCGCCATGACCGCCGGAACCGCGATCCCGCAGCCGGAACCGCAGTGGACGGCCGACCTCGACGCCGCCCTCGCCGGCCTGCCCGACGAGTACCGCCGGCCGCTCACCCTCTGCTACCTGGAGGGGAAAACCGGGGACGAGGCCGCCGCCGCACTCGGGTGCTCGCGCAGCACCCTCACCCGCCGGCTGACCGAGGGCCGCGACCGCCTCCGGGCGCGCCTCGAACGGCTCGGCGTGGTCGTCCCGGCGGCCGCCCTCCTCGCCGTCCTGGACGGCGCGGCCGCGGCCGCCGGCCCCCCCGCCGCCGCGGTCGCCGCCGTCACCGCACCGGGGGCGGCCGGGGTCAGCCCGGCCGCGCTGTCGCTGGCGACGGGAGCCGCCGCGGCCGGGGCGGGGGCCGGCAGGCTCGCGGCGGCAGCCCTGATCGCAGCCGTCGGCGGGCTGGCGGCGTGGGGGTTCTTCCGCGAACCGGCGACCGACCCGCGGCCGGCGTGGGCGGCCGAAGTCGCGGCCGATCCCGCGGCCGATCCCGCCCCCGTTCCCGTCCGGGCCGCGCCGGCCCCCGGCCCGTTGAAGCTGCGCGACGAGCAGAAGATCAGCGCGTGGGCGTGGGACAAGTTCACGTGGCAGGCGGTGGACGGCGATTCGGTCCGCCCCGTGACGTTCGCCGTCACCGTGCCGCCCGGGCACGCGTTCGTCACGGTCGCGGTGGACGACGCCAAGGGGGTGCGGGTGCGGAACCTGCTCGACGCCGTCGAGGTGGCGAAGCTCGGCGGCACGCCCGGGGCGGCCGGCCCGCAGGTGCTGGCCGTCGAGTGGAACGGCCTGGACGACGACGGTCGCCCGGCCCCCGACGGCACCTACCGCGTCCGCGGGTGTTCCCACCCGGGCGTGAAGTTGGTGTACGAGTACAGCTTCCTGAACCCCGGCACCCCGCCGTGGGAACACTACCCGAACAGCGGCTGGGGCGGCGACCACGGCTACCCGCACGCCATCGCCTGCCTGCGGAACCACGGCGGCGGCCAGTGGCGGGTGGCCGTCGCCGGGATCGTCGGCGAGGGCGGCACGGCCTCGTTCGCCCTCGACGCCGCCGACCGCAAGTGCCGGGCGTTCAACAACGGCTGGAACGGGTCGAAGGCGCTCGCCGCGGCCGACGGCATGCTCTGGATCTGCGAGAGCGGCAGCAAGTACCTGTACCGCGTCACCTACCACGACAGCAAACAGATCGCGTTCAAGGCGAAGGCCGGGCCGACGCCCACTCTTAAGTTCGACGTCGACCCGTGGGGCGTCGCGGTCGGCAAGGCGAAAGCCGCCGTCTTGCTTCACGACGAGAAGCAGCCGAAGAAGGAGCGCGTCGTCGTCTTCGACAAGAACACGGGCGACGACCGGGTCGAAATCCCCCTCGCCGCCCCCGGCCGGCGCAACGGCCTGGCGTTCGCCGCGGACGGCACCACGCTCCTCGTCAGCACCGACGCCGGCATGGTGTCGCTCGCCGCGGGCGACGCGAAGCCGACGCCGAAGGCGGTGGCGTTCGGCGGCGTCGAGAAGCCCGGCCCGCTCGCCACCGACGCGGCCGGCAACCTGTTCGTCGTGGACCGCGGGGCCGACTACCGGGTGAAGGTCTTTACCCCCGACGGCAAGCTGCTCCGCGAGGTCGGGGCGAAGGGCGGGCAGGGCGGGCGGCTCGAATGGAACCCGGCCGCCCTGCACGGCGTCGAGGCGATTTCGGTGGACGACGACGGCTGCCTGTGGGCCGCCGAGCAGGGCGAAACGGACTACCCGCCCGGCACCGGGTTCGTCCGCCGGCTCGCCGTCTGGAAGGCCGACGGCACGTTCCTCAAGGACTTCGTCGGCACGACGTGGTACGCCGCGAACAACACCTGCCTGCACGAGCAGGACCCGACGCTCGCCTACGGGTACGGCGTCATCTACAAGGTGGAGCCGGGCAAGAAGCCCGGCTACCGCCCGCTCCGGTACGCCACCGCCCCGCAGCCCGCCGACGCCCCGCTCTGGCTCTCGACCGGCGCACCGCACACCCTGTTCGGATCGGCGCGGTTGTTCCGCAGCGAGGTGAGCGGCAAGATGCGAGAGTATCTACTCCAGTCGAACGGCCTGCCAATCCTGTTCCAGGCCGACGACAAGAACGAGTACCGGCCGATCCTCGCCATCGGGTCGCACGAGCACAACAAGGCGTTCCCGCAGGTGAAGGACGAGCCGAAGGCGCTCTTCCTCTGGACCGACCGGAACGGCGACGCGAAGCCGCAGCCGGACGAGTTCCAGCGCCTGCCGGGTTCGACGTACAAGGCCGACCTCGGCTGCGGTTACCCGCCGCCCCGCGACCTGGTGTGGTACGTCGAGGGGATCGAGCTGAAGCCGAAGGGCTTCACCCCCGGCGGCGTCCCGGAGTACGACGTGGCGGCGGCGAAGCGGTTGCCGGTTCCGCAACATTACCTCCCCGTCGGCGACCACCTGATCGCCGGCCTGGGCGGAAAGTTCAACAGCCCGCGCGACGGCGTCTACGCCAACGGCCTCCACCTCTTCACCGATCGAGACGGGAAGCCGACGGCCAAGTACCGATGCAACTGGGGCGGCGTCCACGCGTCGTGGAGTTCGACGCCCGGCTACGCCCCCGGCCAGACGGGGCGCAGCATCGGGGAGTTGCACTTCGCCGGCGTCATCGACAGCAAGAGTGACATCGGCCACGTCGTCGCCATCCAGGGGAATAGCGGGCAGTCCTTCGTTTGGAGCGAGGACGGGCTGTTCGTCACCGCGCTCTTCAAGGACAGGCGTCAGAACCCGAAGGGCTGGGGCGCGAAAGAGGAGTTCGGGGCCGACTGGACCGACGTGAGCATGTACGAGGAGTGCTTCGGAGGAATGGTCTGCCGGCAAGACGACGGAAAGGTCCGCTACCTGTTCGGCCGCTGTGCCTGCCACGTCGTTCGGGTCGAAGGGTTGGAAGCCGTCGAGCGGTTCGACGCGGGCGCTGTGGAACTCAAGGGGCCTACCGCGACCGGCAAGCCGGCCCCGAAGCCCGATCCGGTTGACCGGACTCTCCGGGTGCCGAACGTGAAGGGCCGGTTCCCGGCGTTCAAGGCCGACGGCGACCCGGTCGAGTGGAAGGGCGTGCCACGCCGCGAGATCAAGGTCGGGGACGCCGTGGTGGCGACCGTGGCCGTCGCACACACCCTCGAACACCTGTGGCTCCTGGCCGAGGTCGAAGACCCGTCGCCGTGGGCGAACGCCGGGGCCGACCCGAAGCTGGCGTTCAAGACCGGCGACGCCCTCGACCTGACCCTCGGCCCGGACCGGCCGGACCGCACGGCCCCGGCCGCCGGCGACGTGCGGGTGCTGGTCGCGCCGGGGGCGAAGAAGCCCGTCGTGATGGCGTACCGTCCTGTCAAGGCGGGGGCGAAGCCGGACGAGGCGATGACGTTCGCGTCGCCCGGGAAGGCCCGCACGTTCGCGTCCGTCGTGCCCGTGTCGGACGTGCAGGTCGCGTTCAAGCCGACGAAGACGGGGTACGTCGTCGAGGTTCGCCTGGCCTGCGACCAGGTCGGGTTGCAACACGCCCGGGGCGGGCTGCGCCTCCGCGGCGACCTCGGCGTACTGTGGGGGAACGAGGCCGGGCTGGTGACGGAGCGGCGGGCGTACCTGTTCAACCGCGGCCCGGCCGCGGCCGTCGTGAGCGACACCCCGACCGAGGCCGAACTGCACCCGGCCGAGTGGGGCGTGTTCGTCCTGGAGTGAGTGGGGCCGCTCATTTCGCTTGCACCGGAGTGCCGCCCGCGGCATGATGAAGGCCGTCCCACCGACCGGCCCTCCCTCCCCGGGACCGCACCCGCCCGTTCCCCGGAGAGCCAAATGCTCCGCGTCCTCGGCAGCCCCAAGCGCCTCTGCGACGGCTCCTCGCGCCGCGACTTCCTCCTCGCCGGCGGCCTCGGCACCCTCGGGCTGACGCTGCCCGATTTCCTCCGCAACCAGCAGGCGCGAGCCGCATCGCCGGCGGGCGCGGCGGGGCACGACCGGCACTTCGGCCGGGCGAAGTCGTGCATCCTGCTGTTCCTGTACGGGTCGCCCAGCCAGATCGAGTTCGCCGACCAGAAGCCGAACGCGCCGGAAGAGGTCCGCGGGGAACTCGGGACGATCCGGTCGTCGCTCCCCGGGTGCGACGTGTGCGAACTCCTGCCGCACACGTCGCGGGTGATGCACGACGTGACCGTGATCCGGTCGATGACGCACAAGCACCCGATCCACGGCGTCGCCTACGCCACGACCGGGGTGCAGGACATCGACGTGGGGATGGAACTCAGCCCGCAGGACGCCCGCCACTGGCCGTTCATCGGGTCGGTCGTCTCGCACCTGGAGCGGCGCAAGAACCCGGTCGCGGCGATGAAGAAGGCGGTGCCGGACAACATCGCCCTGCCGTGGCCGTTCAGCAGCCAGCGGACGGGCGAGGTCCACCGGGCCGGCCCCTACGCCGCCTTCCTCGGCGGGGCCTACAACCCGCACTTCACCACCTTCCGCGGCACCGCCACCGGGAAGATGACCAAGACCCTCACCGAGACGACGAAGGAGTTCGACGAGCCTTACGTCGGTACCGCACCGGACAGCTACTTCGCGCTCGGGGCCGAGGGCGTCGCCGACCTGACCCTCGACCGGATGAACACCCGCCACTCGCTCGCCGACCAGTTCGACAGCGCCCGGCGCGTGCGGCGCGGGCCGGCCCCGAGCGAGCCGTGGGACGAGTACCGCGAGATGGCGTACTCGCTCATCGGCTCGGAGAAGTTGCGCCACGCGCTCGACGTGCGCCGCGAGCCGGCGAAGGTGCGAGAGAGCTACGGGCACACGCTCTTCGGCCAGGGGTGCCTCGCCGCCCGCCGGCTGGTCGAGGCCGGGTCGCGCTTCGCCACCGTCTTCTGGGACGAGTACGGGCTGGCCGGGTCCGGGTGGGACACCCACTGGGACCACTACAACCGGATGCGCAAGGAACTCATGCCCGGCTTCGACCGCGGCTTCGCCGGGCTGATGTCGGACCTCGCCCAGCGCGGGATGCTCGACGACACGCTGGTAGTCGTCCTGAGCGAGCACGGGCGGACGCCGAAGATCAACAAGGCGAAGGGCGGCGGCCGCGACCACTGGGCGCAGGCGTACACGACGTTGATGGCCGGCGGCGGGGTGGCACGGGGCAAGGTGGTGGGCAAGACGGACAGCATCGGCGGCACGGTGGCCGACCGCCCGGTGTCGCCGAAGGACGCCCTGGCGACGATCTACCACCTGCTCGGCTACGACCTGGAAACCACCCTCACCGACCGCGCCGGCCGCCCGGTGTCGATCGCCCCGGGTGCGCAGGTGGTGCGCGACGTGCTGGCGTGAGCAAGGGGTAGGGCGGGAGGGCGAGGCTCCTGCCGAGCCGTGAGGCCCACGGCTCGGCAGGAGCCTCGCCCTCCCGCCCTACCCCTTATTTCTTCGTCTCCGGGATCGCCCGGCCCATCGTCCGCAGCAGCAGCTTCATGTCTTCCCAGGTGTCGCGCTTCCACGCCTCGTTCCGCAGCAGCGCCGCCGGGTGGTAGGTGCAGAGGACCGGGATGTCCTTGTAGGTGTGCAA
>Ga0105048_10015100_pt1 | contig 11997 bp, 8 predicted proteins | sample MAT05_FD_78382 | JGI IMG/M metagenome (GOLD analysis project Ga0105048, IMG submission 78382) | Freshwater microbial communities from Lake Fryxell liftoff mats and glacier meltwater in Antarctica - MAT-05 | ecosystem: Environmental > Aquatic > Freshwater > Ice > Liftoff microbial mat | place...
GCCGCGTTGATAGAGGGCCGTGATTTGCCTCTGGATTGGATGACCGCGCGAAGAGTATAAGAGCAGATTGTTGGCAACGAAGTTTATAGGCTTGGCGAGGGGCTATCGGCTTACCAGCTTTGCACATGAATTTTGTTCGCGCGCAAAAGCAGCCGTTATATATTAATCGTTGAAATTCTCCGAATCCCTCAAAATTAGTCAAATCAACTTTAGGGATAACTGAAGCTTGGGTGCAGGGTGCGCCGCGCCTAGGGCAGGGTGCTAGACGATTTTCGCCAATTGGCGAACCCGACCTTTTCTAGAGTCCAGCGGCCTGCGTATAAATTTATTTATGGGGTTTTGCGGAGGATATTGGCGAGTTCGAGGGCCTGGGTAATGGCAGTCGCCGGATCAATAGCGGCAGTGGTGCCTTGCTGACACCAAATGAGAAATTCAACATTGCCCGCCGGGCCAAGCAGTGGCGACAGATGCAGCCCGTTGACGACTAAGCCAAGCGTTTGCACAAAGTGGAAAACTTTTTCGAGGACATGGCGATGCACTGTTGTATCGCGCACTACCCCACCTTTGCCCACTTGCTCCTTGCCGGCTTCAAATTGGGGTTTGATCAGGGCAATAATATCGGTCCCGGGCTGTAAGAGCGGCAGCGTCGCGGGGAGGACAAGGGTTAAGCTAATAAAGCTGGCATCGATGACGGCCAGATTCGCCAGAACGCCATCCGGCAGCGCCGTGAGATGGCGGATATTGGTGCGCTCCATCACTGTGACGCGTGGATCGATGCGCAGTTTCCATGCGAGTTGGCCATAACCCACATCGATCGCATAAACTTGTGCGGCACCGCGTTGCACCAAACAATCTGTAAAACCGCCGGTGCTGGCACCGACATCCACGGCAATTCTGCCTTGAACGTCGATCTTGAATGCATCCAAAGCCGCCGCGATTTTGAGGCCACCCCGGCTGACATAGGGCAGCGCATTGCGCACCCGCAGCACCGCGTCGACAGGAAAGGTCTGGCCCGCTTTATCCCGCACCGTTTCATTCACTAATACCTCGCCCGCCATGATCAGACGGCGCGCCTGTTCGCGGCTTTCGACCAAGCCACGTTCGACCAAGAGTAAATCGAGGCGTTGTTTTTTGGGCGCGGCTTGCCGCTTGGGTTTTTGCGCGGGTGCATCATCGGGTGGGACAGGCGTTTCTGGATTTGTCATAGATTTTCTGACATACTTACAAGTATATCTTGACGAAGTAAGGGGCATACAGTAACATGCCTCTCATCGTTACCGTGCGAAAGTTTAGCAAGAAATTCGTATATTCATTTGAGCATTGCAAAAAATCAAGCTCATCTGCAGATGAGCGAAAATCCGTAGATAAGACTTACCCATGCCCTCACAATTCAGACAGAATCTTTTGGGACTGATCAAGACCATGCGCCTGCGCCAGTGGTCAAAAAATGTGATCATTTATGCCGGCCTTGTGTTCGATGGTAAATTATTTGCTGCCGACCCTTTCATTCCAACAACGCTGATTTTTCTCTGCTTCTGCTTGGTTTCGAGCAGCGTCTATATTATTAATGATTTAACCGATATTGAAAAGGATCGGTTGCACCCACGCAAAAAAAGTCGGCCCCTGCCTGCCGGTCAATTGCATCCCCCATTTGCGACGGTAGCGGCGATTCTGCTGGCCGTGATCAGCACTGGGCTAGCAACCTGGCTCAATGGGTGGGTGGGCGTTGTCATTGTTGTCTATCTGCTACAAAATATTGCCTACAGCTTTTATCTGAAACATATTGTCTTAATTGATGTGATGGTGCTGGCCTTCGGCTTTTTGTTGCGCGTGCTGGCTGGTGTTCTCATTGCCCATGTGACAAACTTTAGCCCGTGGCTCTATGTTTGTATTACGCTGCTGGCGCTCTTTCTGGGCTTTGGCAAGCGACGGCATGAGATCACACTGTTGCAAGGGGATGCTGCCGCGCATCGCAGCAGCTTGCAGGAATATAATTTGCCGCTGTTGGACCAAATCATGAGCTTGGTGACAACCAGCACCTTTGTGACATACACGTTTTATAGCTTCGAGGCGCAAACCTCGTTGGTGCGCGATGGCCGTATGTTGTTGACAACGCCGTTTGTCTTTTATGCGATTGCCCGCTATCTCTATTTGATTCATGTACAAAAACGCGGGGGCGCACCGGATGAGTTGATCTTCGAAGACCGCCCCTCGCTGATCAACGGCGTGCTGTGGATGGTGACGATCGTGGTTTTAATCTACGCGTGGTAACCGCGTCTGAGCAATCGACCGCAATAGGTGCGCGGCAACTCGCCGCGCACCTATTGCGGTTTTATTCAGGGCTAATTTCCTGCACGAACGCCGCCCAGGTGCCTTCCATGCCGTCATCGGTTACGCCATAGAAGACGCGTACCTGATCGCCGTCACGTAGCGCAAGATCATAGCGCATCTTGCCGGCACGCGCTTGGGAACGGACAAGACCCGCATTGCCCTTCCACTCCACTTTATCGGCGCGCACCCGTTTATCTTCGTGCTGCTGAATGGCATAGTTCCACAGTTTGCGTGCGCCCTTGCGCGTGACATTCGTGATCAAGTGTCCGTTGCGCAGATCGCGAATCGTATGGAAATGGGTACCGTTACGTTCCTCGCTATTCACGATTTCTACGCCCACCTGTGGCAAATAAAAGGCATCAGTGACGTCCATTGCCGTTTCTGGTTGCAATATGGCTTCTACGGCCTCTGGCTTGCTCTCAGGGGCACTGCTGATTGCCTCGCGGCTATTGTCAACGTTCTCGGGGCGACGGTGCCGTTCTTGCGGTCGTCGATTATTGTCGGGGCGATTGCGCGACTCTTGCGTTGGATTGGCATTAGGATTGGCGCTTTGATTCGTGCGTTGTGGTGCTACTTTGCCGGCCTCCATCAACACTTCGCGAATCAACGCCACAATTTCATCGCGCACGGCCAAGCTGGTGTCCGTCTCATCGCGCACGTAAAATTTGTTGCCATCCAAACAGTAGGGCCGATTGTCGCCTTTTGGTACGCGCAGCCGTAGAATATTCGCGTCTTGGCTTTGAAACAGATCGATCTTGACGGCCAGCGGCGGTGTCAACCGCTCGCTGAGGTCGGTTTGGATCTCTTCCTCGACCTGCTTGGCATTGGTCAAGCCTTTGGGCTTGTCATTGCGTGGGCCCGCGCCGACATAGATAACCCCCCCCGCTGTATTGGCAAAGGCGCATACATCGGCCAAGATCGCCGTGAGCTTGCCACTGCGCTTGTTGGCCGATTCATGAAAGCTCTGCACAATTGTCGGGCCTTCTTCACGGGCGGCAACCAGCGGATCAAAAGGTTTGTCGGCCTCGCGCGTGACGCGTGTGCGGTCAAACTGGTTGCTGCGTAGCAGTGATTGCAGGCTTTCAAAAGTGGGTGAATCGAGTGACATATCGGTCGTGCGCTCGCCAATGCCCAGGCGTTTGGCATTTTTGGCATCGACCACCAGGCGATGGGCATCGCTGCCTTGAATGCAGTGCATACGGCGCGCATATTCACTCTTGCTGCCATTGAAAAAGCGCGCTGTCGAATGCCCCACCCGTTCTAGATCGGTGACCTCCAGTGCATCCAGGTTGGGATCTTGGGTATAGGCGATCTTGGTTTGGCCACCAAAGGGGAAATTGCGCATGGCAACTCCATGGGTAGTATTCGCATGCGCCGCAATCACAATGCCACCGGCCTCGTGAATGATTTTATAGGCGCTCAATACATCGGTCGTGGCCCCTGTCTCTGTGCTGCCCAGATCAAGCTTGTCTGGCGGCACTTTGAGGCTCAATAAAATATGTTCCAACTGGCGCACAGGCATGTCGGGTGGGAAGATGCCGATAATATGAAAGCCAAAGGTCGCCGTAAATTCAAAACCGGGCAGGACCATCACCTTGTCGGCAAAGCCGCGCCAAGCTTGCAGCCGACCGCGCTCATCCTCGGTCAGGCGATTATCGCGCTCCAAGCGGGTCAACCATTCAATTTCACGTTGAATGGCGGCAATCCCCGCCACGGTATTGTGATCTGTAATCGCAATAACGTCTAATTCTTTTTCAATGACCTTGGACATCCACTCAAAATAGGTGACTTTGGGCTCTTCATAGTCATTCGAAGCGGGGGTATGGAGGTGCAGATCGACCTTATACCACTTGCGCTGCGGTTTCGCGGGCAACGGAGTACTGCCTTGCGCGCCTTGGCTGCTGTTGCCAGCCGTACTACTCGTCGGATCACCAAGCGCACCACTGGGCGCACCATTCGGCGTCGCCGGTTTCGGCTGTCCGTTACTATATGGTTTTCGTCTTCTACTCACAAAATTTTTCCTTCCAAATAACTCATGTGGTCATCATCTCGCCCTTTCTATCTCCCTCATTCAAATCAGCACTGATGGCGGCTGCCCATACTTCATCAACGGTGTCAACCAGGATAAAGTTCAATTTTTCGCGAACCGTTGCGGGTACATCGTCTAAGTCCGCTTCATTGTGCTTGGGTAAAATAACAGTTTCTAACCCAAAGCGGGCGGCAGCCAACACTTTTTCCTTCACACCGCCAATTGGCAATACTTTGCCGCGCAAGGTAATTTCACCCGTCATGCCCAGCTTGGGGCGCAAGGGTTTGCCGGTTAGCAAACTCACCAGCGCTGTTGCCATGGTAATCCCGGCGCTAGGGCCATCTTTGGGAATGGCACCGGCTGGAATATGCAGGTGAATATCCGACTTGCGGAAAGTGTCCGGGTCAATATTGAGCGCGCTGGCGCGACTACGCACATAACTGAGCGCAGCTTGCGCACTTTCTTTCATTACGTCACCCAATTGTCCTGTGAGGGTAAAGCCTTTGTCGCCGGGAGATTTAGTGGCTTCAAAAAACATAATGTCGCCGCCGGTGGCTGTCCAGGCCAGACCTACGGCCACACCGGGCTGTTCCACCCGTTCTATCAATTCTTCGGCATGGATTTCGCGTTTGCCGAGGAACTGTCCAAGCTTTGCTTTCTCCACAACAATGCTGCCGTCGCCCGAACCGACAGCCACTTTTGCGGCAATTTTGCGACAGATTTTGCCAATCTGGCGCTCCAGGTTACGTACCCCAGCTTCGCGTGTATAGCCTTGGATCGTTTCGCGCAAAGCATCTTCGGTAAAATTGATTTCACTAACGCGCAGCCCATTTTCGCGAATCTGCCGTGGAATCAAATAGCCCTGCGCAATCTGCACCTTTTCGTCTTCGGTATAACTGCTCAACTCGATGATCTCCATCCGGTCGTGGAGCGGGCTGGGGATCGTGTCGAGGACGTTGGCCGTGGTAATGAACATCACCTGGCTGAGATCAAAGGCTACGTCCAAATAGTGATCGCGGAATTCCCGATTCTGCTCGGGGTCCAGCACTTCCAGCAAGGCACTGCTGGGATCGCCCCGGAAATCGCGCCCCAATTTGTCTACTTCGTCGAGCATAAAGACAGGGTTATTGCTTTCAATCCGGCGCAGGCTTTGAATAATCCGCCCCGGCATCGACCCAATGTAGGTGCGTCGGAACCCACGGATATCCGCTTCGTCGCGCACGCCGCCCATGGCCAAGCGCACAAACTTGCGTTCCATGGCGCGGGCAATGCTAATCCCCAGACTGGTCTTGCCGACGCCTGGTGGGCCAACAAAGCAGAGCACCACCCCTTCACGTTCGCGGCGAATTTTGTCGTGGATATTCTCTGTACGCGCTTCTTCGCGCCGATCGGCACGCAATTTGCGCACGGCCAGGAATTCCAGAATGCGATCCTTGATCTCTTCCAGCCCGAAGTGATCTTCATCCAAAACAGCACGGGCATGTTGGATATCCAGGTTGTCGGCTGTCTGTTTTTTCCAGGGCAGGCTGACCAGCGAATCCAGATAGGTCTTGATCACGCTATACTCGGCGGCTTGGATCGGCATCCGCCGCATGCGTTCCAACTCGCGTTTGGCCTCCTTTTCTGCCTCATCACTCATGCCAGCCGCCACAATGCGCTCTTCCAAATCGCGAATATCGGCCGACTGCTCGTCATCGTCGCCCAATTCTTTTTGGATCGCTTTGATCTGCTCGCGCAAATAGAATTCGCGCTGCATGCGTTCCATTTCGCCCTGGGCTTCGGTCTGGATTTTGCGCCCCAGCTCTAGGACTTCGAGCTCTTTCTTGAGCAGTTGCGTCAAGCGCATAAGCTTGTCGTAAACGCGGTCCATCTCGAGCAGTTGTTGGGCCTCATCGGTGGCAAGGCGCATACTGCTGGCGACCAAATAGGCCAGTTGGCGCGCATCATCCACATTGAGGGTCATGATCGCCAGCTCTTCTGGCATGTGGGGTTCAAGCTCGATCAATTTGCGGAAGAGTTCCTGGACAGCGCGCATAAGCGCTTCCATTTCCAGATTTTCTTCTTCTGCTTCGGGAATCACTTCGACGCGGGCGCGTAGGTAGGGGTCTTTCTGAATGTAGCTGATAATGCGAATGCGTTCCAACCCTTGGATCACCAGGCGCATGGTGCCATCCGGCGTTTTCAACACACGGTGAATTTGGGCGGCAGTGCCAATGGTATAGATTTCGTCGGGATTGGGTTCTTCAATATTTTCATCCTTGCTAGCCACCAGGGCAATCATCCGGCTAGCAGGCAAGCTTTCTTCCACAAGGCGAATGCTGCGTTTTTGGCCAATCGGGAGCGGCAACCACATCATTGGATAGACAACAGCACCGCGCAGCGGTAGGACAGGCAGATCATCGGCAACGATGCTTTCCATTGCCTCCTCGTCCTCAAGCGTAAATTGCCGACTTAGTTCTTCTGATTCGTATAAAACTTCATCTTCTTCAGCGTCATCCCAATCGTCAAGGTCGGCATACATATATGAATTATTCATAATCTAAGAATACATGATAAGGCATGAATCGTAATGTAGGCGGTAAGCCATAAATTTGATATTTTTTGAACTCGTCTACAACCAGCGCGCTGTTTTTGATAAACGAGGAGTTGCAATCAGGCATATGCGCTGTATTATATCGAATCTTGCGAGTTTCTTACTAATCCACCACAACAATTGTTGCATTGTAGCCATTTTCGCGCCCCAACCCGCGCTGCTTATGGGTAAATCTGCCGATTGGCTACACAAACGGCAGCGTTTTAAGCACAAGTTGCTGGGGTTGTTACTCTACAGGAATTCCAACCGTTGCGCTGGATTTCCTTTTGGCAATGGTTGATCAACACCTTTTCCCGCTTCGTGGAAAGAAATCCGGGTGATATACTGATAACAATTCATTGTCCTACTGTAGATTGTGCCAACTGATCGGAATGAGATGACAACAATAGCGACAACAGCCGAGCTAACGCTTGGTGCCTTTGGCGATGCGTTAGCCGCGCGCCAATCAACCCCTGGCGGTGGTGGTGCTGCCGCCGTTACTGGTAGCCAGGCTGCCGCATTAGTCAGCATGGTGATCAATTTTACGCTGGGCAACAAGAAGTATACCACGGTCGCCGCCGAAATGCAGACATTGCTCGCCCAAAGTGAACAATTGCGCCATGATCTGTTGGCGTTGGCCGATCGGGATGTCGAGGTGTTCAACACGGTGTCGGCTTGTTATGCCATGCCCAAGGAAACTGATAACGAGAAAGCCGCACGCACGGCAGCGCTGCAGCGTGCGCTCAAAGCTGCAGCCGAAGTTCCATTCGCTGTGGCCGAGAAGTGTCTGGCGGTGCTCGAACTGGCTGCACCCGTGGGGGAGAAGGGCAACGCCAATGTCGTGAGCGATGCTGCTGTCGCTATATATTTGGCGAATGCAGCGCTGTATAGTGCGGTGGTCAATGTCAATATCAACCTGAAATTTATTAAAGATGACGCGTATGTCGCAACTTGGTCGGCCAAGCGTGATGCACTGTTGGCCCAGGCCACTGCTGCGTATGCCCATGCCCGCATCGCTTGCGTCACCACGCTGGGAGTCGAATTATGAGCGCACAGTTGTTACATGGCACGGACCTGGCGAAAACCCGGCGGGCCGAACTCAAAACGGCAATTGCCGCCTTTCAACAAACACACAACGTGATACCCACCCTGGCGATTCTGCGCGTAGGCGATGACGAGGCCGCCGCCGGTTATGCACGGGCGATTGAGCGTACCTGCAAAGGTGTCGATGTTGCTTTTCAAGCCAAAATTTTACCGGCTACAGCCACACAAGCCGAAGTGACTGCCGCGTTGCAGGCATTGAACGCCGAGCCACAGATCCACGGCATCATGATTTTGGAGCCATTGCCAAGCCATATTGATGCGGCAGCTTTGTTGCTGATCCTGGAGCCTGCCAAGGATGTGGATGGTGTACATGCCGTCAACGCGGGTCGCCTGTCGGCCCAACGCCCGCCCTATTTCACACCGGCGACGCCGGCGGCGGGCATGGCGCTGCTCGAAGCGGCGGGTGTGGATTTTGTTGGTCAACACGCGGTTGTGGTTGGGCGCAGTGACATTGTGGGCAAACCCATGGCCTTGTTGCTGCTCCACCGCCACTGCACAGTGACAATTGCGCATAGCCGCACCCGCGATCTACCTGCGCTCTGTCGTATGGCAGATATTCTCTGTGTAGCGGTTGGGCGAGCCGAAATGGTGCATGGTGATTGGATCAAGCCGGGCGCGATTGTGGTGGACTTTGGCACCACCTATACCGATGATGGTCTCAAAGGCGATTGCTTGCAAACGGAAGTTGCCGAAGTCGCCGGGATGCTGACCCCCGTTCCTGGCGGCGTGGGGCCCATGACCAATGTGATCCTCATGCAGAATGTCCTCCAGGCGGCGAAGTTGGCTGTCAACCCCCAATAATGTGTGCTCTGTGACCCATCATTCGCCGCGTGCTATCCGGTACGCCTTTCTGCATTGTCTCGTTCTGCTGGGCTATCTACTGCTCACCGTTCTCATGACGTGGCCGCTGGCGCGCCAATTGACCACGGCGATTCCGGGCGATAGCTTTGATGGCTGGCAGAATTACTGGAATTTGTGGTGGATGAAAGTCGCGCTGGTGGAGCGCCAGCAGTCCCCTTTTGTCACCGATCTACTCTACTACCCGACGGGGGTAGGGCTCTATTTTCATACCCTCAATCCCTTTAATGGCTTGCTTACCCTGCCCATTCAACTGAGTGGTAGCCTTTTTCTGGCTTACAATGCCGTCGTCTTTTTCAGTTGGGTGACCGGCGGCTATGGTGTTTATCTGCTAACGCTCTGGCTGCTGAAGGTTACATATGCGCCGCCGCGCCCCCTGCAACCCGCAACCCACTACGCCGCCTTTCTCGCCGGTGTGATCTTTACCTTCGCGCCCTTTCACATGGCCCATTTGCTCGGCCACATGCAAGTGATAAGCCTGGAATGGATTCCCTTTTATGTGCTTTATCTGCTCAAAGCGGTCTCCCATAGTCGCCATGGGCAGCCTTGGCTGCGTCATGCGCTGATGGCCGGCCTTTTTCTTACCCTCACCGGCCTCTGTGACTGGTACTTTGTACTCTATCTCTTTTTCTTCACGCTGTTGGTGATCCTGTGGCAGCTATTTTCTGGGCTTTGGGGAAATCAAAAATCGCAACTCCAAACGCTCGGATCGGCTTTCTTGCCGCCTGTGGTTGCTGGAATATGTATGCTGTTTCTGCTCAGCCCTGTGTTGATCCCCATGGTGCGCGAGGCGCTGCAATTTAGCTTTATGGTACGGCCCACCAGCGATCTCTATACCTTAAGCGCCAGCCTACTGGATTTCCTAGTGCCCAATCGCTTGCATACCTTTTTCCGGCCCGCTAGCTTCACCTGGCCGGGCAATCAACTTGCGCCGATCAGCGAACGCACCATTAGTCTGGGGTATCTGCCGCTGCTGCTGGCGTTGATCGCGCTTTGGCGACGACCGAAGCAAACACGTTTTTGGTTAATAATGGCTGGAGTTTTCCTGTTGTTGGCGCTTGGTCCCCGCATTCATCTGGGCAATATCACCGAAGCCGACATCCCAACCCACATGACGACCACAACGCCTGAATGGACGCCCTTTGCCCTACTCAACCGTAGCGTCCCTTTTATGCGCATTAGCCGCAGCGTGAGCCGCTACGCGTTGATGGTGCAACTCGCGGTGGCGGTGCTGGCAGGGATTGGGCTGGGCGCGCTTTTACAGCGACGGCGCAACGCAATCGCCGCCCTCTTGGCTGGATTCGCGCTGGTGATCATTCTCGGCGAATTTTGGGTAGCCCCGTATCCGATGAGCCCGCCAGATACGCCAGCTTTCTACACCCAGTTGCGCGCTATGCCAGATGTGCGCGCCATTCTCAACCTGCCCATGAACTATGATCGGCCGGGCTATCTGCTCTACCAAACTGTCCACCAGAAACCGCTGGCCGTCGCCTACATCAGCCGCGATGATCCACGTACGCTAACCGAGCGCATCCCCGTCTTGCAGCAGTTGCGCCACCTGGGGCCGGACATTCTGGTTGGCGATCCAGGGACGTTAGGCCGCACTGTACTCACGGATTTGGGAATCGACATTGTCATCCAAGATCGCTACAAGATGCCGGGCGGTTTGGAACGCACGTATACCGAAGAATTGGCCAACGCCATCTTTGCCGATGAACCACCGCTCTATGCGGATGATCGCATCACCGTGCATCGCGTCCAGCCACCGGTGGCATCAGTGCCGTATCTCATGCTCGGCCCACTCAACTGGGGACAGCTAGAGCAGACTGAATCCGGTGTGCGCCGTGCCCTGATTGGGCAACCCGCCTTGTTGCAACTAGTGCATGCGCCCGCCCAAAGCCAACTGCGGCTGCGCTACCAGACCTTGCCCAATGTTGACCTGCAAATCCGCTTGGTTGATGGGCAAACGTTGGCGACTTTTCCAGCCGCACCGGCGGGCGCAGCAGTGACGGTGGATCTGGGGAATAATGCGGCAGGAACGACAATTGATCTGGCCTTGATTGCCAGCCAAGCGAGTGGCGTTTGGATCGAAGCGGCATGGCTTGAAACCGCGACCACACGGTAAAAAGGTTTAAGCTGAAGCTGGCAACCAATAGTCACGGTAATCTGCTGCATATTGCTTGAAGGTCAGCGGTGCTCTGCCCAATAAGCGTTCGGTTTCCGCCGTCACCCGGCCTGCCCAGCCTAGACGTGCGCTGGTGTAGATGCCGGCCATGACGAGAATCAAGGGCCAGGGTTTACCTTGCGCACGCCAATGCCAGATAAAGCGGAGCAGTGACGGCTGCCGATAGGTGACCTGCCGACCCAGGGTTTGCGACAGGATGGCCGCTACCTGCGCGTAATCCAGTGCCTCACTCCCCGTTATATCATACGCGCGATTGGCGTGACCCGCTTCGCACAGTGCCAACGCCGCCACCGCGGCAATATCGCGTACATCGATAAAGCTGGTCTTGCCCGTGCCCGCCGGTACAAAAATCTCATTGCGCTGCTGAATCTCCGCGCGGTGGGTAGTATTCAAGTTTTGCATAAAGAAACTGGCACGTAGAAAGGTGTAGTCCACGCCAGATTGGATCAAGTACTGCTCGATTTTGTAATGGGGCACAACCCGATTCTGCTCCATCCCAATCAGTGACAAAAAGACAATATGACGAACGCCCGCTTGTTGTGCGGCATCAATTGCTGGCGCAATAAAGCGGTTCACATCGGCAATTGCCGGTGGCCGCATGAGGAACATCCGCTGGATACCGGCAAAGGCGGGGCCAAAGGTCACAGGATTGGCAAAATCTAATGCAACTGTTCTGCCGCTACCCCAAATTGCTGCTGAATTTTCGCGACATTGGTACCGACCGCACGCACAGACTGCCCTTGCGCCGTCAATTGTTTCACAAGTTCTGCCCCTACATTCCCAGTTGCGCCACTTAGGCGCTTTCAAAGAAATAAGTATCCAGCCGCTTGCCAAACAAAATCATTCGTAGGGGCGGCCTCGCAGCCGCCCCGCGTTTGGCTCGCTGAGAACGGGCGGCTGCAAGCCGCCCCTACTGGA
>Ga0105048_10015101_pt1 | contig 11997 bp, 5 predicted proteins | sample MAT05_FD_78382 | JGI IMG/M metagenome (GOLD analysis project Ga0105048, IMG submission 78382) | Freshwater microbial communities from Lake Fryxell liftoff mats and glacier meltwater in Antarctica - MAT-05 | ecosystem: Environmental > Aquatic > Freshwater > Ice > Liftoff microbial mat | place...
AAAAAAGCCGGCACGGCCTGGGTACCAGAAAACGCCCATGCCATTTCCCAACTTCGGGTTGTTCGTTCCAATGGAAACTGGAACTCCCTCTGGAACTGACTCACCCACTTTCAATCACACCCCCAAACCTGAGCATCCGTACTCCGTAGTTATCTTTCGCTCCCGGGCTTCTTCCTACAGCACCTTCACGCGGTAGAACTTCTTCGTGCCGCTGGCGTTGGTGTCGGTGTAGCTTTTGGTGAACTCGCCTCCCCCGGCGACATGAACGGGGCCGATGTCACCCCAGGTGTTGGTGAGTTCGCCGAGCGTTTCGACCTGGTAACTCTTGCCGGGCACGCTGCTCCACGTGACGGTGAACTGGCCTGCCGCCGAGCTGCTGGCGTCGGTGCAGCGGAAGATCGAAGCGCGATCCAGCGGGTTGGTGCCTGCGGTTTTTTCGCTGCCGTTCGCCATGCCATCACCGTCCTGGTCGGCAGCGCTGCTGAGCAGATTGATCGCCCCGCTGGACGTGCTCGCGGAACCAACCTGCGTGTTGTCGCTCGGGTTCACGGCCTGAACGGTGACTGCCACGTTCTGCCCCTCGGCGGCGTTGACGGTGTAATGTGTGCCGCTCGTGTAGATCACGGTTGGCGCGCCGCCGTTGATCGAAATGTTCACGCGATAGGTCGGGGTGACGCCTTCGCTGTCTGCGGCCACGGCGTTCCAAGCGAACTGCACGTTGCTGCCGATTTCGTAGGCGAACACGTTGGGGCCGGCCGGTTGCGACGGCGTGACGGTGGGCGCGGTGACGTCGTAGAGCTTGAGATATTGCGCTTCGTAAGGGGCTGTGGCCCACGTGCCGTCCGCCAGGGGAACGCGGTTCATGCCGACGAAGATGCCGTTGTTGATGACGTCGCTGCCGGAGCGCGGCGCGGGGCCGGAGGATTCGTCGGCCTGATTGGTGCGCCACTGCCAGATGTTCCGGCGGTTGCCGTTGATCGCGGTGTACGCGGCGATGTTTTTCGTGTTGTAATTGCGGCCCGCCTTGATGCCGAAAAGGTTCGAGGTGCCGGACGTGATGTTCACGTTGAAATTGCCCGTCGGACCCGCGTCGCGGTTGATGTTTGCGAACGCAAAAACCACATCGTTGCTCGCGGGCGAACCGTTCGCGGTTTCATATTTTGCCACGGCATAAATCTCTTGGTGCGTACCGCCGCCGCCCGTCTGATCAAGAAAATAGCGGCTCGAACCACGGAGCGCCCGGCTGAAACCGCGCGCCTGCCCGATGCCCTGATACACGTATTCAAGCTGATTGTTTCCATAATTGTTGTCGTCCCACGCGGGTTTCAGCGAGTTCCAGCGTTTAAAATGCGCGATCTGTTTGCCGAAGTTCGTCTCGTATTGCTGGTAACCGGTGGTGCGCGAAATACCGAGTTCTTGTCCGGGAAAAATCAGCGGAGCACCGTCCATGGCACTGACCACAGCGTAGCGCACCAAGGCCTTCCACGGATCGACGTAGTTTTCCTCGTCGTGCGAAGTGTTGTTGAGCAGGACGAGACCTTGGCCGTAGGCGTTCCGGCGTCCTTCAAAAATATTGCGATACGCCGTGACGTTGCTCGCGTCCTTGAGCGGGAACACGATGTTTTCGTTGAGCACGTCGAAGTGGCGATTTGATCGATACGTCACCGCACCGCCGTCGAGGGATTCCGCCATAAACACGAAATTCCATTTCCGGGTGCGTGTTTTGTTGACGATATACTCCCAGACCTGCGGCGGCAGACCCTGGCCGAAGTCAGCGCGCAATCCGTCCACGCCGTAGTTTGTTTGCGTGGCGAGATTTGCGCCGACTGGAACGCCTGTTTTGTCCAGCCAATGCAGAGTGTAGGCGGCGAAATATTTCCACACGCCCTGCGTCACGGAGTCGAAGTGGCCGTTGCCATTGCCGCTCGATTCCTCGCTGCCCACGGAATAATCGAACCAATCCCCTTCGTTGTTGTAGTTGCCGTTGCCGCCCGGCGCGACGTCCACCAACGCGGCGTAGCGACCGAAGAACACATCCTTCACGTCGTTCCATTTGCCAAAATCGTTACGATCCGGCGCAGTCGCCACGGCTGCAGCGCTTGTCGCGCGCATCGCGTAGTTATTGGTGCGGGAATAGAAACGCGCCTCGCGGTCTTTGATCTTGTCCGTGGCTTGCCAGTTGCCGGGGTTGCCGTTTCCTCCCCAGATGGCGACGCCGGTGCCGGAAAGTTCGCAGTCGAATCCCGTGTGGTTGAATGGCGCATCAAGCATCACCCCGACCTGCGCGGCATCCGCAGCAGCCACGAAGTTTTGAAATGCGGTCATCGAAGCCTGCCGGTTCTGCGTGAGGTTCGCGGTGCCGCTGTAATTGACGGTCATGAGTTCGTTCACCTCGAAGAAATTTTTGACGGCGTAAGGACTGCCCGGATCGTAGCCGACGCCGGTGAGCGGATCGTTTTCGCGGCCTTCAATGCCGACGGGATGGATTGGTTGAAACCACAGCCAGTTGCAGCCGAGGTTCTGGAGGTAGGTGAGGTCCCATCGGTTGTTGCCGTTATGCGGCGCGCCCGGCGCGTTGTGGAGATCTTCAAAGGTCGAACGACTGACAAAATTGCTAGCGGTCGATTCGATGGTCAAAACGTTCATCTCGTAAAGCCGGATGTTGCGTGCATCGACGGGGGAAACGGTGATCGCGTGGTCGCGGCGATTGCCCGGACCGTTCGTGTAGTAGATCCAGTTGTCGGCATTGTTTCCGTTCTCCGGGATGGCATTGGAAACTTTGAAGCGGCCTGTGAGGCGATAGGAACCAGTTTTTGATCCGCTCAAGGTGAGCACGTATTGCCCGGCCACGGTTCCTGAATTCATCGTGTAGGCGGCAAAATAATGGTTGTTGCTGCCCGCAACGATGAGGTCGCCCGATGGCGGTTTAATGCCGTCCTCCACGCCGTCGTTATCCGCATCGAGTTGGGCGCGGTCGCGGCGGTTCAAATTGGAGAACACTTCCACGGCGGTGATGTTTGGTTTGGCGGGTTCGAAAACGATGCTCAACGACTGGCTTTGCGAAGCGGTTTCATCGACGAAAAGTTTGCTCGTTGTGTAGTTGGCATTCAGTCCGTTCACCGTGAGCACCGGATCGCCCACCGAACCAAGGCTGAAGCTGAAAATCCGCCCGCTCTGATTGCCACCGTCGCCTGCATTGTATTCGCCAAACTTCTGCTCGTTGTTGGCCGAGTGCCACAGCCCGACCTTGTACTTGATCAGCGTCGCAGCAGGAAGGTTGGTCAACTGCCCCACCCACCACATCGGGGTGCCTGCGACGCTGTTGTTGCCACCCTGTCCGCCGCCGGTGGATTCCGGATGACTGTAGCCCAAGCTCACGACCTGCGTGGAGCCGTTGCCAGAGGTCCCCGGCGTCGCGCCCGCAACGGGATCGCTGCCGTCGGTGGTGTAGTACACCGCGCCGTTGTCCGCCCAGCGTGTGGCCTGATTATTGACATCGCCGATGTAGCCGACCTTCGCCCAGACCTGGACGTTGGTGCCGCTCACGACGCGGTTGTCGGCGTGAAAAACCCAGCCCGGACGGTTGCGCACGGTGTAAGGCGAAGCCGCTGCGGTGCCTTGGTTGGCCGTCGTGGCCCCGCCATTGTCGCCAGTGCCCGTCGGCGCATAGAGGTAGCTCGTTTCCACCGTGCCGTTGCCGCCGTTGTCCGTGTTAAAGTTGATCTCAAAATAGTACTGGATCACCTCGTTGGCCGCGAAGGCCGAGGTGCTGAACTCCGCTTTCCAGAACTGGTTGTTGGGCGCCACATCGCGGACGTAGGAAATCGGCGTGGTTAGCCAAGTCACATCGTCCTGACCTTTGTAAAAAAGCGTCCCGGTGTACTGATTGGCCGTACCAAATCCATTTCCGGTGCGTTGCAGGCCGTTGAACACGGTGATGGTCGTGGGTTGTGCGGGATTGTTGCTAATCTCAATCCACGGACTGCGCATGTTCGTGCCGCTGAGATCGGCGGTGTTGTTCGGGATATGCCACACGTTAGCCAGCACGGCGCTGGCGTTTTCAATACCTGCAAAAAGCAGGAGACTCGAAAAAAGACTCAGCCAAAAACGACGGGGAAGGAAGGAAGCGGGGGATATCATGATCAAGGGGAAATCGAAGGATATGAGAAAGTTAGCACGAATTTGCAGGCGGGGCCGATCCTCATTTTTGAACAGTTCCAGAGTCGTCAGTCTGCCCTGCAAACAATTCGCTGGACCACGCAGAATCAGAGCGACTTGGAAATGTTATCTCCTCTGTGCCTGCGCCTGCGGAAGTCCTCATCACCTCTTTTCTTAGGCCCGGCACGGGGAACACGGAGTAAATATATCGAATCTCTCCGTGTTCTCCGTCCCGCCGTGATACAAAAGGAGGTCAGTATTTCCAAACCCACCCAGCACCTGTTTTTCCCTGGCAACGTCCCGCAGTCCGCGTAGTTTAACGCACCATGGCATCGCCGTTCGATCCGCTCCCTCCCGATAAATTCGACACCTGGCACGCCGCTCATCTTCTGGTCCGCGCCGGATTCGGCGGCACCTGGCAGGATGCCGAGTCCCTCGCCGCGCTCGGCCTCGACAAGGCCGTCGATACACTGGTCAACTTTCCGACCACACCCACACCGCGCCCGGAATCCGCCACACCGTCCCCGCTCGACGATCCCGCAACCCGCGAAAAAACCCGCGACCTTGGCGAGTTGGAACGCATGCAGCGCATGGCTCTGTATCGCCGCGAAGAAAATCGGAAAATCACCGATCTCAAGTTCTGGTGGCTGAACCGCATGCTCACCAGCCGGTTCCCGCTCCAGGAAAAATTGACCCTGTTCTGGCACGGCCATTTCGCGAGTGGCTTTGACGAGAAAATCGAACGCGCTTTCCCGCTCTGGCAGCAGAACGAAATGTTCCGCCAGAACGCCCTCGCACCTTTTCCCGATCTCCTGCGCAAACTGATTCGCGATCCCGCCATGCTCGTGTGGCTCGACAACGCCCAAAGCCACAAGGGGCGCCCCAACGAAAACTTCGCCCGCGAGCTGATGGAACTTTTCTCCACCGGCCCCGGCCCCTACTCCGAGCACGACGTAAAAGAATCCGCGCGCGCCCTCACCGGCAACAGCGTCGATCGCGAGACCTGGCAGTTCTTGTTCAACGAAAACGCCCACGACACCGGCGAAAAAATGTTCCTTGGACATAAAGGCAATCTCGACGGCGACGCCATCGTCGAAACCATCTGCGAACACGACGCCTGCTCGGATTTCATGAGCCGCAAACTCCTCGCGTTTTTCGTTCAGGAAAATCCGCCCGCCGATCTCGTTGCCGACGGCGCACGCCTCCTCCGCCTCGAACAACTCGATCTCAAAGCTTGGATGTCCACCCTCCTGCGCTCGCAGATTTTCTACTCGGACCAGGCCCGCGGTGCCGTCGTTAAAAGCCCCGTCATGCTCACCATCGACGCACTCAAATCCATGCGCGTTCCGGTTCCGGAAAAAACCGTGCTCGTCGATGCACTCCGCCTCATGGGGCAGGACCTCTTTTTTCCACCCGACGTCAACGGTTGGCCCGGTGGCACGACATGGATCAACAGCAACATGCTCCTCGTGCGCTACAACTTCGCAAACTGGCTTCTCAACGGCGTCTCGCCCGATCAGTTCAAGGTGTTCGATAAAAAGGCCACCGGCAGCGGACTGGCCCGACGCGATTTCGTCGAGGATCAGCGCGTCGCGCGCCCCGTCGATTGGTCGCCACGAAAACAAATCACCGATTCCGGCATGGATCGCAAACTCACCACGGGCGCGGACATCGTCGATTATTTTCTCCGCGACTTCCTCCCGCGTCGCCCTCTCGAACCGCTCCGCACCCAGCTCCTCGCCTTCGCAGAAACCGATGCCAGCGGCGGCAAACGCAGCTTCTCCCTCAACGACGCCAATTTCGACGAACGCGTGCGCGGCCTCGTCCATCTCATCATGAGTTCGCCCGACTTCCAGCTCTGCTGATCCCCCGCCATGAATACGACCTATCTCCAGACCCGCCGCGAATTTCTAGCCACCGGAATCAAAGGCGCCGCACTCGTCGCCGCGAGCGGTTTCGTTCCAAACTTCCTCACGCGCTCAGCCCATGCCATCGGCGCGGACAAAGACGCTTCCGTCCTCGTCGTCGTCCAGCTCGGCGGCGGCAACGACGGCCTAAACACCGTCGTCCCGATCCTCGACGATCTCTATTACAAAGCACGTCCCACGATCGGACTAAAACCCAAGGCCACCCTCAAGGTCAGCGACTCCCTCGGCCTGCACGCATCACTCGCCCCGTTAAAAACCGAGTTCGACGCCGGGCGCATGAGCATCGTCGAAAACGTCGGCTATCCCAACCCCAACCGCTCTCATTTCCGCTCCATGGAAATCTGGCACACCGGAGCGGATGCCGATTCCCTCTCCGCCTCGAACGGCTGGCTCGGTCGCTACTTCGACGCCCAGTGCTCCGGCAGCGATCCCGCAAAAAACATCGACCTCGCACAAATCGGCGTGAGCTTCGGAAAAGTCATGCCCCAGGCGTTCCGCAATTCCTCGCAGGTCGCCCTCGCCGTCGATAACCCCGATACCTTCCTCTGGAACGCCAGCGGCGAAACCAACAACCTCGCCAAAGCTCAGGAAGCCATTTTTGCAAAACTCAACCAACCCGGCGCATCCACCATGGGGCGCAACATTGAATCCCTCGGCGGCATCACCGGCAACGAACCCGCCACCCTCGAGTTTCTCCGCCACACCGCGATGAACGCCGTCCTTTCCGGCGACCGCATCCGCAAACTTCTCGATAGCTCCAAGTCCGCTTCCAACTACCCGCAAACCGGCCTTTCCCAGCAGCTCCGCATGATCGCCAAACTCATCGCCGGCGGATTCCCGGCCCGCGTGTACTACGCCACGCAAGGCGGGTTCGACACCCACGCATCCCAAGCGGGAACCCACGCACGACTGCTCAACGAATTCTCATCAAGCACCGCCGCGTTCCTCGCCGATTTACGCTCCGCAAAACAGGCCGACCGCGTTCAACTCATGGCCTTCAGCGAATTCGGCAGGCGCGTCGCAGAAAACGGCAGCGAAGGCACCGACCACGGCGCCGCCGGTCCCATGTTCCTCATCGGCAACGTGCAAAAACCAGGCATCATCGGCAAACCACCGGACCTCGCCCACCTCGTGGACGGGGATGTCGCGCACCAGATCGATTTCCGCGCCGTGTACGCCTCGGTCCTCGACCAGTGGCTCGGTGTGAAAAGCGAAAAAGTGCTTGGGAAAAAATTCGCGTTCCCCGCCTGAACCGACGCCGGATTAAGGCATCTTAAGCCAAAGCATTTTCGCGCTAAGGAAGGCAGGAAAACAGGAAAGAGCTACGGCAAACTTCCTGCCTTCTCGCTTACCTTAGAGATCATTCGGATTGCTTCGGAGACCCGCTCTAGTTGTTTCCAATCGCCTGGATATTCGTCGAAAACGCGGGAGCCTGCAGCATTTGCCAACGCAGCGGCCCTTCAACATCCGATCCCGGTTGATTCGAAAACAGCAATTCGCCAATCAACACCCCTTTGCCCAGCGATTTGTACACCGGTAAAATGCCGTCATCCGATAACGTCGCTTTCGCACTGAACGCGGCCCCGTTCGCCAGCGTTCCCGCGATGGTCGCCAACCCTTCCGCGTCCACCGTGATCGTCGCGCTCCCATTCGTCGTCGGCGCATTCGGATCCACAACACCCGCTCCATCCGCATCCAACACCACCGAATACGTCCCGGCCTGTGGCGCAGGATTTCCCGATGCGGTGAACACATCCCGGTAAATCATCACGTCCGCAACAGTCGCACCCTTCTGCGTCACCGTTCCCGCGATCGTGTTGTTCGGTGATGCCGGGTTAAACGCCAGTTGCAGCGTCACAGCCGGTTTTCCCGCAGGAAACAGTTTCTTTTTAAGCGTCCCGTCCGGCTTAAATTTCCCGATGAATTTCAGCTTTTCTCCACCCAGCGTCAGCGTGCCCTTCACTTTTCCCAGAATGTTCAGATTGAGTTTTACAAAACCCGATGCGGGCACCGTGGATGCGGGTGGCAATGCCAGTCCGTTGTACTTTCCTTCGGTCGCCACGAAAGGCCCGGGAACGAAATTCGCGACCAGACTCATTTCCGGCTCATGCTGAAAAACCAGCTTTGCCGTGGACGATACGACATCTCCCGTCCACCCTCCAAAAGCCCATCCCACAGCCGGCACCGCCTTGATGGCGAGCTCTGCCCCCACCTCATGTTGCGTCGTCCCCGAAAGCGCGCTGGTCACGGTACCCTGCCCCACAACACTCACTTTCAAAGAACTCAACAAGGAGTATGTAAAGTTTCGGGTTGCCACCGTGGATTCGTTGCCGTCTTGGTCCACACTTTTCGCCTGCACTTTGTTGGCACCGGCATTCAAAGGAACGTTGTCGAGATGCCACAAAACCTCCCCCGTTGCCAATGTGAACGGACCGTTGTTCACCGAAACAAAAACCTGGCTCACTTCGACATTATCGTCCGCCTCACCTTGAACCGAGACCGTGGGCAAAAAGACCTTTTGCGCAGCCTTCGGAGTCATGATCTTCACCGTGGGCTTGGTCGTATCATATCCGCCGACAAAACGCACCCTGGCCAAAGACCAGTCTTCACCCCCGGAGGTGGTTTCCAAAATCCCTCCTGTGCCCGTGAGATAAACCTGACGCGGCTCCAAATATCTATCCGCAAATTGAAACGACGCTTCAAACTCCTCCACAAAATCGTCCCCTTCAAATCCAGAATAGTCAGGGGCGATGACCGCAAAAGTCTCCTGGTCATCCACATTCAACACGCAACGTAACGTACTGCTGTTCCATGACAACGTCAGCGTCCCGATCACTTCCTCCTCATAGCTCACCGAGTTGGTTTCCTCGAACGTAATGACGGACGAGGTGCCACCCAACGCATAAGTCCCATCTCCCAGGAACCCGGCAAAAGAAAAGGAGCCAACATTCACAGAAAAGGGCGTGTTCTCGTTGAAACTGCCAGGGTTCAACCCCTGCATCGAAACCTTGACGTTAACGTTGAGGTCGTTGTTTGGCTTGGCCTCGTTGTAGTCGCCATTAAAGACGAGGTTCTCTTGGAACACCTCGGTAAGCGTAAACGTCGGTTTGATGTCGCTCGCAAATACCTCATCTGCATTCAGGCGGCCCGTCATTAAAACGAGCAAGGCGGTCAAAATAATAGGAAGTCGCATGGGTAGAGTGCAAAAGACCGTGTTTTGAAGGCAAGTCAAGCGATGGAAGGTAAACATAAGGAAATTCCCCTCTAGTAAAGCATCTCGCATTCCAAGCCCTTGCATCATTTCCAGACCGCGTTCATTGTCCCTCGCATGTCCGAAACTCTCACCCCGATGATGCAGCAATATCAGGGAATCCGTCGCACCCTGACGCCGGATACCTTGCTCTTGTTCCGCTTGGGCGATTTCTACGAGATGTTCTTTGAGGACGCCAAGGAGGGGTCCGCCATCCTCAATGTCGCGCTCACCAAACGCAACAGCGTGCCCATGTGCGGAATCCCTTACCACGCAATAGACAGCTACATGCGCAAGCTCATCAAAGCGGGTAAACGCGTCGCCATTTGCGATCAGGTCGGCGAAGTCACCCCGGGCCGCATTGTCCAGCGCGAGATCACCCAGATCATCAGCCCGGGCACCGTAAGCGACATCCAGATGCTGGATTCCAAACGCAATAACTACCTCGCGGCGGTCTTTGAAAAAAGTCAGGCGTTCGGCATCGCCTACATCGATCTCATGACCGGCGAGTTCCGGCTCACGGAACTTCAGGACGAAAAAAATCTCCTCGACGAACTCCAGCGTGTGCAACCCGCCGAAACCCTGCACAGCGACGAACAATCCGCCGCGCTCGCTCCGCTCCTGCCTAACGCCGCGGCCAAGGACGCCTTCATTTTTCTACCCGATCACGCACGCCAGGCCCTCCTCGACCATTTTGGCACGCATTCCCTCGATGGTTTCGGCTGCGAGGACATGCCGCTCGCCCTGAACGCCGCCGGAGCCATCGTGCATTATCTGCGCCACGAAATGCGGCGCAACATCAGCCACGTCACCCGGCTCAGCCCCTATCGCCACACGCAGTTCATGGTGCTCGACGCCGCCACCCAGTCGAATCTCGATCTCGTCGGCACCAAGGGCGAACGCTCCGCCAGCCTGCTCGGCGCACTTGACCGCACCGTGACCCAGATGGGTGCGCGCCGTCTTCGCGATTGGGTCCTGCACCCGCTCCGCGATCTCGTCCCCATTGTTGAACGTCAGGAAATGGTCGCCGCCCTCATCGCCGAACCGTTTCTCCTCGGCAAATTCCGCGAGTCCCTGGGCAGCATTCGCGACATCGAACGCACCGTCGGACGCCTCACCCAGACCGGTGGCAACGCCCGCGATATTCTCGTCCTGCGCACCTCGCTCGAACAGGTCCCCACGCTGCGCGAAGATCTCGCCGCCCTCTTCCAAAACGCCCCGCCCCCCGCTCTCGCACAGAGCCTTCTCGACAATCTCCACCCGCTTCCGCACCTCGTGGAGATGCTGCAGAAGGCCATGGTTGAGGAACCGCCCGCCACCACGAAGGAAGGCGGCATGTTCCGCGACGCATGGTCCCCGCAACTCGATGAACTCCGCTGCGCTTCCCGCGACGGACGCCACTGGATTGCCGAACTCCAGCAGCGCGAGATCGACACCACCGGCATCAAGTCGTTAAAAGTTCGTTACACAAGTGTTTTCGGCTATTTTATCGAGGTCACCAAGTCCAACCTTCATCTCGTCCCCGATGCATGGACCCGCAAACAGACCGTCGCCACCGGCGAACGCTTCATCACCCCGGAACTCAAGGAGGTCGAAAACAAAATCCTCGGCGCCGATGAACGCGCTCAGGCCCTCGAATACGATCTCTTCGCCCAACTGCGCACCGAAATCCTTCGCGAACTCGAACCCCTCCAAAACACCGCCTCCGCCATCGCCACCCTCGACGCCCTCGCGTCTTTCGCGGAAACCGCACGCCTTTTCAGCCACGCCCGCCCCGCTCTCGACGAATCTTCACGCATCCTGATCAAGGAAGGACGCCACCCCGTTCTCGATCAGCAGCTCGCTGCCGAAAAGTTCGTCCCCAATGACGTGGACCTCGATCACGAACGCGCCCGCCTGCTGATCATCACCGGCCCGAACATGGCCGGAAAATCCACCTACATCCGTCAGGTCGCCCTCATTGTGCTCATGGCACAGATCGGCGCGTTTGTTCCTGCGAAGTCCGCAGAAATCGGCATCGCCGACCGCATCTTCACCCGTGTCGGAGCCAGCGACGACCTGTCCCGCGGTCAGAGCACGTTCATGGTGGAAATGAATGAGACCGCCAACATCATGAACAACGCCACGGAGCGCAGCCTCATCATCCTCGACGAAATCGGCCGCGGCACCTCCACCTTCGACGGACTCTCCATCGCCTGGAGCGTCGCGGAATATCTCCACGACACCATCAAAGCCCGCACGCTGTTTGCCACGCACTACCACGAGCTCACCGAACTCGAAATGACACGCCCCGCCGTGCGCAATTTCAACGTCGCCGTCCGCGAATGGAACGATCAAATCATCTTCCTGCGAAAAATCATCCCCGGCGGCGCCGACAAAAGCTACGGCATCCAGGTCGCCCGCCTTGCCGGCCTCCCCCCCGAAGTCGTCGCCCGCGCCAAAGACATCCTCAACAACCTCGAACAGGCCGAACTCAACGCCGACGGACGCCCGGCCTTGGCCGAAGCCCCGCCCGCCCAACAATTCGGCAAACCCAAAGGCCGCAAAAAAGCCGCCGAAGCCCTGGCCACGATGAAACCTCAAATGACCCTCTTCTAAGCTTGTTCGAACATGGGATGATCAAGCAATGAGATCGATGCGAAGAGTGGTGCGGAAATTTTT
>Ga0105048_10015103_pt1 | contig 11997 bp, 10 predicted proteins | sample MAT05_FD_78382 | JGI IMG/M metagenome (GOLD analysis project Ga0105048, IMG submission 78382) | Freshwater microbial communities from Lake Fryxell liftoff mats and glacier meltwater in Antarctica - MAT-05 | ecosystem: Environmental > Aquatic > Freshwater > Ice > Liftoff microbial mat | place...
CCGTTGTCGAGGAGACGACGACCGTGGCGACGACGGTTCCGGAGACCACGACCACCGCCTCGACCGTGGCCCCGAGAAAGCGGGGGGTAGCGCTCACCGACCTCCCGATGAATCGGCCAAGCGACGGGTCGAATGGACCCAAACAACTCGGCACGCTGATGCTCGGATCGGCGTTGTTCCTCGGCCCGCGCAAGTACTTCCTCGCCCGCCGGACCAGACAGTGATCGTCCGATGATGACAGTGGACGAGCCACGACTCGACCAGACCGACTCGTCTCCGATGGTGTCGGCGAAAGCCGTGCTCCCACTCGCACCGAAGGATGCCAAACGGTCGCTGGGGCGACCACCGTTCAAGCCGATCGCCAAGAAAGTCGCTCAGAAGGTCGCCGTTGCCGCGTTGGTGCTCGTCGTCTTGTACTCCTTCCACGATCGGGTGATCACCACGCTGATGTTCAACCAGCGCCAGGAACACCTGACTGCGGAGATGGCCGTCGGCACACCGACGATCGAATCGGGCGAAGCGGTTGCGATCCTGCAAGCGGTCGACATCGATCTGAATGTCACGGTGATCGAAGACGTCACGGTGGACCACCTGCGCAGCGCGCCCGCGCGAGTGAGTGCGTCGGCAGTCCCTGGCGACGAGGGTGTCACAGTGATCTTCGGTCACCGAACCGCATATGGTGGTCCGTTCGAAAACATCGACGAGTTGGCCAATGGCCAGAGCATCGTCGTCCAGACTCGAAGCGGTGGGCCGATCACCCGGTACATCGTCGATCGCGTCGAGCGTTCGGCATCGCTCGGCGCGATCGAGCTCGAGAACGACCTCGGGCTCGCGTACCTCCTGCTCGTGACGAACGAGTCCGAGTGGACCTCGAACGAGCAGACGGTCGTCGTCGCGAGAGCACTCCCTGTGACGGACAATGCCGCGGTGATCCCGCAACTCGGCGGTGTGACCGCGACGGGACTTCCCTACGGCGTCGACACCCTTCTCGCCGCGTTGGCGGGTGTCGCCGCTGCGCTGTCGTGGTCGTTCTTGAGGTCTCGGACGAGTACAGCGGTGCGACTTGGGATCGTGATCCCGAGTGCCGCGTTCGCCGCGATCGGGATCATGATGACGCTCGACGGCCTGCTTCCGCTCGCTCGCTGACAGGGCTTTCGACAGCGCGTTGCAGCCGTCAAGTGTTCGTCAGGCCGACCACAGATGAACAGGTGACGACGGCAGTCCGAACACTCGCTCGGAGCCCTTGAAGCCTCTGTTGCACCTGCTCATGATGGGTGAGTCCTGCCTTCGGCGGACCTACGAAAGGGAACATCCAAATGCGTTTCAAGCGAACCGCCGCCATTGCCGGCGCAGCGATCATGGCGGGAGGCCTTGGCTCCGCTGCCATGGCCGCCGGCTCACTTTCCACCTCAGTCATTCCCGCCGCGGGAGGCAACACAACCGTCTCCTGGAGCGGGTTGCCAATCAACAGCACCGTCTTCATCGAACAATGCAACCGAGACGGCAACGCTCCCGGCGTGATCTTCACACCGCTCAGCGATTGCAGCCAGGCAACCAGCCTCAATCCGTCGACCGGCCCGACCGGTAGCGGCACACAGGTGTTCGCCATGTTCGGCGGCGACGACCCGAACGAGTCGGGCTGGGGCTGCGGCCCGAACACCACCGGGATCAAGTACGACACGTGCTACGTGCGCCTCGTCACTGGCGTTCAGACCAACGTGGCGACCGACGAGTTCTACCCGGTCACTTTCAGCACCGATCCTGACCCGGTGGTGCCAGAAGTGCCGCTCAACATCCTGCTCCCACTCAGCGCAGCCGCTGTGCTCGGCGGCGGTTACTACATCACCCGCAAGCGCAAGCTCGACGCTGCAGCCTGAACCGAAACATCGACAAGAGGAATCATCATCATGAACAAGAAGCTCATTCTGGGAGCGTTGGTGGCGGTCAGCTGCTTCGCTTCCCTCGCACCAACGGCCAAGGCCGACCCGCCCGCCGGGTCCGGCTGGGACAAGAACCCGGACGTCGCACTCGGCGGCGGATCGGACACCACATACCTCGTGTCGCAGCGTCTCGAGGTGCTGTACAACGGCGCCCCGGGCTGTGCCATCACGACCACGACTGCGAGCCCGAACAAGGGCAAGTGCAGCGACACCACCGCTGCATTGACCGGCATCGCCAATGGCAACTACGACCACGACGTGCTGGCCAGTGCTGCGGCGACCGGCTCCAGCGCTGGTGTCAATGCCTTGCTCAGCACCGGCACCCAGTACAACCCGGCGATCGACTACGCCCGCTCGTCGCGTCCGATCAGCACTGCCGAGGCAGTCGACACCACCGCGTGGGGTTATGCACGTGACGGGATCGCAGTCCTCACGTTCGGTACCCGGACCGGTCTGTCGCTGACCAAGCAGGACCTGATCGACATCTACACGTGCCAGAAGACGAACTGGAGCCAGTTCGGCCAGCCAGCCGGAACGATCATCCCGTGGGACATGAACACCGCCTCGGGCACCTACGCCTCGTTCCGGACGTTCCTCGGAAATCCGACGTTCGGCACCTGTGTGCGCAAGCAGGTCGGTGCCACCAATGGACCGTTCGAGAACGACGTCAAGCCGTTGCTCGCCGACACCGGACCGGACCTCGCCTACAACACAGCTGACGACGACGAGAACAACTACATCTGGTGGATGTCGTTCGGCAACTGGGCGAAGTACACCTTCACCAAGGACGGCGTGATCAACGGTCCCGGCCCCTCGGCCGGCGCTGCGATCCAGAGCCAGCTCGTCACCGTCGATGGTGCTTTCCCGTCTGCCGCGAGCATCTTCGGCAGCACCTACAGCATCATGCGCACGCTGTACCACGTCACCCGTGACAGCGACGCCGACTGCCGCCAGGCCGCCGGCACCGCCGGTGCGTGCGACAACACCACAAACGTGGTGTATGGCACGACAACGGGCAAGGGCGGTGCGGTGCGTGAGTTCACCCAGTGGCTCTGCCGCTCGACAGCCTCTGTCCAGGCGGTCAACTCCGTGACCGGTCAGAACTACCGCAATGCGATCATCGACGCCGTGAACGCCGAGGGCTTCCAGGTCCTCAGCACCGGGGTGGCCGGACTGCGGACAGCCGGCTACAGCTGCTCGGTCACGACCGAATAGTCGTTCACCCCTCCCGCCTTGTGGCGGGCGAACGAAATGCTGCGCCCGGGACTGTGATCTCCCGACGGTCCCGGGCGCTGCACCCCAACCATTACATGTCCATGTCTCGATCGATACTCCCCGCCATCGCTGCCCCGAAGGACAGACACCCCATGTTGACGCTTCCGCCGAACGTCCAACCAACCGCCTCGCAATCAACCTCATCACAACAGTCGCCACGGAGGGACCGTTACGACCTCGCCGACGTCGCCGTCGTCATCGTCGCCTACAACGCCGAGCAGACCATTGCATCGGTCCTCGATCGCCTTCCCCAGACTTTCGCCGAGCATGTCGGCGCGATCCTCGTCAGCGACGACGGCTCGTCCGATGCAACCACCGAGGTGGCCCGCCGGTGGGCTGCGACCCACCCTCACGTCAACCTCACAGTCGTCCAGCAGCCGATCAACCTCGGCTACGGGGGCAATCAGAAGTTCTGCTACCGCTGGGCACTCGAGCACGATTGTTCGATCGCAGTGATGGTGCACGGTGACGGGCAGTACGCCCCCGAGCTGGTCGGCTCGATCATTGCGCCGCTCCTGCGCGGCGGTGCCGATGCAGTCTTCGGTTCGCGGATGTTGATCCCCGGCGGGGCACGCAAGGGTGGGATGCCGATGTACAAGTTCGTCGGCAACCGCATCCTCACCACGGTCCAGAACCTGTGCGCCGGCCTCCGTCTGTCGGAGTGGCACAGCGGCTACCGGGCCTACAACCTGCACCGGCTCGACGTAGCGGGACTTGCCAAGATGTCCGACGGATTCGACTTCGACACCGAGATCATCCTCAGCCTCGCCAAGCGCAAGCGGACGATCACCGAGGTGCCCATACCCACCTTCTACGGCAACGAGAAGTGCAACGTCAACGGTATGCGATATGCGGTCGATGTACTGGGTGAAGTGATCAAGTTCCGGGCCCGTCGCAACGAGCCCTCCGTGGAGTTGATGAACGCTGCCTGATGTCGGCGTGAACCGGCGGTGAACAGCAGCTGACACTTCGCTCGCTGCTGTTCCACCGTTGGCCGCCGACCGGCACGATGTTCCGAGCATGACCATCTCCCCCTCCCCGGACTCCGCCGACCGCCCACCGGTGGTTGCCGACGCTGCCCTCGACTGGAGCGTTGACGGGTTGTTCCACAGCTTTCCCGTGTTGTCGGCGCGGCGGCGGATGTCGCGGCGGCAACTGATCGGGATGATCGCGATCATCGTGGTCGTGATCGGTGCTTTCGTGTATGACCCGGTTTTTGCCGGCACGGTGATGATGAGTACAGCCATCGTGCTCTACATCGCCGTGTTGTGGATGCGGGTCGACCTGGTGCTGCGCAACGACGGTCACTCGCGATACGAGTTCAGCGACGAGTTCTTGCTCGACCAGGATGACGACACCCTGCCGACGTATACGGTTCTGGTGCCGGCCTACCGAGAGCCCGAGGTCATTGGATCGCTCGTCGCGAACCTGGCGGCGCTCGATTATCCGGCGAACAAGCTGGAGATCAAGTTGCTGCTGGAGGCCGACGACGACGAGACGGTCGCCGCCGCCCGTGCGATGCATCTGCAGCCACCGTTCGAGATCGTCCTGATTCCGCCCAAGGAACCGCGGACCAAACCCAAGGCACTCAACTACGCACTGCTCTCGTCCACCGGCGAACTGGTCACGATCTATGACGCTGAGGATCGACCCGATCCAATGCAGCTCCGCAAGGTTGCGGCGACGTTCGCCGTGGCGGGCGCCGACGTCGGCTGCGTGCAAGCCGAACTGGCCTATTTCAACGCCGACGAGAACATCATCACCCGCTGGTTTGCGACGGAGTACCGGATGTGGTTCACCCAGTTCCTGCCGTCGTTGTCGAAGGTGAACGCGCCGATCCCACTCGGTGGCACGTCGAATCACATCCGTCGCGACCTGCTGATCGCGGTCGGAGCCTGGGATCCGTTCAACGTCACGGAGGACGCCGACCTCGGCATCCGGCTCAGGCGGTGCGGCTACCGCGTTGCGGTGCTCGACTCGATCACCTACGAAGAGGCCAACACCGATTTCGTCAATTGGATCAAGCAGCGCTCGCGTTGGTACAAGGGCTACGCCCAGACCTGGCTCGTGCACATGCGCCATCCGCTGCAGCTGATCCGTGAGGTCGGCGTTGCCGGGTTCCTGCGGTTCAACCTGTTCGTCGGTGGCACGCCACTGCTGGCGGTGATGAACCCGATCTCGTGGTTCCTGCTGTTGCTCTGGTTCGCGCTCGAACCGGCCTTCATCCAACAGATCATGCCGGCGCCGGTGTACTACGCCGGCCTGTTCGGCTGGATCGTCGGCAACTTCAGCTTCTACTACCTCAACCTGATCGTCTCGTTCGATCTCGGTCTGCGGCGCGTGTTCCGAGCTGCGCTGTTGCTCCCCGTGTACTGGGTGATGATGGCGCTCGCGGCGACGAAGGCATTCATCCAGTTGATCTTCAACCCCAGCTATTGGGAAAAGACCCAGCACGGCTTGAGTCATCAGAGCAACGTCGAGGCGCAGTCCGATACCGAGCCTGCGTTGCCGTGACGGCGTTGCGCTCACGACGAGACGTGATCGGACGCGGGGGGCTCGGCGTCGCGGCTGGGTTGCTCGCCAGCAGCGGGACGCCGTCAGCAGTTGCCGAGGCAGTCGCCAATTCTCGCTACGACGTGCGCGACTTCGGCGCGGTCGGTGACGGTGCCACCGACGACACCGCTGCGATCCAGGCGGCGATCATCGCAGCGACCGAAGGTGGCACCGTCTACTTCCCGGTGCCCACCGGGTTCCGGCCATACGTCGTATCCACCCTGCGAATGCGCGACCGGGTGCGGCTGATGGGCGAGACTGCGAACGTCGTGATCCGCAAGCTCGCCGGCTCCACCGGTTCGGTGATCTGCGCCGACCTGGCGGGAGGCAGGGGCGCGTTCGCGACGTCGTTCCGCGATCTGATCATCGATGGAAACGCCGCCGCATGTCCAGGCGGCACGGACGGGATCGGCCAGCACCCGGACGATCCGGACGGCGAGGGCTATCACGGTGACGGCGTTCAGATCGACAACGTCACGTTCCAGTCGTGCCGCCGCCACGGCGTGTCACTCGGGCATTCGCGCTCGAACACGACGCTGCCCTTGCTGCGCAATGTGCGAGCGACGTACAACCGGGGCCGAGGCGTCGCCCTCAAGTCGATGAGCGACGGATGGTTCGACATCGGCTGGGTAGCCGAGAACGGTGCCGGTGGGATCCTGATCGAAACGTGTGGTGCGCTCCGGTTGAGCGCGATCCAGGTCGAAGGCAACGACGATCCGCAGGCGTCGGGGTGGATGCAGCAAGCGCGACCGGGGATCGAGATCGTCGGCTCCGGCATCGTCTTCGTCCAGCGGGGCTGCACGTTCTCCTCGACTCGCACCGGCATCGTCGTGCGCGGTGACTGCACCGACATCGACATCTCCGGTAACTGGTTCAACGGCAACAACTCCCACGGTCAGGCCGGACGACATCCGAACATTCAGGTCGATGCCGGTGCGTCTCGAATTCGAGGCCTCAGCGTTCATGACAACACGTTTCACGATGCCGACGACGCGATCGTCGGCGGCGGCGGAGTGAGCAATATCCGCCATCATGTCGAGATCGTGGAGCCGGACACGGGTTCCTACGAGACCGTGCGAGTGGCCGCCAACACACTGCGCAACAGCGCATCGAACCCGACTCGATCGGTGTGTGAAGGATCGGGGCGTGGGATCCGGATGGACGTCGACAGCGGAGCGACCGCGACGGTGCTCAGTTCGTCGATCGCGTGGACGTCGTCGGCGGTTGCGGTGCCGTTCTCGCGCCGGGTGATCGACCCCGGCCGACAGCACTCGTCGGACGAGCGGTCGCGCATCACGATCGGTATCGGTGGCGCCTATCGAATCAGTGGTTCGGGAACGCTGGGCGGCGACGGCTCTCCGGGCCGAGCGAGCGCCGTCGTCCGGGTCAACGGTCGAGGCGAACTGTGCCGGCTGCCGATCGGTGGCGCGAGCGACCATGTGGCGGCGTTCAACGGCTCGACGATCGTCGCGTTGGAAGCGGGCGACTTCGTGGAGCTCGTCGTCAGTCCATCCCCCGGGCAATCGGTCGTGTTGCGGAACGTGACGTTTTCGATCGAGCCGATGACGAGCTGATGACCGGCCGGTGAACGCACGGGGCGACGAGCACCAACCAATGATGAAGACCAGCTGAACTCCGACATCGACCCGCCGAGCGGATGCCCCGCCAGAGCTACCTTGATGTTCATGTCCGGTCCAGCGTCGATGACCATCGACCGGCCACCGTCAATGCCGGTCGCTCCTCGCCCCGAACCCGCCACAGCACCTGCGCCGGTCGGAGCGCACGCGGTGCGGCGGCCTCGATGGCCCTGGGTCGTAGCCTTGATCGCGTTCGTCCAGTACACCGCCGCTGGATGGTGGATGTTGAGCTCGCAGCACTATTTCATCGCCGACGCGATGTCGCGAACACTGAGTGCAAAGTTCATGGTGCTGTCCCGAGATCCGCACCTCGGTGCCGTCGGGTTCTACTGGATGCCGCTGCCGACGGTGACCCGGATCCCGTTCGTCGTGTTGATGTCGTTGTTCGACCGCGAAGAGTTCGCCGGAATGATGACGTCAGCGCTGTTCGCTGCGCTGACCATCCCGGTGATCGTCGCGATCGGCCGGGTCCTGCAGCAGCAGCGGGCGGCGATGCTGGTCGTGGCAATCTACGCCCTCAGCCCGATCACGATGTATCTCGGTGGCAACGGAATGAGCGAGAGCACGCTCGGCTTTTTTGTTGCGCTGACGATGTGGGCGTTCCTGAAGTGGCGCCACACAGGGACGATCCAGGCGCTCGCCGTTTTGGGACTCTGTCTCGCCGGCGCCGTGGCGACCCGGTACGAAGGGCTGGTCCTGATCCCGGTGGTGGCGGTCGCCGTCGCGATCTCGACCGACAGGTTGACCCGCTCGCAAGCTGCGATCGTGGCCGCCCTCCCGGCCGTCGTGGTGTTCGGCTGTTGGACGCTCGCGTCCAGTCTCATCATGGGCGACGCGTTGTTCTGGTGGCACGCATCCGCTGAGGTGATCAGCCGGCCGGTCGGTGCAAGGTGGCTGCCCGCCGACTCGTCGTACCCACGCGTCTTCGGACATGTTGCGTTCATCCTGATCGCCCTTGCGCCGGCACTGCTGGCCGTGCTGGCCGGCTGCATCAGTGCCCTCCGCCGCTGGCGAACGTCGCTCGGAATCCTCGGCTTCACTTTCGCTGTTCCGATCGTCGTCGCGTACCAGATCGTCAACGCCTCCAGTTGGGGCACGATGCGGTTCTTCAGCCTCGCCCCGCTCACCGCCTGCATCGGAGTGCTCTGGGTCCTGCGGGCCGGACGGCAGCAGGTACACACGAGAGTCTTCGGCATGATCGGTATCGGCCTGCTCGCCGTGGGTGGCGTGACGAGCGGGCTGCTGCTGTCGAGCACGGCATGGGCCCAGCCGGAGGGTGAGTTCATGTTCTTCGGTCCGCTGTTCGGTCGTGACGCACCAACTGCGTCGGAGGACAACCGAGAGTTCGCGGTCTTCACCACCGACGCCGAGCAGTACCGCCAGATCGCAGCCGACCTCGATGCACGACTTTCGCTCGGCGAACGAGCGCTGATGGATTCGCTGCAGGCCACCGTCTATCTTTTCAGTGACCACCCGAACCGGATCATCGTGCCGGAGGACCGTGACTTCGAACCGATCCTCAGCGATCCCGTTGGTCGATTCGACTACATCGTCACCCTCGACGGTGTCGCTGGAAGCGGCAACCGCGCCCTGATCGACACCGAATTGCTGCGCAACACCGAGGGTCAGTGGGTGCTCGTTGGTGACTATTGGAACGCCGGCAAGATCCATGAATGGGTGCCAACGGGCAGCGTCGCGCACTTCGTCGCCAGTTCGTGCTGCGTCCCCGGACCAACCGGCTCGTGATCGTCGACAGCGCCCTCTACGTCGATGGTGTCCGTCGGCCAGGACGCTTCGACACAACGGACTGGCGGGCGGGCGATGACACGCCGGAGCGGGCGCCGACATGGTTCAGTTGGACCGGGTTGTTCGAGCCCACCAAGGCCGAGTTCGAACAGGTCCGGCTGCACATCGATCTCCACGATCTGGTCGTCGAGGACGCCCTGAACGCGCATCAGCGGCCGAAGTTGGAGCGCTATGGGGATGCGTTGTTCCTCGTGTTGAAGACGGCCAAGTACCTCGACCGGGAAGAGGAGGTCGAGTTCGGCGAGATCCAGGTGTTCGTCACGCCACATGCAGTTCTCCATGTCCGTCACAACTCTCCGTCGAAACTGGTCGGCGTCCGCCATGCGCTGGAGACCCACCCTGAGCTGATCCGCTGTGGACCCGGCTCGGTGCTGCACGCGATCGTCGATCATGTCGTCGACGGGTACGAGCCCGTCATTGCCGGCTTGGAGACCGACGTGCGCGAAGTGGAACGCGAGGTCTTCAACAGGCACCGTGGTGACAACCCGGTCGAGCGGATCTATGGATTGATGCGCACGGTGCTGCTCCTGCAGGACGCCCTGACGCCGCTGTCGGCCCCGCTCGACGCTCTCGCGACGCGTCGCTTCGACGTCGTGACGAACGAGTTGCGCCAGTACTTCCGCGACGCGCACGACCATCTCGCCTCGGTCGTGCAACGAGTGGGCACGATGCACGACCTGTTGTCGAACATCCTCGCTGCCAACCTCACTCGGGTGTCGATCCGCCAGAACGAAGACATGCGCAAGATCTCTGCGTGGGTCGCTATCGCAGCCGTGCCGACGATGTTGGCAGGGATCTATGGGATGAACTTCGAACACATGCCCGAACTGCAGTCGCGCGCTGGCTATCCGATCGCACTCGGCGTGATGATCGGCGCGTGCTGGCTCCTGCACCGCAAGTTCAAGAGCTCCGGCTGGCTCTGACCGCATCGCCAACTTCGTCACAAGTTCATCTCGCGGCTGTGCGAGCGTCGCCGTCCGGCCACTCGCCGGTTGCATGCTGGCGGCGAAGGCCACGAGCGGCCCTGAGGAAAGGTTCCGACGATCATGGATCAACGGATCGAACACCTGCTGGACGAATTGGGCACGCCGAGCGATCAGCGATCCTCGCTGCGCGCTGCGCTCGCCATCGATCGTTCTCGTGCGGCCCACCCGTCGATCAGCCGCAGCGATCAGCCGAGCGGCCGACCCGCCGGCTTCGAGACCGAATAGCACCCCCCGAACACCCCCAGAGCACCCGACCGAGGAGCCTTCACAGGTCATGCCCAACTTCGTCCCCATGCGGGACTACACCATGTCGATGATCGATGAGATGATCACAACCCACAACCTCCAGGCGCCGTTCATCGACGTCGGCTGCGGGCAGGGCGACGTCTCGCTCCACCTCACCCGCCGCCACGGCTGGGACGGCGTCGCTGCTGACTCATCCGTCGGCGCGGCTGCAGCCGCCCGCATTGCATTGCGCGGCACCGACGTCGCCGTCGAGGAACGACCGCTCGACCAGATCGACGGGGTGTTCAACACTGTCGTGCTGTCGACGGTGATCGAGCACATCGCCGACGATCGCGCCGCTGTGGCCCGGTTGCGCACACTGTTGCCGGAACAGCCGGGCGCCGGTCATCTCGTGATGTCGATGCCGACCAACCCCGATTCCGAATGGCGATGGGACGACGACTTCTACGGTCACTACCGCCGCTACACACGCGCGAGCGTCGACCAACTGCTGTCGTCGTCCGGGTTCCGCCTGGTCGAGTTCTGGGACTACACCTTTCCGGTCTTCTGGGCGATGCGGCGCACCTACACCCGACTGCTGCCGGCCAAGGCGCCGTCCGCAGACGTGAAGGAGATCAACACCGCCGACAGTTCGCTGACGAGCGCGTGGGACATGGGAGCGAGCTCGAACCTCGCAACGAAGGTGCCGGTGTGGGGATTGGTCAACAAGGCCCAGCGTCGGTTCCGAAACAGCGATCGCGGCTTCGAAGCCATCTGCCTCGCGGTGACGACGTGACCATCCGACCCACTGCCGACGCCGTCGACTTCGACGTGTTCGATCACCAGGTCTTTGAACAGGTCGATCAACTCCGAACGCGCTATCGCGACGCGGCACCCTTCCCTCACATCGTGCTCGACGGCCTGATCGATCGCAATCTGCTCGATGTAGCGATGACAGAGTTCCCGCCGGTAGACGGGTCAGAGTGGACCAGCTACGTCCACGTCAACGAGCGCAAGTACGGCAACCCCCACCTGCAGACATGGGGCCCTGCGCTGCAGCAGATCGCCGAGGAGCTGATGTCGGACCGGTTCGTGTCCCACCTCTGTCGGCTGACCGGCATCGACGGACTGCGTGCGGATCGATCGATGGACGGCGGTGGGCTGCACCAGTCCTTCGCCGGTGGGTTCCTCAACGTGCACGCCGACTTCACGTCACATCACACCAACCGCATGTGGCGCCGCCGGGTGAACCTGTTGCTCTACTGCAATGCCGACTGGCGACCCGAATACAACGGCGACCTCGAGTTGTGGGATGCGGGCGTCACCACCAAGGTCGCCTCGATCAGTCCGAACGCGAATCGGATCGTCATCTTCAACACCGATGTCGATTCCTTCCACGGCGTCCCCGATCCAATCGCCTGCCCACCCGGTATGGCGCGGCAGTCGATGGCGCTGTACTACTTCACCGAAGAGTCCTCGCCGATATCGAGGTCGACGGAGTATCGAGCGCGCCCGGGCGACGGAGCCAAGGGCATTCTGATCTATCTCGACAAGAAGGCGCTGCGCGTCTACGAC
>Ga0105048_10015106_pt1 | contig 11996 bp, 10 predicted proteins | sample MAT05_FD_78382 | JGI IMG/M metagenome (GOLD analysis project Ga0105048, IMG submission 78382) | Freshwater microbial communities from Lake Fryxell liftoff mats and glacier meltwater in Antarctica - MAT-05 | ecosystem: Environmental > Aquatic > Freshwater > Ice > Liftoff microbial mat | place...
CAAGTGCAAACGTTGGCTGGCTTCTACCTGATCTGGATGGCGATTGGCGTGATCACAGCGATGATCTTATACGAGCCAGCCTTTGCCGTGGCCGCCACGTGGTTTGTACGCCAACGTAGCCAGGCGCTCACCGTCCTAACGTTGGGTGGCGGCTTGGCCAGCGTGATCTTTGTCCCCCTTATCACCTGGCTGATTCAACTCTACGGCTGGCGCACAACCTTGTGGATCTTGGCTGGCATTCTAGCCGTAACCACGATTCCCCTCCATGCCTTGTTGCTACGTCGCGCGCCGCGCACAATGGGCACCCTGGCCGACGGTGCAAGCTTGCCCGTAAGAGCACCAGATCAAGCGGTCTCTCATCCCGACCCGGTAATCCATCACGCCGGTCAGCCGATTGCGCTGGGCAACGCGCTGCGTAATCGGGCCTTTTGGGGTTTATCAATTGCCTTTGCACTCTCCAACTTGTCGGCAATCGCATTGGCGGTGCATCTGCTGCCATTTCTCACAGAACAGGGCTATCCACCAGTTTTTGCCGCGCTCACCGCCAGTGTCTTGGGGGGCAGCCAGATTCCAGGGCGACTGATCTTTGGTCCCTTGGGCAGTCGCCTCTCTTTACGCGTGATCACCGCGTGCCTCTTTGCTATGATGACAGGCGGCTTGTTGATCCTATGGCTGGCACCAACAACCTGGACCATTCTGATCGGGGCAGCGCTTTTTGGCATGGGGTCGGGGGCTAGTTCACCGGCGCGGGCAGCCTTGGTGGGTGACTTCTACGGAATTACCAACTACGGCATGATCAATGGTGTGATGGCGCTGGTATTAACCCTGGCGCGCGCCGGTGCACCCGTGGCGATGGGGTTGCTCTACACCTGGACGGGTGGCTACACAGCTGTCTTTTGGGTGTTGATTCTGAGCGCAGCGGGGGCAGTGGTTGGCATTTTGCTAACGCGCAAGCCAATTTTACAGACAAGCCCAGGGTAATTTTGTAGCGTTGACAAGAAGTAACGGAAGCTTAACAGCGAAATTTAACACCACGGTCAAACTTCCGTTACTTGTCTAGGTGCTTGTGCCGGCCCAGCGCACGCCTTGCGTCAGCAGTTGTTGCATGGCTGGCCGTTGGAAGGTGTCTGCCGTGTGGCCCAAGGTGGTATAAAAGACGCGACCTTGTCCATAAGATTTGACCCACGCCATGGGATGGGCGCGGCCATGCCACTGGGCAGAGGCCAAGATATGCAAGCTCGGTTCGTAAGCCGAGATGTAGATCTCATCTTCGACTTCAAAATCTGTGAGGCCTTGGGTGATAGGGTGATGGGTATCGTCAATCGTTACCGCAAACGTCAGCCCCGGCGGGTGCCAGTTGGCATGACCGCCGATCAGCTCCACGGCGCGCCCCCCGATCCACCACGCTGTGCCATGTACGCCGACCAGCCCTTTGCCGCTGTCGACAAAGTGTAACAACGCCGCTTCTTGGGCAGGGGTTAGATCGGCTTCGCGTGTGACGGTGCCATCTTCCTGGCGCACAGTGCGTGTGAAGCCCGTGCCAAAGACACACGCATCAAATTCATGCAGTTGTGGTGAAGTCAAAATTGCCTTGTCAACGGCCAATGTGACATGGAGATCGGCCTGCTTGCCCAGAAAATCGGCAATTACCGCCGCGCTCTTGTCAAAGCCATGATTGGGGCCTGATAGCACAAGAATATTCATGGTCATGCTTCCTTTACACAGCGAAAAACCAACGCATCACACGCTGGAACGAAGATCCACGGCGTTACTCAGTTGCCGGACGGGGTGGATTCGCCCAGTGGCCGCTGGGATCGCTACCACTCACAATCACCCCTTTGCCATTCCAATCCATATAGGCACGCACTTCGGCTGCGCAGTAGCGGAGGGTCAACCCGCAGCGGCGGCGATCCGAGTCGTTGGCCTCGGAGCCATGCAGAAGCAGATCCGTATGGAGCGAGATTTCACCCGCCTGCAAGACATCATCTACTGGATCGCCAAACTGTTCGGCATTCTTGACCGTCTGGTTCAACACATTGTTTTCCGTCTCTTCGCTCAGGTGATAAGTCAGATGGCCATGATGGTGGGAGCCAGGCACAAAGCGCATACAGGCATTTTCCACATCGGCATCGTCGATGGCTAACCAAACTGTTACCGTCTTCGAGGGGGTCATGGGCCAGAAACTGGCGTCTTGGTGCCAGGAGACGCGCTTGCCATCGTGGGGCATCTTGCAGAAATAATGGGAACCCCACCCTACCACATTTTCGCCGAGAATATCTTTGACATAGGCCACAATGCCTGGGTGGGTGAGCAAGTCATAAACCTTGCCATAGGTCAGGTGCGCGGTACTGATCGAGTAGCTGTTGCCGCCCTTGGCCACCACCTGGGCCAACAGGTCATCAAAGTAACGGCGCTGCTCTGTGATCTCGGCGGTGCTGAAGACGCGCAGCCCTTTGACATAACCATCGCGGTTAAAGGCCGCGATCTGGGCTTGGGTGAGCATTTGTGGCTCTTGCACCGTGCTGGGATGGAACTTGAGATCGCGCGGCACATCGCTAACCTGCTGGACATTGGGGATCGTTTGAAACATTGGGGTTGCTTGCATGGTTCTCTCCTGGTTATTCAGTTCACAATACGTTACTCAGTTGATCTTTAGCTGCTCAGGCGTGCCATCGATTCACCATAGGTGGGCATCTGTCCGGCGGCGACATCTTGGCGGCGCAGCGTGTGGAACGTGGTCAAAATGTCATTGGCCTTGCTCAACTTGGCAATCTTTTCCACGTACTGCTCGATCTGTGCGCCGGGCAAGGCCCAAAGCGCAATGTCGTCGGTAAAGCCGTCCACATAGGCGCGTGCCCCACAACAACCAAGACTCAAGGCGGCGCGTCCCGTGTTGGCGACTTGGGGCACAACCGCACAGGCGGGTCGGCCCAACGCCGGTGGGATACCCATCTCCACCTGTTGAATCGCCTCGGCAATGATCAAGCCTTGGCTGGCTTGGGCAAAGAGCAGAACAACGTCGGGCGGCAGGGGTGTCGCGGCCAGGGGCGCATAGACCACTTGCTGCGTGGTGTGATTGAGCACAGGGATCAACGCAATATCTTCCTCGCGCACATACTCTAAGCTTGCCATTACCTTGAGTACATCACCCAATTCAGATGCGTAGAGGGGCGGGGCATCGGCCATATTGTGTGTATAGATGCCGACGGAGCATAATTCATGGTCTTTGGCCGAAGTAGCTAGCGGGCCATGGGCGGCTTGTCCCCAAAAGGCACAGCCAGCCGGCACTTGGGTCGCAGGCAGTGGCACAGTAGCGGGCGCGTGATCGGTCATACAGACTGCAATTGGTGGCTGGCTCAGGTGTAGGGCATCTTGTAATGTCTGCGCGAGGATTGCGTAGTTTGTCATTGGTTTCTCCAGATGTTGGCTTGTCTACAATCGGTCGATGGCGCGAGCTATGTGATACCAGTATACCCACGCAAAGTGTGAATCACCTAATCACCAATCACAGGCATAGCCAACCAAGTGTCTGTAGCCACTTAGAATAAAGGGACGTCGATCCAGGTGCCGCCCTGCATGGCAGATTCATGCGCGCAGATGCCGGGGGCGGTGAAATCGATGGCACGCGCCACATCAATTGGCGGTTTTGCCTTTTGCTCAATTGCAGTAATAAAATCGCGCACCATGTAATATTCGGAGGTACCATGTCCGCCCTTGCGTGCCGACTCTGGCAAATTGGGATCAACCGTTGGGCAGTCGATCAACTGTGCACCGGCTTGTTTAGACATCTCACCCTCAAGATACAACCGTCCCTGTGTGCCACCCCATCCCCCTTCGCGACCACTTTCGACAAAGCCTTTGGTGCCATAGAGGCTGTAGAAAATCAGCTCATGGTGGCGCGGCGCAACCTGGCTGCGCAGAATCTTGATTGTGGATCCCTTCTGCGTCTGAAAGAGGCCAACCTCCATGTCCAAAAAGCCCAATCCTTCCTCGCCCGGATAGATATTTTTGCCAGAATGGACACCCGTCGCGCGCACAATGCGATCATCCATCAGGGTCAACAGGGGCCCCAGACAGTGGGCACAGTACCAAATGGGCGCACGCGGATAGCGCCAGCGCCGTTTGCCCGTGACAGGATCAATCAGCAGATCGACGATCTCATGCAGATATTCACCTTCCGCATGAAAAATCTTGCCCAGCTTGTTCTGGTCGATCAATTTTTTCCATTCGCGGATATAGTGAAAATAGCAGTAATTTTCGGCCATCATATAGACGCGATCGGTCTTGCGTACGGCATTGACCAGTTGTTCGCACTCGGCCAGGGTATACGCGGCAGTCTGCTCACACAGGACATGTTTGCCACTTTCCAGGGCGGCAATCGCCTGGGAGGCATGAAATTCAATCGGGGTAGCAATCACGACAATATCGATGGCGGCATTCACAAAATCATCGAACTTGGTAAATATCTGCTGGTCGCTGACACCAAAGTCGGCCCCCAGCTTGGTCAACGCGGTTTCATCCAAATCGCAGAGCGCGGCCACCTCGACATGCGGATGGCCGGCCAGGCTGCGCACAAGCCCACTGCCACGGCGCAGCCCCACAAAACCCACCCGCAACTTATTTGTCATAGTTATTTAATTCCCGTCATAGTAATACCCTCGATGAAGGTACGCTGGGTAAAGAAGAAGAGTACGATTACGGGCGAAATCATAATCGTCGAAGCAGCCATTAGCAGACCCCATTCGGTGCGCACACGGCTAAGAAAACCGTAGAGGCCAATCGCCAGGGTAAATTGATCTTTGTCGCTCAGGTAGATGAGTGGCCCCAGAAAGTCATTCCAGTTGGCCATAAAGGTGAAGAGCGCCACCGCAGCCAACGCGGCGCGCGACAGCGGCAGGACAATGCGCCAGTAGATCTGAAATTCGCTAGCACCATCCATCTGGGCCGCGGCCGAGAGTTCACGGGGAATCGTCAAAAAGAATTGACGCAACAGGAAAATGTAGAAGGCATTGCCGGCAAACGCTGGCCACGTCAGCGGATTGGCTGTGCCGATCCAGCCCAAATTGCGAAAAATGATAAAGGTTGGGATCAGCGTCACCGCACTGGGAATCATCAAGGTGGAGATCAGCACCATAAAAAGTGCATCGCGCCCCGGCCAGTTGATGCGCGCAAAGCCATAGGCCACCAGCGAACAAGAGATCAGGATTGCCACCACGTTGAAGATCGTGATATAGAGCGTATTGCCAAAGTAGCGAAAGAAGGGAATAAAGGTAGTCGCTTTGACATAATTCTCCCACATAAAGGGATTGGGAATCCATTCCAGGGGGATGCGAAAGAGTTGTTCGGGTGGTTTGAGCGAGGTAGAAATGAGCCAGAGAAAAGGAATGGTAAAAATAAAGCCCAAACTCGCCAAGACAAGATGCCCCAGGATGCGGCGTTGCCAGGAGTGGCCGTGGCGACGCCGGGTGTAGGTGGCGGCGGGGGCGGCAGTTGGCAGAGCAGGGTGGAGTGATTCGTTTGCCATCAGGCACTCTCTCCTTCATAGTACACCCAGCGGTTGGCGCTCTTGAAGACCAACCAAGTCAGCAAAAAGATAAAGGCAAAGAGCAACCAGGCCATAGCGCTGCCATAGCCCATTTTGAAATAGGTAAAGGAGTTGGTGTAGAGCAACAGCGAATAGAAGAGCGTAGACGAAGCTGGTCCGCCACTGCCTTGGGAGAGGACAAACGCCGTGGTGAAATATTGAAACGTACCGATAATCCCCAAGACCAGATTGAAAAAGATCGTCGGTGTGATCATGGGCAGGGTGACATTCCAGATCTTGCGCAAGGGGCCAGCGCCATCCAGGTTGGCGGCTTCGTAGAGCGCTTCCGGCACATCTTGCAGCGCAGCCAAAAAGATCACCATGCTGCTGCCAAAGGCCCACAATCCAATCAAGATCAAAGCGGGTTTCGACCATTGCGGATCGGTCAGCCACCCAACCGTCGGGATGCCCAGCGTGCGCAGCAGATTGTTGGCCAAGCCAAATTGCGGGTTGAGGATCCACGCCCAAAGCATGGCCGAGGCAATGTCGGGCACAATGCTTGGCAGAAAGAAGAGCGTGCGGTAGAACGCCATTCCCCCTACTTTCATGTTGAGCAAGAGCGCCACGGCCAATGCGACACTCAGATAGAGTGGCACCGCCACAAGCGCATAATAGAGGGTATTGCTCACCGCCTTCCAGAAGAGCGGATCGGTGGTCAATAGATCTTGATAGTTGGTCAGGCCGACAAATTGGGGCGGCGAAATAATGTCGTAGACAGTGAAACTGTAGTAAAACGAGGCCAGGATCGGATAGATGGTAAAGATACACAGGCCGATCAACCAGGGTGAAACAAAGAGTAACCCATTGCGCAGATCACGGCGCACCGCGCGCGTCAAGCGCCATGTACGCCGCCGCAGCGGGTTATTAAGCTCTTGCCAGACAGCCATAGAAAACTCCGGAGAAATCAGAAACCAGACAACGAGTAGCGATAGAGACCGCGAAGGTGTATAACGGGTGAGTCGGTGATTGGTGGCGAAGGACAATTGCGCAGGCGTGGCTTGTGGCACTGCCTACACCAATCATCGACTCACAGGAATCCGCGCCGTGTTAAGTAGCCATAGCCTTGTCCAGCTCAGTTTGGACATTCTGGGTGACTTCTGTCAACCCGGCCTGTGCCGTCATTTCGTCGCGCATCACCAAGTCGTAGACGCGATTGAGTTCATCATTGTAATAGCCAGTCACGGGGAGAATGGGGAAGAAATTCGTGGCGGCAATTCCGGTCTGTGAGAAGACTTCCAGATAGGAGCTCATGCGGTTGTCGGCACCCATATAGTCACGCAGGCCAGTTTCCCAATCGGTAAAGGCTGATTTGACGCAGGGCCCGTTGAGGGTTTTGTAGCCCATTAGCGCGGCCTGATCGATAAAGGCATACTTGATAAAATCCCAGGCTTGGTCGCGATGGGCCGACTCTTGTGGAATCGAATACATCCAGCCGCTAATGGCATAGTTGGCGCGCTCGGCCTCTGTGCCGTTAACCGTCGGCCAGTAGGTGACGCCGTAATCAATATCCGGCGAGAAATTGTCCAGCGCTTCAAAGGTCCAGAAACCATCGAAGAAGAAGGCCGCTTGTTTGGTAGAGAATGCGTTGCCGGCCTCGTAGGTGCCCGGGCGCTGATTAAAGGCCGATAATTTATTAATATCCAAGACACTCATATATTCATGCAGCCATTCCATCACCTCGACATTTGTCGGATTGTCGGCAATTACTTTGCCGGTGGCTTCGTCATAGTACGCGCCATCGTGGATAAAGGTCCAGTTGACTTGATGGCCGGGCGTTGGTGCGTACCCAATCCGTTCAATATCGCCACTCTCACTTACCTTGAGCAGTTGCATCGATTGTTCGATCAACTCGGCGGTAGTTGTTGGTGGTTTTTCGGGATCAAGCCCGGCCTCGCGCAGGGCATCTTTGCTATAGAAAAGACAAACATAGTCAGCACCACCGGGCAGCGCATAGAGCTTACCATCATAGCTCGAGCTATCGTAGATCGAGACAACAAAATCGTCGCGGGTGTGGCCGGCACTCGTCACCAAATCGGTCAGATCCAGCAACACACCCTTGCGCCCCAGAACTGCCAATGCACCGGGACGGATGTGATTACAATCTGGCGGTGTGCCAGCCGCGACCAAGGTGGTGAGCTTGGTCTGCCAATCCGGATCAAAATTCCATTCAATCTTCACATCGGGATTTTGCTTGGTATATTCGTCACCGATCAACGTCATCAAGCCGTTGTATAACTCGCCCCAATTCTCAGCGAGCACATTCAACGTAATCTGCTCTGTGCTGGCGGCAGCACCTTCGCTGCCCGCAGTAGTAGGCGTGGTAGCGGGCGCGCAGGCAGCCACAAGCACACTGGCAGTTGTCGAAGCACTGATTTGCAAAAAGGTACGGCGTGACAAACGGTGAGGCATCATGGTAATTTTCTCCTAATGGTAAGCATGAGTGAAAGGGACGATTCTACTATAATCAATGCAAGTAATTTCTGTCAAATACCTTTTCAGAGGTCACATACCCGGTCAAGTGGATTGGATGGGTAGATCGAGGTGATGCTGACACAGCGATCGACTTCGGTGCGGCAGCATTGATCATAGCAAAACGTGGCCGGCATCTCGGATGCCGGCCACGTTTTGCGCTGCTTATTTCATTTCAGTGGATATGCATTAGGAAGGCTAGGTGTAGGCTGGATTTTATTGCACGGGTCTAGCACCTTACCCCCTATCGACTAATTTCGCTCCTTTAATTTGTCTCCTTCAAAATCAACGGTATATAGGCACGTTGATCCTGAGCCGGCTCGGTATTGGGATCGATCACCGTGGGTGCTTGCACAAAGAGCGCAAACTCACTGAGGTGGGCAAGCCTTACGGTAAGGCGATGGTTTACGGCATCACGCGCGAGTATTGTAATGCCATCAGCGGCCCAGGTGGTGCCATTCCAGTAGAGTAGGGTCAGAGTCTCTACCTCTAGCCCATCCATCAGGGCCGGGTCATACGTGATTGTCAGCGTCACGGGTACCCCAAAGTGGAACTCATCGAAGCGTGTGTCGTTTAGGTAAGCCGACAAGTCAAAGAAGACATTGCCAAAGCGGAAGCCAACCGGCGCCGTCCGCATAGAATCGGTGGTGGTCATGCTCGGCGTATAGGCTAGATAGAAAATGTCCTTCACACCCAGGGTCTCTGTATAGACGCTCGGCGGTAGCGAGATAGCTAGGCTCACTTGGCTGCCCGGGAAGGAGAGTTGCGTAGTGGTGATGACTTGACTACCCCAACTTGTGTGTCGCCCTCGGTAGCGCTTCTGGTACTGACAACGATGCTCACCAAAGCTGTATCGGTATTCCCGTTGCTATCTTGAACCGTATAGGCAAAGCTGTCGGTACCGTGAAAGTCTTGGGCCGGCGTGTAGGTGATAAGCTGGTTGCCCTCTACGATTACCGCCACCCCATGTGCTGGCTGGGCAATGCTCGTTACCATAAGGCCACCACCGGCCGGGTCAGCATCATTGGTCAATACGGCAATGGTTACGACCTTGCCTTCGGTGCTACCCCCGGCATCATTGACAGCAACCGGTGGAATCGCAGGCGTGGCTGTACTTGTCACCGTCGGCGTCGCTGTCGGTGTATGCGTCGCAGTGGCGGTGGCCGTAGACGTCGCTGTCGGGACCGATGTATGCGTCGCCGTGGCGGTGGCCACATCCGTCGCGGTCGGCGTTGGTGTATTGTGGGCGTGGCCCGTACTTGTCGCAGTTGGCGTCGGTGTGTGCGTCTGTGTAGGTGTAGCCGTCGGCGTCGCAGTGGGCGTCAGATCAAAGTTGGCGACGAGATCCAGGTCGGTTGTGGCGGTAAAGATATAGCTGGCATCGGTCGAGACAGGCGTGCCGCTCACTGTCCAGTTGACAAAGTGGTAACCGATCTCGGCGCTAGCGGTCAATGTGACGATATCGCCATGACTGACCACGCCACCGCCACTGGCAGTGCCACCTATGACCGGATCGGCACTAACGGTAATCGTATATTGCTGCAAGGCAAAGTTGGCGACGAGATCCAGGCTACTGGTCAGCGTGAACGCGTTATCCACCGTCATGTCCGTGCCGGTCACCTCTAGCGCACCCCCATCGAGCGTGACGGCACCACGGCCCAGGTTGCTGTTGTCTTCAATGCGCAAAGCACCTGCGACCACGGTAGTTGTGCCACTATAGGTGTTGTTAAGCTCAGCGAGGGTCAGCGTGCCATTGCCGGTCTTGATCAGATTGCCACTCCCAGAGAGTAGCGCAGAGAGCGTCATCGCATTGGTATTGCTAATGGTGCCGCTGGTGCCACTGTCCAGCGCTAGTGCCTGTGTGATCGTGACATCACTGCCGGTCAAGGCTAAAGTCGCATCGCCCAACTGAACTTGAGCACTGCCCAGGTTGCTGGAATTGCTGACCCGGAGCGTGCCCGCAGCGTGCCCGCGTCGATTGCTGTATAATCGCTATAGGTATTGACACCGGACAACACCAATGTACCGTCGCCGCTTTTGCTTATGGACAAACCATTTAAAAGTCATACTAATAAACTCGATAATACACGAGACGCTATCTATGACTTTTAAGGGTTTTATCTATTAGATGATGAGCGCCTTCACGCTCGGTGATCGCGCCGTTTACCGTGACGATTACGTCATCGGTGACTAAGATGTCACCCCCGCTACCCGCTAGAATCATGGCGTTGTCGATGGTGGCGTCGGCTGTCACCCACAGGTTACCAGCCGTCAAGATCAGGATACCCGTACCAAGATTGTCGCCACTGGAGATCTGTAGACATAGCGGGCGAACCAACCAGTATGTGTGTCGTCATTTAGCGCGCCAGTGGCATTTTGGCCGGCCGCAAACGCAGCTTGGATGGATTGGGTGGGATAATCGCTAAATGCATTTCCCTCTTGCAGTGAGAACAGGCTGCTATCAAGGAAGGTGAAGAGATGATTAGCGCCGCCATCGGCTACGCCGGCAGATAACCGTTGGATGATCAGCGTGGCACCATCCCAATCGCCGTCGCCACTGTTCAATGCTTCACAATAGGGGTCGACGGCAGCGGCTGCGCTGTCGGCATCCAGCATCACTGTGTTGCCCGCCCCGGCCCAGTCTACGCTGTCGCCGTCTAGGTTGGTAAAAGCGAGGGCGCTACCAATCGCATAGACAGCGTGGATCGGCCCGAGCAACGCAAGTATAAGGGTTAAGCATGCGGTTGCCGCGCGCCAGATGTGGGGCCGTCTGCCAGTGTGACGAACGGGAAATAGAAAGGGAGAAGGCATCGATTAACTCCTGAATTATGTAGCATGGATAGCTTGATAATCATTGGTTATAATAGTGATTACTGACATTGGCAGGACAGCACGTGCGCGTTTGGCGCGCGGCTATATCCACTTGGGCGGTGCACGACATAGCCGCGGCACAACCCACTGACATCTTGATTCTTTATGGGTTACTTTATGGGGTTATCTGTCTCTTCGTATCTATCCTATTGGCGGTGGTACGGTTATTGATCGTACTGCCGACGCCGTTATTGGTCAACATAGCTGCACCAATGAGCCGCGGCCAGAACAATCGGCAAGGTCTAAGAATGACTCAATCTTATCAAGCAAACCATACTTCCAACTACATCTTTCGACCGAATTTATGTAGATAGCTTGCCAGATTGAACACAGTTCATAAGCTTAAGGTTTATTAATCCAGATTAATCACAAACTCAAACAACCCGTGCGCGGCAAAGGAGAAGGGCAAAGTTGCCGGGGCGTACCCCATGAAATTCGCGGAAAGGCTAGGGAAGGATTAGAAGGGGTTCGCGACTACTTGCCGAACCTGTCTGGTTGAACTAGGCAGCGGGAAAGGAATTTTGCGATATATCACCAAAGAAAGCGAAGTAACAAAAGTGTGGGTCAATCTGCACTGTAGGATGGCGAAACACGCATCAGTGCGACAGGAAAGTCGCTACAGCGCGATCAATTCGGTCAATGGTAGCGCTGCCAACGAATCTATGACGCGGTCCGCCAGGGCAAAGTCCATGTGTTGCGTCATCCCATGCGGTGCAACGATACACTTGAGCCCCGCGCGCTTGGCCGCGGTCAACCCATTGAGCGAATCTTCGATGGCAATGGCTTGCTTGGCAGTCACCCCAAGCGCCGCCAATGCTGCCAGATAGAGCGCTGGGTCCGGCTTTACAACCGCCACATCATTGGCGGTATAAACAAATTCAAAGTAGTGACGCAGGTTGCGCGCCGCCAAGTTCTCTTCCACCCAGTCGCGGGTCGAGCTGGAGGCAACGGCCAGCCGAATGCCGCGCTGGGTCGCCGCGTCCAAGAGGGGCACCACGCCGGGGCGCAAGGGCTCACGCGCAACCAGTTCGTGAAAGCGCTGGCGCCGCCGAACGCGCAGCGCTGGGCGATC
>Ga0105048_10015108_pt1 | contig 11996 bp, 12 predicted proteins | sample MAT05_FD_78382 | JGI IMG/M metagenome (GOLD analysis project Ga0105048, IMG submission 78382) | Freshwater microbial communities from Lake Fryxell liftoff mats and glacier meltwater in Antarctica - MAT-05 | ecosystem: Environmental > Aquatic > Freshwater > Ice > Liftoff microbial mat | place...
GCGACCGTCGTCTGATTCACCGAGGTCACGTTGACGATGGCTCCGCGCACGCCGGCCGACACCATTTGCCGCGCAACAGCCTGTCCGACCAGGAACGGCCCATCCAGGTTGATGCCGACGACGCGCCGCCATTCGGCCTCCGGCATGTCAAGGAACGGGATGCGGCTCAGGACGCCAGCATTGTTGACGAGAATCTCCACGCCGCCGAGTTCGTCCACGACGCGCTGCACCATTGTGCTGACGGACGCGCCGTCTGCCGTGTCGGCCTGGATCGCCAGCGCCCGCACGCCGAGCGCCGCCGCTTCGGCCACCGTGGCCTCCGCAACGTCGGCTCCCTGTCGGTAGACGATTGCGACGTCGGCCCCGCAACGGGCCAGCCCCAGCGTGATTGCGCGACCGATGCCGCGCCCGCCGCCCGTGACGATGGCGCGGCGACCCTTCAGGTCAACCTGTAGTGACATGTCCGTGTGTCTCCCCTGCTGGTGGTGAAATTGCGCGAAGTGCGCCGGTGCGCAGAGGCGTCCGGCGCGCTTGTGGGGGTGTGACGGGCCGATAGAACTCGGTTGGCGGCTACCGCGCGGCCTCGGCCTGGAGTTTCGGCAGCAGGTCGGTGGCGATGCGCTCGGCCATCGGTAGCTGTTCCGCACCCGGCTGGTCGATGATGAACTCGTTGATGCCGGCCTCGCGATACTGCCCGACCATATCCGCGAAGGCGTCCAGCGATTGCCACGGATCAGACGGCATCAGCGCCGCCCAGCCGTATAGCCCGCGCCAGATGTCGGCTGGATTGCGCCCGACCGCCGCGCACTGCTCGTCCAGGATAGCGTTCCGCTGGCGCATCTCCTCGACGGTGCCAAAGGAGTTCCAGGCGTCGGCGTACTCGGCCACGATCCGCATCATCTTCGGGCCGTGCGCCCCGAGCGTCAGGGGCGGGCGCGGACGCTGGAGCGGCTGCGGCCTGAACAGCGCTTCGTCGAGCTGGTAGTGCTGGCCCGCGTAGGTGGTTGACTCGTTCCGCAACAGGCTATCCACGATCTCGACGGCCTCGCGAAACCGCGACACCAGCTCCGGCGGCGACGGAAACTCAATGCCGTACATGGTGTGCTCGGGCACGAACCAGCCCGCGCCGAGGCCCACGTCAACCCGCCCGCCGGAGATGTGGTCGATGGTCGCCGCCATTTTCGCAACGAGGGCCGGGTGCCGAAAGGTGTTGCAACTCACCAGCACGCCGATGCGCGCCTTGCGCGTTTGGGCAGCCAGTGCGGCCAGCAGCGTCCAGCCTTCAAAATATGGGCCGCTTGGGCGGCTCGGCTGGACATAATGATCACAGTCCCACAAACTGTCAAAGCCGAGGTCTTCGAAGAGCCGCCAGCGCTCGACGGTCAACTCCCATGACATGTTCTGGTCGGTGCAGATGCCGAATCGCAGGCCGGCTGGCATGTTCCATCCTCCCATCACCAACGCGTGTGGACCCGTCGGCGATCACTTCCCGGCGACGTGTGCTCGACGGTAGCGCGCCACCAACGGCCCGGTCAATCGTCGTTCCCAATGGTACATCGTTGATTATTCACCAGAGGCTACCAGCACTTGCTACAGGCAGCACCCCGCCACGCCCTCCGGGTTGATATCCGTCACCTTGCGCCCACTGACCTTTCGCACATACAGCGGGCGCTGCCGCCGGAGCATCCGGAAGCGCACGTGCGCCGCCTCGCCGACCAGCGGGCTGGGCGCGTGACCTACCTCATCGCCTGGAACGGATCGCTCGCGATCGGGCATGTGCTGGTGCGCTGGGGCGGCACCGCGAACCCCGAGCTGCTGTGGCTGCTCAGTCCGCGCAACCAGACGCCGTACATCGAGGCCCTCTTCGTGCGGGAAGCGTATCGGTCGCTTGGCGTCGGGACGGCTCTGCTGGCAGCGGCCGAAGATCTTGCGGCGGCGGGCGGCCACCGCAAGATCGGGCTGGCGGCGGCCGTGGAGAACTGGCGGGCGCGCGATTTATACGAGCGCCTCGGCTATCGCGACAACGATGTCGGGCCGTTCACCAGTGGCTGGACGTACATTGACGAGCGTGGCGATGAGATCAGTGAGAGTGAGTCGTGCGTGTACATGACGCGGCCCCTCAATGGCGGACTTCGGCAGCCCAATGCCCTCCGCGTGGGCTGCCACTGATGACGCGCATCGCGTCGGTCACCGCCCACTATCTGCGCGCCGAACTGGCCGAACCGTTCGGCTGGTCCGTCTACACCACACCGATTCGACAGGCGCTCCTGATCGAGGTCCGCACCGACGACGGCCTGGTCGGGTGGGGCGAGAGCGGCTCCGGGACGCTCTCACGGGCTGGCGCGGTCTTTGTCGAAGACGTGCTGGCACCGCTGGCGATTGGCGAAGACCCGTTCGATCTGGACCGCATCGCCCAGAAGGTTGCAATGACGCTCGACCGGGCCGGCTGGACCGGTGACTTCGGGGTACAGGCCTGGAGCGGCCTTGAAGTGGCTCTGTGGGACATCATGGGGAAGGCAGTCGGGCGGCCGGTCTCCCAGTTGCTCGGTGGCCGCGTCCGTGAGCGCGTGATGGCCTATGCGACGGGCCTCTACTACGTGCCGACCGCGCATGACCCGACCGCTGCCCGTCAAGATGAGGCGCGCGGCTACGTCGCGGCCGGCTACCGGGCCATGAAGATGAAGGTCGGCGGCCTGTCCCCCGACGCCGATCTGCGAGAAGTCGCTGGCATCCGAGCGGCTATCGGGCCAGACGTCTTGCTGATGGCCGATGCCAACGGCGCGTACGACAGTCGGACGGCGATGCAGGTTGGCGCTGGACTGCAAGAGCAGGGCGTGGCCTGGTTCGAGGAGCCAGTGCAGCGCGGCGACCTGGAGGGATACCTGGAGGTGCGGCGGGCGTTGTCTCTGTCGATCTCCGGTGGTGAGCATCTCGGTAGCCTCAATGCCTTCCGTGAGTACGTTGCGCGGCGGGTCGTGGATATCCTCCAGCCGGACGTGGCGAACTGCGGCGGCCTCGGCGGCTCGCGGCGTATTGCGGCACTGGCACAGGCATTTCACATGCGCGTGTTCCCGCACGTCTGGGGCACGCCGGTGGCCGTAGCAGCGGGGTTGCACTTTGCCGCTACATTGCCGTCCACCCCACCCACCATGACGGCGACGCCGCTGGCGCAGGAGCCGCTGTTCGAGTTCGACAGCACGCCGCACCCTATCCGCGATGCCCTGATGGCCGACGCGCTGCGCCCACATGACGGCTGGTTGGCGATCCCAAACGGCCCTGGCCTCGGCGTCGAGGTCGATCCCGCCGTCATTCGGCATTTCGCCGTTCGTTAGCGGCGGTTTCGTTCCGAACTGGTGACGACGCTGGCACGATGCGTGCATCTCGCAGCCGTCCCATGAGCATGCGATCAGCCGGCCCCGACGACCGCGAGCGTGAGGCGCTTGAGCGCACCGTTCGGATCAAGCGCGACGACATGGGTCGGGATGACGACCGCCAGGACGGGGACCGGCCTCCAAAGCAGCCGGGTCATCCGTCGCCGGTCGCGCCGCTGGCTGAGTGGATCGGCAAGTCGCGGTACATCGTTCTGTTGGCCGTGGTGAGCGTCCTGCTGGTGTCGGCCACGCTGTTCGTCGTCGGGGCCGGGATGGCGGTACAGGGCATCTGGAACGCGCTGGTGGCTATCTCGCGGGGTGAATTTGCCGCCACGACCATCACGGTTGATCTGCTGGAAGTCGTCAGCGTCATGCTGAAGGCGGTGGTCTTCTATCTGATCGGCGTCGGTTTCTACAGCCTGTTCATCGCACCGCTGAACCTGACGGCGGCGCTCGGCATCCGCTCGTTCAACGACCTGGAGATCAAGATCGTCAGCGTGGTCGTGGTCATCATGGCGGTCACGTACCTTGAGCACTTTATTCGCTGGGACCAGGCTTTCGAGACGCTAATGTTTGGGGTCAGTCTGGCGGTGGTCGTCGCCGCGCTGGTCTTCTTCCAGGCGAACAGCCACCGCGAGAGCCGCGAGGACGAGCAGGAAGACGCGCAGATGCGGATTCGGGCGCAACGGCGGTTGTTCAACGAGGACGAGGAGGAGCGCGAGGTGCGACCTGATGATGTACCGTCCAAGGTCGTCCACGACCGCGACCTGCACAACTGAACGCGGCTGCTCCCTGAGCACCTGACGCCATGCCCGCAGGTCAGCCGGCGCGGCACGTCCGGTATCGTTCGTGGTCATGGCCGAGCAGCGACGCGATCCGCCCGTCCCCGACGAAGCGCGACGCGCTGACGATGTACCGTCAGTGGCGGCACCCGGTGGCCTCCTGCGTCCTGAGTTCGTGCTGGCGGTGCCGGTCTTCGCGACCCGCATGGTTTACCTCGGGACGCTGACGCTGCTGCCGCCGCTGCTCGTGGAGCGCGGCGTCTCACCCGCGTTCCTCGGTGTGCTGGTCGGTGTGTATGGCTATGCCGCCGTCTTCATGGGGCTGCTGGCAGGCACATTGGCGGACCGGTTCGCGCCGGCCCGGCTGGCTGCGGCCGGCAGCGCGCTGGTGAGCGTCGCCGTCGGGGCGCTCTGGCTGGCGACGGCTCCGCTGGCGCTGGGCGGTGCCCGCCTGTTGCATGGTCTTGCGATGGGCCTGTTCCGCCCGACCGTCTCCACGCTCGTGCTCCAGCGGGTGCCGGCCGAGCGCCGGGCATCGGCCATCTCGGTCAACAACGTGGCCTACGTCGCGGGCGCGGCGGCTGGCGGGGGCATGCCGACGCCGAACATGAAACTGCCCGGCTCGGGGTGTCCGTCCTCGGCTGACTCAGCCACGACTTCCACGGTGTAGAGCCCGGCCGGCAACTCTGGTAGCGACACCTGCATTATCTTGCGGTCGGGGTCGTCCATGTTGACGTGCCCGTCGCCGAGATCAACCTGCGTACCGAAGGTGTCCACGACCCGAATCGTGCTGCGCGATGTCAGTTCCTGCGAGAACCATGCCGTCAGGACGAACGGTGTACCGTCGAGCGCCGCGCCGGCCGGCGGGTCGGCGTAGGACAGGCGTGAATGTGCCAGGGCGGTGTCGCTGGTCGCCAACAGGAGCCCGAACGCCAGCGCAATAGTCGAGATGGCTGCCGTGAGTCGGCCACCCGATACGTGTGATCGCATGTGAACTCCAAAGCCCGCCGGCGGCGGCCAGTAGCCGGCGGCTCGTCTCTTGATTTCGCGGGGTGGGGATGGCCCGTTGCGTACGGCAATGAGCGCACATTCAGGGCCGTCACCGGTGTTCGGCGGAGTCGCCCGCCGGCAGACCCACCAAACCTTCTATGAACAGAACGTCATGACGACGCCCCTGGTTCCGCTTGTTGCCAGGTCAGGGTGCCCCGACGCGGGCGGCGTGGCGCGCCAGCTTGGCCGTGAACGCTGGCGAGGTGATGGCATCGCGGTTGACCACGAGGCTCGGGACGCGGCCGGCGGCCACTTCGAGGATGCTGCGGCAGGCGCTCGATCCGTTGCCGTGGAAGCATTCGTCGGTCCAGCAGATGCCGTGGGGTGCCAAGATGACGTTGTCAAGGGCCAGGATCGGGTCGCTCGGGTCGGGCGGCTCCGGGTCGAACACGTCCAGGCCGGCCCCGGCGATGCGCCGTTCGCGGAGGGCTTCGTAGAGTGCCGGCTGATCGACAATTGGGCCGCGCGCCGTATTGATGAGGTACGCGGTCGGCTTCATCAGCGCCAGCCGTTCGGCGTTGAGCAGGTGATGCGTGTCGGGCGTCAGCGGGCAGTTGACCGACACGATGTCGGACTCGCGCAACAGAGTTTCCAGATCGACACGTTCGGCGCCGCCGGCTCGTGCCTGTTCCGGCGTGACCCACGGATCAAACGTCAGGTGGCGCATCTCCAACGGCGCTGCCAGCTTGAAGATGTCGCGCCCGATGTTTCCCAGCCCGATCACCCCGAGGGTCCGGCCCGTCAACCCCATCCCCATGTGGTCGAGCTTCTCGCCCCAGCGTCCATCACGGGTCAACGCATGCTTCACCAGCAGTTTGTGGCTGAGCGCCAGCATCAGCGTCAGGACAGCGGTCGCCACTGGCCGCCGCACGCCGTCCGGCGTGATAGTCAACACCGTGCCATTGGCGGTGCAGGCATCGACATCGACCGACTCGTACCCGACGCCGAAGCGCGCGACGATGGCAAGGCGGTCGGCCCCGACGAGGCTGGCGGCCGTCACACGCGGTGCCAGCACCAGCACGGCATCAAGGCCCGCCAGGTCGCTCGGGCGCAGTTCGGCCACGTCCTCTGGCAGAAAGACGCGCTCAACACCCGGCGCCTCATCCAGCAGGCTCAGGCCAATGTCGCCAAGACTGAGAGAGCCGTCTGGCTTCAGGAAGTCGCGGGTAAGTCCGACGCGAAACGTCTCTGTCATGCCGGCCGCTCCCTACAGTGAACCCTTGGTAGATGGCACCAGTGTCGCAATGCGCGGGTCGATCCGCGTCGCCAGTTCCAGACAGCGCGCCAGCGCCTTGAAGGTGGCTTCCGCGCGGTGGTGATCGTTCTCGCCGGCCAGTAGGCGGACGTGGAGAGTGAGTCGCCCTTCGACGGCGAACGACTTCAGGAAATGCGGGATCATCTCAGTTGGCAACGTGCCAATGCGCTCGCCCCGGAACGGCAAATCGACGGCGGCGAATCCGCGCCCACTCAGATCCAACACGACCTGTGACAGCGCCTCGTCGAGCGGGCAGGTGGCATCGGCGAAGCGGCGTAGCCCGCGCTTGTCGCCAAGTGCCTGATCGAGCGCCTGCCCCAGCACGATGGCAACGTCTTCGGCGGTGTGGTGCGCGTCGATGTGGAGGTCGCCGGTCGCCCGCACCTTCAGGTCGAAGCGCGAGTGCCGCGCGAGGCTGTCGAGCATGTGATCAAGGAAGCCGATGCCGGTGGCGATGTCGGCGCGGCCGGTGCCGTCCACATCCAACACCACGTCGATGGTCGTTTCTTTGGTCTCACGGCGGATCTCGGCGGTGCGCGCGCCGTTCGAGCCGGTCGGTGCATTCATAGTGAGCGCTCCCTCATAGAGTTGCCGTTCAGGCGAGACAATGCAGGCCGGCGGTCGCCCACCGGCGGCCGGGACGGCGCGCGATCCGTTGGCGATGCCATGCGCGGCCAGGCGGCCGTAGTGTGCGCTGTCTTCCGAAGCATTGCCGGATCGGTGGCGAGACGGGCGGCATTGGCATCGGCCGTACGCGAACACGACGGCAACGGTCGCTCAATGGGGCGAGCGCACTGCATAATGCCGCCACAGACGCAGGTTACGCCCGTGCCCCGCGCCCGTCGCGGATGATCGGGCATCGAAAGGGTAGCAGGACGTGAGCACCATGGAGATCGTGGCGCTCGTGCTCGTCCCGATTGCGGCGCTGGCGCTGTCATTCGGGGTCGCGTACGCGCTGTCGCGACGCGAGCTACCACCGCGCGACGACCTGCTGGTTGCCGCGCGGCACGAGCACGAGGAGCGGCTGCGCGCCGCCCGCAGCCAGGCGCTGGAAGTCCGCGCCGAGGCTGAGGCCGTAGCGCGGCAGACGCTCACCTCGCTCGAAGAAGTCGAACAGCGATTGCTCCGACGCGAGGAGCGCCTTGATTCCCGTCTTGACAGCCTGACGGGCCGTGAAGCCACGCTGTCCTCACGCGAGGGGCAGCAGGCCGACCGCGTGCAGTCGGCGACGGACCACCACGGTGAGCAAACCGCCGCACTTGATCTGATTCGGGCACTCTCGCCTGCCGAGGCGCGGCGCACGCTGCTGGAGCGAGTCGCCCCGACCGCCCGTGAACGTGCCGCCATGCGCGCCGAAAGTGTGCTGCACGAAGCAGAGGAGACGTTCAGAACGGTACGGGCACGCCCGGCCGCGCTGGCCGTTCAGCGAACCGCCAGCGAGTTGGTGGGAGAGTTTGCGCTGGTGCCCGTGCCTATCCCGCGCGAGGAGATCAAGGGGCGGATCATTGGGCGCGAGGGGCGCAACATCAAGGCGTTCGAGGCGATGACCGGCGTGGAGTTGGTCATCGACGACGCGCCGGATGTCGTCACGCTGTCGGGCTTCGATCCGTTTCGCCGCGAGGTTGCCCGGCTGGCGCTGCTTGATCTGGTCGAAGACGGACGCATCCATCCCGGACGGGTCGAGGAAGCCGTGAAGCGCGCACGGGAGATCGTCGAGCGGTCGATGCGCGAAGGCGGCTTGAAGGCCGCCGAAGACGCCGGCATTGGCCCTATCGCGCCAGAACTGGCTGATCTGCTGGGCCGCCTCGGTTTGTTTCGCGGCGAGCAGGAGACGGCGCTCGAACAGGCCGTTCGCCTGAGCGGCATCGCGGCGACGATGGCGACCGAGTTACGCGCCGACGTGCGGGTCGTGCGGCGCGCGGCGTTCCTGAGCAACATCGGGCGAGCGGTCGGCCCGGAGGCTGGCGGCACCATCGACACCATCACGGCGGACGTGCTGGCCCGTGCCAGCGAGCCGCAGACGATCATCTCGGCCCTCAAAGCGCCAAACGAGTTGTACGCATCGGCCACGCCGGAACAGGCAGCGATCTGGCTCGGGCGGTTATTGGTCGAGACATGGCACGCTGCCCGTGACGAGTCGCCGGTGCGCCGCGTTGACCCCGTTGAGCGGGCGGCGGCGATTGTGCCGGGGGTGGCGGAGGCGCTGGCGTTCCAGGTCGGCACGCGGGTGCGGCTGCTGGTACGCCCGACCGATCCGCTGGACACAGTAGCCCGCGTCCAACTCGCGAATTCCGTGCTGGAACGGATCGACTCCTCGCTCGGTCCGCGGGTCGGCCTGATCCTGGTCTTCCTGGTGGGTCGCACGCGGCACCGCGCCGACGCCGGCCCCGGCAATGGCACCGCGCGCCCAGAAGGTGGACGGCACAACTCCGGGCGGCGGCCGGGGCGGCGGGGCCAATGACGACCGGTTTTCCGGTGCGCTTCGCCGCTCGCCTCGGCGTCATAATTCTGGCAGCGTTCTTCCTGGTCGTCATCAGCAGGGGCGCGTGGGCGTCACCGTTGCCCCAGGCTGACACACTGGTGGCCGAGATCCAGCAGCAAGTGGCCGAGATTCGCGGCCTGGAGATCAAGTCGGAGACGCCGGCAAGGCTGCTCCCGCGCTCGGCGCTGGTGCAGCGGCTGGGGCGGGAACTGAACACCGACACGTCGGTGCGCTCGTTCCTGACGAGCCAGATGCTCCTGGAAGTCCTGGGCGTCACGAAGCGCGGCTACGACCTGCGCGACTTGCAACAGCGCTTGCTCGAAGAACACACGCTGGCCGTCTACGACTTCAAGGACCGCACGATCTACGCCGCGGCGGAGGCGTTCGAGGGCGGCGACGCTGACGTGAGCGGCCGGCTGGTGCTGGCCCACGAGTTGACCCATGCGTTGCAAGACCAGCATTTTTCGCTCCAGCGCATCCTGCCGGCCGAGCCAGAGAACAGCGACGTGGCGATGGCGGGCCGGGCGCTGGTCGAGGGCGACGCGATGCTGACCATGCGTATCTGGGGCCGGCAGTTCCTGCGCCCCACCGACAAGCGCAATCTCGGCAACGAGACGACGCCCGCCGACCCGGTGCTTGACGATGCGCCGCTGCTGGTTGAGGGCCAAACCCTGTTCCCGTATGACGCCGGCTGGGTCTTCGCGCAACTGCTCCATCAAGACGGTGGCTACGAGGCCGTGAATCGAGCGTTTGCCCGCCCACCGCGCTCCACCGAGCAGATTCTGCACCCTGAGAAGTACCAGGCCGGCGAGAACCCGGTGTCAGTGACGATTGCTCCGATTGAGCAGGGGCTAGGCGGCACCTGGAAGACCCTCCGCACCGACGTGTTTGGCGAACTGGTGCTGCGCCTCTTGCTTCAGCCGAGCGCCGGCTTCCCAGCGGCTGAGAGCGCGGCGGCCGGCTGGGGCGGCGACGCCTACACGATTCTCGAAGACGGCGACGGCCGGCGGATCGTTGCGCTGATGACCGTCTGGGACACCGAAGGCGACGCCGCCGAGATGTTCAACGCATTCGCCGAAAGCATCCCGGCGGAGTACGTTGCGAACCAGCGGCGTACCATTGCACAGGCGGGCCTCGGCCGTTGGACCATCCCGGACTATCAGGTGCAGGCGCTCAAGACCGACAACACCGTCCGCATCGTCTACGCCCCCGACGCGTCCACACTTGAGCAGGTGGACGTGCTCATCAGTGCGGCGCGCATTGGCCCGAGCAGCCCGGTGGCACCGCCCCCAACCGCCCCCCCAGCGCCTGTCATCCCGCCGACGCCGACTCCGCGCCCGCCCACCGGAACGCCGACGAACGAAAATGACGGAGACTTTGAGGCACTGCCGCCGCTGTCTGAGCCGCAGACGCCCGGCGCGGCGACGCCCGGCACGCCCCGCCCGGTGACGGCCACACCGTCTCCTGCCGACCAGCAGGAGTCAGACGAGGACGACGAGACCGCGGTGCCGGCGTTTGCGCCGGCCGCCACTGGTACGCCAGCGACAGGCGGCACGCCCCGCGCCAGTGCAACGCCCACGCCGCCCGGTGACGACGACGAGGGCAACACGCCGCCAAACGAGCCAACCCGTCGGCAATGAAGACGACAGCGCCGACTCGACCGTGCGAGCATCCGTTGCCGGCGTCGCTTGCGCCTGCAGACTAGCCGCCGCTGACGGGCGGGATCAGCGCCAACTCGTCGCCGTCGCGCAGACGGTACTCGGCCCCGACATACTCCTGATTGACGGCCAGCAGCGCCTTCTCGGCAGTCGGACCAAACGCCGGGTAGGCCGCTCGGAGGGCCGCCACGACCTCGGCAACAGACGAGCCTGCAGGCGCTTCCCAGGCGAGTGTGCTGGTGCCCGCAGCTTCGCGGAATGAGGCAAAAAGCCGTACTCGTATGTTCACAGACGAAGTATAGCGGCAGGTGCGCTACCCGATGCGCACGGACGGCGCGGCGTGAAAGCCGAAGTTTGTCAGCCGGATGCGGAGGTGCCGAACGGCCTCGCGGGCGGCCGGATCGGTCAGGGCGGCCAACTCGCGGTCGCGGCCATCCACCAGCGTCGTCAGGCGGGCAAGCTCTTCGTCGGGGACGCCGGGGTGCGTCATCAACTCGGTCAGGCCCGCCGGCAAGCTGTCGAGCACCCGCAGGAGCGCCGTCGTGTCCCAGCCCAACCCGAGCGCGATGCCGCGAAAGTGGCGCGTCGTGTGGAGGCCGGCGCGGCGCACGAGTACCCGCGCCAGCAGCCCGAACGACGAGATGGCGACGGTGCGGGCGGCGTCGCGTGGCGGTAGCGAGAGCGTGCGCGGAGACGGCCCGCTTTCAAGCGTGGTGCGGACCCAGCGAATGGTATGTTCGCGCGCGAGATCGACCACCACGCGGGTCACGGTCGGGAAGATATGGACATGGTGGTGTGAATCCAGGTGGGTCGGGAAGACGCCCCGACGCAGCGCCCACTCGATTTGTGCGCCCAGTTCGCGGCGTAGCTCGTCGGCGCGTACCTGCCCGCGCACCAACCGATTCAGCAGTGTGCCCAGCAGCAGGAAATCGCCGGTCGTATCGACAAGGGTCGGCACCTGCTCAGGTGCTGACAGTGGTCGCCCGGCCGTCAGGGTCAGATGCAGGCCAAGCCCCAGGTCAGGGCAGATGGCCGCGCGTGTCAGGGCGTCTTCAGCGGACGGCAGGTTAGCCATCAGGCTGGCGCTGGTGACGATGCCGGACCGGTGGGCCTGGACGATCCCTCGGTTGACGCCGCGACTGATGCCGATGTCGTCGGCGTTGACGATGAGGTGCGCTGGCGAACGTGCCATGCTGATCGACGGTCGCTCCGATTGCCAACTGATAGCCGCGATTGTATACTCCCGCGCCGGAGACCCTGCCAGCAAACCACCGATTGAGCAGGCAGATGTGCGGAGGGTGTGTCGCAATGATGCAAACGAACAGTCCGAATGCCTCGGCCCCGCTCGCGCCGTCGCAGGCTATTCGACGGGCACTCGGACGGTACGGGAGCCAGTCA
>Ga0105048_10015112_pt1 | contig 11995 bp, 11 predicted proteins | sample MAT05_FD_78382 | JGI IMG/M metagenome (GOLD analysis project Ga0105048, IMG submission 78382) | Freshwater microbial communities from Lake Fryxell liftoff mats and glacier meltwater in Antarctica - MAT-05 | ecosystem: Environmental > Aquatic > Freshwater > Ice > Liftoff microbial mat | place...
AGTACGAAGTCCCCTTCGGGGACTGCCTTTCTGCTTCATTTGCCCGGTGCAGCGCGCGCGAAAGTCCGCCGTTGCGGCGGACTTTGTAAGAGGAGCCCGGGGTTTTAACCCCGGGTGGGAGCTTCGCGCGTTCGGGAAGGCCACGAAGGCATTGAAGGGGTGGCGTGGAGGATCGTCGGAGGATCTTGACGCCCTTCGCCGAGCGTCAAGCCGCTACCAGCCTCATGGCATCACCGTTCGCAATTTCCTGGAAGACGTCAGCCCCGATCTGCTGCCCTCGCCCCGCGAGGAGATCGATTGGTTACTCGACGAAATCCATGAGCGCCTCGACGCCGCCCACGCGCTGCTCAGGACCGGACCCGCCGAGCCTCGCCACTGCGAGAAGATGATCCGCGAGCTGAGCTGGGCCCTCGTGGTGCTCTGGAAGGATCCGCCGCCCGGAACCTCCGCGGGGGCCATGGAGACCTGGCTTGCAGCAAAAGGCTGGAAGGCAGAGGTCGAGGCATTGAGCACCGAGCTGGGATAGCTATGGTCGCGGTGAGAGCCGCTCTCTGTCCGTCTGGCGGTGAGGCGGGCTCCAGCTCACGGCACCGGGGCCGCGGCGATCCGGGTGATCCGCCACTCCTCCTGGGTCTCCTCCAGGTGGAACGTCACCTGATAAACGTTGCTTCTCTTCATGCCTTCACCGCGCGAGCTGCCCCTCACCGTCGCCAGCGCGTCGACATCGGCGCGCGGGGGTTGGGCGCGGGGATCGATCTCCAGGTGGACTCGCGTGAAGGCGACGTTGAGCCCATGGACCCGCCCCTCGCTCGACGCGACCAGCTCCGCCAGCTCTTCGCGGGGCCGGTCGCCCACCGCGATCTCCGGGACGTCGACCTGGACGCGGGGCGCGAAGATGCGGGCAAAGGACTCCCGGACCCGCAGCGGCCGCGCTGCGATCTCGGACGTCGAGGCGCCGCTCTTCACGGCGGCCTCGAGCGCGGTGAGCTTCTGCCGGATGCGATCCTCTTCGCTGGTGCGGAAGAACAGCGCGTAAACGATCATCGCGGCGACGATCGAGGCGAGGGCGATGGCAATTTTGTTCTTCATACCGGCCGGAGAGTACAGCGAGCTGGGGGTCAGCGCTGGAATCGTCGATCCACGGTTGGCGGGCGCGCCGGCGCGGCTATTCCTGGGCGGAGAACACGTACTCGTGCTGCGCGTCGCGGATGATCAGCGCCCGCTTGCCGGCGCGCTCGCCGACCACGAACTCGAAGCCGTCGTACGAGGGATCGATGGTCAAGAACGAGATCGTCCCGTCATCGTTCTTCCGCGAGGCGACAGCGCTGCTCCACGCGCCGAAATCGAAGGCTGTGGCCGCGCCCTGCTTCTTGACCGCGATCTCGCCGAGCGCCGCGCTGGTGTAGCGCGCGGCGAGCCGGGCCGTCGCCTCCGGGTCCGCCGGTACCACGAGGCGGGCGCGCTCCTTGGCGATGCGCGCTCTCTTGCGCTGGGCGGCCGACGCCACGTCCTCGGCCGCCTCGGGGCGACCGTCAAAGACTACCTCGAGGATTCGGCGCATGAACGGCCCGAGCAGATACCCGCCCGCGTCGGAGTTGGTGAGGATCACCGCGCCGATGCCTTGCTCTGGCAGGAAGAGCAGATCGCTCCGATAGCCAATCATGCTCCCGCCGTGGTGAACCACCGGGACTCCCCAGGTCGTGTCGACCTCGAGCCCCATGCCATAGAGGGTGTCCGCGCCGCTCGAACGTCGGCTCTGTCGCCTCGACGAGCATCACGGTCCAGGCCTCGTCGCGGCGCCGCGCTCGCGCAAAGACCACGGCCCGCTCGTTGGGCGAGGTCTCGTACTCGTAATTGCGCGCCTCGTCCCAGCCTTTGCGCGCCAGGCGCGGGGTCGCGATCTTCAGCGGCCGCGAGGCGCTCGGGCGACGGCTTGACCGCCGGCGCGAGAGACGAAGGCGCGGCGGAGGACGCAGCGGGCAGAGGCGGCACGAGCGGCGCCGCGGGCGCGGCCGGCGGAGGCGGCTCCCCGCACGCGGCGACGAGGAGGGCTGTGGCGACAAGGCTGCTGCGGGTGCGTCGGAGCATGGCGCCGGGCGTAGCTGGAGAGGACGCCGAACACAACCCCTCCTTGGCCGACGCGGGGAGCGCCAGATCCATCACGACGACCGCGCTCAGCAGCACGAGCGCGAGGGCGGCGAGCCGCCGGTACGGCGTCACGAAGCCGAGGAGCCTACGGAGGTCACGCATACGAGGAGTGAATCAGATCCGCGCGAGCGCCGCGAAGACCGCCGCGAAGGCGACGGCGCCGGGATCGGGAACGCCGAGCAGCGACCCTTCGGGCACGTAGCTCGATCGCCCGGCCCGCGCGCTCTTGCCGACCCTGGCGTCGAGCGCGTTGAGCTCAGCCTCGAGGCCGAGGAGCGTGGTGCACACCGTCTCGACCACGCGACGGCGGGGGGCGTTGGCGGAGGGCGTATGCACCACGGCCTTCATGCGCTCGGGCAGCGGCAAGGGCGCGACGTTGGTCACGCTCCGACCCACCGGCCAGGCGCGCGGCGCGACCGCGGAGAGGAGCGCTCGTGACGTCTCCGCGTCGAGGGGCAGCACAGAGACCGAGAGGCCCTTCATGTCGAGCGAGGTCATCAGGCGCTCTGGACCGAACACCAGCGCCACTTCGCGCGTCGTCGCGCCGAGGAGCGCGCGGGTGGCGACCGCCATCTCGATCGGCGGCACGCCGCCGAGATCGTTGACCATCATCGCCAGCGGCTCGCTGGTGCCGGCGAGCATCCGGTCGAGGCGCGCCGCCATGGTGGCCGCGAGCTCGTCGATGGGGCGATAGGCGATCTTCTCTGCGCCGGGCTCGCCGTGGATCCCGAGGCCGAGCTCGACCTCGTCGGGGCCGAGGCGGACCTCGGTCGGCTGCCCGGGGAGGGTGCCTGTCGAGAACGAGATGCCGAGCGAGCGCACGCTGCGGGCGACGCGCTCGGCGCCTTCTTTCACGGCCTGGAGGCTCGCGCCCGCCTGCGCGAGGTGGCCTGCGACCTTGTGCACGAAGAGGGTCCCCGCGAGGCCGCGAGGCTGCAGCGCGTCGGCGATGGCGATGTCGTCGGCCACCACCACCATCTCGACTCGCCGCACACCGCGACCGTGAGCAGGCCTTCGCCCACGAAGCCGGCGTGCGCCGGCTCGTGGCCGGCGCCGCCGCCTGACACCACCGCGACCTTGGTCTTGTCCCAGTCGGTGCGCACCACGACCTTGATCGAGGGATATCCGTCGAGCCGGGCGAGCTTGCCTTCGCCGAGCATCACGGCGGCGTCGATCGCCTCGGTCACGATGGTGCTGCGGTCGTTGATGAAGTGCTTCACGCCGCCATCGTGCCACGGCGTGTATGCGTCGCGCGAGATCTCTGGATACGAGGAGGAGAGGAATTCCCCGTTCAAGCAGGCGCAAATGATCGATTGAGCGGCATGATCAGCCTGGCTGCTCGAGGGATCACCGACCTATCTTTTCAGGGATGCTCCGGAGGGTTTTGCTGCTGGTTGCAGCGCTGGCGAGCCTCGTGGCGCTGGCGTTCACGGCTCCTTCCTGGATCGCTCCGCCCTCCTGTGATTCGCGTTTGGCGATAGTCCCTGATCGGGGCGACGATCCTTCCATTTGCCCTCCGCTTCGGGTGCTGGGGGAGAAGCGGCTCGTCTTCGACGCGGCGCACCTTGCAGGCGGGCCTGATTACGTCAACGATCATACGTTGATCTTCGGGGCGGATCAGCGGTGGCACCTCTTCGGGATCTTTCATAAAGAGCCTTGTTGCGGCGAGCAGGAGATTGACTTTGTCCATGCTATCTCCGATGTTCGCGATCCTGTCGACTGGGGGGCGAATAGCTTCCAGCTCTCGCCCTTTGACAGCGGCATTGCGCTGACGCGGCGGCTGGAACTGGGCGAGACGCACCTCTGGGCCCCGCACGTCGTCCGCGCTGGGGATCGGTACGTGATGGTCTTTCAGAGCGGGGGCGACGACAACGATCGGGCGCAGATCCGGATGGCTGAGTCGACGGATCTCGAGCGCTGGACTCGCGTCGGGGAGGCGCCGCTTTTTGAAGACATCTGCGTCGCTCGGGATCCGATGCTGCGCAAGAACGGCGAGAGCTGGACGCTCTATTATACCCGCTGCAACAATGCCACGGATCGCAGGAGCGGCGTGGCTTACCGCACTTCGGCGGATCTTCGGAGCTGGAGTGAGCCCGCGATGGCGTTGACGCTGGAGAGTACGCCGGGGATGTTCAATTCGGGTTACACCGAGTCGCCTTTTGTTTTTGAATGGAAGGGCTGGTACTACCTGGCGGTGACTTCGTATCCGGTGGCGTATGATGCGACGTTTGTTTACTGCTCGCGCTCGCCGTTCCATTTCAGCGAGCCGCCGCGAGGGCGCCTTTCGGCGCATGCGGCCGAGTGGGTTTTCACGGAGGCGGGGCAGGGGGTTCTGAGTCACTGCGGGCCTGGGCAAGGGGGCGTCTGGGTTGCGGACGTGGCGGGTTCCTGTGGGGGTTGATCGTCAGCGTCAGCGTCAGCGTTCACGTTCACGTGGACGTCTACGTCTACGTCCACGTCTACGTTCACGTTTACGTTTACGTTCATGGCTGCGTGGGGTGAAGCGTGTAAGCTGGCGTGGCGATGGACACGAACGCGATCAGCCCGATCCTCACGCTCTGCGATGATTTGAGCCTCTCGCTCGCGGACTATGCTCGCACCGGGCTCCGCGCCGGGATCTGGGCCTCTTCGGGGAGGGGGAAGAGCTTCGGTGTCGGCGTTCTCTGCGAAGAGCTGCTCGCGGCCGGGATCCCGGTGATCGCGCTCGATCCGGAGGGGGAGATCTTCACGCTGCGGGAGCGCTTTCGCGTGCTCGTCCTCGGAGGCGCGCACGCCGATCTTCCGCTGCCGACCGGGGATCCGGCGGTGACGCTGGCGCTGACGAAGGCGCTCGATGAGGGGCTCGGGCTGGTCCTCGACCTCTCGGATCGGCCGACGAGCCGCGCGCAGCAAGAGGCGGCCTATCCCTTCCTCGAGCGGCTCTGGAGCCTCTTGACCGAGCGCCGGGCGCCGGCGGCTCTCGTGGTGGAAGAGGTCCATGTCTTCGCGCCGCAGTCGGGATCGTCGGTGACGTCGGACATCCTCCATCGCTTCGCCAAGCAGGGGCGCAAGCGCGGGGTGGTCCTGGTGACGGCGAGCCAGCGCACGCAGGCGGTCTCCAAAGAGCTGATGAGTCAGCTCAATTTCCAGGCGATCGGAGGCTTCGAGATCGAGCGCGACTACGACGCGGTCAAGGCGATGGTGGACGGGCACTCGTTCGATGAGTTCCGCGCGCTCCCGGTCGGTGAGTTCTTCTTCTCATCGGTCGCCCGCTTCGGCCGCTGGCGGCAGCGGCACACCACGCACGGCGGCGACGCGCCGAGCTGGACCGGTGAAGTCGATAGCCCACGTCGCACCGATTCGAAGCTCGGGACGCTGATCGACGAGCTGCGCGCGGCCCTGGCGCACCAGGCCGAGAACGTCGAGGTCGCCGATCCGACGCGCCCGCTCCGGGCCGAGATCCGGAGGCTCGAGCGGCGGCTCGAGCAAGCCGAAGAGGCACAGCGGCTCGCCGAGGCCGAGGCCGATCGGCTGCGCACCGCGCTTCAGATCGCGGGCGTCGTCAAGGTCGTGGTGCAGAACGAGGTGATCCTCGCCGCGGCTCGGCCGATCACGACGTCGCCGGCGCCTGTGCCCATGCCTGCTCCCACTCCGGCCTTGCCGCCTGCGCCGGCCACGCCGCCCGCAGCAGCGCCGCCGCTCGTGGTCGCGAGCACCACCGCGCGAGCGGCCGCGCCCACGCTGCGCGATCTCGGGATCCCCACCGATCGTCTCCTCGCGTTGCCCGGCGTCCACGCGATGGTCCTCGACGCCCGACGGCGGGCGCGCCGACGTTCGCCGCGATCGGTCGCCCTCGTCACTCTCGCGGCCAAGGTGCTGGTCGGCGGCGTCGCGCAGAGCGCAGAAGAGCTGGCGGTGCGCTCCGGCTCACGGGGCCAGATCATGCTGCGGCGCGCAGAGCACGCGCTCGATGGGCTCGTCGCCGCGGGCTTCGCCCGGATCCACGAGGGGCGCTATGTGGCCAACGAGGCCTCTTTGCTGCGCGCGGTCGGGGCGCGCTGAGTGCCTGGTCAGCAGGCGGCTCAGCGTCTGAACACCGAAAGCGCGATCCCCCCCAGCGCTGCTGTCAGGGCGCCGCGGGCGGGGCGGCCTTGACGGCCTCGATCTCGACCTCGATCTTCACGTCCTCGCCGATGGCAAAGCCGCCGGCCTCGAGCACCTGGTTGTAGGTCAGGTCGAAGTCCTCGCGCTTGATCGTGGTCTTGGCGCTGTAGTGGACGCGGGTGTTGCCCCAGGGATCCTGGTTGAGACCGTTGTAGTCGGCCTCGAGCGTGATCTCTTGCGTCTTGCCCTTGATCGTGAGATCGCCGATCACCTTGAAGGCGTCGGAGAGGGGGTTGCCCTCGATCCGGCGGCTGATGAACTCGATCGAGGGGTACTGCTCGGCCACGAAGAAGTCGGCCGAGAGCAGGTGCCCATCGCGCTTCTTGTCGCGGGTGTCGATGCTCGCGACCGCGATCTTGGCCTTCACCACCGATTTCGCGGGCTCCTCCTGATTGATCTCGATTGAGCCGCTCCAGTCGGTGAAGGTGCCGCGCGTCTTCGAGAAGATCAGGTGGCGAACCACGAAATCGACGTTGGAGTGGGAGGTGTCAATTGTCCATTGCTCGGTTGCCATCGATGGTATCTCCTGGGAAAACTTCTGTGTGGTGCGGCGCCATAGCAACGCGTGGGCCACAGAAAAATGTCGTGGATTATTGCGGCTTTGTCGTGGATCGGACATCAATGTGACACGGCACCGAATCGAATTGATACTGCCTCTCGCGAGTCAGGCGCTCTCCGCGCCCCCCTTGACCCGGAAGAAGCAGACCGCCCCTCCGCGCGCCCGGCAGCTCGAGTGCGCGACCCGCACATCGCGGGCTCCAGCGCGCGCTCGCGATAGCCCGCCGCTTTCAATCGAGATGAGGAAGACGACGCTGCGCCACGCGAGCAGGCCTGGCTCTCCGCACGCCCTCTCGGGTAGGAGGCGCAAGGCCACTGTTGAAGGCGGCCGTGTGCGGGATCGGCGCCGCTCGCCCGCGCCGCCCTCTTCGACGGACGCAATCGACGCGGGGCAGGGAAGATCACCGTGATGTCAGCGTCCTGGTTGCCCGATGGAGCAAGGGGAAGTACACCAACCACGGCAACCGAGCGGAGAATGTCGTACGGCCACCGTCGCCCATGAGCACGTGATCGACTTGATCGAGGATCTCCCGAACGAGACCTTGCCGGACCTCGTCCGCTTCATCGAGTTCCTCCGCTTCAAGAGCAGGCAAGAGAAGCCAACCGTTCGGACAGAAACCGAAGCGCCCCTCCTCGCGATCGCCCTCCGGCGCCTCCCGTCGGAGGATCAGCGCCGATTGTCCCTCCTTCGGGCGCGGAAGGAAGAGGGCACGCTCACGCCGGAGGATCACGCCGAGCTCCTGGCGTTCGTCGAGCGCGTCGAGAACGAGGACGCGGAGCGGGCGGCCGCTCTCCTCGAGCTTTCGCGCGTCCGGAACATGCCCCTCCGAGCGCTGATGTCCGAGCTCGGGTTGGAGCCGGATTCCGATGCCGACTAAACGGGTCACTGCCGCGTTGAGGCGTGTGGTGATGGAGCGCGCCCGGGATCATGGCGAATACTGCCGGATCCCTGGTTCGTTCGCGACCCAGAGCTTCACGGTGGAGCATGTCGCGCCTCGGGAGGCCGGCGGCGAAACGGTCCTGAGCAACCTCGCCTGGGCCTGCTTCGGATGCAACGGACACAAGCACACAGCGACGCACGGCATGGATCCGGATACCAACGAGGCCGTGACGCTGTTCCACCCTCGAGAGCAGCCCTGGTCGCACCATTTCGAGTGGAGCGCCGATCTGACGCGGATCCTCGGCAAGACGCCCTGCGGCCGTGCGACTATTGAAGTGCTTCATCTCAATAGAACAGGGCTCGTCAACTTGCGGCGCGTCCTCGTGGCCGGTGGAGATCACCCACCTCCCGAGCTGTACGCCTCCCCGGCCGACGTCTGGCAGCACATCGCCCCCATGGCGGGCGTGAACCGCGAGCTCGCCCCGCTCCTTCGCATGAACCCACCCCGCCGGCCTCGAGCGGCTCGATCAGCAGACCGTGCCCCTCGGTACACGGGTGTTCCGGAGCTACCTGCTGGCGTTTGGCGTGCTCCCGGTGGACTGGGACGATCTCGCGTTTGAGTCGATCACCCCCGGGCAAGGCTTCGTCGAGAGCGCTTCCCTCGCGACAGCGCGGGTGTGGCGCCATGAGCGCTGGATTGAACCTGCGGTGACGAGCGGGAGCTGTCGGCTCGGCGATCACCTCACCTGGGTCCCGCGCCTCGCCGTCGCTGGAGCTGTCCTGGGGCGGATTGTCCCGCTCCTGTTTCGCCACCAGCACCGGAGGCTGGTGGCGATGTTCGGGGGCGTGACCGACGAGCGCTAGTTATCTCGCTCGCAGATGTAGCCTTTGCTCTGCGTGCAGGCGTCGGTGCTCCAGCTCCCGGACAGCTCCATCATCGCGCAGTCGTTCCCGGTGCTCGGCGAGCTGGCGTCCCAGTTCGTGAAGCAAAAGACGTCGGTGTTGACCCAGGCGAGCGGGTGGCCGAGGCGCGAGCCGCCGATCCACATCGGCACAGGGAGCTTGAGCTTGAGCAGCGCGTTCTCGGTCGGGGAGGTGATCGCCGCCAGATAAGCGCCCTTGTCGGCGCAGTCCTTCATGGCGCCGGTCCAGTCACGAGGGCCGGTCACGTACCGGTAGCAGTGGTGGGTCGCGGGATCCTCGGTCTCGCCGGGGAGACAGGTGATCTTGCAGTCATGGCAGGTGACGCCGACGTTGGGGAGCGCGTCGTCGCACTCCTCGCCGGGCTGGACGATCTTGTCGCCGCAGGCGCCGCCGGGGGTGCGCTCGCAGAGGGCGTCGTGATTCTCATCGCAGCTCCGGTCGTCCATATCGCCGCTGGCGAAGAAGAGGCCGCAGTTCTCGTTGCCATTCGCGTTGTTGGGCTCGTTGTTGCGCCAGCGCGGCTGCCAGGGCTCGCCGTTGATCCAGCTGAACTGGCACTCCAGCGGGACGTCGGTGGCGCCGGTCCAGAGGTCGTCGAAGCCAGGTTGGACCTTGAGGAAATTGGCCTCGGCGAGCGAGCTCACGCCCACGAGGTCTCCGCCCCAGGTGATGCACTCGTGGCGCGCGGACTTCCAGTCCCTCTTCGGCGAAGAAGCGATGCGCCGGTAGCAATGGTGGCTTACTGGATCGAGGATATTGCCCGCTCCCGAGCACTTGACGCAGCCGGTGCAGCTCGGATCGGCGGGATCGTCGCAGTCTTCCAGCTCTTCCTTGACGGCGTTGCCGCAGGCGAAGAGATCGAGCCGGAGCGAGAAGAGGTGCGCCGCGGCGTCGACGATCACCGTGTATTTGGTGCCCGCGTAGACCCAGAGGCGCAGCGTGAGATCCGTCGTGCCAGCGCTGCAGTCGAGCTCGCTGAGCGGGCTGTCGGCGCAGCTCGATCGCACCGAGAGGGATTTGGCGTAGTCGCCGCTGAGGGTGAGCTTGAGCGTGCCGTCCTTGGTCGGCGTCACCTCGTAGATCACGTCGCTGGAGTTGGTGCCGCAGCTCGGCGCCACGTCGTTCGCGGCGCCGGTCAACGTGCCCTGGATGGTGATCCCCGGCGGAGCGAGCGCGATCGGCACGCCAGGGCACGTGTCGAGCGGCTCGATTGTGCAGGTCGGCGAGCAGCCGTCAAAGGCGAAGAGGGCGCCGTCGTCGCAGCCTTCGTCGCCCTCGAGGATGGAGTTGCCGCACACCGACCCCGCGCCGCCGCTCCCGCCGCTGCTGCTCGCGGTGCTGGTCCCGCCGCCGGCACCGGTCGCGGTCGTCGGCGCGCCGCCGGAGCCGGTGGTCCCGCCGGAGCTGCTGGTCGTGGCCACGCTCGGCGCTCCCGTGAGGCCGGCGAGATCGAGCATGCAGGAAGCGAGGCCCATGCCGGCGAGCACGATACCGACGAGGGGGTGGGCCGGCTTTCGGGGGGCGCGCATCGCGTCAGTGTCGACGGACACCGTCCGCGCCGCAAGCGCCGACGCTGACCCGCGTCATCGGTGACGTCGATTCCGACGCGCGGCGCGGCGCGGGCGGCGACTGGTACCTCGAGTCAAGACCCCTTGAGTCAAAGCGTCAACAGGACACGAAACTCGGTCCCCACGCCGAGCTGACTGCGCACCTGCACTCGGCCGCCGTGCTCGGCGATGACGCGCTGGACGACGGAGAGGCCAAGCCCGAAGCCGCCTCGATCGCGGGCCGTCGGGGCCTGTCGATAGGGATCGAAGATGTAAGGGAGCTCTTCGGGCGCGATGCCTGGGCCGCTGTCGGTCACCGTTACCACGGCGAAGCGCAGGCCGGACTCGACGCCGAGGCCGGACTCGATACCCCAGGTGACGCGCACCGCGCCTCCGGCCGGCGTGAACTTGATCGCGTTGTCGACGAGGTTGGACAGGACGCGATCAAGCTTGCTCTCGACCGCGATCTCGCCGCCCATCAATCGCACGAGGGTCTGGCTGATGTAGAGGCCGAGGCCCGTACCCATCGCCGACGCGCGCCCGGCCGCGCCTTGATAGAAGGTCTCGAAGAGCCGCTCCTGCTCTTCGGCTGCGATCCCCGGCCCGGTGTCGGTGATGCGCACGGTGAGCTCGTCGGCGTCGTAGCCGACGCCGACGCCGACGCGCCCCTTCGCCGTGAATTTGATCGCGTTTCCAATCGGGTTGACGAGCACCTGACGCAGCTTGCCTTCATCGCCGAGCACGTTGCGCGGCGCCTTCGGATCGCAGGCGACGTCGAACGCGAGCCCTTTGGCCTGAGCCCGCGCGGAGAGCATGTCGGCCACGGCCTGCACCAGCGTCGCGGGCGAGAAGGGGCGCGACCGCAGGGAGAGCGTTCCTACTTCGACCTTCGAGATCGAGAGGACGTCGTCGATCAAGCCGAGCAGGTGCCTGCCCGCCTCCACGATGTGCTCGAGCTCGCGGCGATCCTCACGCTCCCGCTCGCGGACGCGCAGGAGCATCTGGGCGTAGCCGAGGATGACGTTGAGCGGCGTGCGCAGCTCGTGGCTCATGCTGCTCAGGAACACGGATTTGGCTTCGTTCGCGGCGCGCGCCTTCTTCTCCGACGCCACGGGCGCGAGCGCGTGGGCCTCGACTTCGCGGCGAGAGCGGTCGAGGCTCTCGATCATCGCGTCGATGTCGGCGGCCATCTCGGCGAGCTCGTCAGTGCCCACGAGCGCGACGCGGGCGGAGAGGTTGCCCGTCGCCGTCGTCCGCACGACCGCCTTCATCGCCCGCAGCGACGACGCCAGTCGCCGCGAGAACACGAACCCCACCGACAGCGCGAGGAGCCCCGTGGCCAGGAGCGCGGCGGCAGTGGCGTTGCGCGACGTCTGCAGATCGGCGCGCGCGACCCGCACCAGCGTAGAGTTTCACGACGCGGCGCGACAGTCATGATCATATATGATCATACACTACACAGCAGGCAACGTCACGACGCAGCTTGAGCGTGCGAGAAATTAAGTGTTGCGCTCTCCTCGTGGACTGACGCAGGGTGGAATCGTCCCGGCCAGGACATCCCACCCCCGAGGCAACAAAGAGGCGCAACGATGACGACCGTAGCGCAGCTGGATTCGTTTGTACATGCTCTGCTCACGCGCGCCCGCTGTCGACCTGCGCTGGGATCCGTGGTCCGCACCCTTCTCCGAGGGATCGCGACGGCCGGGTCTGTGGTGCTGAGTGAGGTGCTTCGGCCCCAGGTCCAGAAGGAAGACTTGCACGCCGCCGAACAGCGCGTGTCGCAGGCGCTCAAGAA
>Ga0105048_10015114_pt1 | contig 11994 bp, 7 predicted proteins | sample MAT05_FD_78382 | JGI IMG/M metagenome (GOLD analysis project Ga0105048, IMG submission 78382) | Freshwater microbial communities from Lake Fryxell liftoff mats and glacier meltwater in Antarctica - MAT-05 | ecosystem: Environmental > Aquatic > Freshwater > Ice > Liftoff microbial mat | place...
ATCGTGGACGAAGTGGACTCCGTGCTGATTGATGATGCCCGGACCCCGCTGATTATCTCCGGTCCAGTCACGCGTGGTGCCGAGGATCAGGAATACGTGGAGCTGAATCCGACCGTCAAACGTCTGCACGACGAGCAAGGTAAACTGGCCGCGCAGTTCCTCACCGAGGCCCGGAAACTTTTTGTTGACCATAAAACTGGCTCCGAAGAAGGGAGCGCCGGTTTGGCTTTGTTACGTGCGCACCGCGCTTTGCCCAAGTACCGCCCGTTGGTTAAATTCCTCAGCGAAGAAGGGGCCAAAGTACTTTTGCAAAAAACGGAAAACGTTTATTTTCAAGAGAATAGCAAGCGGATGCCCGAAGTGGACCGCGCCTTGTTATTTACGATTGACGAAAAAAACCGCAACGTAGAACTCACCGAAAAAGGCGTAGAATTCCTGTCCAAGTTTAGCAATGACGATGGCTTTTTCATCATGCCCGACATTGGCCTGGAGTTGGTAAAAATAGATCAGGACGAAGAGCTGGATCACGATGAAAAGGTAGAGGCCAAAGAAAAACTATCGCAGGACTATGGCATTAAAAGCCGTCGTGTCCATGCTATCCAGCAGTTGCTGAAAGCCTATACGTTGTTTGAAAATGACAACGAGTATATTGTGCAGGAAGGCGAAGTGAAGATTGTGGACGAGCAAACGGGCCGCGTTATGGAAGGCCGCCGTTATTCCGACGGTCTCCACCAGGCCATTGAGGCGAAAGAAAATGTCAAAGTCGGCGAGATCACCCAGACGTACGCTACCGTGACGCTGCAGAACTACTTTCGGATGTACCACAAACTTTCTGGGATGACTGGTACCGCCGAAACAGAGGCCAAGGAGTTGTGGGATATTTACAAACTGGACGTGGTGGTGATCCCCACGAATCGGAATATTACCCGGAAGGACGAGCAGGATTTGGTGTTTAAAACCGCCCGTGAGAAATACAATACGGTCATTGAAGATATTATGAAACTCCGCGATCAGGGCCGTCCGGTGCTGGTCGGTACGACTTCCGTCGAAATATCGGAGTTGCTGAGCCGAATGCTGAAAATGCGCGGTATCGAGCATAACGTATTGAATGCCAAGCAACACCAGCGGGAAGCGGAGATCGTGGCCGAAGCAGGTCAGCCTGGCAAAGTCACGCTGGCGACCAACATGGCTGGTCGTGGTACCGACATTAAACTCGGTGTGGGCGTAAAAGAAGTGGGCGGTCTGGCCATCATCGGCACCGAGCGTCACGAAAGCCGTCGGGTGGACCGCCAGTTGCGGGGTCGCGCTGGTCGGCAAGGGGACCCCGGTTCGTCGCAGTTCTATGTGTCGCTGGAAGACCAACTGATGCGCCTGTTCCAAAGCGACCGTATCGCCGGTTTGATGGACAAAATGGGCCACAAAGAAGGCGACGTTATTCAGCACTCGATGGTCACCAAATCTATTGAACGCGCGCAGACCAAGGTCGAAGAAAACAACTTTGGCATTCGCAAACGCCTGCTGGAGTACGATGACGTAATGAACATCCAGCGCGAGGCCATTTACAAGAAACGCCGCAATGCCCTCTTCGGTGATCGCCTTTCGGTGGACATCAATAATGCTTTTAATGCCATTACGTCGGAACTGGTGCAAGTGCATCGCAGCGGAGGGGATTACGGCACGTTCCGGCTGGATTCGATCCGTGTGATCGGTGTGGACCCGGAAATGGAGCCAAACTGGTTCAAAAGTGCTGCTATGAGCACCGTGCTGGCAACTTTCCAGCAGCAGATCCTGGATTTGTACGAACATAAAGGCAAACAAGTCGGCGAACGCTTACTCCCGATCATCAAGGACGTGTATGCCCGCGAAAGCCACCGTTTCAAACGTATTATGGTGCCTTTCACCGATGGTAGCCTGGGCCTGAATATCAGTGCCGATATGGAGGAAGCCATTCAATCGGCAGGCAAAAGCATCATGCACGACATCGAAAAGGTGGCGACGCTCGCCCTGTTGGATGATGCCTGGAAAGAACACCTGCGTAATGTGGACGACCTGAAAGAATCGGTACAAGGGGCTTCTTTTGAGCAAAAAGACCCGCTGGTGATCTATAAGATGGAGGCTTATAACCTGTTCGAGGGCCTGATTGGCCACATCAACTCGAGCGTGACGGCTTTCCTGCTCAAAGGCTCACTGGCTTTGGCCGATGAACAGCAGATCCAGCAGCGTACCCAACAGCAGCAGCAGGTGGAGGCCCAGCGTCGGGCCCAGGCCAGCCGCCTGCGCTCGAACAATCAGCAACCGATGACCGAAACGCAACAGGCCGCTCAACGCGCAGCCATGTCCGCCGGACAAAATGGCGGCGGTACAGCGGTAAAAACGCAGCCTATTGTGCGGGAAAAGGTGGTGGGGCGGAATGATTCTTGCCCTTGTGGTAGCGGGAAAAAATACAAGCAGTGCCACGGGAAGTAAGGGAGAAGAAATGAATATCTTTCAAACCGGAGTTGTTTGCTTGGGTGCAAACAACTCCGGTTGTTGTTTAAGTTGCCCACTATCCATAACTTTATGCGATTTTTTAATTCTATTTTGCAATGAAACTTAAAAAGTTGTCCTATCAAGACTTCAATTGGGAGTTGAAAGACCTGCAATTGGGTATGGCCAATCTTATTGTCGGAAAAAATGCGACTGGGAAATCCCGAAGCCTACAGGTCATTGATTTGCTGCTAAAAACTATACGGGGGGAACGCAAGCTTAACTGGGCGGCTGCGTGGAAACTTGAATTTGAAAACTACAAAAAACAAATCGTACAATATAATTTTGAGACTAAAATCCCGCAAGGAATTGTCAAGGAGGAAATAACGATTGACGATAAAGATTATTTGAGCCGCTCTGGTGAGTCAGCTCAGATGAAGTCCGAATCAGATGGTCATTTGGCGGATTTTTATCCGCCAAATGACCGACTCGTTTTACAGGTACGACGTGATACCAAGGATTTTCCTTTTTTGGAAGATATAGCCGCATGGGAGGAAAACTCCTATAGTTTCAAATTTGGGAACATTACCCCAAAACAATGGTCTAATGTACAAGATTTTGGTCAGCTTATGTCTAGCGAAGATGTGCTGGTTTTTTTTCAGGAGTTGTCTCCAGAAGATGTTGCAGCAGTAATCAGTGAAATGAATGGTATTGGCTTCAAAATTATCAGCATTGATTTAAGACAACGCACTGATGCTTCTGTTTTGATTATCAGGGAGGAAAACTTAGACAAACCTATTCCGCATTATAACCTCTCCCAAGGTATGTTTCGGGCAATTTCCCTCATTATTTTCCTACAGTATCTTATCAGCCGAAAAAAGCCAGCGATGGTGCTGATTGACGATCTGTGTGAGGGAATGGACTATGACCGGGGACGTAAATTGGGCAAATTGATTTTTGATAAATGTATCTCAAATAGTATTCAATTGATTGCCACATCCAATGACAATTTTCTTATGGATGTAGTGGATATTGAGTGTCTGAACGTACTGCGTCGCAATGGAAAAACAGTAACGTCCATTAATTATTTTAATCATCCTGACCTATTTGATGAATTTGCATTGACTGGCTTTTCCAACTTTGACTTTTTTTCCTCCAACTATCTCGCCAAGCATAACCTATGATAAAAACCGCCATTTTTGTAGAAGGACAGGCCGAATTGATATTTGTCCGGGAAATGTTGTTGCGAGTTTTTGATTCAAGTGACCTGAGTTTTCGTTGTTACAAGTTGCTGTATAGTTCTGATGACAATTTTCTCCCTGCTGATTACGACTGCGAAAACGCTGGTGCTGCTTTTTATTTTGAAATTATTAGTGTCGGGAATGATGACTGGGTAGCTACTCAGATCATCAACAAGGAGAAACTTTTTTGGAATAATGGTTATTCGCGTATCATCGGCTTGCGCGATATGTATTCTGCTCGTTATTTGAGAATGGCAGGAGGTAAGAATATTTCGCACGAGTTGAACCAGAGAACTATAGAAGCGACAAATAACCAAATAGCTGAACGCGCTATCAGAAAAGCGGATATCCACTTTCATTTTGCCATTATGGAAATGGAGGCATGGTTTCTGGGTTTTCAAGATTTGTTTTCACGACTGGGAACGAGTTCAACACCGGAGGACATCAAAAACACCTTGGGCTTTGACTTGCGCACCATTGATCCAGAAATGGAATTTTTTCATCCTACCAGTCAATTGAAGAATATCCTGCGCCTTATTGGCAAGAGCTATGATAAGCGGAAGGCCGATGTGGAAGGGTTGATGAATCCCGTTACCAAAGAAGATTTCATAGCTCTTCGGGATAGTGGGAAATGCGCGTCCTTTGCCTCTTTTTGGGCTTCCATACCAAACGAAGAAGATTTTTTGACTTTTATAAACTTAGAAAATTGACTATTCAATGCTAATTTTATCTTCCGAAATGAACTACCGCATCGAAAAAGACACCATGGGCCAGGTGCAAGTGCCCGCCGACGTGTATTGGGGTGCCCAGACCCAGCGCTCCATCGAGAATTTCGATATTGCCCGCGCCACCAACCGGATGCCCATCGAGATCATCCGGGCTTTCGCTTATTTGAAAAAAGCGGCAGCATTGACCAACCTCGAGGCCGGCATATTATCGCCGGAAAAAAGCGACCGCATCGGTCAGGTCTGCGACGAAATACTGGCCGGAAAATTAGACGAACAATTTCCCCTCGTGGTGTGGCAAACCGGCTCCGGCACCCAGAGCAACATGAACGCCAACGAGGTGATCGCCTACCGTGCGCACGTGCTTGGCGGCGGCCAACTGACTGACGAGAAAAAATCGGTGCATCCCAACGACGATGTAAACAAGTCTCAGTCTTCCAATGATACCTTCCCGACGGCCATGCACATTGCGGCTTACAAAATGCTGGTGGAGGTGACTATTCCGGGTTTGGAAAAACTGCGTAACACGTTGAAAGCCAAGTCGGAAGCCTTCATGGAGGTAGTAAAAATCGGCCGCACCCACTTCATGGATGCCACGCCGCTCACCCTCGGCCAGGAGTTCAGTGGCTATGTGGCCCAGCTCGATCATGGGCTGCGTACGGTCCGCAATTCGCTGGTACACCTCAGCGAACTGGCCCTCGGCGGCACGGCGGTTGGCACCGGTATCAATACGCCGCCGGGCTACTCAGAAAATGTGGCGCGCCACATTGCCACACTTACCGGATTACCGTTCATCACTGCTCCCAACAAATTTGAAGCGTTGGCCGCCCATGATGGCATCGTGGAAGCCCACGGCGCACTCAAAACCGTGGCCGTCAGCCTGATGAAGATCGCCAACGATGTGCGCATGCTCTCTTCGGGGCCGCGTTCCGGCATTGGCGAAATACAGATTCCCGACAATGAGCCCGGCTCCAGCATCATGCCCGGCAAAGTGAACCCGACCCAGTGCGAGGCCCTCACGATGGTGGTCGCGCAGGTGCTCGGCAACGATGTGGCTATTAATATCGGCGGTGCCACCGGGCATTTTGAACTCAATGTGTTCAAGCCGGTGATGATCTACAATTTCCTGCACTCCGCCCGGCTGATTGGCGAAGCCTGCGTTTCTTTTAATGACAAATGCGCGGTGGGCATCGAGCCGATCAAAGAAAACATTGCCAAACACGTGCAGAATTCGCTGATGCTGGTCACGGCTTTAAATACCAAGATTGGTTACTACAAAGCGGCGGAAATCGCCCAGACGGCGCATCGCGAAGGCGGTACGTTGAAAGAAACGGCGGTACGATTAGGCTACCTTACAGCGGAAGAATTTGATGCCTGGGTGAAGCCGGAGGAAATGGTGGGGCGTTGAGTACCGGCGGGTTCAGCCGCCGACTCGTACTGGTGGGTTCAGCCGCCGAAAGACAGACCATGAGCAGTTGGTGGGTTATCTTCCCTAACTACTTTTTTTGTCGCGGATTGACAGAGCCTGTTTTGTTTTAATAAAAAATGAAATAAAGGGCTATACTTGAGGCTGCTATTCCTTTGTACCTAAAAAACAATTCCTCATGAAAGCATTTTCAGCTTTTTGTTCTCTGTTATTCCTTTTCCAACAGCATCTGCCTGCCCAAATCTTTGATCGCTCCCTAAGTTTTGGTTTTAGAACTACGCAACAAGTAGTGAAGCCCCTGGGCAATGGTCAATGGCTGGCGGTAGGCATCGGACTGGCTTATCAGGAAGGGCGATCTTCCGATACCCTTTTTGCCGTCATTTTTGACCAGCAAGGACAGGTTTTGTGGCAAAAAACGCTGATTTCACCCAGTGGGGAAACCTATACGATCGCTCAGGTGCTGCCTTTGGCGGATGGAGGCTTTTTGGTTTCCCTGGAACTGGGCAGTTGCGATACCGGAACCGGATATGCCGGCGTGGTACAAAAATATGCGCAGAATGGCCTATTGGTGTGGAAGCTGCAAGGTGAAATAAATGAAGGGACCAAGCCTCCGCCCGTTTGGAAAGTGGCACCAGACGGTAATCTATTGGGACTTCACCACAACAAAATGTGGAAAGTAGCCGCTGCCACTGGATCAGTAATCGGGCAGGCAGCATTGATCGGCGCAGATAACAGGGACTTACTTTACTTCGATTTACTGCCCGGTACGGAGGACTTTTTGGGGATTGGATCGCTGGACTATTTTCCCGAGGGAGCACCTCCCGATTTTGAGGTTTGGAGAAAGTTTTCCAGCTCCACCGAAACCTTTTATTTGCTGGATAATTCGCTGGAATTGCCAGGCTCCCGCCACGGCCTGGGCTTTGCTCCCAACGGTTGGTATTATGCTATCCATGATTCCGCCCATCAATTGGAACGCATCAACCCGGCCTTGGAAAATGAAGTGTTGCACCATTCCGTTGATCTAAACGGCTTTGTGGAAATGGCAGCGACGGATGACGGGCTTTACTTTCTGGGCCGCCAAAACGGGCAAAATTGGCTGCGCAAAACCGACTTTTTGGGCCAAAACCCCGTCGAATTGCCCATGCCCGGCAAGTGGTTGAGTGGGCATGCGCTCGCGGTGCAAGGCAATGCGGCAGCCGTGGTCGGCACCGATGGCTCGGGACCGAAAAGCAGCCCGGGCGAACCGGATGCCTACCCCGAATTTCAAGCCCTGCAACTTTGGATGCGAACGTTCAGCGGCTGGTCCCCGACTTTTTCGCAGGACACCACCAACGCTGCCATCACCGACCTGCAACAGCTTTCCACGGTAGATACCCTATCCCATCCCGGCACTTGGCGCAATTATTACAGCATGGAAGGCGGCGATTTCAAAGTGCAAATCACCAATCGGGGCAACACCGTATTAGAGCAGGTGTATGTCAATTTCAGTTATGAGAAAAATCAAAATTTTATCTGTTTTTTCACGCCGACGGCCCAACGTCTTTATACCGACTTGCATCTTGCGCCCGGCCAATCTACCTGGCTGACCTTTGGCGATTTGAACGAAAGGCAGGCGGGCAGCGTACCACATGAATTTTGCTTCTGGACCTCCGCGCCCAACGCCCAGCCGGATGCCCACCATGAAGATGATGCCTTTTGTAAAACCGCTACTTATACCATCAATCTACCCTCCATTGAACCCATTCAACTACTCCCCAATCCAGCGAAGGAATACTTCCGCGTTATTCACCTGACCAATCCGGCAGAAGCCGAGTGGCAATTGTACGATGCCATCGGTCGCCTGATACAACACGGCGTTCAACCCGCCAACCAGCCGGAACTAACCGTTTCTACCCAATTACTGCCCAATGGTTTTTACATTTTCCGGATAAATGGCTACACTGGTAAAGTGGTCGTGAGGCATTGACAGTCAACCCATTAAAGATCAATGACTATTATCCAAAAATGAACTTATGCCTGACTTTCACCTCCATCACCATGACCACCACGACCACCACGTGGAAGAGCACTTTACCAACTCGGCTTTCGTGACCGATGTGGTGATCGGCATGGCCGATGGACTCACCGTGCCCTTTGCCTTGGCGGCAGGGCTGACTGGCGTTGTAGCCGCTTCGTCCATCGTGCTCACCGCTGGCATCGCGGAGATCGTGGCAGGTTCCATTGCGATGGGGCTGGGTGGTTTTCTGGCCGGCCAGACCGAGGTGGAGCACTACCAGTCCGAGATGGCCCGGGAGCACGACGAGGTGAAACGAGTGCCGGAAGTGGAAAAACGGGAGATTCGGGAACTATTGGCAGAGTATGGTATTAGTGATACGACCCAGCGTCTGGTGGCCGACGAATTGGCGCAGCGACCGGAGCGCTGGGTGGATTTTATGATGAAATTCGAGTTGAACCTCGAAAAACCCGATGAGCGTCGCGCCACTAAAAGTGCCCTCACCATTGGCCTGTCTTATGTCATTGGCGGTTTGATTCCCCTCTCACCCTATTTTTTCTTTACCGATTCGCACCAGGCCTTACTCTATTCCGCTTCCGTGACCCTGGCCTGCCTGTTCGTTTTTGGTTATTTCAAAAGTAAAGTGACTGGCCAGGCACCGCTGCAAGGTGCCTTGAAAGTGGCACTGATCGGCACCCTCGCCGCCAGTGCCGCTTATGGCGTAGCCAAACTTTTTGGGGCTTGAGCGCAGACATTCGTACATTTTCCGCATCTTGCAGACCATATAATTGGAGGATTGGAGGATTTGAGTATTTGAGTATTTGATCAAATCCTCCAATTCTCGCCTCCTCATCTAAAAACACTCAACCTTCTATCATCATGAAATTAACCCTTCCTTCCGCAACTCTTATCACCGCCTTGATAATCAGCAGCGTCTTTGCCGTTCAAAGCTGCGAAAAAGACAAAGACCCCAACGACAAAGGCCCGGATTGTAACCTTTCCAACGCCGATCTTTCGTACGACAAAAACATGAAAAGCCTGATAGATCGCGTCTGCCTCAGTTGCCATAGCGGAGCCGGGCCTGGCCCGCGCGACTATCGAACCTACGCGGGCATCAAGCCGGTGCTGGATAATGGGGAAGTTTTAGAAAGAGTAGTGATCAAAAAAAATATGCCCCGGAGTGGCCTTGCCATGAGCCAGTCGCAGCGCGACAGCGTCAATTGCTGGATCAAGGCTGGCTATCCGCAGTAGGCATTGGCTCTTCGGCATTGGCGCGTTTGCTGCTAACCTCGCGGCTACGGGAAGGCAGAAATTATTAAGAAAAATAGCGGACAGGGTGGGATAATTACCCTGCCCTGTTGCATATTTTAGGCGGTATGGTCGGCCCACCGGGCCTGCCCTGCCAGTTGTCGGCGAATCTTTCAGATAAGGTTCTTACCTTTGTCTTTTTCAAACATTGTGTTTGCAGAAACCCAACTTAATATATAATAATTTAACTTAATCCGAACGTTACTTTGAGGAAATGAAGGTTTCGCTGAATTGGATACGAGATTACCTCGACCTGCATAAATCCGCCCCGGAAATTGCTGATATATTGACCTCATTGGGTCTGGAAGTAGAAGGTTGGGAGGCTGTAAGACCCTCCCCGGTGGATATGGAGCAAGTCGTCACCGCTTTGGTCACTGCTTGCGAACGCATTCCCGACACGGATCACCTGTCTGCCACGCTGGTGGACACTGGTAATGGTCAGCCCCGTTCTATCGTGTGCGGTGCGCCGAATGTGGCCGTTGGCCAGAAGGTTTTTGTGGCCTTGCCGGGTGCACAGGTATTTAGTAAAGACGGCCAACTGTTCACCATCGGCGAGCGCAAAGTGAAAGGTGTGCCTTCGCAGGGCATGATCTGTGCGCAGGACGAACTCGGGGTCGGCCACGATCATAGTGGTATTATGGTGTTGCCAGCGGATACCGCGCTGGGCCTCACCGCTGCCACGTGGTTTAAGCAGGAAACCGATACCATTTTCGAGATTGGCCTTACGCCTAATCGCGCCGATGCTACCAACCACCTGGGCATCGCCCGCGATCTGGCGGCTTATCTGCGCGTACATGAACAGCCCGATCTGCGCATTCAACTACCTCAATTCGACGATTCCGTATTTCAAACATCGCGTCCTGCATTTGAAGTTTCCATTGAAAATGCGGCCGCTTGTCCCCGCTACACGGGATTGGTTATCAATGGTTTGGAAATAAAGGAAAGCCCGGATTGGCTAAAAAATCGCCTGCTCGCCATTGGTCAACGTCCCATTAATAATGTGGTGGACGTGACCAATTACGTGCGCGCCGAGTTGGGCCAACCGCTCCACGCGTTTGATCTCACCGAAGTGAAAGGCGGAAAAATTATCGTCAAAACCCTGCCCGCCGGGACCATTTTCCAAACGCTGGATGGGGTAGATCGAAAACTGCTGGCCGAAGACCTGATGATCTGCGACGGCGATTCTACGCCCATGTGCATAGGCGGCGTATTCGGCGGAGCCACTTCCGGGGTGAAAGATTCGACCACCGCCATTTTTCTGGAAAGCGCTTTTTTTCATCCGCAATGGATTCGCCGCTCGATGCTGCGGCACAACCTGCGCACCGATGCTGCGTGGATGTTCGAAAAAGGCGTGGATCCCAATGGGTGTCGTACCGCCCTGGAACGCGCCGCTTTGCTGATCCAAGAGGTAGCGGGCGGTGAATTTACTTCGGCGGTGGTGGACATTTATCCGCAGCCCGTTTTACCCGCGCGCATCTCTGTTGCGTACGCCCGCGTCAATCGTCTGATCGGTGAAAATTTGTCCACAGCAAGCATCAAAACCATCCTCGCGGCCCTGGAAATCGGTATGGAGGAAGAAACCGCCGCAGGTTTGGTGGCCGTGGTGCCGACCAATAAACCCGACGTGACCCGCGAGGCCGACGTGGTGGAGGAAATATTGCGCGTTCACGGGCTGGATAATGTGCCTATTCCGAGCCAGATCCGCAGCAGTATGGAAATCAGTCCGCGCCCCAATCCCGACGCAGTGCGCAACCTCGCGGCGGACTTTCTGGCGGCCAATGGTTTTAACGAGTGCATGGGCCTGTCACTGTCCAATTCGGCTTACTACCTGGCGGATAATGCTGCTTTTCCACTGCCGAAAGAACGGCTCGTTTTCATCCATAATTCTGCCAATCAAGGGCTGGATTGCCTGCGTCCGACGTTACTTTTTTCGGCTTTGGAGGCGGTGCAGCGCAATCAGAACCGGCAGAATGGGGACCTGCGATTGTTTGAATTGGGGAAGGTGTATAGCCCCCCCCTGCCCCCCCGTGAGGGGGGGAGTACAGTGCGCTCCGCCGTTGAGGATGAGGTGTATCCCCCTTTGGAGAGCCCCCCCCTGCCCCCCCGTGAGGGGGGGAGTACAGCGAGCTCCGCCGTTGATACGCGTACGTCTTTCCAAGAAACCTTACGCCTGTCTGTTTCTCTGACCGGGACTTACCAGGCAGAAAGTTGGCAGCCTGCGGCTAAAAAAACGGTGGATTTTTATACCCTGAAAGCCTACGTTCAAAATCTGCTGGCCCGTTTGGGGCTGAGTGGCTACCAGGAAACGGTGGTTCAGGAAGCACCTTATCAGTATGCGCTGAAATATCATCGGGGCGCCCAGGAGCTGGTGACTTTTGGTGCCATTCTACCGGCCATTTTGAAAAAAATGGACGTGAAAAACGCGGTGTTTTTTGCTGATTTCCATTTTGAGAACCTGCTTAAAACGCTGGCTAATCACAAAATTGCCTTTACGGAACTGAACCGTTTCCCCACCGTGCGCCGCGATCTGGCCCTGGTGCTGAATCGCGCCGTTTCCTTTGGCGACATTCGCCAGTTGGCGGGTAAAACGGCCAAGAAAATATTAAAGGAAACTACGCTGTTTGATGTGTACGAAGACGAGAGCAAACTTGGCGCGGGCAAGAAATCCTACGCCGTCAGTTTTCTCTTTGAAGATCCGGATAAAACCTTGCAAGACAAAGAGATAGATGCCGTGATGCAGCAGTTGCAACAGGCATTTGAAACCAAATTGCAAGCAAGCGTAAGGAAATAAACAGGTAAAATAGCAATAAGCAAATTGGCAATTGCCGTTTGCTC
>Ga0105048_10015115_pt1 | contig 11994 bp, 8 predicted proteins | sample MAT05_FD_78382 | JGI IMG/M metagenome (GOLD analysis project Ga0105048, IMG submission 78382) | Freshwater microbial communities from Lake Fryxell liftoff mats and glacier meltwater in Antarctica - MAT-05 | ecosystem: Environmental > Aquatic > Freshwater > Ice > Liftoff microbial mat | place...
AGGCCGTCGGCCAGCCGCCCCACCTCGGCCGTGAGCCCCATGTGATTGGCCGGGACGGAGGTGCCCATCTCCACCAGATCGTGATCGCTCCAGAGCCCGGGCTCGTTGGTGTCGAGCCAGCCCCGCGCGAAGCCGAGCTCGTGCATCATGTCGCCGCTCCCGGAGACGGTCCAGTCGGGCGCGATCGCGATCGGCACGCCCTCCTGATGGGCGGACGCGACGTCGGTGGTGCCCTGGTAGAGCGCCATGTTCGAGGACGGCGACCACACCAGCTTGGTGCCGGCGACGCCGACCCGCACCCAGTCATCGGGCGTCAGCGCGGTCCCGTGGATGATCACGGTCTGCGGCAGCAACAGCCCGAACGACTCGAGCTCCGCCAGCTCGTCGCGCGATCGCTGCGTCTTCCCCTCCGCGATGTGGATGAGATACGCCGCGACGTCGCCGCTCGCGTAGCCGTCGATGAGCGTCATCGCGGTCATGGCGTCGACCACGTCGATGCCGAGCGCGTTCGATCGGATGCGATCGCGGGTGAAGCCGTTGTAGCCGGTCGAGAGCTCGGCGTTCCGGGCGAGGCCGCGGAAGCAGGTCCGCGCGGTGGGGTTGCCGAAGACGGTGGTGGTGCCATGCGCGAGCGCGCGCAGCTCGCCCCAGCCGACCATGGCGCAGAGGCTGGCGCGATCGTCCTTGTTGTCGTTGTACGGCTGGACCCACGCCTCGTAGCCGGCGTTGTTGCGCCACTGGCCGTTGTCGTTCCAGATCATCCCGGAGCGCCACTCGGGCAGCCAGTCGTATGCGATGTGGTTGTGGCTATCGACCAGGCCCGGCATCGCGATGCCGGGGGTGCGGATGCGCGTCGCGCCGTTCGACATCGCGGCGCACGATCCGACCGCGCCGACGCAGCGCACGCGGCCGCCTTCGATGTAGACCTCACCGGGCGTGAGCGCAGGCGCGCCGCCCATCGGGAGCAGCGCCGCGGCCTCGATCACCGTGCGGCCGGGCTCGCCGACCACGACCTCGAGCGCGCCGCTGGTGGTCGGCGTGACGGTCCCGCCATCAGGAGGTGGCGTGGTGGCGTCGGCGCCAGGCGAGACGGTCGCGTCGTCACCGGGGACGCTCGCGTCGGGATGGAGGATGTTGACCGCGCCATCGCGCCGCCCGCCGCTGCTCGCGTCGAAGCGCACGACAGGGCAAGGCCCGTTGGGACAAGGATCGGAGCCCCCGCAGGCGGAGGCCGCTGCGAGCGTGAGGAGAAAGAGCGCCCGCATGAACAGTCGATACTACCGGCCAGCGGGCGAAGAGGGCCCTACGACAAAGCCGCGACTTGCTTCTTTACCTCGGCGTAGTCGGGCTCGACGCCCGGGTTCGGCCCGACCCAGGTCCAGCGCACGACGCCTTCGCGGTCGATGACGAAGATCGAGCGCTTGGCCGCGGTGTAGCCGGCCATGCCCGCGAAGTTCTCGAGCTCCACGCCGTAGGCCTTCACCATCGCGCGCGTGTAGTCGGAGAGGAACGGGAACGTGGACTTGGTCTTCTCGGCGAACGCGTTGTTCGAGAACGGCGCGTCGACGGAGACGGCGATGACCTGCGCGTCCGCGCCGTTGAGCTCGCTGATGTCGCGGAACGAGCACATCTCCTTCTCGCAGACGCCGGTGAACGCGGCGGGGAAGAACGCGAGGACGACCTTCTTGCCCTTGAACTGGTCGAGGGTGGTCATCTCCTTCTTGTTGTTGGGAGCGCTGAAGTTGGGGGCCTTCTGGCCGACGTCGATCATGGCCCTGCCCTAGCCCGCCAGGCTCCTGGGATCCAGGTGACAGTCTTTAGCGACAACCGCCTACATTGTGAGCAACAGTAGGCGAGAGTGGTCGATAACGAGACAACTCCCTGGGACACCTGGGGAAAAAGAAAGCGGAGGCTGTCATGAGCATTTCATCGGTTCGTTCGGAGATTCAGAAGTCCATGGTCGCGACCGGCTGCAGCGGCGCCCATATCACCGCCCAGGAGATGAGCTCGATCACCAAGAAGGCGCTCTCCGACAAGATGGTCAGCGCCGGCGAGGCCCGCCAGATCGCCGACCTCGTCGAGAAGGGCATCGTCCAGAACCCCGGGATGATGACGATGGCCTGCCCCGAGCACCACGGCTCGTCGTTCACCATCGACTCCGCCGCCGTGAAGGCCGGCAACGCGATGTTCGCCCAGAACGCCCTCCCTTACGGCGCCAACGAGGCTGTCATGCGCGACAAGATCGAGGCCCGCCTCGACGCCGTGGACCTCGGCCCGAGCATCAAGAAGCCCAGCATGCGCGGCCTCCACCCACTCACCATCCGCGACTCGCGCCCGGTGGACGGCCCGCTGGTCGAGGCCTTCGTCGAGCCCGGCAAGAACCGCGTGTTCGTGAAGGTGACCGGCTCGGGCTTCGGCGGCCCGGACACGATGATCCCGACCTGGCACGGCCCGATCAGCGTCGATTTCAAGGAGAAGGAGATCAGCACCGCGACGCAGAAGAAGCTGGTCAAGGCCACCGCCGCGGCGCTCGCGCACGGCACCCACTGGCACTCCAGCGCTCCGATCGGCGCGCGCATGGTCCGCGTCCCGCTGTTCGCCGAGAAGCACCCCGATGGCTACAGCTACGCCGCGCTGATCCCGGTCGGCGCGCTGGCCCCCGGCGCTCCGATGGCCGATCCGAACAAGGCCAAGAGCTTCTACATCGAGAAGACCGGCGGCTTCGCGGGCATCACGCAGGTCAGCGACCTCATCAAGGTTTGATGGCGCGGATCCTCGTCCTCGCCCCGCCCGGTGACCCGATCGCCGCGCACGTCACGCAGGTGGCGCGCGCGCGCGACGTCGAGGTCGCGTCCTTCGACTTCCACGGCGGCGTCCCCATCGCGTGGGATGGCGAGGCCTGGATCGCCGGAGGGCAGGATCTCGCTTCTTTTCAAGGCATCTTCGTGCGCCGCATGCCGGCCCGCGGCGCGCTGCTCGATCCCGATCCGCGCGCGTCGCAGGCGGCCATCGAGTGGTGGCGGCAAGGCATCGCGCAGAGTGAGCGGGCCGAGGTGGCGGAGGCCTGCCTGCTCGATCTCGCCGCGCGCGGCATCCGCGTCGTGAACCCGCCGTCGCTGCTCGATCAGAAATCGGCCCAGCTCACCGCGTTCGCGCGCGCCGGCCTGCCGATCCCGCGCACCATGATCACCAACTTCGCCCCCGCGGCCCGCGCCTTCGCCGCGGACGTCGGGATCCCCGTGGCGAAGCCCGTGCTGGGCGGGGCCGAGGCGCGGCTGCTCGAGGACCTCTCCGACACCGCGCTGGCCGGCCTGGCGGCGGCCCCGGTGATCTTGCAGAGCCGGGCGCTCGGGCCCGACGTCCGGGTGACCGTGGTGGCCGGCCGCGTGGTCAGCGCGGTCGAGATCCCCTCTTCGACGCTCGACTACCGGAGCGGCGCCGAGTATCGCGCGGGCACCTTGGCTTACGTTCCCCACGCGCTGTCGGGCGCCGGTCACGAAATCGCGGTCCGCGCCGCGGCGCTCTGCGGTCACGTTCTCTCGGGTGTCGACTTGAAAGCGGGGGCCTCGGGCACGTACACCCTCATCGAGGCCAACACCTCGCCCGTGTACCTGGATATCGAGCTCAAGACCGGCGCGGGGATCAGCGCAGCGATCGTCGACCACCTGGCGGGCGCATGAGCCTGCTCGGCGCGCTCCTCGTCCTCGTGGCGACGCAAGCGTCGACGCCCACGTCGACCGCGACCGCGACCGCGGGCGTCAGCACGGATTCGCTGCTCGACGCGCTCACCGTCCATCCGATCCTCGAGCACCGCACCCGCTACCAGCGGATGATGCCGCTGTCGCTCAACGACGACACCGCGACCCGCCCGAGCTGGTTCGATCAGCGCCTGCGCGCCGGGATCGGCGTCGGCATCGGGAGCAAGGTGAAGCTGCACCTCCTCGCCGACGTGCTCCCCGACGTGGTCTTCGGCGACAACGGTTCGTTCGTCGGATCCCCGGCCAAAAACAAGGGTGGAATCGTCGCCACCCGCTCGCCCAACTTCTCGCGCGTGAAGGTCGATCGCCTCGACCCCGTGGCGAGCGGCCTCGATCGCGACAACTACGGCTACGTGCTGGCCGAGGCCGACATGCTGCTGGTGCGCCTGGTCTACGGCGAGGCGCTCCTCCCGGTCGGGCTCGTGCGCGCCGGCCGGATGCCGCTCGCGCCCCACGGCCGGAGCGTGCTCGTGCACAACGGCGCGCGCATCAACCGCTGGGGTGTCTCGAAGAACATCGACTCGGTGGACGGCGTCGCGTTCGGCACGAAGATCGGCGCGCTGATCGACATCATCAACGGCGACCCGGTCGACAAGGACCCCGAGCGCGGCATCTTCGCGGCGGTGCTGGTCGGTCAGCCTTCGGAGCAGACCGTCCAGGGCGACGACGATCTCATGCAGTACGTCGGCACGCTGTGGTGGCAGACCGAAGATCGCCCGCTGTTCGGGATCGACGTCGACGAGGCGCGCGCCGGCGTCATCTGGGCGCACCGGGTCGGCGATCAGTTCGAGACCGAGCTCGACACCATCTCGATCTACGTCGAGGCGGAGACCGAGTGGTTCCGGTTCGCCGCGCACCACCTGCAGATGCTGGGCGGCACCCGCGAGATCAGCGAAGGCCTGGCCCTGCTCGGGACCAGCTCCGGCCCGCCCATCCGCCAGACCATCTCGGCGTTCGGCGGCTTCGGCGAGATCGCGCTCAAGCTCGATCCGATCCAGATCCCGCTCGAGGTCTCCTTCGAGGTCTATTACGCGTCCGGCGACGAGGACCCGCGGTCGAGCACCGAGATCAACCAGCTCACGTTCGCCGAGGACACCAACGTCGGCCTGCACCTCTTCGAGAACGTGCTCGGCTACCAGTCGGCGCGCTCGGCGGCGCTGGCCGTCGCCAACCTGCGCGGCGTCTCGCCTCCCACCTATCCGGTGGCGGAGATCGACACGCGCGGCGGCCTCCAGAACGCGTTCGTCCTCTTCCCGCAGGTCATCACCCGCCCCTTCCCCTGGCTGAGCGCGCGCGCGGGCGTGATGGTCGCGTTCTCGCTGGTCCCGGTGGTGGACCCGATCGGCACGGTCCTCAACACCGACGGCCGCGAGGTCACCGACGACCAGGTCAACTACACCGGCGGCAAGCCGGGCTCGTATTACGGCACCGAGATCGATCTCGGGGTGACGCTGACGCCGATCGAGCACTTCGCGTTCGACCTCGAGGCGGCCTACCTCTTCCCCGGTGACGCACTGCAGGACGAGCATGGCGACGCCGTGCGGAGCCTCTTCTTCACCGGAAGGCTCACCATGTTCCTCGACTGAGGCGCAGGGAGCACAATTGCGTGCGCCGCTGCCTACCCGCATGGTGGATCCGCATGCGGGCGCTCCTCCTCCTCGGCGCTGCCCTCGCGACGGCGTGCAGCGGCACCATCGGCGACACGCCTGCGATCCCACCGCCGCCGCCAGGCTCGACCGCGCCAGACGCTGCTCCGATCATCACGCCACCGGCTGGTAACGACGACGCGGGCGTCCCTCCGGCCCCCGGCGCCGATGCGTCGGTGCCCCCGCCGGTGAGCTGCGATCAGGCCTGCCGCGACATGGCCAACCCGTCGTCGTGCACCACGAACGCGCAGTATTTCCAGGACTACGCGTGGCCCCAGGTCTTCGTGATCTGCTCGACCTGCCACGTCGCGGGCGGCGCTGCGGCCGGCACGCGCTTCATGCTCCAGCCCGCCACCGTCGCCGGCTTCATGGATCAAAACTTCCGCGCGGTCGGCCAGGTCCGCCGCCTCGAGCAGGACGGCACGCCGCTGATCGTGCTCAAGCCGACCCTCACGATCCCGCACCAGGGCGGCCAGCAGATCACGCCCGGGAGCCGGCCCCACGCGATCTTGCTCGCGATGATCGATCGCATCGACGCGCCGGTGACCTGCCCCGGCGTCGAGCCCCCTCCGCCCACGCCGGTCACCCAGGGCGTGACGCTGATGAGCCCCTACCAGACGCTGCGCAAGGCCAGCCTCGAGCTCGCCGGACGCCCACCGACCGCCGCCGAGATCATGCGCGCCGACACGGACGGCGAGGCCGCGCTGCCGGCGCTGATCCAGGGATTCATGGCCGAGCCCGCGTTCTACGAGCGCCTGCGCGAGATCTTCGCCGACGTCTTTCTCACCGACGGGTTCCTCTACGCGAACCGCGGCGACACCAACCAGAACCGCCTGATCAGCACCACCAACTTCCCGCCGCGCTACCTCCAGATGGACGGCATGGAGGACTGGGAGTGGGCCCACACGCGGCGCGGCGTGCGGACCGGTGATGCGCTCGCGCGCGAGCCGGTCGAGATGGTGGTGCACGCGGTCCAGAACGATCGCCCGATCAGCGAGATCCTCACCGCCCGCTACCGGCTGCTCAACGCGTACAGCGCCAAGCTCCTCGGCGTGCCGTTCCGCGGCGTGCCCGCGGCGATGATCGACACGACCAACGCCGACCCGCTCGACTTCGAGGAAGTGAACAGCGTCCCGACGATCAACGAGAGCGGCAGCGACAGCGAGTACGCCGGCATCCTCAGCACCACCGCGTTCCTCGGGCGCTATCCGAACACGCCGACCAACTTCAATCGCAAGCGCGCGCGGATGATCTACAAGTACTTCCTCGACTTCGACATCATGAAGCTGGCCTCGCGCATCGACGCGGCGGCGGTCGATCTGTCGGCGAATCCCACGCGCAACAACATGCAGTGCACCGGCTGCCACTCGCAGATCGATCCGCTCGCCGGCGCGATGATGAACTGGACCCAGTGCGGCTACGAGGACGGCCCGCGCTACTTCGGTCCTCTGCAGAAGGATCGCGTCTGCGATCACAACGGCTGGGTGTCGCCGATGATCATGTTCCCGCCCGGCACCGGCCCCGGCGTGGCGGCGGTGATCCCGGAGGCGAGCTGGCGGCAGTCCGGTCAGGTGCTCGCCGCGTCGATCGCCGCGCGCCCCGAGTTCGCGCGCGCGATGGTCACGCACCTGGTGATCGGGCTCCTCAATCGCCCGCTCCTCGCGACGCCCGGCGACACCAACGCGCCGGGCTACGCCAGCATCATCGTCGCGGTCGCGGCCGAGCAGGACGAGCTGACCCGCCTCACCACCGCTTTCGTCGCCGGCGGGCTGCGGGTGAAGCCGCTGATCGAGGCGATCGTGCTCTCGCCCGCCTTCCGGGCGGCGAACGCCGACCTCGAGGGGCGCGTCGAGCTGATCGGCCTGGGCGGCGGCTCGATGACCATCCCGGAGAGCCTCGATCGCCGCATCACCGCGACGCTCGGGTTCGTGTTCCAGGAGCCGGCCGTGAGCCCGGGGCACGATCAGGCCGGCCAGCGGTACCTGCTCCGCCGCACCGAGCTGAAGACGCTGTATGGCGGCGCCGACGGCACCTTCGATGGCGTGAAGGCGCGCCAGCGCACGCCGAGCAGCCTGAGCGCGCGCATCTCGCAGCGGATGGCGCTGATGATGTCGTGCATCGCCACGCCCCGCGATCTCGACAAGCCGGCCGCGCAGCGGAAGCTCTTCCCGTACGTCACCGCGACCCTGGTCCCGAACGGCAACGCCGCCGACGCGACCCAGGCGCCGATCCTCCAGAACATCCAGTTCCTCCACGAGCGGTTCCTCGGCGAGCGCTTGGCCGTGGATGATCCGGAGATCCTCGCGACCTACCGGCTCCTGTCGGAGAGCCAGGCCGAGGGCGCCGGCCTGGTGCGCGCGCGGACCGTCGACGACGCGCTCTCGCGGCCGTGCGCCAACGACGTCGACGTGACGACCGGTGCGTTCGGCAACTTCGGTACGGTCAACGACCCGGCGTTCGTGGTGCGCGCGTGGCAGACCGTCATCGCGTACCTGTTGATGGACTACGACTTCTTGTTCGATCCGTGAGGAGCACCAAGAGATGAGCTGCGATCGACGAACACTCTTGAAGCTCGGCCTCGGCGCCACCGTCTTCGGCGCCTTTCGCGGCACGCAGGCGGTCGCGCAGCAGGGGCCCAACGGCGTCTTGTGGGTGCAGCTCTTCGCCGGCGGCGGCTGGGATCAGATGCTCTTCACCGAGCCCAAGCAGGGCCTCCGCAACTACGGCAGCACCCCGATCGCGCAGGCGGGCAACATCCCGTACGTCGCGTTCCCCGAGGTCGCGCCCTTCTTCGAGGCGCATCACCAGCGCCTGCTGGTGATGAACGGGATCGACACCACCACCAACAACCACGACGTCGGCGTGCGCTACTCGATGAGCGGCAGCTTGCTCGAAGGCTTCCCGATCTTCGCCGCGCAGGTCGCGGGGGCGCTCGGACCGGGCACGGTGCTGCCGATGTTCAACGTGTGGGGCTACGACGAGGGCGGCGGGCTGGTAGCGCCCACGCGGCTCGACTACATCGGCATCCCCAACATCGAGTCGCTGAAGACGGTGGCCCGGCCGCCGAGCGTCTACCGCAACGACACGGTCTCGGATCGCAACGTGCCCTTCCTGCCCGCGGCGACGCAGACGCGCTTGATGGCGGCGCACAACGCGCGCACGACACGGCTCCTCGCGGCTCGCAAATTGCCGCGGCACCAGGCCGGGCTGCACGCGCTGGAGGTGGCGAGGAACGCCGCGGAGAACACGACGGGGCTCGATCTGTCGCCGCTCACGCCGCCCGCGCCCGAGCCATACGGCAGCACGAAGACGCTCATCACGCGCGGCGTCGGCGCCTTCAAGTCGGGCCTGGCGGTCTCGATCAACGTCGGGTTCGAGGGCTTCGACACGCACGGCGAGGGCGACGACGCGCATCGCGAGCTGCTCGGCCGGATCTTCGATCTCGCGACCTGGACCGTGAACGCGGCGGACGTCGCCGAGGTTCCTGTGATCGTGGTGATGAGCTCGGACTTCGGGCGCACGCCGTCGCGCGAGGGCAACGGGCAAGGCACCGGTCACTGGCCCGTGAGCACGCTGATGGTGCTGCAAAACCAGCGCGCTTTTGCGCTCGGGCGGCTGCCGGGCGACCTGGTGATCGGCGGGACTACCGGCGAGGTCGCGAGCGCGAACCCGGATCCGGCGCGCGTGCTGCAGGCCCGCACGATCGATCCCGCGACGCTCCAGCTATCGGCGAGTGGTGTGAAGCCGAACCCGAGCCACGTGTATCGCGCGCTGCGGCGCGCGGCGGGCATCGACGGGCATGCGGCGCTGCGCAGCCACCCCATCGCGATCGATGGGGCGGACCTGGCGCTGGGCTAGAGCTACTAGAGCCCACCGCGGACGAAACCGATCATTCGGGGAACACTGGGTTGATGACGTCCTGTTCGGTGACGCCGCGGCCCAGGAGGGCCGAGACGGGGATGGCTTCCTCAGGAGTCAGGCGGAAGAGCGCGATCGCACCGCGACCCGGTCCGAGCGCGGCCCGCTCGGCGTCGAGGCCCAAAAAGACGGCGGGCGAGGACATGGTGCCCTCGATGATCTCGCGCTCGATCGCCGGCGCACCGAGGAACTCGCCGCGGCTCACGCGCGCGCTGACCTCGGTCGCGACGGCCTCGACTGGCGGCACGATCACCAGCAGGTGGAACGGGAAGAAGCGGATCAAGCGCTGTCCGCCGATGTCGGCGATCTGGCCGACCGCGCTGAGCGTCGCGCCCTTGTCCGAGACCGGATCCGAGACCCAGTCCGCGGGGATGCGGTTGACCTTCGGATCGATGCTCATGTCCTTTGGATCGGCGTCCGCCGCATAGATCGCGAGCTGCCCGGTCTCCGGCTTCACCGCGAACCAGAACCAGAACTGGAACTGCGCCGGGATGGGCTCGAAGATGTCGACCACCGCGAAGAACATCCCCGGCTGGAAGTCGGTGGGCCCGCGCGCGATGTCGCTCTTCACCGAGAAGCGCGCCTGGGTCGGCACCGCGGTGTTGGCGCCCTCCGCGCTGGTGAGGCCGCTCGCGAGATCGAGGGTGTAGCGCTGAAACGGGACCAGCTTGCCCTCGAGCTCGAGCACGACCTCGGTGCGATCGGTCGACACGATGATCGCGCCGCCCATCGCGCACAAGAAGCGCGTGCGGCCGTCCTCGGTGCGATCGGACATGGCGGTCTTGGGCGCGCACGGGCCGAGCACCTGAAGCGCCGCGTCGTCGCTGCAGCCCTCGGGGAGCGGCATGCCGAGGCACAGATCGCCCTCGGTGCCGCGGTGATCGACGAACAACGACAACGACAGCGTGGCGAGATCGACCGGCTTGGTGAGCTTCACCGAGAGCGGGCCGCCCTCCGGATCGTAGACCCCCGCCTCGACGCTCAGGTGGTCGATGCCGGGCGGGGCCACGTACGTCTCGCAGCCGAGACCCAGGTCGAGAGCCAAGAATAGCGGGAGAAGAACCGAGGCGCGCACTTCTGGAACCATCGCGGTCCAGCGGCCCAGGAACAAGGTGTTACCGCCGGATTGACGCAATTCTCGGCTCGCCCGATCAATTCGCCTCGTGACGGTGACCCTGCCCGAGCTCGAGCGGGTCGACCCGCCGGTGGCGGTGGAGATCATCCTCCGCGTCCTCGAGCAGCTGGAGAACGCGCACGCCGACGGCCCTCGCGCCTCGCTGTGCCCCGCCGAAGTCTGGATCGACGCCCACGGTCGAGTGGCGCTGGGCCCACGCTCTCCGGCGGCCGATCTCCGCTACGTGGCGCCCGAGCACGCCAACGGCGTGGAGATCGACACGCGCGCGGATCTGTACGTGGTCGGCGTGATGCTCTGGGAGCTGCTCACCGGCCAACCGCACCTCGTGGCCGCGTCAGTGAGCGAGGCGGAGGTGCTCGCGCGATCGCCCCGGCCGTCGACGCCGCCGAGCACGCACACCGCCGACATCCCGCGCGCGCTCGACGGCGCCCTCCACGCGCTCCTGGCCGTGCAGCCGCGCGGTCGCCCCAAGACTGCAGGCGAGGCCCGCCACCGGCTCGCCGCCGCGCTGCCCGGAGCGCTGCGCGTGACCGACGCGACCATCGGCGCCCTCGCCGCCAACGCCGAAGCCCGCCACGTCCGACTCGGTGCCGCGACGCCGACGCCCCTGTTGTCGGCCGCGATGGTGGAGCCGACGTTCCTGGATCCGCCCGCCTCTGGCGACGCCATGCGCAGCCGCCGCGACGCGCGCCTGATCACCACGTTCGTCGTGGCGAGCGCGGTGATCGTGCTGATCCTGGCGTGGATCGTCGTCGCTTAGTCAGTTTAGAACACCAGGTCGCCGTATAGCTTGTTGAGGCCGCGGACCGAGTCGATCAGCGACACGGCCTGCTCGATGTACAGGTTCTTTACGTCGGGGTCGTTGCCGACGGCGCCGTCGACGTACGACTGGGCGCGCTTCACCAGCGCGAAGCCGGGGGAGAAGGCGTTCGGGTCGCTGTTCTTGACCGCGACGTAGGTGCGGCCGGTGCGCGGGTGCGTGAAGCGGGCGATGCGGGTCGGGTCGGTCACCGTCGGGATGACGCCTTCGCCGCTCCCGTCGATCCAGACCTTCATGCCGTCGTTGAACGAGTTGTCGAAGTTGGCGTTGAGGAACGCCATGCCCAGCCACATGGAATAGAGCTCGATCGTGTAGCTGGTCGCGGGGTCGACCGGCGCCTTGCCGACGTACTGGGCCTGGTCGGCGAAAGGATCGCGGAACACGAAACGGCGGTTGTCGGAGACGCCCGCGAAGGCCTCGTACGCGTCCACCGCCGAGCCGCCGACGATTCGGGTCACTTCCTCGGGGAAGTAGAGGTGCATGCTGATCGCGTACTGCGTGAAGTTCGCGTCGGTGTCGACGCCGAGGAAGTTGGTCTCCGGCGAGGTGATGGTCTGGATGGCAGCCAGCTTGTCGTAGAACGAGCCGATCACCCGCAGGCGGTCGAAGTAATAGTATCCCGACTCACCGTCGTAGAGGCTGAAGGCGTACTTACCGGCGCCGAGATCGACGTTCAGATCCGAGCAGTCCGGCAGGCTCACCGCTCGGCACAGCGGG
>Ga0105048_10015118_pt1 | contig 11992 bp, 8 predicted proteins | sample MAT05_FD_78382 | JGI IMG/M metagenome (GOLD analysis project Ga0105048, IMG submission 78382) | Freshwater microbial communities from Lake Fryxell liftoff mats and glacier meltwater in Antarctica - MAT-05 | ecosystem: Environmental > Aquatic > Freshwater > Ice > Liftoff microbial mat | place...
AAGTTGCACGAGCGAGAGGTCGTGCGGGTGGTCGCCTGGGGGGACGTGCCGTCGCGGCCCGGGGCGGAGCCGAAACCGCACGTCCGCATGGTGTGGGAGCAGGGTGCCCGAAAGGATTTGTTCGGGACGGCCGTGACCGGGTCGTTGTACGTCGCGGGGGAGAACGACGACCAGATCGTGGCCTTCCGCCCGCACGCCCTCGTCAAGTCGTTCCATCAGGTGGACGTGAAGGGGTCGCTCGCCCGCGGCGCGTCGCGCTACTGCATCCGCGACTCCGGGCTGTACCGCGGGACGCTCCGCTCCTACCTCGCGTGGAAGAAGCTCCGGGACGCCGGCGACTTGAAGACCGAGTACCTCGGCAAGCAGGTCGTCGCCGAGGTCGGCGGGCGCGAGTGCCACGTCGTCCGACGGGTAACGGCCCGCCCGAACGCGGACTCGTTCGCCCTCGACGAGCAAGCCGCGACCAATCCCAAGACGGTTGAACGGGACGGCTTCACCGAGGTGACGGTGATGATCGACGCCGAGCGGTGGCTCCAAGTCGGGACGGTCCTTAAGCGGCCCGACGGCGGGCTGGTCGGCGAGTACTACTTCCGCGACATCGAACTCATCCCGGGCGACCTTCCCGTCGCCACCTTCACCGTGGACGCGCTGAAGGCGGCCGCGAAACATTAAGCGTGCAAGTTTCTCGTCGTCGTCATCCCCCGGTGCGGGCGGTGACGACTCGGCGGACCGCCGCCGCCAACTCCTCGGCCCGGAACGGCTTCTGAAGGAATTCGGTCCGCCCGGCGTCCTCGACCGATCCGAGGCTCGCCGGCAGACGGTCGGAATAGCCGCTGACGATCACGGCCGGGAGCGCGGGGTCGGTCGCGCGGATCGCGGCCAGGACTTTGTCCCCCGTCAGTCCCGGCATCACCATGTCGATCACGGCCACACAGACGCGGTCGCGGTGCTCGCGGAAGAGGGCGACTCCGGCGTCGCCGGTCGCGGCTAACAAGGGGACGTAACCGAGGTCTTCGAGAGTCGAGGCGGCGACCTCGCGGACGTACATCTCGTCGTCCACGATCAGCGCCATCTCGCCGTTCCGGGGTGCGGCGGGCGGAGTGGTAGAGACCCGTTGCCGAACCGCAGTCGTGGAGGGACTCGTCGTTCTGGTAGCCGCGCCGTCGGCGGGCCACAGCACGCGGACGGTCGTTCCCGCGCCGGGGGCCGAAGTCACGCGGATCGCCCCGCGGTGGGTGCGGACCATGCCGAGGACCGCCGCCAGCCCGAGACCGCGGCCGGCGAACCGGGTGGTGAAGAACGGGTCGAACATCCGCGCCCGCACGTCGGGCGTCATCCCCGACCCGGTGTCGGACACCTCCAGCACCACGAACGACCCGGGTTCCGGCGGCAGGTGGTAGGCGGCGGGCGGCTCGGCCGGCCCGACCGTCGTCCGCCCGGTCCGGACCGTCACCTCGCCGCCGCCCGACACCGCTTCCCCGGCGTTCATCGCGAGGTTCACTAGCACTTGCCGCACTTGGTCCTCGTCCGCCCGGAGCGGCGGCAGGTCCGGGGCCAGGTCGAAGCGGACCCGGGCGTGTCGGGCGGTCATGACTTCGAGAAAGGACTCGGAGTCGCGGACGAGGGCGTTCAAGTCCGCCCGGCCGGTCGGGGCGAGGCCGCGGCCGGCGTAGGACAGCATCTGCCGGCAGAGGTCGGCGGCCCGCCGCGACGCCTGCTCGATCTGTTCCAGGTATCCGTCGAGCGGCCCGCCCGCCGGGGCGGCGCGGCGGGCGAGGCTGGCGTTTCCCAGCACGACCGTCAAGATGTTGTTAAAGTCGTGGGCGATGCCGCCGGCCAGCACCCCGAGGGCCTCCCACTTCTGGGTGTCGAGGAGTTGCCGGTCGAGGGCGGCCTGCTCCGCCTCGCGCCGCTTCCGGTCGGTCACGTCGGTCGTCACCGCGATCACCCGGAGCGGGGCACCGTCCGGGCCGCGGAGGATCTGCCCGCGGACGACGAACCAGCGGCCGCGGCCGTCCGGCCCGGGGACCGCCCCGCGGTACTCCATGCGCAAGTCCTCGCCCGTCTCGGCCGACCGCCGCCACGCCTCCGCCGCCGCCCCGCGGTCGTCCGGGTGGACGGCGAGGTAGGCGGCTTCGGACCGCGTGTAGTCGCCGGGGGGGAGGCCGAAGAACGCGGCGAAGTCGGCCGAGAGCGCCCCGCGCCCGGTCGTGTAGTCCCACTCCCAGGCGATCATCCGGGCGCTGCTCAGGGCGGCCCGCATCCCGGCCTCGCTGCGGGCGAGGGCCTCGCCGGACGCCACCCGGTCGGTGACATCAAGGACGAGCGAGAGGGTCGAGGCGATCCGCCCGGCGTCGTCGAGGAGGACGGAGTTGTGCCACTCGCACCAGACGACCGCCCCGGCCCGGGTGTAATTCCGGTTGACGAGGACGTTCCGTGGGGCGCTGCGGGCGGTCATCCCGCGGAAGAGGTGGCCGACCTTCACGGCGTCGTCGTCGTGGACGAACCGCCAGTCGAACGGCCGCTTGCCGACGACCTCGGCGGCCGGCCACCCGAACACGCGCTCGGCCTGCCCGTTCCACCGGACGACGCGGAAGTCGCGGTCCCACTCGACGACCGCGAGGGGGGTGTTCTCGAAATGAGCCGCGTGTTCCCGGTCGGCCCGGCCCGCGGGAGCATTCGGGGAGGTCCGGTCGGCTTCCGACATGGGGAATATCCGGCACGGGTCACGACGGACCGCCCGCCGGTCGGATCGCGACCGGGTCGAAGAGTCGGCGTCCGTCGTGTGATTCGTATCCGGCCCCGCGAGAACGGACCGGCGAGACGGAAATTGTAGGGAACGGGTCGGCCGGGTGGCACCCGTCATCCGCCGGCTTTCAGTCGGACGACGGCGTCTGCCGTGCGGTCGAGGAGGGTCTGCTTGCGCTTCGGATTCTCGAACCGCCCGTACCGTTCGACCCACTCGCGGGTGTCTCCGACGAGCCGAATCAGATCCGCGACGGCGGCCGGGTGTGAGGGTCGAGGGCGGCCGGCCACGCGGACGAGTACGGGCGACGAATGGGCGAGCACGGCCCCGCCGGACGGATGCGCGACCCCGGCCGCCCGCACCGCCACCCACCCCGCCGTGAGCGGGGTATGAGCGAGTTCGATGGCGGCCGACCAATGTGTGGCGCGCGTGGCGGTGGCGGTGGCGACCACCACGCCGTCGGCGACGAGGTCCATCCTCTCGAACGGGATGCTGCTCGTCGCCGTTGCACGGATGCAAATGGCATTGCCATCAGTCGCAACCGTCCCGCCCGGACCGACGCCGTCCACGTCGAGCGAGATCAGCGGGCCGTTCGTCACGACCGTCCGCCCCGCGCAGACCGCCTCCACCCAGCCCGGATACGAGAACGGCAGATGCGGGGTGTGGGCGTAGGTCCGCACGGCCCCGAGCGCGACACGGTTGCCGTCCTTCCCGCTCGCGCCGACGAGGGGGATCGGGAAGCCGGCGTTCCAGAGGCGGTAGACCCAGGGCAAGAACGGCTGCCCGCCCGCCCGCCCGTCGGACTCGATGGCGTCGATCTTGCCGAGGACCGCGGCGACGAGCGCCTCGCCGCCGACCAAACCGCCGGCCGGTCGGAACGGCTCGACCCAGACGACCAGGCCGCCCTTGCGGTGGCACTGGTCGCACCAGTCGCAGACCGACCAGTCGTCTGTCGCGTCGCTCCCTCCGGCGGTGAGCGGGAAAACAGGGCGGTGGGAATTCAACAACCCGACGCGCCCGAGCGTCGGGTGGACGTTCAGGGTGTTGACCACCACGGCGCGGCCGCCCGCCTCCAGCGCCGGCGACTGCCCGCTGAAAGCGGCGAGGTGCGGGACGGTAGGGTACAGCATCCCGTCTTGGCTGGGGTAGTACTGCACGCAGGCGAGTAGGTTGACGACATCCAGGTCTTCGGCGGCGGCTTCGAGGAGGGCGGCGTGCGGGGGCAGGAAGTGACATCGCGCGTCGGCCGGGTGCCAGCCGCCGGCCCGCACGTCGGACCACCGCTCGACGGAATACCGTAACGCCATCTGACCGGGGCCGAGCGTGACGGTCGTGTCGAGCGGGAGGTATTCCGGCCCCTTCGTCGCCCGGACGCGGAGTGGCACGCCCGCGGGCAATCGAACTTCGCATGACCCGTCGGTGTAGTACCAGTTCTCGTCGCCGACCCGCACCCGCCCGCCAACATCCTCGTTCCGCCCGGTCGGGAAGTCGGAGAACCGGCCGTGCGGCGGGTAGACGGCCCCTTCCGGGCCGGTGATGCGCAGTCGCACGGCCGTCGGCTGGCCTGTCGCGTCGTCGTTGATACGGAGGTGAACGGCGAGCATGGTGCGAAGATAGAGCGGGCCGACGGGCCGGCCTCAGCCCTCTCGCCCCCCACAGTCGCGGAGGATGGTGCGGAAGGCCTCGACCGCGACGGGGAACAGGTCCGGCCCTGTGACTCCCCCGGTGGGACCGCCGCCACGGAGATGAGGTTCGAGCACGGCGAAGCCGTGGTAGCCGCGCTTCGCGGCGTCGCGGGTGCTGTGGGCGATGTTCCCGTCGCCGCTGCCGGCGAGGACGCCGTGGTCGTGCCCGGCCGACGGCCCGCCGAGCTTCCAGTCCTTGATGTGGAAGTGGGCGGTGTACGCCTTCGTCTTCTCCCACCCGGCCACCGGGTCGAACCCGCCGTAGGCATAGTTCGCGGCGTCGTAGGCCGCCCGCAGCGCGGGGTGGTCCACGCCCGCCATGATGTCGAGAACCCGGTCGGGCGAGTCGCCGTAGATGCGGTGTTCGTTCTCGTGGAACAGCGTGACGCCGGCCGCCGCCGCGATCTCGGCCTTCGCCCGCATGCGCCGGATCACCTCGTCGCGGTGGGCCGGCCAGTTCGCGGGGTCGAACTTCGGGTCGTTGCCCGGCGGGTAGTAGCTGAACACGCGAATGTTCGGGGTGCCGAACAGGCCGCACAGTTCGATGGCCCGCTTCAACTTGTCCAGGTGCGGCTCGAACGGGCTGTCGATCGCCACCTTGCCGACCGGCGAGCCGATGGCGGACAGCTTGAACCCCTCGCCGTCGAGCAACGTCTTGAACTCGCGCACCTGCGCGTCGGTCAGGGCGAGGACGTTCGTCCCGTGGATCGACCGGAACTCGATGTGGCGGACGCCGCACGCCTTCAGAACCGCGACCTGCTCGCGGGGGTCGGGCGATATTTCGTCGGCGAAGGCGCTGAGAATGAACATGGGGTCGGCACCGTGTGGCGGGTGTGATGCCGGTAGTGTACGGGCCGGCGGCGAAGCGTTCACCACTCCTCGAAGACGAGTTTCTCGTGTCCGGCGGCGAGGACGACGGCCACGACGAGCGGGGCGAGTAGCAGTACCGTGCGGAGCGAAATGACAAGCCAACGGTTCTGCCGGGCGACGGCGGGGATCAAGAACGGGAGGAGCGTTAACGGTGCGAGCGCGACGAGCCAGAACGCCGTAACGGGCACGTTACTCTCGGTCAGGAGGCGGCCGTTGAGCATCAGGCCGGGGAGGAAGCCGACGCCGGCGGGGACCGCCCCGCTCGCGTCCACCTTCGCGGCCCCCGCCGCGACCGCGACACCGAACATGACGCACCCGACGATCACCCCGAGGTCCATAAACCGGGCCGAGTGCGCGTAGAGGAGAATCGCCCCGGCCGTGAGGAAGATCGCCGACTGGTACGCCGCGACCTGTGCCCCCGCACCGTACCTCGCTACGCCGTCGAGCGCGACCCACGAAAGCAGCATAACCGCGGGGAACGCGACGCGCAGCCACGGCGATTCGGTCGCCGCGGCTTCCGACACCAACCACCCGCTCACGACGACGACCGCCGCGAGCCGGGCCGACCAGACGAGCAGGTTCGCGCCCCACCAGCGATGTGTGGGGAGTACGTGCGTCGCCAGCAGCCCGATCCCACGCGACAACAACCCGACCACGACCAGCACCAGCGCCGCCCGTGGCAGCCAGTGCCACACGGGTGTGGGGCCGTCCGCCTTCCACGGGATGACGCGGCCGGTGTTCTCCCAACTCACGGCGTCGAAGGTGAAGTTCGCCCACCCGAACCCGACCACGGCCGCGACCGCCGACCCGAGCGCCGCCGCCCGCCGGCCGAGCAGCGCGAACAGGCACACGACCAGCGCCGCCCCGCCCGCCGCCGGCAGGACGGCGTGGTGCAAGGCGTCGAGTACGTCTTTGGCGGGCGGCAGTGGGGGCATCGTGCTTACTTCTTGGCGTTAATGACCAACTTGAGGGCGGCTTCGTCGTCGATCTTGCCCTTGCCGTAGGTCATGCCCCACGCCGTCCGGTCGATCTTGAACTCGCTGGTCAGCGTCAGCGCGTCGCCGGCGGTGATCGCGGCCGGGAACGAGATCGCTTTCGTCTTGCCGAGCATGGTGAGGTCGCCGGTGATCGTGAACCCCGTCTCCGACTTCTCCACCTTCGTCGTCTTGAACGTCGCCTTGGGGTTGTCCTTCACGGAGAAGAAGTCCGGGGCCTTGAGGTGGGCGGTCAGCTTGGGGTCGTCGCTATAGAGCGACGCCGTGTCGATCTCGACCTCGATCGCCAGCGTCGTCGGGTTGCCGTCGGCGACGGTCGCGGTGCCGCTCAGCTTCTTGAACCCGCCGGCGTGCTTGCCGTCCGGCTTCTTGCCGACGAACGTGATGGTCGTGTTCTCGCCGGTCAGGGCGTACTTCTGGTCGGCGGACTGGGCCGTGGCGACGAGCAGGGCGGCGGTGCCGACGGCGAACAGAATACGGGTCATGGGCCAGTTCCTCTGGACTTGGGACGGTCGGGCACGCCCCGCGGTCGGCGGGGTGGTGCCTCGGACGAAATCGTGGTGTCGAACTTGGTGTAGGCGATTACCGCCGAGTCGGCGCGGGCTTACGCACGGTTTCGCGGTATCCTCGCACTCACGGCTTCTTCCGGCCGACGATCTTGAGCTTCACCTTGTCCGCGACGAACGTCTTTTCGCCGGCACCCGGGAAGCGAATCTTGACCCGCCGCAGCGCCCCGTACCCGCTCACGTCCGTCACCTGGCCTAGCCCGTACTCCTCGTGCTGGACCAGCACCCCGACCGCGAGGCCCGTTTCCGGCACGCCGGAGACGACCGGCTCGATCGCCGTCGGCGGCTTCGGCGGGTGGTACGAGCGGTTGCCGGTGTCGGCCCAGTCGCGGGCCGCCGGGCCGACCTTCGCCCGCCAGTCGTCGGCCGCCGTCCGGGCGAAGTTCCGCGACTGCGAGGCGTCGAGGTGCTCCACGTCCTTCGGCAACTCGCCGAGGAAGCTGCTCGGGATGGCGTAGTTCATCTGCCCGCGGAACTCGCGCAATCGGGCGTGGCACAGGTACAGTTCCTTCATCGCCCGCGTCATCCCGACGAAGCACAGGCGGCGCTCCTCCTCGACGTCCTCGGCCTTGCCCAGACTGCGCTCGTGCGGGAGCAGTCCTTCCTCCACGGCGAGGACGTAGACGACCGGGAACTCCAGCCCCTTCGAGGCGTGCAGGGTCATCACCGAGACGTGGTCGGCGGCCTCGTCCCAGCCGTCCACGTCGGACGCGAGGGTGATCTGTTCGAGGAAGTCGCCGGTCGTCCGGGTCGGGTCTTCGTCGTGGAACTGCTTGGCGGCGGTGATGAGCTCCTCGATGTTCGCCAGCCGCTCGGCGTCGTCCACGTCGGCCGACTCGCGGAGCATCGTTCCGTACCCGGACTTGTCGATGACGAGGCGGATCAGGTCGGGCGGCGGCAGACCGAGCCGCGCCCGCAGGTCGCACATCATCCGGTAGAAGTCGCGCAGGCCGGTCGCCGCCTTCCCCCTGATCTCCGGAATTTTGGCCACCTGACTCGCGGCTTCGAGCATGCCGATTTCGAGCTTGGCGGCGTAGCCCTGGAGTTTGTCGAGCGACACCTTGCCGATCCCGCGGCCGGGTTCGTTCACCACGCGGAGGAAGCTGACGAAGTCGAGCGGGTTGACGAGCAGGCGGAGGTAGGCGAGCACGTCGCGGTTCTCCTTCCGCTCGAAGAACGCCAGCCCCTTGACGATCTGGAACGGGACGCCGTGCTTGACGAACGCCGATTCGAGCGACCGGGTGAGGGCGTTGATGCGCACGAAGATGGCGTGGTCGCGGTAGCGGTACGCCCCGGCCGCGACCGCCTGCTTGATCCGCACGACCACGCCCTCGGCCTCGTCCAGCCCGTTGTCGAAGGCGATGACGCGCACGGGGTCGCCCGGCGGGTTGTCGGTCACGAGCGACTTCTTCTTCCGCTGCTTGTTGTGGTCGATCAGCACGCTCGCCGCGTGGAGAATGGCTTTCGTACTCCGGTAGTTCCGGTTCAGGGTGATGACGCGGGCGGCCGGGAAGTCGCGCTCGAAGTCGAGGATGTTCTTGATGTCCGAGCCGCGCCACTTGTAAATGGATTGGTCGGGGTCGCCGACGACGCACAGGTTCGGGTGGTCGAGGGAGAGGCGCTTGGCGATCTCGTACTGGGCCGAGTTCGTGTCCTGGTACTCGTCGATCAGGACGTAGCGGAAGCGGTTGTCGAGGTCGCGGCGGAACTCCTCGTTCGTCCGCAGGGCCATCGCCGGCAGGTAGAGGAGGTCGTCGAAGTCCATCGCGTTCGCCGCCCGCAGCCGCTTCTCGTACCCGTGGTACACCTTCGCCACGGTCTGCGAGAAGAAGTCGTTCGCCGTCTTCTCGTACTGGTTCGGCGTGAGGAGCTGGTTCTTCGCCTTACTGATCGCCCCGGCGAGGCGGTCGGGGCTGAACTTCACGTCGTCGATCCCGGTCGCGTTCAGGGCGTCCTTGACCAGCTTGTTGCGGTCGTCGGTGTCGTAGATGGTGAAGTCGCGGTCGATGCCGAGGCGGTCGGCGTACTGGCGCAAGAGCCGCGCCCCGAGGCTGTGGAACGTGCTCACCCAGACGCGGTTGCCGGGGACGAGCTTCTCGACCCGCGCCCGCATCTCGCCCGCCGCCTTGTTGGTGAAAGTGATCGCCAAAATGCTGCCCGGCCGGACGCCCTGGTGGAGCAGGTATGCGACCCGGCGGGTGATGACGCGCGTCTTGCCCGACCCGGCCCCGGCGAGGATGAGCAGCGGCCCCTCGGCGTGCGCGACCGCCGCCTTCTGGTCGGCGGTGAGGTCCGCGAGCAACTCCCCGGGCTGGGGCATGGGTGACTCCTTCGGCCGCGGGGATAGGAAAGACCGGGCGGGGGGATTCTACCGACCCGCCCGGCCCCGACCCACGGAAACGGACCCGAGCGGATGAACGTCGTCGGCCTCGGCACGCAGGTGATGGAGTGCGCCCGCGTGCGCAAGCTCATCGACCGCCACGGCGAGGCGTTCCTACGCCAGGTCTACACCGACCGCGAGATTCGCTCCTGCAACGCGGCGACGCACGCGACCGAGCAGTTCACGGCGTTGTGGGCGGCGAAGGAGGCGGTGTTCCGCAGCCTCGGGACGACGTGGCGGCGGGGCGTGTCGTGGACCGACGTGGAAGTGGTGTGCGAGGCCGGCGGCCCGCCGCGGGTGGTCGTGAGCGGGGCGACGCGGGAGCGGATGACGGCACGCGGGGTCGGCTCGTTCCTACTCACGACGGCGCACTGCCGGACCTTCGCCACGGCGACGGGCATCGCGCTCAGGGCGGCGGACGGTCCGCGGGAGTGACCGCCCGGCCGCGACCGTCACGCCCCGCTCTCGCCGATCTCGCGGAGCAGGGTCCGGGCGAGCTTGTACGCCATGCGCAGGTTCATGAGCCGGGCTTCCATCTGGTCCGGCGTGTAGAGCGCGTTCGGGGCGGCCGTGGCCAGCCCCGCGAGTTCGACGGTGAGTGGCAGCAGCCGCATGAACTCGGTCATCCGGGCCTGCTTGACATCGGGGCCAACGGCTTCGCTCATGGCGGGCTCCGGGCGGGGCGGGTGGCGGGAACGGCTGCCGTTACACTACTTCGCCGCCGCCGCCCGCTCAAGGCGTGGCCGGTCGCGCTCGGGGTCATTCAAAGTAGGCGACTCGCTCCGCGAGTCGTCTTTTTCGGACGGGCGCGACCCACCAAGAAACGACTGCTCGCGCAGCGAGCGGACTACTTTGAAGCCCGTACCCTTACTCGCGGGGCTTCGGAGCGGGGGCCGTCTCCGGGACGACGACCTGGTGCGGGACGCCGAGGTAGGCGACGAGGTCGCGGACCTCGTCCGGCTTGAGGGCGTCGAACAACCCCTCAGGCATGATCGACTGCTTGGTCGGCGTGCGGGCCTCAATGTCGGTCTTGGTGACCACGACCGTCTCGTTGAGCGTCCGCACCGTCACCCCGTCGGGCGTCTCGCGGAGGATGATACCCGACACCAGCCGGCCGTCGCCGAGGGTGAAGTTCGTGACCAGGAATTCGCGGGGGACGACGGCACTCGGGTCGAGGACATTTTCCAGGAGGTATTCGAGGTTCGTGCGCTGCGAGCCGGTCAGATCAGGGCCGACATCGCCGCCGTCGCCGAACATCTTGTGGCACGCCCCGCAGTGCTTCGTGTAGAGGACTCGGCCGCTCACCTTGTCCGCGGTCTTGAGCGCCTCGGTGGTGAGGACGCCGCGCCACTTCTTGACGAGGGCGGTCCGGTCGCCTGCCGCCGGGCGGATCGTGCCCCACGCCTTCCCCAGACGTTCGGTCACGCCCTTGTCGTTGAGTGCCAGTATCTGCCGGGCGGCCCCGAGGGAGACATCGGCGCGGGGGACGGTGCCCTTCTCGATGGCGTCGAGCAGCACGCCGGCCCACGCCGGCCGTGCCGCGAGCGTCTGCACGGCGTCGGCCCGTTCCGCCGCCGTGAACTGCGGGTACTTGGCGAGAATCTTCGTCGGCGTCTGGTCGTCCGGGAACGCCGCGAGCGCCCGGACTGCGGCCCCGCGCACGGCCGCGTCGCCGAGCAACCCGTGCAGCACCGCCGCGAGGCCGTCCACCTTGCGGCGGGCGAGCAGTTCGATGGCGGCGGTGCGGGCGGCGGGGTCGGCGGTGGCGTCGGAGAGGCGCGCCCTCAGGTCGGCTATCGCCTTCGGGTTGCCGAACAGCACGGCGAGCGCCTCGGCCCGCGTGCGGACCTCGGGCACATCGCTCTCGGCCAGGGCGGGGTAGAGGGCGTTCCACCCGGCCGGCTCGGGGTACTCGCGCAGCCCGGCGAGCGCGTCCTGCACGCCGAGCAGCACCGCGAGTTGGCCGGCCCCGGCGTTGGCGGCGAGGTGGGCGACGAGGAATTTCAGCCGGGCCGTCCGCTGGTCGGCCGGGGCTGACGCGACCAGGTAGCGGGCGAGGTTCCGGCCGACGAGCGGGTGGCGGGCGCGTTCGAGCAGTTGCGTCCAGACGGCTTCCGTGTCCGTGCGGGCGACGGTTTTCTGCACCGCGTACCAGCAGGCCAGGGCGAGGTTCGGGTCGTCGGTGTCGAGGACGCGCCAGACGAGGTCGTCGGCGATCGCCACCGCCGCGTCCACTGGCAACCGCTGCACTGCGCCGGCGGCGAACAGTAGCACGAACTGCGACTCCTCCTTCGCCACCGCCTTCGCCAGCGCAGCGACGACGGCTTTCGCCGGGGCCGCCGGTTCAGCCGCGAGCATCACCGCCCACGCCCGCACGTCGTCGTCGTCGTGCTTCAACAGCTCGATCAAGTCGCCGTCGGTCAACCCGCCCGCCGCGTGGAGCGCCCAGATGCCGCGGAGCTTCCAGGGGATGTCTTCGCTCCCCTTCATGTGCTTGCGCAGCGCCTCGACCGTCTCCTTCTCCAGTTTGCCGGCCGCGGCCCGCTCCTGCAGCACGCGCCGGGCGGTGCGGACGAACCAGTCGTTGGCGTGAAGCTGGAGCTTGACGAGGTCGGCGTCGCTCAGCTTGGCGAGGTCGCCCGTCCACGCCTTCGGGGTGCCGTACACGACCTTGAACACCCGGCCGCTGGTCGCGTCCACCTTGTCGTAGTTGTGGCACTCGCCGGTGTCGGTCCAGTCGGCGACGTACA
>Ga0105048_10015119_pt1 | contig 11991 bp, 13 predicted proteins | sample MAT05_FD_78382 | JGI IMG/M metagenome (GOLD analysis project Ga0105048, IMG submission 78382) | Freshwater microbial communities from Lake Fryxell liftoff mats and glacier meltwater in Antarctica - MAT-05 | ecosystem: Environmental > Aquatic > Freshwater > Ice > Liftoff microbial mat | place...
ACGGTCACGAGCAGATTTTTCCATTCATAGTCCTTCTGCAGGATCGCACCGATTTCACGGCGGAGCAGTTCATTCACACGATCAAGACGGCGGGACATGGTGGGGTAGATGCTGAGATTTTGAGGTGCTGAAAAGCTGAGGGATGAGGTCGAGTGGCTGATGTCTCTGAATTTCGGATTTCAGAGTCTCAGCTTTTCAGCATTTATCTTACAGCGTTTGTGGGACTTTATCGAGTTTGTAGCACTCGATGGTATCGTTCTCGAGGTATTCGTTGAAGTCGCCAAGGCGGATGCCGCATTCGAAATTGGTGCGGACCTCCTCAACTTCATCTTTGAAGCGGCGGAGGGTGGACATGCGCCCATCGAAGACCGGCACCCCGTCGCGGATGACGCGGGCATGGGCTTTGCGGTGGACGCGGCCATCGGTGACGAAGCAGCCAGCCACGCGGCCACGATTGAGCTTGAAGATCTGGCGAACCTCGGCGTGGCCGATGACGGTCTCGCGGGTGAGTGGCTCGAGCAGGCCGAGCATGGCTTCGCGGACTTGATCGATGAGTTCGTAAACCACGGAATAGAGTTTGATTTCCACACCGGCGGCCTTGGAGGATTTGACGGCCTTGGCCTCGACCTTGACGTTGAAGCCGAGGATGATGGCCTCAGTGGAGCTGGCGTAGGCGATGTCAGACTCGGTGATCGGGCCGGCGGCGGCGGTGATGAAAGAGGATTCGACTTTGTCGGACACGATGGCGAGCACGGCTTTTTTAATCGCTTCCACCGAGCCTTGGACATCGCACTTGAGGATGATCTTGAGCTGGGCTTTGCCACCGCCGTCGCGGACCATCGAGTAGAGGTCCTGCATGCGGTTACGGTGCTGGGGCTTGAGGCGGGTGAGGCGTTGGGCTTCCTGACGCTCGCTGGCGAGTGCCTTGGCTTCGCGCTCGGTCTTCATCTCGGTGAGGTGATCACCCACGTTGGGGAGCTCTTCGAAGCCGATGACTTCCACGGGCATGCCGGGGTGGGCGGATTTGACGGCCACACCACGGTCGTTGATGAGGGAGCGGACCTTGCCGGCGAAGGGGCCGCAAATGAAGGGGGTGCCCACCTTGAGCGTGCCGGACTCGACGATGACGGTGGCGGTGGTGCCACGGCCTGGCACGACGCGGGCCTCGATGACGGCGGCGCGGGCGTTGGATTTCGGGTTGGCCTTGAGTTCGAGCACCTCGGCTTGGAGGGCCATCAGATCGAGGAGATCGTCCATGCCCTTGCCGGTAAGTGCGGAGACTTCGGCAAACTCGGTATCTCCGCCGAAGTCGGTGGTTTGAAGGCCGTTTTCCGCAAGCTGGGATTTCACACGGTCCACATTGGCGGACGGGAGATCGCACTTGTTGATGGCGACGATGATTGTTTTCCTGGCCTTTTTGGCGTGTTTGATGGCCTCGAGCGTTTGCGGCATGATGCCGTCATTTGCAGCGACGACGAGCACGACGATGTCCGTTATGTCCGCACCGCGAGCACGCATGTCTGAGAAAATGGCGTGCCCGGGAGTATCGAGAAAGGTGATTTCCTGCTCGTGGTGCATGACCTGATAGGCACCGATGTGCTGGGTGATGCCGCCAGCTTCGCCTGCGGTGATCTTGGTCTTGCGGAGGAAATCGAGGAGGGAGGTTTTCCCGTGATCGACGTGGCCCATGATGGTGATGATGGGCGGGCGGTTCTTCAGGAGATCTTCAGGTTCCTGAACGGGGAGTTCCGGCTCTTTGATGATTTCCTCGATCTTGTGGACACCCTTGTCTTTATCGCGCTTTTCACGCTCGAAAACGAAGCCGTGAATTTCACAGACCTTGGCGGCGATTTCAGGCTCCAAAGGCTGGTTGGGAGCCGGGAAGACGCCGATCTTGATCAGGTCCGCCATGATGTTGAACGGCTTGAGGCCGAGACGGGCGGCAAGCTCGCTCACCAGGATGGGCGGCTTGATGATGATCAACCTGGGATCATCTGCGACAGTGGTTTCCACCGCAGAAGCAGGTACCGGAGTGGCGGCTGCCGCAGAAGTCACGATTGCCGGAGAAGTGGCAGCGACAACAACGGCGGCAGGCTTCGCCGCAGCAGCCTCATTCATATCCAGCAGCTTGGAAATGGTGCCGAGCACCGCTTTTTCCGTGCGAGCGGTCTTGCGGACCTTGGGTTTTTTTTCCTCTGCAAAGAGATCGAGAGCATTCGCCTTTTGGGCATCCAAGACACTAGGGAGAGGTGGGGCCACCTCGATCTCTTTGCGCTGACGCTCGCGGCGCGATGGCTTCTTGGTGACATCGAGGAGATCGAGCACCTTTGATTTTTTGGGAGGGCTATCGCTTTTTTCGGGCATCCGGCTGGTCTGGAAAGTTCGGGAATCGGGTGGAGTGGGAATAATTTTGGGGAAATGTTAGTCGTTGGAAACAGAGGCGCTGGTGCCGCTGACGATGCCGTGGGCACGGACCAGAATGGCTTCAGCAGCTTCTTCAGTGATTGCGAGGGCGGCGGCGATGTAATCGGCAGGCATATCAATGACCATTTCAGGATTGAAACCGCCGGCGAGGGTGAGCTTGCCTGCGAGTTCATCGGTGATCCCGAGTTGGTCTGCAAGGGTGTGGGCTGCGCCGCCGATTTTCTCTTTAAATTGCTCCTCCTTGGATTCGTCGCGGCGGACTTGGACATCCCAGCCCATGAGGCGAGAGGACAGGCGGGCGTTTTGGCCCTTGCGGCCGATGGCCTTGCTGAGATCAATTTCATCTACCGTGACGTGGACGCTGCGGTTTTCCTGATCGACGACGATGGAGCGGAGCTCGGCGGGCTTGAGGGCCTCGCGAACAAGCTCGGCAGGATCGTCACTCCAGCGAATGATATCGACTTTTTCGTTGTTGAGTTCGCGAACGATGTTCTTGACGCGTGCCCCGCGCATGCCGACGCAAGCGCCGACGGGATCGACCTTGGGATCGGTGCTCCAGACGGCGACTTTGGTGCGGAAACCAGCCTCGCGGGCAATGGCGCGGATTTCCACGGTGCGGTCGGAAATTTCATTCACTTCGGCCTCGAAAAGACGGCGGACGAAGTTTGGATGGCTGCGTGAGAGGATGATTTCCGGGCCACGACCATCATTCTCGACGGCGAGGACGTAAGCGCGGATGCGATCGCCGATGTTGTAATCTTCGCCTTGGACGCGCTCGCGATTGGGCATGATGCCTTCGAATTTCCCGAGATCGATCATCACATCATTGCGCTCGAAGCGGCGGACGGTACCGGAAACGACATCTCCGGCGCGGTCCTTGAATTCCTCGTAAATCATCTCTTTCTCCGCTTGGCGGAGGCGCTGCATCATCGTTTGCTTGGCCGTCTGCACGGCGATGCGCCCGAAATCCTTGGGCGTGACATTGAATTCCTGGATGTCTTCAACGGCGGCTGCGGGGTTTTTCCTGATCGCGGTGGAAAGCGGAACTTCGTTGAATTTATCCGCATAATCCTCATCGGCGACGACGGTGAGTGAGGCGAAAATCCGGGTTTCGCCCTTCTTGGTATTGACTTCGGCGCGGAGCGTCTCGATGGCATCGGCTCCGGGGACCATTTTGCGATAAGCGGAAATAAAGGCAAACTCGAGCGCGGCGACGATCTTATCGCGGTCGATGCCTTTTTCTTTTTCGTAATACTCGATGAGGGCGACGATATCGTTGGTCATGGCGGGCGGTGTCTGCAAGTAGCTGCTGATGTCTAGAGACGCAAAAGAGTGGGTGCGAGACCCACTCCTTACTTTCGTCAGAAGCTGTGCGGGCAGTTTTTAGAGAGGGAAAACAGGTCTTGCAAGCCGAAACTGGATTTTGGCACTCGCCGCAAGGCGTGCGGAGCGCGGAAAGTCGGCATTCTCGGAGCGATTGGCTTCAGGAAGCGGTAGGCTGGCGGGTGTGCCGCCGGACTTCGAATCCGGGGTAGGTTTCGAGAACTTCGGACCAGGGGAACTCGCTTTCGAATTCCGGGAGATAGGTGTCTCCGGTATGGTTTTCAAAAACATGGCTGACGAGCAGGGCATCAAGGCGGCCCATGAATGCTTTATAAATCTCAGCCCCGCCGATGATAAAAACCTCGCCCTCCAGCCCGTGAAGTTTCTCCAAGCTTTCCATTTCATGGATCACTTCCACACCCGCTGCGGTCCAGGCAGGATCACGGGTGAGCACGATGTTCCGGCGCTTTGGTAGCGGGCGGCCGATGGATTCGTAGGTTTTGCGACCCATCACGATCGGGTGGCCGGAGGTGGTGCGCTTGAAAAAGGCGAGGTCTTCGGGCAAATGCCACGGCAGCGTGCCATCACGGCCGATCACCCGCTCAGAAGTCATCGCGACCACGGCTGTTAGAGTAAGGCTCATGATTTTAAATGGCGACAGGTGCCTTGATGTGAGGATGCGCCACGTAGTCGTCCAAGCGGATGTCCTCGAAAGCAAATCCATCGATCTCCTTCACCACGGGATTCAACCACAACCTCGGAAGCGGGAAAGGCTCACGACTGAGCTGGAGCTTCGTTTGCTCCAAGTGATTCAAATAAAGATGCAAATCTCCGAAGGTGTGGACGAAATCCCGCGCCTCGTAGCCGCAGACGTGCGCCACCATCTGCGTGAGCAAGGCATAGGAAGCGATGTTGAACGGCACCCCGAGAAAAAGATCCGCGCTGCGCTGGTAGAGCTGGCAGGAAAGGCCGGGAAGGCCGCCGGGCTTGGCTTCGTGGACGTAGAATTGGAATAACAAATGGCAGGGTGGCAGCGCCATTTGATGGATCTGCCCCACATTCCATGCGGAAACAACGTGGCGGCGCGAATGAGGATTGCCCAACAGACCATCGATGAGCAGGCGGATTTGGTCCACCGTCCGCCCCTCAGGCGTGGGCCATGCGCGCCATTGCTTGCCATACACCGGGCCGAGTTCACCCTCTGCATCTGCCCACTCATCCCAGATGGTGACGCCGTTTTCCTTCAAATATCGGGTGTTTGTTTCCCCACGGAGGAACCACAGCAGCTCATGGATGATGGAGCGCAGATGCAGCTTCTTCGTCGTTACGCAGGGAAATCCCTCCCGCAGATCATAGCGCACCTGCCTGCCAAACACCGAGAGTGTCCCCGTCCCCGTGCGGTCCGAGCGTTGCTCGCCGTTCTCCAGCACGTCACGCATCAAATCGAGATAAACCTTCACCCCGCAGATCAAGCCACAGCCCACCGACCCACGGCAACAAGGAAACTCGCGAACCCGAATTTCCACAACAAACTCCCGAAAAATCCCAGCGAACACCCATCAAGCCCTTTTTTGGAAGGTCCCTAACTTTTTATGAAACTTGGCATACTTTGATCTTTGCAGCGGCAGCCATGGAGACCCTCGCCGATCTGGCTGAAATCCTCATCCCCCTCACCGCCCTCTCGCTCAAACCGATGATCCATCGGGGCGTGGAGATGCGATCAATTTCTGACCGTTCTAACAGCTTCTGTGACGGCAGCCTCACGCTCAACAGTTCCAACGGCCATGGCCAACTTCTGGAATCCTCCGAGATGGTCCCCCAGGATTTTGTCGAACAGGATCCTTGGTTCGCGGGCTACTTCGCCGTCGTCATCAATCTATCGAACATCGCTGCCGCCGGCGGGCGGGCGACGGCGATCTTCCATCTCACCTGGACGTTTGCCGAAGAGCTTCCCGCTGGCACCTGGGATGGAATCCAAGCCGCGTCCTGTGCCTACGGAGTCCCAATCGGCAGCGAGATTCTTTCAGGATCAGAAGGGCTGACCGTAACGATCAATGGCTTGGCGGGTGATCACATGATCCACCGTAATAATGCGCAGCCCGGGGATTTGCTTGCCATCGTCATCGATATGAAAGGCAGCTACCGTGAAGGGCAAAATGTCTGGGACGCCAGCACCTCCACCAGCCCGCAGCGCTTGCGTTCGAATCTCGAGTTGATCCCTTCTCTAGCTGAGAAAGGCCTCTGCTGCGCGGGAATGAAAATTGGCAAAGGCGGGCTCATCGCCACCTTGGCCGCACTATGTGAATACTCCGCCCTCGGTGCCACCGTCGATCTCGGGCACCTGCCCTGCCCTTCGGACTCGGCCATCACCAAGTGGCTGCTTACCGAGCCGACTTACGGCTATCTGTTCGCCATCACGCCCGAGGATCTCGAAAGCACCCTCATGCACTTCACCTCCAGCAAAGTCACTTGCCAGCATATCGGCCATTTCCGCAAAGCGCCAGGCATCACCCTCGTGGCCGATGGTGAAAACGTGGATCTAACTTTCGGCCAGCCAGGCATCCATCCCTCCTGCGACGTTTTTCACGCGGGTGAATCCATTTTCCAATAAATACTCCGCCGCCCGCCCGGAGCGCCCGCCGGATTTGCAATGGATAAGGATTTCCCGGTCACGCGGCAAAGTCTCCAACTGGTCCGGCAGCGTCTTCAAAGGAATCAAGCGGGCTTGCTCGATGTGCGCGATGGCATATTCGTCCGGCTCTCGCACATCAATGAGCAGGCCTTGGAAATCCCCGGCGAGGATTTCGCGTAATTCGGTCGTGGTGATGGAATCCATAAATTTGTTAGATAAATTACAATCGCTTGTTGCCTCAGTCTCGGTGTTTGAAACGGAGAATATCTCAGGAGCATCTCCGCACAAACGGCAACAAACATCCCGGCCCAAAGTCAAGCTGCGGAAGCGGCTGCCCAACGCATCATAAACGGTGAGCTTGCCCAAAGGAACCTCACCGATGCCCAGAATCAGCTTGATCGCCTCCATCGCCTGCAAGGAGCCGATGATGCCAGGCAAGACACCCAGCACCCCCGCCTCTTGGCAAGATGGCACACTCCCGGCGGGCGGCATTTTCGGCAACAAACACCGATAGCACGGCCCGCCCAAATGCGGCGCAAAAACCGCCGTCTGCCCTTCGAAGCGGTGAATCGCCCCATAGACCAGCGGCTTGCGCAGGAAAAACGCAGTGTCGTTCGTGAGAAAGCGGGTGGGGAAATTATCAGAACCATCCACGATCACATCGTAGCCCGCCGCGATCTCCAGCGCGTTTGCCGGAGTGAAACGGACCGCATGGCACTTGATCGCACAATGTGGATTGGTCTCTCTCAATCTCGCCGCCGCACTGTTCAGTTTCGGTTTTCCCTGCCATGATTCACCGTGAAGGATCTGCCTTTGGAGATTGGAAACATCCACCACATCCGGATCCACCAAGCCCAGCCTGCCCACCCCCGCCGCCGCCAGATAAAGTGCCGCAGGCGATCCCAGCGCCCCCGTCCCGATCAACAGGACCGCTGCGTTTTTCAGGCGCAGTTGGCCCTCCATCCCCACTTGTGGAATGATCAAATGTCGCGAGTAGCGGAGCAGCTCCGCCGCTGAAAGCCCGGCATCCATTGCGGTGCTACCTTGAAACGGAATCCCCACAATACCAAGGGAGAAAATCTGCCAAGCGTGCGGGGTCCGGCTGATCGTTCTGAGGTATCGGAGTTTGTGAGAGGCCAGAGACCAAAGATTGGAAACCAGCAGAGTCTGACGAATCAACCACTCCTTCTTGTCCTGTTGCCGCTTTTCTCGGCGTTTTCTTGGGTAATGCAACAGCTGGCCAAAGAAGGCTTGGTCCGGCCTCGATTTTTTTCAACGAGCCTGCTTTCGCTGGTCCAGCCTTCCTGTTGCATAGGCGAAGAAAACCCGCGAAATCTCATCCCGCACGCGGCGGAAGACGGCCATTTGTTCCTCCTCGCTGCCCGTGGCGTGAGCCGGATCATCGAAGCCCCAGTGATGGCGGTTCATCTGGCCGGGGAAAATCGGGCAAACTTGGTCCGCATTCCCACAAACGGTGATGACGGTTTCAACTTCGTCTGCTAGAAATTCGTCAAGGTGCTTGGAATGATGGTGGCTGATATCCATGCCGATTTCCGCCATTGCTTTGATAGCGAGCGGATGGACGTAACCCGCAGGCTTGGAACCCGCGCTGACGACTCTGAAACTTTGATCGAGAGCCTCGCGCAGAATTCCTTCGGCAAGATGGGAGCGGCAGCTATTACCGGTGCAGAGGATAAGAATGGCAGGTGTCTTCATAATGCTTTGTCAGATGGTTCTCCACGCACGGCCTTGCAGAGCGGGACGGCTAGGCATGCGCCGAGAATCGTGGCAAGCGGATAAAGCCATAGGTATTGGAAATTTCCACTCCTGATGGCTGGAGCCAGGGAGCGCGCTGGATTCATGGAAGCACCCGAAACAGGCCCGGCGAACATCGCCTCCAGGCCAACGACCGCGCCGATGGCAATGCCGGCAGTGATGCCTTTTTCCTTCGAGCCAGTCGAGACGCTGAGGATCACGAACATCAAAATGGCTGTTAGTATGACTTCAAGAATGAAACTTTGGAAGACGCTGCCACTTGGGAGGGTGGCACCCAATGTGGCGTTTTCGGGAAAAAGCAAACTCAGAGTGCCGCTTGCGAAGAATGCACCGCCCAGCTGCGCGGCGATATAGCCCGGTGTGCTTAACCAGGGGAATCGGCCTGCCACGGCAAATCCGAGGGTCACGGCGGGATTGAGGTGCGCACCGCTCACATCTCCGAAAGTATAGATCATGGCCAACACGATGAGTCCGAAGACCAGGGCAATCCCGATGTGCCCGATCGTGCCCCCGGTAGATTGATTGATCACGATGGCCCCCGTCCCCGCAAAGACGAGTGCGAACGTGCCGAGAAATTCCGCAAGATAGAGTCTCATGAGCTATATCAACATGAAGTGTCAGGACCACAGCAGGAAGCCTTGCTGCCGATGGCGGGCAAGCGATCAAAAGAAGGCAGCCCGCATAGCTCCGGGGCAAGGCACTCGGTGTGTTTATGGGCGAAGTGGAAGGCGGAATGCCGGCGGAGGAGGGATCTGAGTTCGGAGAGTTTCATCGATTGGCCAGCTTTCTAACAGACAAGATTTTGGGGCCGGGGCAGCAGCTGTTTTCCCGCTTGACGAGGCGTTGCAACGAGCGGGCGGCATCGGTTTTGAGGAAGGGTTCTTCCTCATCGCCAAAGAACTTTGCGAGAGATCCGATGAGCTTCCCGTAATCCCGACGGATCTGGAAATAGGTCCATTTCTCACATTTTTCGCTCTCGAGCAAACCTGCTTTGCGGATGACCTGGACATGGCTGGAAACCGAAGATTGCGGCATCCCGAGAATATCCGCCAATTCACAGACGCAGAGGGCGTCGTCCATCACCAGCCGGACGATGCGCCAGCGGGTAGGATCTGCAAGGGCACGGGAAAATGTAACGATATCAGTCATGACGAGATCCAACATGATGACTTTTTTCGTTATTGCAAGGATCAATTAAAATCACCAGGGCCTGCTTCAATGCGAATCCCGAAAATCTTTGACACATCCTGCCCCCTACGCATGAATTTATTTAAGATATCCTTATTTTATACTTTCCTAGACCGAATTAGGAATCTAAGAGACGCGCATGAAGATTTTCGCCGTGATCCTCACCGTCCTCGCCTTGAACTCATGCAACACTTGCATCGGCCTCTTTCGGGACACCAAGCAGGGATTCAATTGGACCCGCGATAAGATCCAAGGGAGCGGCGGCGGCTCGCAAGGCGATCCCTCAGGCGCTCCAGTGTATTGATTCTCAGAAATTGGCGAAATTTCAAGTATCGCTTGATCGCAATCTCTGCTAGGGATTACGGGTGACGTTCGCTAGCAAAATCTCAGTCGGGCGGATTTGCCTCGTGCCGGTTTACGCATTTTTTGCGCTCTGGTATGGCCGGACCGTTGCCAGCGGACAGCCGGACGAGTCCCTCCGTTGGTGGGCGTTGGGGATCTTCATCGCCGCCGCCGCGAGTGATGGGATCGATGGCTGGATCGCGCGCCGCTTCAATCAGATATCCAAGTTCGGCGCATTTATCGATCCCATCGCAGACAAAGCCCTGCTCCTCACCGGGGTCATCACCCTGAGTCTCGTCGATTGGGGAGAGGACGATTGGGGTCTGCCCCTCTGGTTTGCCGTCATTGTCATCCTGCGCGATTGCATCATCCTCGGCGGCATCAAGATTCTTTGGAAAAATCACCGCGAGGTGAAATTCGCTCCCCACTGGTCCGGGAAAATATGCACTGCCAGCCAGATGATCGCCATCGGCTGGGTGATGCTCAAGGTGGTGGATCTATCACCTGTCTATCCCTGCCTCATCGCCACCGTTTTCACGGTATGGTCGATGCTCGCCTACCTCCGCCAAGGGTGGCGAATCCTACAGGGTGCGGCGGCCTAGGGTGGCAAGGTTTCAGGCTCACCCAGGTGCCTCGGGCGGGTATCGAGGAAATTGACATCCAGCCACATTTTCACCCTCGCACCCACTTCGCGGACCTTTGTTTTCATGCCCGCTTTGGGATTCACATCCTGAGCATTGTAGCCGTAAGCATCGATTTCATTCGCCCTCGCAATATAGATCGCCCGTTCATTTTGAAAACGCTGGCTGATCACCAACATGGATTTCACTCCAAAAATCTCCTTCGCCCGAACCACCGAATCAAAGGTCCGCAGCCCAGCATAGTCACACACGATCCGCGCCGCAGGAATGCCTCGCTTAACCAAGGCCTCCTTCATCCTTTCCGGCTCATTGTAATAGCGGGTTCGGTTGTCACCCGAGACGATGAGGGTCTCGAGCTTACCCGCATTCCATGCCTCTACCGCCGCATCAATCCGATAACGGAAATACAAATTTTCGCGCCCGTTCACCCGATCCGTCGTGCCGAACACCAAACCCACATTCAACTTGGGGACTTTGGAAATCTCACCGAACAAGCGTCCGCGCGAGGCCCAAACCGCCGAGACATTCGCCCACGCCACCAACAAAACCAAAATCAAAGCAACCCCTAACAGGAACCTGACCGGGCGGCGCATCCAGCCGCGCAGCCCCGATTTCCCAACCTGCGTCATACCCGCTTGGCCGTTGGAAGCTCGGCCACCCGCCGCGGCCACTGCAGCATGGATCTCACCGCATCACCAAAGCCACCGATCATCGCCGCTTCCGGTGCCAACACCCGCAGGCGATTCGCCGTTTCCACAAAATGCACTTTGGAAAAACGCCCGATTAATTCCCCGTCCACCTCCACCGGCACCTCGCGCTCCGCGTGCACGGTGAACTCTTCTGTTTGAAGATAACTCGTCGAGGCCAGCAGATCGATACCGCCCGTGGCGAGGCCCCTCAGCGAGTCCAACACCAGGCGATAACCCGCTTCTTTATAGACCAACACATCGAGCTTCGAATCACAGTTGCTCGCATTTCGGAAAAACTTGAACGGCCCACCATACAAAGAGCCGTTTCCCGCCAGCACGGCCACCCCTTGCTCCCGCCGCCCATCCGCGCAGACCACCTCGATTTGCGGCGGTTTCTCGCCCAGCACTTTCACTGCGGCTAACAGATAGGCGAGAGGGCCTAACATTTTCTTCGATTCCCAGCTCGTCTCTTCGATCACATGTGCATCGAAGCCCACGCCTGCCATCTGGACGAAGGGCGAGCCATTGGCCTCGAACAAATCCACATCTTTCACGAAACCCTGCTCGATGATCTCGAACGCACGCTCCAGCGAATCAGAGGGAATTCCCATCTCACGCGCGAACACGTTCATCGTCCCGGCCGGCATCACTCCCAGAATCGTCTTGGAGCCTGCCAGGCCGCTTACCACTTCATTAAGCGTGCCATCGCCCCCTGCGGCGATCACCACCGGCTCCCCCTCCGCCGCAAACCGCGCGGCCAGATCACGCGCTTCTCCCGCATGATTCGTCGCAAACAACGCGAAACGATTCGCCCGGCTCATCAAAAACCGCAACACCCTCTCACCCTTCTGGCTGCGCGCCCGAGGGTTGAAAATCAAAGGGTATCGGTGCGGATGCTCCATGCGCGGATTCTTCACCCATCACCGCCCTCTTCGCAACCCGTTTTCACCCCAATGCCTCAATCACCTTGTCCACC
>Ga0105048_10015122_pt1 | contig 11990 bp, 8 predicted proteins | sample MAT05_FD_78382 | JGI IMG/M metagenome (GOLD analysis project Ga0105048, IMG submission 78382) | Freshwater microbial communities from Lake Fryxell liftoff mats and glacier meltwater in Antarctica - MAT-05 | ecosystem: Environmental > Aquatic > Freshwater > Ice > Liftoff microbial mat | place...
CCTCATCTGGATCCTGGGCGGGGATCGTCCGGCCGAGACCAACATCCACAAGCACATCACCCGGGCGATGGCCCGTGGACTCCGCCGGGGCGATGGCGGCACTCATCTGATCACCTGGCATCCGACCGGGGGGCGCAGTTCCAGCCAGCATTTCCATGGCGAAGAGTGGCTCGATTTCAACATGCGTCAGAACGGGCACACGGCGGAATTCACCGGGCGTTATGACCAGACCCGCGTGGACTACGACCGGTCGCCGGTGAAGCCGGTCGTCGATGGGGAACCGATCTACGAGGATCACCCGGTCTCCTTCGATGCGAAGAAGTTTGGGCACTCGGTCGCTGCCGACGTCCGGCGTCCGTTGTACTGGGATCTGTTCCAGGGCGCCTTTGGTCACACCTACGGGCATCATTCCGTCTGGCAGATGTGGTCAGCCAACAAGAAGCCGGTGAACGACCCGCTCATGCCCTGGTCGGAAGCGATTCTCCAGTCGGGCGCCGCGCAGATGCAGCATGGCCGGGCGCTGCTGGAATCGCGTCCGTTCCTCGATCGCGTGCCGGCTCCCGAAGTTGTGGTCGCCGACCGGGTGGAGACGTCGGTGCCGGGGGCGGGTCGGTATCGGTTCGTGGCGACCAAGGATACGGAGGGGACCTACGCGATGATGTATGTCCCGGTGGGCCGACCGTTCACGGTGAATCTGTCGGTGATCCGTGGGGAAAGGGTGAAGGCGTGGTGGTTCGATCCGCGCACGGGGAAGGCGACCGAGATCGGGACGTTCAAGGCGGAGGGCGAACGCATGTTCACCTCACCGAACCCGGGCGAAGACCTCGACTGGGTGTTGGTCCTCGACGACGCCGGCAAGAAGTACGGTCCACCGGGCGGCAAGGCACTGGGGAGGTAGTGGGTCGGGCCTGGGACCGCGGGCGTCCGCCGTTTGCGCCGAAGATTTCGTGGATTGGATGAGTGGCATTTGTGCGCCCGGTCCGTGTTGATCCGTTGCACCCAAGCGCAGGGGATCTGCTGGGGAACGCTCCTGGAGACACCCTTGACGGCGTCGCGTTCCGCTGGAGGGTGCCTCGTCGATGTCTTCCGTGGCATCGGTCGTCCTCCGCTGACCATGAACTCGAAATCATCCGTGCCGCTGCTGCTTCGTGTCGCCCAGTCCTGCGCCTTGGCGATGGTCTTGCCGATCCTCGGATTTGCCGCGGATCCGCCTCCCGCAGCGACCCCCGCCAAACCGTCGGCGGAACCGGCCACGATCCGGATCATCGCCGGGATGATCGATCCGATCAAAGACGAGGCGGGGCATACATGGAAACCCTCCCAAGGGTTTGAGGATGGACAGATCAAGGAACGTTCGGGGCTCGACATCGCCAACACCCAGATCCCCTCGATCTATCAATCCGAGCGGTTCGGAATGACGAAGTTCGTGCAGAAGCTTCCGAACCGGAAGTACACGGTGAAACTCCACTTCGCGGTGACGTACGAGGGCATCACGGGGGCGGGACAATGCGTGTTTTCCATGGAAGTCGAGGGGGTCAAGCTGAAGAACTACGACGTCTGGGAAAAGGCCGGGGGTGGATTGCGGGCCCACGTTGAATCGGTGCCGGTGACGGTCACCGACGGTCAACTGGACATTCAGTTCACCGGCGAGGGAGAGAGCTCCACGATCAGCGCCATCGAGATCGTCCCGACGAATTGAGCCGGAGCGCCGGAAAGGTCCGTCTCGTTGTTTGCGGGATTTCAGGAAGCTGCTAATTCAACGGGAACGTTTCGGACGAACCTAAAAATAGATCCCGTATCATGAGTGATGTGACCCTTGCACGTGTGGGCCAGCCAGTGCCCGCCTTTGAAATGGAAACCTACGAGCCCGCCCAGGGTGATTTCGGCAAGTTTTCCCTCGCCGCCACCCAGGCGGCCGGGCGTTGGACGGTCCTGGTGTTTTACCCGGCGGATTTCACCTTCGTCTGCCCGACCGAACTGGCCGATCTGGCGGAGAAGCACGCTACGCTGGCGGCGCTGGGGCTCGAAGTGGTGGGCGTTTCAACCGACACCAAGTTTGCCCATCTCGCCTGGCTGGGCGCGGAAAAGCTGCTGGCCGGGGTGAAGTTCACCCTGGCGGCCGACCCGACCGGCAAGGTGTCGAAGCTGTTCGGCGTGTACGATGAAGGTTCCGGTCTCGCCCTGCGCGGCACGTTCATCATCAACCCCGCCGGGGTGCTGGTCTCGAGCGAGATCAACTTCTACAACGTCGGGCGCAACGCCGACGAACTGCTCCGCAAGGCCGAGGCGAACGTGTACCTCGCGAAGCATCCCTCCGAGGCTTGTCCCGCCAAGTGGAAGCCCGGTGGCAAGACGCTCACCCCGAGCAAGGACATGGTCGGCAAGGTTTACGAGGCGCTTCAGTAAGCCTCGATCACACCCGCCATCCAGCCGGATAGCCCTTGGTCAGGAGGGCATCCGCGCTGGCATCTCCCGTCCGCAGGCGCTTGGCATCCCATTGAAGTTTGCGGCCGGTGCGGAGGGCGATGTTCCCGAGCAGGACGGCCTCGGTGACCGGGCCGGACACCTCGAAGTTTGAAAGTGCCTTCGGACCCCCTTTGCAGGCGGCAATCCACTCGTTGTAGTGGCCCTGTTCCCAGTCCGGATGCTTGGCAAAGAGCTCAGGCGCGGATTTGAATTGGTCCAGGGGGGTCCCACTCAACAGACGTCCCCCTCCCTCGTAGGACGTGATCAAGGTGTCCCGGTCTCCGATCAGAATGACCCCGTTCCCGTCCAGGATCTTTCCCCCGCCCAGTTCTGACGCGGGCCGTTTGCCGCCGTCGTACCAGACGACCTTCAAGGCCGGTTGCTTTCCGAGGGCGGGAAACTGGTAGGTGACCTTGGACCACAGCGGGGCCGACTCCGCGGTGCTACCGGCGGATTCCGCTTCGACCGAGGTCGGGTGACGGATCTCGAAGGCCAGGGCGAGCAGGTTGAACAGGTGGCATCCCATGTCCCCGAGCGCTCCGGTCCCGAAGTCCCAGAAGCCACGCCAGGCGAAGGGATGATAGCCGGCGGCGTAAGGGCGTTGGGGAGCGACGCCGAGCCAGAGGTCCCAGGCGAGCGAAGCCGGGGCAGCACCACCAGGGGCGGGCCGTTGGAGTCCCTGTTTCCAGAAATTGCCCGGACGATCGGTCCAGAGGTGGGCTTCCCGGACCGTGCCGAGCGCACCAGCACGGACGATCTCCGCCTCGCGCCGGAGCGGACCGTGGCCCATGCCCTGATTCCCCATCTGGGTGGCGACCTTGGCGCGTCGGGCGCCCTCGGTCAGTTGACGGGCTTCCCAGACGGTGTGGGTGAGGGGTTTCTGGCAGTAAACATGTTTGCCCAACCGGAGCGCGGCCATGGCCGGCGGGAAATGCATGTGATCGGGAGTGGAGACCGTCACCCCATCGAATCCATTGCCGAGCGCATCGTAGAGGGAGCGCCAGTCGGCGGACTTCTTCGCCGAAGGAAACTTTCCCGCGGCCTGGGCGAGACGTCCGGAGTCCACGTCGCACAGTCCCACGATGTTTTCACTGGCGACCTTGTTCAGGTCGGTCCAGCCCTTTCCCCCGACACCGATGGACGCGAGATCCAGGCGTCCGTTGGCGCCGAGGACGCGCAGGCTGGAAACCATGGGGAAGGCGATGGCCACAGCAGCGGTGCGCCGCAGGAATGTCCTGCGGGGAATTGAGGAGTGGGACATGGGGGGAGAATGCCAGAACGCAGAAGCCAGAGGACAGAACTCAGTTGTCAGACGGGCGCAGAAGGAGCCTTTCCGTAGGCAACGAGGGGACGAGGCTCGGTCCCTTCACCACCACGCATTGGTGGGATTGGGTGCGGCGCTCCAGAAGGGGTCGGAATCGGGGCGTGTAGGGAACTTGTAGCCTTCGACATGCATGTCGCCGAACAGGACATTGGCGAGGCTCTTGCCCTTGTAGTTGTGCCAGAGACTCTTGTTTTCGGTCCAACCGCGGTTCGGATGCCAGATCCAGTCGCCTTGGATGATCTTGTTCACCGGGCTGATGGCGATCTCCGAGCTCTTCATGGCGCTGCCGAAGTAGGTGTTCGCCCCGGCCCCGACGTCGCCGGTCACCCGTTTGGTGCGGGCGAAATCCGCCGCCCATTCCATCAGGTAGCTGTTACCGAACTGGAGATAGCAATTGGTGGTTTTCACGCCCCGAACCCGGTCGGAGAAGATGTCTCCGCGATCCGACGGGCAGCGGAAGATCTGAGGGCTTCCCTGGTACCGGAACAACGGGCGATTGGTCATGGCGACGAACACATCGTAACGACCGTCCTTTCCGCCGGAAGAAGCCCAGTCGCGGCAGAGCGGAAGGCTGTCGCGGTTGTCGTCGGCGTACATGAGAAAGGCGAACCCGACCTGTTTCTGGTTGGAGATGCATTTCACTGCCAGGGCCTTGGATTTGGCCCGCGACAGGGCCGGCAAAAGCATGCCGGCCAGGATGGCGATGATGGCAATGACCACCAGCAGTTCGATCAGCGTGAACGCCCTCATCCAGGTACGGGCCTGGGAGGAGATTTTCCGTGGGGTGCCATCCGGGGGGAGCATGTCTCACCTTGGTGACGACCCGCCTCCGGCTTCAAGCCCCTGTTCGGGGGGGCTGAAGAGTTGCCAGCCCCAAGTCACGGACATGTAACCCGGACGCCACGCTCCGGCCCCGGGACTGGCGCACGGTGGTCTGCTATGGCGAAGGTCCTCGTGGTCGAAGACGAGTCCGATATCCGGCAGATGGTGTTGCAGCACCTGCGCGGTGCGGGATTCGACGTGGTCGGAGTCGGCACGGCGCTTGAGGCCTTGGAATCGGCCCGGACCGAGGGGCCGGACCTGATTCTGCTCGATCTCATGTTGCCTGACATGGACGGCTTTGAAGTCTGCAAGCGGCTCCGGCGGGATCCGATGACCGAGCGGATCCCGGTGGTGATGGTGACGGCCCGGGGATCCGAGGTGGACCGGGTTCTTGGGCTTGAACTGGGGGCGGATGACTACATCACCAAACCTTTCAGTCCGCGGGAACTGGTGCTGCGGATCCGTCGGAGCATCGAGCGTCAGCAACCGATTCGGACCAACGGTGACGTGCTCGCTTTCGGCGAGTTGACCATTGATGTGCCGGGTCATCGCGTGCTGGTCCGGGGTCGGAGCGTGGACATCACGGCCACCGAGTTCCGGTTGTTGACGGTGCTGGCGCGCCGACGGGGACGGGTGCAGACCCGGGAACACCTATTGCAGGAAGTCTGGACTCACGGAGAGCGGGACGAGATCGATGTGCGCACGGTGGACACGCATGTCCGTCGATTGCGCGAGAAGCTCGGCGTGGCCTCGGAGTTGGTGGAGACCGTGCGGGGAGTTGGGTATCGGTTTGGAGCTTGAGGAGAGACGGGGGCAGTGACGGCTCGCCGGCTAGACCAGCACCCGGCCGAGGATGTGTTCGGCCAGATCGCCGAGATCCGACACCGGCTCCATCCCCACCACCAGATCGGATTGGAGCGAGTACACCGTGGTGCAGCCGGCACCGAGGGCGGCCTGCGCGTCGATCGCCGTTCCCACCACCTTCACGACCAGCGCATCGGGGCCGAGGCCGCAGCGGCGGCGCACCTCCTCGACCTGACCCGGGCCGGGCCGCGGCACCAAGACTTCATCGGATCCAACCACGGCCTCGATCAGGCCGGTGCCGGCCCAGCCTGCCTTACGGATGAGTGCGGCGGCCAGAGATCCGTCCAGCTCGGAGTCGATGCCGATGTGGACTCCGTCGGCGGCGAGTTCCGCGAGCAGGATTCCTGCACCGGGGTGGATGGCGATGGGCTGCGACTCCTGAAGACTCGCGAGGACCCGCGCATGGAAATCCTCGGCAATGGCACTGACCAGCGGGCGGGCGACGTCGGGCGCCAGGCGCAGCCGTTTGGAAACAAGCTGGCTGAGGGCGGCGCGGGTGGGAAGCCGGGCGATCGCGGTCAGTTCCTCGGCACCGAGGGGGAGATCTGCTGCCGACAAGGCTGCACCGAGACATGCGGTGATCCGGGGACGTTCGGGAAGGAGAACTCCCAGGAGATCAAACACGACGAGGTCCGGGAGGACCTGTTCTTGGCCCGGGCTTAGACCGGGCGCAGGGACTTCAAATGGAAATGACATAACCGAACTCCGGAACTTGGACCTTCAAACAACAGCTCACTCATCCACCGATTTCACAGATCGCAGAGTTGAGGAACTGCCTGTTCTAGATGGACTCCCTCTTGGCGAATGTGTTCTGGATTTCATGAAGGAAGCCAAAGCCATTCAGAATCGGCGCGTCGCTCCGGTGACAATTGCGTAGCGGATGGCGACAGGATCCGATCAGCCGCCGATCCGGGCACGGCGTTCGGCTTCGTACCCAAGGGCGACGAGGCGTCCGAAGGCCCGCGCATACAGGTCGGGAACGATGCGTCGCACCGCGACCGACTCGGACTCGGCTCCATGGAATCCATCGGCCTCGGTGGACTCGCGTCGGACGGATTCCTGAATGGTGACCAGGGTGCCCGCGCGGGAGAGGAACGGGTGTTGGACTCCGGACAGTCGGGGAAGGATCAGGCGGAGTTGACGGCGAAGGCGCGAGGCGAGTTCGTGGAGCACGTCGTGTCCGGTCTCGTGATTGCGGCAGCGATCGCCGGAAATGAGGATCAGATGGAAGGCATCATGATCGGACTCGAGTGCGCTGAGGGCGGTGGAGAGGTGGGACATCAATCCGAGGATCGGCACCAGACCGAGGATCTCCTCGCGCACGGCGGGGGTTTCGGGACATCCGTCGATCACCACCCGGTCGTGCCACCAGAGAAGGAGAGCGGCATGAAGCCGGTGGGCAACAACGACGACCAGGGGTTTCAGCAGGACCTCCATCGACTCGCGTTGTTCGAGGGAGCGCTGGGCGAGGACTTCGAGCGTGTCGGCCTGGGTGGAAGGCAATGCCAGAGCGGCGGCGTCCCACTGGATGGCGGCGGCGGTGAGTTGGCGGGCTGCATGGACCCGATGTTCGGCCATCCGGGCGCGCAGCCAGGTCTGCTGCCATTCCTGGGCTTCGGTCGCGGCGTCGAGTTCCACGCGAAGGCCGGCGATCGTGGCGTGGAGGTCGGCGACCGAAGCGGGTTCATGCGGCAGGAACTCGCTCCAGGGCAACGCGAGGCCGTGATGCCCCACGCCGGGCGCGTAGGATTCGGCGACGCGCTGGCCAGTGTTCTCATCATCGACGGAAGCGGTGGCGGCCTCGACGGCCTCCAGACGACCGGCTTCGGGTTCGAATCCGAGCACTTGCGTGTAGTGCTCGCGGGTCACTTCGCGGCAGAGGGTGGAGAAGTCGGAGAAGAGTGCGGGAGCCGGTTCATCGACATCGATTTTTCCCGGCGCACCGACGGCGAGGGCGGCCGCCTCACGTTCGGCATCGCACGGATGGGTGTCGAAGGTTCCGGTCTTGGCGTTTCGTGCGGTTTCCTCGACGGCATTCCGGGTTTCCTCCGGGAGGGAATCGGCCAGATGCCGGATGTAGGTGGCGAGGTCGTCGGGAAGTCGCCGTTCCCGCCAGGCGCGGGTGAGGAGCGGACGGGCCCTCTGCCAACCCACGTGGAGGAGTCGGAGCCGTTGACTGGTATGAGCGAAGGTCTCTGAACCCGCGACGCGGGCTTCCTCCTGGTCGGCGTCGAATTCCATCTGGCGCAGCAGACGACAGCAGGCGGCGTGACCGAGGAGCATCAGCACCCAGAGAAAACGGCGCGACACCCAGATGCCTCCATGGGCGAGATGAAGGGGAAAGGCCAGAAAGACGCCGGCATTTTCGATGGCCTCGGCAAGGTGTTCATCCAGGGCGTCGCGCTCGTGGACCACGCGCCAGAGCCAGTCGCTGAGAAGGCGCACCACGTAGGTCAATCGCAGGCCAGCCTCCTGATTGAAGTGGCCGAATTCGTGGGCCAGGACCCCGCCGAATCCCCGGGCTGAGAGCCCGGCGATGAGAGGAAGGCCCAGGGTCAGTGTGAGATCCCCTTCGGCGATGCTCGACCACCCCTGGCGAAACCCCACCGAAGCGTTCACCGAACAGTCGACGTCGACCCGTGAGGGAGGCCGTGCGCCGACCTCCTGACAGATGGCCCCGATGAACTGGAACAGTCGGGGATGTTCCTCGTGGGTGATCGCGCGTGAAGGGGGCGGGGTTGGGCGGCGGGAGAACAGGGGTTTGACGAGGAAGAGCGCCACCAACGTTCCGACGATTCCGCCCACCGCGTAACCTCCCAAGCCGGAGGCACCCACCTGGAACCAGTGCGCATGAGCCAGGAGATGCCACGCTGTCAGGCCGATCACTGCGCCGACCAATCCGAGATAAAGGGCGATCACCGCCACCAGCGCGACGGCAGCCCCGATCAATGCCCGTGGGTAGGAGTGGATCATGTCATTCCCCGCGAACCCAGGACAGGAGGTCAGCGAGATCCTGTGGGCTCAGGGCCGATTCGAAGCCGGCGGGCATGAGCGATTGCGGGAGGGGTTTGATCGCGCGGATCTGACTGCGGAGGATGGGTTGTTCGCTGTTGCCGGCGGCGCGGATCACCAGGTTGTTGGCGGTCTCGGTGGCAATGATTCCCGCCAACGATTCGCCTCCTTCCAGGGTGAGGTCCCAGGCCCGGTAACGCGCTTCGATTGCCTGACTCGGATCGAGGATGGCGGACAGCATCCAGTCGATGGGTTTCCCAGCCACCATGTTGAGGTCGGGCCCGACTTCCTGTCCCTCGTTTCGCAGGCGATGGCAGGGAGCGCACAGGGCGGTGAAATGGAGGTGGCCCTTCTTCGCATCCCCTTTCAATGCGGCGACCCCGGCGTAGCGGACGATCACCCCGGCGCGATCGGCGGAACTGGGCCGGAGAACTGGCGGCGCGGCGGCGCGTGCGGGTGACTGACCCGCTTTCAGTTCGCGAAACAGCCGGCTGTCGGGCGTGAGCGACGTCTGGATGGCGATGAGGATGAGTTCGTCGGAACGGTCGCGCTCGGCCAGTTCGCGAAGGACGGGTTCACTCCACTCTTTCGGCCATTGCCCAAGGCTGAAGGCCGCCTGCAATCGAACAGAGGCATCGGCATCGGACGCGAGCGCCACGGTTGCGTCGAACACGGAGCGGTCGCCGGGAGCGAACCGTTCCGACTGTCGCAGGGCTTCGCACCGGATCGCCGCGTGCGGATCGGCGAGGGCGACGCCCAGGTTTTCCGGATCGAGGCCGCCATTGAGCCCGAGGGTGGCGAGCGCCTGGATCCGGACCTGCGGACGATGGGCCGGCGAAAGGAGCGTCCGGAGCGCGCGGACGGTCGCCGGGTCCCTCCGGGTTGAGAGCAGGCGTTGCACGAGATCGCGTTGCCAACCGTTGGGCGAATCCAGGGCGGCGACCAACGCCATGGGTTCGAGCGTCGCCAGGTTCGGGATGGGACGACGCGCGGAACCACGGGGCGAGACCCGGTAGATCCGACCGCGATCTTCCCCCGCCCGGAGGTTCACCCGGGCCTGCATCTCCGGCGAGATCCACTCCGGATGCTCCAGAATGAACCGGTACATATCGGTCAGATACAGCGCCCCGTCCGGTCCGGTGCGGAGGGTGATCGGACGAAACCACGGATCGGTGCTGGCGAGGAACTCGGACTTCTCTTCCCCGGCGGCGCGGTCGCTGCGAAGTCCGCTTCCGTCGGCTTCGAGGACTTCCCGGTGGACGAGGTTATGGACCGGTTCGCTGATGAAGACGCTGTTGGCGAACTCAGGTCCGAAGAGGGTGTCGCGGTAGGGCGTGGGACTGCACCCGCTGGTGACGTGGTTGAGGGACCACGGTTGGTTGGGGCGCACCATGGGGGCGCTGGCAGGAAAGGCGCGGGTGGAATCCGGCCGGTTGGCCAACGCCTGCACCACCCGCTTGACCGCCACCTGCGGATTTCGCCGGAGATAATGCTCGGGCAGGGTGACGTGCCACAGCCAGGTCGGATTGTTGTTCCCGAACCAGCGTCCCCAGTCGTCCCGACGTCGTCCAAACTGCGTCTGCGCGGAGACGGTTTCCATCTCGCCGGAGTCGGGCCGGATCCGCAGGTCGCGTCCGCTGATCGACAGCGATTTCCCGGTGGCGATGGATTTCACTGTGCCGCCGCTGTCGCCGTTGGCGAGGTAGAGCCAGCCGTCGAGACCCCATTCGAAGCCGTTGAACCGATGCTGCTGATTGCCGGCGTTGAACCCGGTGAACAACACCTTGCGGAAGTCCGCCCGCCCGTCGCCGTCGGTGTCCCCGGCGTAGAACAGGTCGGGGGCGGCCGCGATCAGCGCGCCTTTGCCCCACGGCAGGACGCTGGAGGGAAATCCGATCCCTTCAAGGAACGGCACCATGCGATCCATCCGACCGTCGCCGTTGTCGTCGTAGAGAACCTTGACCACGCCGCCAGGCTTGCCCTTGCCGTCGATCCCCAGCGGGTAATCGCGCATCTCGACCACCCACAACCGTCCGGTGGCATCCCAGTCGAGGAACACCGGATCGATCACCAACGGTTCCGCCGCGATCAACTCGACTTGGAACCCGTCGCGCACCCGCATCGAAGCCAGGCCTTGTTCAGGCGTCAGGGCCGGAGGCATCCGTACCGCGATCAGGTCGCGGGCGTTGATCCGTTCCACGATGCCGGGTTTGCCATCGGCACCCGTTCGTAGGAGGAGCACCTCGCCGTTGACCAGGGTCACGTCGGCTCCGACCAGCGACGGGGGTTCATCGGTGGCACCCGTGCGGGGGCCGGAGCGGACGAACTGCGACCAACCCTTGGTCCAGCCGAGGTGCGGTTGCACGTTCCGCGTCCACAGGTGGATGGCGTAGCCACTGGGATTGGAAACGAGCAGATCGTCGAAGCCATCGCCGTTGAGATCGAGGAAACGCACGCCGTTGTCGCGGCCGTCGGCGTCGAGGAGCGCGAGGTCATCGGGGAGTTGGAAGTCCGCCTTGATCCAGGGCGCGGCCTCGGAGTCGCGTTGCTGGATTTCGGTGAAGTGGGGACGGCTCAACAGTCGTTCGGGGCGACCGTCGCGGTCGAGATCGCGCAGGACCGGAGCCTGGGCGAGCAACGGCACTGCGGCGAACAGGGCGAAGAGAACGGGGCCACCGGCGGCCCGCCGGTACGACGGGTTGGGTTGGGGAAGGCTGCGCTTTGCCCCGACGTGGGAGTGATTCATTTGCCCAGGCGATCGAGAAGGTTGCGGGTGATCCGCACGACCATCGGGTCGCCGCCGCGCAGTCCGTGGGACCAGTCGGTGCTGCCGCAGGTGAAGACCGTGCCGCCGCGCGTATAGGTGCCCAGGACGGCATTGCCTTTGCGACCCTTCTCCCAGCGTTCGTACCATTCGCAGTCGTCCGGATGCCACTGGGCGGGTGCGGTGGCCAGCACCTCGAAGCTCTCCGGGGTTCCATCGCGGTGGGTGGGCGTTGGGAGGCCGTCCTTCCACTCCAATTCACAGCCGTCGCATTCGTACCCGACAATCGTGTCCTTGGCACCAAAGGCATCCCCGGCCTTGAGTTGGGTTCCTTCGAAGATCCAGTGGTTGGGCCGATGAACCTGGAAGGCTCCGGAGGCATCCATCAGTTGGCCATGGGACTTGTGATAACCGCCCCAGAGGAATCCGACGCCGGTCAGTTGGTTCTCCGGGCGTTGGACCAGATGATGGCTCCAGAGGGACGACAGGGTGGCCTGGCTGCCGCGGGCGACGAACACGGGATCCTGATGGGCGTTCTGCTTCCAGCAGGTGAGGGCGGTCCCGTTGTCTTCGGCCCGCACCTGCCAGCAGCAGGTGTTGCCGCTGAAGAAAGCGACGTTGCCGCCTTTGCCGATCCAGGATTCCAAGTTGTCGCGCATCGGCGTGCTCCAGTATTCGTCGTGGCCGACGCTGAGGACGAGCTTGTAGCTGGCGAGGATCTCGGGGTGGAACTCGAGA
>Ga0105048_10015124_pt1 | contig 11989 bp, 15 predicted proteins | sample MAT05_FD_78382 | JGI IMG/M metagenome (GOLD analysis project Ga0105048, IMG submission 78382) | Freshwater microbial communities from Lake Fryxell liftoff mats and glacier meltwater in Antarctica - MAT-05 | ecosystem: Environmental > Aquatic > Freshwater > Ice > Liftoff microbial mat | place...
GTGGGTCGCACCGGCGGCGGTCCTTTGGGATGCCGCCGTCCTGACCGCGTTTGACGCCGACCCCGGCCCCTCGCGCCTGATCTCTCGCGGCGAGGCTGGAAAGATCGACTACGTCCTGCGCCTGGATGTGCGCAACTTCGAAGCGCGCTTCGACAAGGGTCTGAAAGCAGCTCCCACGATCGTCGTCAGGGTCCGCGCCTCGCTGACCAGCGGGTCGAATCGCACGCTCACCGGCGAACGGATCTTTGAGTCGCAGATCACCGCCGCCGACAACCGCGTGTCGGACATCATCCCGGCCTACGACCGCGCGGTCGCCGAGGTGCTGAAAGACATCGTCGCCTGGACCAACGCCACCGCGGTTCCCGGCTAGAGCCTTTCCGGATCAGATGGATTCATCTGATGCGGACAAAAAGGCTCGCTCTTCATATGTTTAGAGCGTGACGGGCGCTTCAACCGGTATCCACTTGAAGCTGTCACGCTCTACAGCGCGATGCCGGCCTGGAGCTTGGCGGCCTTGACGGTGTTCTGCAGCAGGACCGCGACGGTCATCGGTCCGACGCCCTTCGGGACCGGGGTGATCGATCCGGCCACTTCGAGGGCTTCCTTGTAGTTCACATCGCCGACGATTTTGGTCTTGCCCAGGGCCGCCTGCTCGGGATTGTCGAAAGGCACCCGGTTGATGCCGACGTCGATGACGCAGGCTCCAGGTTTGATCCAGTCACCGCGGATCATCCTCGGACGGCCCACGGCGGCGACCAGAATATCGGCTGTCCGGCATACCGCCGGCAGGTCCACCGTTTTCGAATGCGCCATGGTGACCGTGCAGTCCTCGGCCAACAAGAGCTGGGCAACGGGCTTGCCGACCAGCAGCGAGCGACCGACCACCACGGCGTGCTTGCCGGTCAGATCGCCCAGGGTCGCCTTGATCAGCACGAGGCAGCCGGTCGGCGTGCAGGCGACCAGCGCCGGCAATCCCGCGACCAGCCGCCCCGCATTGACCACATGCAGACCATCGACATCCTTGTCAGGGCCGATGGCGGCGATCACCGGTTTCTCATCCAGATGTTTCGGCAGCGGCAGTTGAACCAGGATGCCGTGCAGGCGCGGGTCGACTGCCAGGTCCGTGACCAGCGCCATCAGGGTGTCCTGACTGGTGTCGCCCGGCAACAGATGGGTGACCGAGTGCATGCCTGCGGCGGTCGACTGTTCGCCCTTGGACTTCACATAGGCCTGGGATGCCGGATCGTCGCCCACCAGCACGACCGCCAGCCCTGGCTGCAGGCCATGTTCGGCCCGCAATCGCGCGACCTCGGCGGTCACCTCCGACCGGAGGCGTTCCGCGTGGACGTGGCCTTCAATGATTTCCGTCATGTCGGGGCTGGTAGCGCCTCAGGCCCGCGCGCGCAATCGCAGCCAGGCGGCGACAGCCCAGGCGTGCGACTCCCTGTCAAGTTTCACGATCGCCTCGAAGGGGTCCATCCAGACCTTTTCGTGATCCTCCTCGATCTTGAGCCGGAGGTCCTCGCCCACAACCTGACCTGAGAAAAAGGCACCGCGCGTGTTCCGGATCACCCCGTCATGATGCAGGAAAAAGTGGTCGGCGCGGACAAACGGCCCGGCCGGGAGAGTGATCACCAGGCCTGCCTCCTCTCCGCATTCGCGGATCGCCGCTTCAGCCTCTGTTTCGCCCGCATCTATCCCGCCTCCCGGCAGATGCAGCAACAGCCCCCTCCCCGACCACGGCACCCGCACCAGTGCGATCAGGTTCGCCTGCTCAACCACCACGAACGCTGCCGGACGATCAGGGCAGGCCGACGGGTCATCGACCTTCCCGAACTGGGGGATCGTCATCAGTCGACAGACGACAAGGCGACGTAGGGATTGATCTTGCCCGACAACACATCCTGAACCGCAATGGGTCGCCAGCCGACCTTGGTGGTGGCGCTGGCTCGCCAGGCCTCGACGATCAGATCGCGAACCTCGGTCGCGCCCGCCGCCAGGCGCTCGGTCGCAAAAGCGCCGCCTCGAGGATCACCCGGCTTCATGCCGCCGGCTTTCTCCATCTCGTAGAGCGGAACCACCTGATCGCGCGAGGCGAGTAGATAGGTGGTCACGCGCTGCTCGATGGCGCAGTCACACGACCGGAATGGCGTCACCTTCGCCGCGACGTCGACCTTAGATACGCGTGCCTTGACCAGTTCGCCCTCGAACAGGGCGTGGATCTTGGCCGTCGTGTAGCCATTGGGATTGGGATAGTCGCCCCAACCGTTGTAGTGGATCGAAACGTGCATGGGCTGACTGCCGTCACCTGCGAAGTGCGAGAGTTCGCCGATATCTTTCAGGATCAGCGCCTCACGACGGCGCAAATCCTCGCGGAACCAGGTGCGATTGGCCCTCCACGACGGATTGGCGATGGCCGCCGTCAACACCCTCCAGTAGGCCAGATTGATGGTCAGCTGCTGCCAGCGGTCGACGATGGCGTAGGGCAGATACCCTGCCTTCCATTCATCCAGCCCGAAGGCTCGCAACTGGACCGCGTAGTCCGCCCGTGTGGCGGCCAGCGGCACCATCAGGGGGCCGCCCAGCAGCTTTCCCTGCTCGTCGATGTCGACGAAATGCAACCCTTCGCGGTCCGTGTCGTGAAGTCGCCCGGCTCCCTTGTGCCGATCCGGCTCGCGCGAAAGTTCGCCAACGTCGCGCTCGGTCTCCGGCGTCCGCAGGAACCGCGGAATTTCTGCAGGAAGATTTCGGATCGCAAGCTGGCCGATGATCCGGTGCCCGCTCCCTCCCCAGGCCAGAACAGGACCCGGAATGGCCGTGATCAGAACAGCAAACAGAGCGAACGCCAACGGTTTCATGGCTGACGTTTTCGCCAGAGGCCGTCTCGAAAGCAAGCCATCTCAGGTAATGTTCAAGCCCTGCTCGACCTTTGCAATCCACGCACCCACGCGCGGATAGTCCGAAAGCTCGAAGCCGCCCTCGCCCGCCATGCGCGTGTATGCGACCAACGCCACATCGGCCAGGCTTAGACGTTCGCCAACCAGGAAGCTGGACGCGGCCAGACCATCCTCCAGCCGTTGCAGAGCGGCCTTGCCGCGCTCTACCAGCCCGGCCTCAAGGCCGGCCACCGGCTTGCCCTGATATCTGACCTGAAAGCGGGCCACGGCGACATAGGGTTCGTGGCTGTATTGCTCCCAGAACATCCATTCCAGCATCCGGGCCCGGTCATAAGCGTCATCAGGGATGAGCGCCGACCCTTGGGCCAGATGCAGGATGATCGCGTTCGACTGCGACAGGGCGCGGCCATCATCCAGAACCACGACGGGCACCTGACCGGTCGGGTTCATCGCCAGAAACGACGGCGTACGGCTCTCGCCCTTCATGATGTCGACCTCGATCCAGTCGTAGGACAGACCAAGAGAATCGGCGGTCCAGGCCACCTTCTGGCAGTTTCCCGAGATACTATCCCCATAGATTTTCACGACAATCCGCTCCCTGAATTTGCCCACCGAGTGGATGGAACCCCTTATACGGGCAATGAATGTCTACGCACCGCGATGCGAGATTTTCTCACACGTCAAGTCGTTAGTGCTTTGCGGTGTTGCCCCGTTAAGCCTTAACGGGTAGGACTCCGTCACTCCAGTTAACCGACGAAGGAGGACGCCGTCCATGCGACGCCGCCTCGCCGCTCTGGCAACCCTTTCCGCACTTTCTGTTTCGTTCGGCGCGCAAGCTTCGACCGGCGATCCTGTCGGCGACCTGCTCACGTCGATTGTTTCGGGTGCCCTGCCCGGCACAGGCGTCTTCAACGTCAAGGCCACGCTCTACCATGCCGGGGCCAAGGGGGTCGGTGCCCTGGACAGCCTTGGCTGCCGCGTTGTGCCGATGCGCACCATCGCCGTAGACAAGTCGATCATTCCGCGCCGCACCGTGATCTTCATCAAGGAAACTGTGGGCCTGAAAATGCCCGATGGTGCCGACCATGACGGCTACTGGTACGCGTCTGACGTCGGGGGCGCGATCAAGGGCAAACGCATCGACCTCTATACCGGTCACGGTGCCGCCTCGATGAAGCCGATCCAGAAGCTGAACCTCGCGACCCTGACGGCAGTGAAGGTTGGCAATTTTACCGGCTGCCCGCCGAAGTGAATTTCTCCCTCCCTTTAGTGGGGAGGGAAGGGATGTGATCATACACAAACCCAACTTCTCCGTGTTCACAGGCGGCCCCGGTGTCGGCAAGACGACGCTGATCCAACACCTGCAAGCCCTTGGCGAACGCGTCGTTGAAGAAACGGCCCGCACAGTCATCCGCGAACAGGGCGAGGCCGGCGGTACCGGCGTGCCGTGGATCGACAATGACCGCTTTGTGGCGTTGACAGCGGCGCGCGACATCGCCGCATTCGATGTGCTGGTCGGGGAAACCGGCCGGGTCTTCTTTGATCGCGGGATCATGGACAGCTACGGGGCGAACGGCGCGATCCCCTCGCCCGGCCTCGTCGAAGCGGTTCATACCCGTCGCTACAACGCCAAAGTGTTCGTACTTCCGCCATGGCGCGAGATCTACGAGACCGATGCCGAACGCCGCCAGGATTGGGCCGAGGCGGAACGAACGTTTGACCAGATCCTCAGCACACTACCGACACTGGGTTACGAGCCGGTGGTCGTACCCAGGGCCGACGTCTCGACCCGTGCGGCATTCATTCTGGCGCAGGCCCTTTAAGTCTCGACGAAAGCCCGCTCGAGCACGAAATCACCCGGGCTGGCCAACGAGCCCTCGACATAGCCCAGACCCAGCAACTGCTGCTTCAGGTCCGCCAGCACGGAAGGCCCGCCGCACAGCATGATCCGGTCCACCGTCGGATCAAACGGTGGCAAGTCCAGGTCCCGGAACAGCTGGCCCGAAGCAATCAGGTTGGTGATCCGGCCCTGCGTCTTGAACGGCTCGCGCGTCACCGTCGGATAGTATCTCAGCTTCGGCCCGATCAACTCGCCCAGTATCTCGTCCTCGGCCAACTCGTGGTCCAGCAGATCGGCGTAGTTCAGGTCCGCCACGGCACGCACCGTGTGGGTCACGATCACGTCGTCGAAGCGGTCATAGACCTCCGGGTCGCGCGCCAGCGACAGCCACGGTGCCAAACCGGTTCCTGTACCCAGCATATAAAGCCGCTTGCCAGGCTTCAGGCCGTCCAGCACCAGCGTCCCGGTCGGCTTGCGCCCGATCAGCACCTGATCGCCTACCTTGATGTTCTGCAAACGCGACGTCAGCGGGCCGTCCGGCACCTTGATGGAATAGAACTCCAGCTCTTCATGCCAAGACGGCGAGGCGATGGAATAGGCGCGCACCAGAGGCTTGCCATCTTCCTTCATCAGCCCGACCATCACGAACTGGCCGCTGGAGAACCTTAACCCCGGGTCGCGGGTCGTGCGGAATGAGAACAAGCTCTCTGTCCAATGCTGGACCCAGGTCACTGTCTCCACGAAAAAGGCACCTGACGCCTTTAACGCAGGTTGAGCCACAGTCACGTCATTCATCCTGAAACCCTAGATATCGCCGCCAAGATTGTTCGGCGTGCCTGGCGCACGCGCCAGATGGATACCGCACTCGGACTTGTCCAGTCCCTTCCAGCGCCCGGCACGAACATCTTCGCCTTCTGCGGCCGGTTGCGTGCAGGGCCAGCAGCCAATGGACGGAAAGCCCTGGGCCACCAGCGGGTGAGCCGGTAGCTGATGTTCGGCGATATAGGCGTCGAGGTTTTCCTTGCCCCAGTTGGCCAGCGGATTGAACTTCAGCTTGCCTTCAGAGGCTTCGACCACTGCAAGGTTCATGCGATCACCACCGTGAAAACGCTTTCGCCCGGTGATCCAGCCGTCGAACTCGCCCAGCGCCTTGTCCAGCGGCAACACCTTGCGGATGTCGCAGCAGGCGTCGGTGTCGGTTTTCCACAATTTGGCTTCCGGATCGCCAGTGGCCAGATCCTGGTGCGCGGGACGCAGGTCACGGACATTGGTCAGGCCCAACTGCTCGGCCAACTGCCGACGATAGTCCAGCGTCTGGCCAAACAACATTCCGGTGTCCAGAAACAGCACCACGATGTCCGAGTTCACCTTGGCGGCGATATCCAGCAGCACCGCCGACTCCGCCCCGAACGACGACACCAGCGCCAACTTATCCCCCAGGTGAGCGACGGCTGCCTCCAGGATGGTGCGCGGATGGGCGTGACGAAGCTCGGCATCGAGCCGCGCCGCCAGGCTCTGGGCATGTTCATGGGCGTCGTAGGCCAGGCTCATGACAACCGCTCCAGGAAGGTCGGCGTACGACCATCGGCGGACCGCTGAAAAACATGCCGATAACGCCGGGTGGCGGCCTGCCATTCGTTGGAACTGGCCCCATCTGCGGGTACGAAGGCGTCGAAACCCACCCGCACCATGAACCCGGCCTGCTCACGAAGCACATCGCCCACTGCACGCACCTGACCCTTGAAACCGAATCGCTCACGCAGCAGCCGCGCGTTCGAGAACGACCGGCCATCGCCGAACTTGGGGAAGTCCAGCGCCACCAGCGCCAGCCGCGGCAGGTCGTAAGCCAGCGCCTCGACCGCGTCGCCCGCCTCCAGGCGAACACCGAGCCTGCGCCCTTCGGACAGCAAGCTCTCGCCCTCGGCCTGAAACCGGCCGAACGACACGATCACGTCACCGCCGGGCATATCCTGGTCGTCGGCGACATAGGTGAAGGCGTCCGTGGCGGCGTGGGCCAGGCCGTCCTTCAGCTCAATGAGCGTCGGCATAGACAGCCTCCTTGAACGCCGCGACCCCGGTGCGCCGGAAGGTATCCAGGAACCGCTCATCGCCCTGGCGCTCGCGCAGATAGACCTCGACCAGCGTATCCACCGCCCCGGCGACCTTGTCGTACGGCAGCGCCGGGCCCAGCATCGCGCCGAGCGATGCATCCTCGGCACCGGATCCGCCCAGGGTGAGCTGGTAGAACTCCTCGCCCTTCTTATCGACGCCCAGGATGCCGATGTGGCCCACATGGTGGTGGCCGCACGCATTGATGCAGCCACTGATCTTGATCTTCAGCTCGCCGACCTTTTCGGCGCGGTCCTGATCGCGGAACTTTTCGGCGATGTTCTGGGCGATGGAAATCGCCCGCGCGTTGGCCAGCGCACAGTAGTCCAGCCCCGGGCAGGCGATGATGTCACTGACCAGATTGATGTTCGGCGTCGCAATGCCGGCATCCTTCAGCGCGGCCCAGACCGCTGGCACATCATCCAGCTTCACGTGCGGCAGCACCAGGTTCTGTTCGTGGGTGACGCGGATGTCGCTCTGGCCGTACCGCTCGCCCAGATCAGCCACGACCTCCATCTGCTCCGAGGAAGCGTCGCCGGGCGTCTCGCCGCTGCCCTTCAGACTGATCTCGACGATGGTGTAGCCTGGCTGCTTGTGCGGCTTCAGGTTGTTGCGGGCAAACCGGGCCAGGCCCGGCGTTGCGGCGCGGGCTGCCTCAAACGCCTCGGATTGAGCCGGCAGGCTTTCAAAAACGGTCTGCGCAAACGCTGCGCGAATGCGGGCAACCTCGGCATCGGGCAGGTTGGCCCCCTCGCCGATCTTGGCCCACTCGGCGTCGACCTGACGGGTGAATTCCTCGGCCCCCAGCGCAGCGACCAGGATCTTGATCCGCGCCTTGTACTTGTTGTCCCGCCGGCCATGGCGATTGTAAACGCGCAGGATCGCCTCCACGTACGACAGCAATTGATCGACCGGCAGGAACTCGCGGATAGTCGAACCCACATAGGGCGTACGCCCCATCCCGCCGCCGACGATCACCTCAAAACCCAGGACCCCGTCGCGGCCGCGGCGCATCACCAGCCCGACGTCGTGGACGCGAGCCGCCGTACGATCTTTTGGGGAAGCGGTGATCGCAAACTTGAACTTGCGCGGCAGGAACGAAAATTCCGGGTGGAACGACGACCACTGGCGCAGCACCTCGGCCCACACCCGCGGATCGTCGACCTCGTCGGCCGTCGCGCCGGCATAAGGGTCGGCGGTGACGTTGCGGATGCAGTTTCCGGACGTCTGGATCGCGTGCATGTCGACGCTGGCCAGGTGATCCAGAATGTCCGGCGTGTCGCGCAGTTTGATCCAGTGGAACTGCAGGTTCTGGCGCGTTGTGAAGTGGCCATATCCCTTGTCATAGGTCTGCCCGATCCAGGCCAGCTTGCGCAGCTGGGTCGGGTTCAGGGCCCCATAGGGGATCGCGACCCGCAGCATGTAGGCGTGCAGTTGCAGATAGAGGCCATTCATCAGGCGCAGGGGCTTGAACTGGTCTTCCGTCAACTCGCCGGATAGCCGGCGCGCCACCTGGCCACGGAACTCGGCGGCGCGGTCCGCCACCATCTCTCTGTCTAGGGTGTCGTACTGGTACATCGGCTTCTACTTGGTCCGCTTGATGAGATTGACGCGTCCGGTGGACCGCGCCGCGCCGTGGGCATGCTGCAACGCGTCGACCATGGCCCCGCCCTCGGCCTGTTTGCCGTGATGCAGGTGGTTGGTAGGCCCCAGCGCCCGGATACGCTCGCGATAGCTGAGCGGTGCCCAGAACCCTTCGGATTCGATCAGGTCGATCAGATAGACATCGATCACCACGGTGGACTGTGCCTTGCCGGCGGCCTCGGCTTCGGGACCGGCAACGTCGTCATCGGCATAAAGTTGGGCGTCAGCGAACCGTTCGACCCACTGGCCAGCGCTCCAGAACACCACGTCCCCGTCTGAGAGCCGATTGGCTGTAAGCGCTTTCACGACGTCCTTCCTTTCCCGCTCAGCGGGAGAAGGGGCCCGCGCCCCGCAGAGGGGGTGGTGGAGAGGGAAGGTCCCGCCTCCCGAACCAGCGGGCGGCCAGTCGTTCCACTGAGCTTGAGGCTTGCCCTCTCAACCATCGGCTCTTCGGCCGACGGCTCCCCTCTCCCGCTGAGCGGGAAGGGTAGAGGTTGTGCCATCGCCATGGCTTCGCCGACGATCAACATGGCCGGGCCATCCAGTGTGCTCGCGGCTTTGGCCAACCCGGAAAGCGTTGTCACAACCCGACGCTCATCCGACCGGCTGGCGTTCTCGACGATCAGAGCCGCTGTCGAGCCCGCCCGACCCGCCGCCATCAACTGCGCGGCAATCGACGCCGCCATCGACAGGCCCATATAGATCACCACGGTATGATTGGCTTTGGCGAGGCTCGCCCAATCCAGGTCCGGCTGTCCGCCCTTGGCCGCATGGCCGGTCACGAAGGTAACCGCTTGCGCCAGACCTCGATGCGTCAGCGGCGCACCCGCCCCGGCGCTGGCAGCCAGGGCCGCCGTTACGCCCGGCACGACATGGGTCTCGATACCCGCTTCACGGCAAGCTTCGAGCTCCTCGCCGCCACGACCAAAGATGAACGGATCGCCGCCTTTCAGCCGAACGACCTTCAGCCCCTCAAGCGCGAACGCCACCAGCATACGGTTGATTTCGTCCTGACTGTAGGAATGCCGGGATTTTCGCTTTGCCACAGAAATCCTGCGCGCGGCGGTCGGTGCCATGGCAAGGATCTCATCGGAAACCAGCCCGTCATGCACCACAACATCGGCAGCCTGCAGAACCCGCAGCGCCTTGATCGTCAGCAGTTCCGGATCGCCGGGACCGGCACCCACCAGCCACACCTGACCCATGCCACGGTTTGGCCGGGTGCTGTCCAGCACCACCAGACCACCGGATCGCGTTGATATGTCGCGACGTTGAACCATGAATAGCTTCTCTAACGACACCCAAGGCACAAATCCGTGGCGGGCGAGAATCCCGTCGCCTCCACGAACTCCCCGCTGGCAAAAGGGGCCGACACACCAGCGGACGCTTGCAATAAGGGTCGCGAGCGCCCAATTCGCAACCCGAGGACTTCTGCCCGGGGTGTCAGGAAAACTTGATGGATCGCAACCAACAGCGACGACGGCTGCCGCCGCTGAACGCCCTGCGCGCCTTCGAGGCCGCTGCGCGCCATCTGAACTTCAGCCGCGCCGCCGACGAACTGTCCGTGACCCCCGGTGCTGTCAGCCAGCAGATCCAGAACCTCGAAGACTATGTCGGAGCGGCGCTCTTCAAGCGCACGCCCAAGGGCTTGTTGCTGACCGACGCTGCCCAGACCGCCCTGCCCGCCCTGCGCGAGGCCTTTGACCGCCTGGCCGAGGCTGCATCCCTGTTGACCGCCGCCGTGGATGGGCGCCGCCTGACCATCACCGCGCCTCCCTCCTTCGCGGCCAAGTGGCTGGCACCCCGCCTTGGAGCTTTCGAACGGGTGCATCCCCAGGTCGACGTGTGGCTGAATGCCGGCATGGAGCTTGTCGATCTCAGCGCCGGTGAGGTCGATCTGGCACTGCGATACGGGGCCGGCCGCTATCCGGGTCTGGAAGTGAAGCGGCTTGTCAGCGAGACGGTGATCCCGGTGATCAGCCCGGCCCTGCTGGCCGAGCAACCCCTCGAAAACCCCGAGGATCTGGCCAACCATATCCTGTTGCACGACGGCTCGCCCGAGATCGACGACAGCTGCCCTGACTGGCCCATGTGGCTGACCGCCCGGGGCCTGCGGGGCATCGATGGACACCGGGGGCCCCGGTTCAACCAGTCCAGCCTGGTGATCGAGGCCGCTGCCAACGGTCGCGGCGTGGCGCTGGCCAAGCGTACCCTGGCTCAGGCCGATCTGGACGCTGGCCGCCTTGTCGCGCCCTTGCAGATTTCGACAGCCGTCGATTTTGCCTACTATCTGGTGCACCCCAAGGCCAAGGGACGCCTGCCACAGGTCAAGGCCTTCATCAGCTGGATCGAGGCTGAAGCGATCGCGCACGAGGATGCCCTGCGCGCCATCGACAACGGTGCCGGCATCTGATGCTCACCGAAAAGCGTCCAGAACAATCGACGCCGCACCTTGCCGAGCGGCGCAGGATGCTGGTTCAACTCCAGACCCTGAATGCTGATCTGCTCAGCCAGGACAGCGCCACGGCCGTCCTGCAATCGCTGTGCGACAGACTTGATCCTGGCGCGCCGCGGATCCGGGCGCGGAAGATCAGCGTCGTTGACGATGCCCGGGCGTTCGACTCCATCCGGCACCAGTTGGGCGTACCCGCCGACACCCCGCTCATACATCGCCGCGTGGACCTGATGTGCGGCGACGCGGTACTTTGCCGGGCCGAAAACTGGTACCGGCCGGACCGCCTGACGGACCAGATGAATGCTGAGCTTCTGGCCGGAGAGATCCCGTTTGGCGTCGTGGTCAGGGCGTTGGGCTTCCGGCGCAGGACCTTGTCGTCAGTGATGTTATTCGACCCCTTGGCGTTGGAATACTGCGACCATCCGTCAACCCGATTTGACCGGATCGCTCCGCCGCCCGAGGATGTTCTGCAGCATCACGCCATGCTTCAGACGCCTGATGGCCGCCCCTTCAGCATGTTACTGGAAACTTATACGAAACAAATTCTTATGGTTTGATGCTCACGTAAGAATCGATAGCTGTCAGCACGTCGTCCAAGGCACTTCGGACCTCTGACGCCAGGGACGGGTCCCCGCCCTCTGCCCGATCTGCGACGTCTCCCAGGGCCACCGCACCGATGCCCCGCGCTGCGCCCTTGATCGTATGGTTGAGGTCACGCCAGCCGTCGCCGGGATCAGACAGTTTCGCCGCCCAGATGCCCCCCTGTTCCTTGAATAATGCCAGCACCTCGGCGATCACCTGCCGATCGCCACCCGCGTAGGTTTCCAGATAGTCGAAATCCACCGGCCCGCCGCTCATCTTACCCATTCCCGATTTTCATCGACCGAGTTGAACGTGGTGCGCCCCGGATCGCAAGCTCAGGGACACCGATGTCACGGCCGTGAACGACTGTAGATAGATTTTGACGTATTGTTCTTCTTATGTTCTATATCAGCTCATGAATACGTTCGCCGAAAGATCGGAGCGGCACGCCAATGTGCTGGA